>Ga0209474_10001248_pt1 | contig 25516 bp, 17 predicted proteins | sample GraSoiAngelo_145_FD_185902 | JGI IMG/M metagenome (GOLD analysis project Ga0209474, IMG submission 185902) | Grasslands soil microbial communities from the Angelo Coastal Reserve, California, USA - 14_1009_05_20cm (SPAdes) (version 2) | ecosystem: Environmental > Terrestrial > Soil > Grasslands...
GCTCGAATTCGACGGCCCGTCCGGCGCCGACCGCAAAATGCTCGAACTCGGGCTGGCGCTCGAGGCTGCACTCCCGAAATTGCCGCCGCCGCCGGGCGCACTCACCCCGACAGAAACCTAAGCCGGCAGGCACGCGGGTACCGACCCCCTCCCAAGGCCAGCGCTTGCAAAGAAAGTTAAGTGCCGATAATATGCCCCATATATAGGGCTTTCTGTCGGAATTATGACTTCGAAACACGCGGCGCGCGCGCTACGCCGGACGAAACCGGCCCCAGGACGCCCCGAGGGGCTCAAGCTCCCGGGACTCCTGCGCTCGCTGCTCGATGAGCCGGGGCGAGCCGGGATCGATCGGGTCGCAAACGCCTTCGGCATGTCCAAGACCCAGCTCGCCACCACCTTAGGCCTCGGCCGCGATTCGCTGTACAAGGCCAAGCGGGCCGCGTCCGAGAAAACGCAGACCCGCGTGCGCGAGATGCTGGAAGTGATCGTGCGCGTCGTTCCGTGGGCCGGCGGACAGCCGCAGGCCATGGCCTGGTACCGCGCGCAGCCGATCGCCGCCTTCGGAGACCGCACCGCCGAGGCGCTCGTCAAGGAGGGCAAGGCCGCCGTGGTGCGCGACTATCTCGATTTCCTCTCCCAGGGCAACTTCGCGTAAAGCCTATCCGTGCGTCTGCAGGGGACCGCCTTCCGGGCGCACGATCCACGTTGGTCGTTCAAGCCGCTCTCAGGCGATGGCGCGGCTCTCTACGGCGGCCGCTATAACCGCAAAGGTACTCCGGCGCTGTATCTGGCGCTCGATGCCATCACGGCGGTGCGCGAGATCACCCAAGGCTTGGCGCGCAAGTTCGACCCGTGCGTGCTGTGCTGCTACGACTTCGACTTCGAGCCTCTGGCGGACCTGCGGACCCACGCTGGGCGCGCGCACCACCACGTGAAACTCGCCGAGATGCGCAGCGCATGGTTTCTTGAAGCCGCAGCCGGTCGGGAGCCCGCATCCTGGCGGATCGCCGATCGTCTGATGGCGCAAGGCTATGCCGGACTCGTGACTCCGAGCTTTGCCCCCGGTGCGACGCAGGACGCACACGGTCTCGTGCTGTGGCGTTGGAGTGCGGAGCTTCCGACGAAAGTAACGGTTTACGATCCGAGTGGGAAGCTGCCGAAAGATCAGCTTTCCTGGCCATAGAAGTCATGCTAAGGCGAGTACTCCGCCTGCCAAACGATCTTCCCAGGCAATGATAGTGCGTCTACGGCGACGAGACCGCCGCGCGCGGCTTGAGCGTGGCCAGAGTCAGCACCAGTACCGTCGCTATGAGGAAAAATCCTGCCCCAGCCGTCAATGCGATGGCCGGTCCAAGCCCTGCGGCGCTGCCGAAGCCTCGATCACTGACCAACGCCACGGAGGTAGGGCCGAGTCCCGCGCCGAGCGCGACATTCAGGAAGAAACTCACCGCCATCGCGAAGCCGCGTTGCCGGTTCGGCACCACGTCCAGTATCGAGGAGAAGCCGCAGGCCGTGACGATTCCCGACAGGGCGAAGTAGAGTGGCACGGCGGCCATCACGATCCTGACCTGCGCGGCATCGATGGCCCAGCACACCGGCAGGATGACGAGGCTCGAGACCAGGCAAACGCTCAATTTACGCCACCAGCGTCCGCCGCTGCCGAGCCGGTCCGAGAGCCAGCCCCCGAGCAGGACGCCGCCCCCGAAGCCGATCGTCAGCAACAACCCGAGCTGCAAGCCAACTTGAGCCGCATCGCGGCCGAAGTCGCGGATCAGCAGCGTCGGCGCCCAGGCGCCGACGGCGTTGTCGACGAGCGATGCCGTCGCCACGACGAGGTAGATCGGCGCAACGCGCCACACTGCAGCGTGCCGACCCGATGCACCGCCGGCACCGGATGCACTCGGTGCGATTGCGGCTCGCCGTTCCGGCTCCCGGATAGCCAGGATTGCGAGCGACCATAGGAGGCCCGGCGAGCCGATCACCAGCAAAACCAGCCGCCAGGGCGCAATGAGCGCGATGGGTGTCCCGGCGAACACCCCCGCTGCGACGAGGTGCAGCGCACCGCCGCCGATCAGGATCGAGGCGCCGTTGCCGATCGCGATGCCACTCAGATAGCTGCCTACAGCCAGACCCCGGCGCGACGGAGGGAAATAGTCACTGATCAGGGAGATGGCGGATGGTGACAGGACAGATTCGCCGAGTCCGACCACAATGCGGGCCGCGAACAGCCCGCTGAAGCTCCCGGCGAACCCGCACGCCACCGTGCCGATGCTCCACACGACTACACCAAAGAAGATCAGGTTGCGGCGCGAAGTCCGATCGGCGAGCAGTCCGAAGGGAATCCCGGCGACGCCGTAGACGACGGCAAAGGCGGTGCCAAGCAGCAGACTGACTTCGGTATCGCTGATGAGCAAATCGCGCCGGATGGGATCGACGAGCAGGCTGAGTACCTGGCGGTCCGTGTACGACAGGATCGCGGTGCCGATCAGGATCGCGACGACCGCCCAGGCGTAGGAGCGCCGCGGGTAAGGCGCATCGTCGTCCGCAGGAAGCGGGCTGCGCACGTTGCCGGACGTCGACCGCTCCCCATGCGAAGCCATTCGCCCTGGCTCTCGTCAGAATTTATAGGTCGCATCCACTCCGGCCGTCCGCGGCTGGTTAGTCGCGATCCGGTTGAAGATCGAGATGTTCGCGGACAGCGCGCCGGTGTCACTCAGCAGAGCTTTTTTGTTGGTGAGGTTGTCCACGAACAGCGATGCCGACCAGCTCTTATCCTCGACCCCCAGCCGCAGGCCCGCGAGGTCATAGGACGGGAGCGTATTGCGCGTGAAAGTGATGTCCTCGATCGAACCAACGTAACTGTTATTGAGTCGCGCGACGAAGCTCATGGTGCCTGCGAGCGGCCTCCGGTATGTCAGGTTCGTGTTCGCCGTCGCTTGCGGAACGTCCAAAAGACGTTGCCCGGCGACGACTCCCGCGAGGGGCACGCTCGTCGTGTTGGTCGCGTGCGTGTAGCTGGCATTCTGCGACAGCACCAGGCCCGGTGCGAGGATGAGCCCAATCTCCAGCTCCGCACCGTAGGCTCGCGCCTTGCCGGCGTTCGCCGTGAACTTGAAGCCACAACCCGGGGCGACCTGCTGCTGCACGCTGGACCAGTCGATATAGAACACGTCCCCGGCAATCGAGACGCGTCCGCCCAGAAACCGCAGCTTCTCACCCAGCTCGTAATTCCACACGCTGTCCGGCCCGAATTGCGTAGGAGCGGTGGCCGGACACGGCGGCGACGGGATCGGCGAATTAGGCCCGCCGGGGCGGAAGCCCTTGGAGACCGTGCCGTAGACGGTGGTGTTCTCGTCGGGAATGTAGGCGAGGTTCAACTTCGGCGTGACACCGGAGTTGGACGCGCGCCCGTAGAGCGGAGCACTGGTGCCGTTGGCGGAAACGCCGCTCACACTCGTCACCGAATTGCTGTGATAAGTGTAGTACCGTGCGCCAACGGTCGCCTTCAGGGACTTCGGCAACTGATACGACACCTCGCCGAATGCTGCGTACTGGTCGATGTCGACCTTGCGATGATTATCCGCGAGGTTGGTCGTGCCGAAGTCGGCGTTGAATCCGTTGTTGGTAGCCGGGTAGAACGAGTAGACGTGGGATGTCGCTCCGTAGCCGGCCCAGTACCCGCCGGCCAGCCACTGCAGCGGCCCACTGCCGGTCGAGGTGAGGCGCAATTCCTCGCTGTACTGCCGCGTGTAGTCGTCCTCGGTAATCGTTCCCGCCCCGAGTCCAAACCAGGTGTTGCCTGCCTCGGTCACCGTGGCCGTGCTCGAGAACGGCCAGCTCGCCGGAGGGCCGAAGAACCCGCCGATGTAGAACTGCATGGCCTCGGAAATGTCCTGGGTCTGGTTCTGTTGGCGGTCCCAGTCGGCGGAGGCGGACAGAAGCTGGAAAGAGTCGAAATTGTATTTCAGGGTCAGCGTGACCAGGTTGAACCTGTCGGAGAAGGGCTCCGCGACGTCGAACGGCTGGTAGTGCGCCTGGTTCACCGGAGGACCATCGATCGTGTTCGAGCCGTCCTGGGTAATCTCCTGGTGCATGTACCCGAGCGTGGCGCTGAAGCGATCGTTCGGCTGGGCGAGCAGAGACGCCCGCCCTCCACGCAGGTCTTCCCGGTTGGAACGCGGGATCTGCGCCCCCGCCGGGACCGCCGCGACGTCACCGCGCGCCGTACTGTTGTTGACCTCGATGGGAAAGGGGTTCAGTACCGCGCGGTCGATCCAACCGTCGATGCGCTTGTCCGTGCCGACGAGTCGTAGCGCGACCATGTCCTGCACCAGAGGCACGTTCAGCATGACGTTCTCGGTGTGGTTGAACCCACCCCCAGATGTCCCGGAGCCGATGCCCTCGACGTTCGCTGCGAGGGCCCGCGGGTTCGGTGGGTTGGTCACGAGCTTGATCGTGCCGCCCATCGATCCTGCGCCGTAGAGCGTCCCCTGCGGCCCGCGCAGCACCTCGACGCGACTCAAGTCAAAGAGGCTCGGGTCGATCACCGTCTTGCCGTTCTGGGCCATCGCGGCCGGCGTCAGGACGGCGTCATCGAGGTAGAAACCGACGGTAGGCGACTCGCCCCCCGTCGAGGTCAGGCCGCGCATCTCAAACTCCGTCTGCCCGGGGCCGGAGGTCTTGAAGGAGATGCCGGGCACCTGTTGCGCGAGGGTGAGCATGTCCGTCACCCCCTGGGCCTGTAGCGCAGTCCCTTCGATGGCCGTCACGCTGATGGGAGTCTTCTGCACGGTTGATTCGCGCTTCTCGGCGGTGACGACCACCTCTTCAAGAGTCTGTGCCGGCGCGCCAGCGGGTGCCGTGCCGGACGCGGATTGCGCGGCTCCCTGATCCGCCCGAGCGGCGCCTGCGAGTACCGACGCGCCGATTATCGTCGCGCCAATCGCAGCCCGAAGGCTCCGCGCAACGCGCGCCATCACTTGCAACAGAATTCGCTCCCCCGTCATGGCAGCTCTCCCCGTGTGAGCGGCTGGCAAGGCCTGAGCGTACGCCCGCGACCCTGGGTGCCGCGTTATTCGCTCAGCCGCGGACGACCTCGGCTGCGCCACCACTGGCTAGTGCATTCGAGTTGTACTTCATGATCGCGCCGTGCGGCCCCGTCCGGTCACGCTCGAGCTCGTAGACGTCCCCCTTCGGACCCCGGCGGCGGTCTGTCACCGACGCGATGGCTGCCCGATCTTCGGCATCGAGGCGCAATGCGTCAATGCTCGCGTGAGCCGGCAGGTGAGCTGCGCTCGTGGCCCCGACGACCGCCGCAGCAACCTGCGGCAGGTCAAGCACGGCACGGGTTGCCACGGAGGCGATGTCGGAGCCGCGCTTGCGCGCAATGCCCGCAAGGGCCGTCAACAACTCCTGCAACAGTGCCCAGCCTCCGAAGTCATCGATGATCAGCTTGTATTTGGTCAAGGACCGGTTCGCAAGCGCGGCGGAGGGCTCTGGCCGGCCAAGCCAGTGCTCCGATAAAAATCCGCCGCCCACGGTTCCGTAGCACAGCAGCGCTATTCCGTGATCGCGGCAGCAAGCCACCATGGTCGCTCGTGGCCGGTCGTCGACGAGTGAATACTGGAGCTGGTGTGCAACAACGGGCACGCCCGCGGCGAGCAGCTCATCCAGATGCAGCGTATCGAAATTGGTCACACCAAGACGCGCAATCTTGCCTGCGCGCTGCAGTCGATCCAGCTCGAGAGCCGTCTCCACGTAGCGCGGCAGGGCGAAGTCCCACCAGTGAAACTGCACGAGGTCGAGACACTCCATGTCAAGCCGTCTCAGGGATCGATCGATGATGGCTTCGACGCAGCGGCGGTCCAGTGTCTTCAACTCGGACAGATCGGGTACGAACTTCGTATGCACCTGGACCTGACTCGCCAGGGAGGGGTAGGCGCGGCGGAAGGAACCAATCAGTGCTTCGACGCCGGTGTAGATGTCGGCGCAGTCGAAGGTCGTCATGCCGGCCTCGACGAACCGCGCCATGTCTTTCACCGCCTGCTCGGAATCGACCGCGCCGTGGCCGCCCGCCAGATGCCAGCCGCCCTTGATGAGGCGGGACACCGAGTAACCGTGGGGGAAGGAATACCTGGGAATCACTTGGTGCGGCCGTCGGGCGGCGTGAGCGCCGTCACGTCGGAACGGCGAAAACGCCGCCGCCCGGTGCGCGTGATTCGGAACCGAGTCGGGCAGTTAGGGTCCGGGCAGGCAATTTCCGCGTCCGTCGACATCCAGTCATGTGGATCGGTCATCCGCTGCTTGGCTGGCAGCAGCGGCAGGAGTGCCGCGAGCGAGTAGATGGAGAATCCCTGCCCGGGAGGGAGCTTGAGCATTTCGCCTTGGAGCTCGAAGTAGTCGCCCACGCGCGCACCGCAGTAGATCGGCCGATCCGTCGGACCGACGACCTCCACCCGGAGGTCGTAGAGCTCGAAGCCGCCATCGTCGGAAGCGGACGCGGGCGATTCGTTCGTCATGCTGCGAAAGAGTACTCTGAAACTTCGGTTTTAAAAACCGGATACGTTCTTGAAGGACCAGTGGCCAGGCGGCGGCCGCATGTGGCGTCGGACGAGCGCTGCGCAGATCACATCGCTCCGACCACGTTCATGAAGATGCCGTGGCTCTTGAAGCTCATGTCGGTCAGATCTTCCGAGAAATTCGTGAAGTTGTACCCCAGTCCGGCTTTCACGTGCTTGCCGAGGTGGCGGTAGACAGCGACGAGCGCGCCGGAACGGCTTTCGTTGAGATCAGGCATGTCGAGCACGCGGCCCTCGATCATTCCCTCCCACTCCTGGTGGAAGTGCCAGTCGATGCGCACGATGTAGAGCTCTGCCGTGTTGTCGAAGAACTGGGGGTTCACCCGGTCGAGGCTCGCCTGTCCCAGGCGGTAGGCGTATTTTCCCCCGACCGACCACTGCCGGGTCAGGTCATAGCTCACGTCGAAGGATGCGATGTGACTCTTTTGGATGAACTGCGCCGCCGTGTCCTGCGGGGTCACCTGCCCGGCCGTGGGAACGTTGTAGAAGTAGGTGTACTTCGCCAGCACGTCGAGCCGATCGCTCTGCACCGGTCGATATCCGTAGCCGAGGACCGCCTCGGTGTAGCCGCCGTCGTAGAACTGTCCCTGTGAGTTATCGCTCATCGAGTGGTCGAGCTTGCCGACCAGCCTCCAGTCCGGCGCGATCTGAAACTTGAAATTGTTCCTGAACAGCCGGGTCTTCAGCTTCGAGGTCGTTGCGTTGGGTTGCTGCATCTCATCGTCCCGATACTCGATTCCGCTCGAGACCTGGATCCTGCCGCGGCCGTAGCCGACGCGGATGCCGCCCGCCTTGCGCCTCGTCTGGGCGTCGGTCTGACTGTCGACCAGCGTGCCGACCTCCGCGTTGGCGCCGATGTTCCAGCGATCGTCGGGCGCGAGCGTCACGCCGGTCGCATGCGTCAGGCCCGACGCCGAGTCGATGTCCTGGTAGCGCTCCTCGACATAGACATTGCTGCTGTCCGACAGGCGCTGCTTCATCCCCGAAACCAGCGTCCCCTGGCGCTGGAACACGCCGCTGTCCGCGCGCTCGTTCTCCAGCGAGTAATTGAGGTACAGAGTGGTGTGATCCGAGGCCAGATAGCTGGTGCCGAGCTTGCCGCCCGGCCCGAGACTGCCCTCGGACCCTTCCGCCTCGATTTGCAGCTTGTTCGTGACACGATACGACCCGCCGACACCAGCACGTCCGTTGTCGTCCCGGTCACCACTCTTCGAGACGGTGTCCTGAATGAAGGTGTACGCGCGCCATGTGGCCAGCGAGCCGTACCCCAGCTGCGCCACCACATCGGTTCGCTCGCCTTGCTGCTGTGTCGCCGGCACGGCCGGAGAGTTGTCCTGGCGGTCGTCCCTCCGGACACCGGTGCTCACGCTCCAGTTCTTGCTCAGCTTGTAGGCGACGTCGAGCTCCTCGGCCGTGGTCTCGAGCCCCTGGTCCTGGGCCTTCCTGTCCGCCTTGGCGTTCAGGCTCCAGCGATCGCCGATCGGTAGCTTGAAAGTGCCGCCGTAGTACTCGGTGGCGGTCAGCGCGTTGAGTCCCGGCGCGGAATAGCCGGCGTCGAGGTGTTGGGTATAGCAGGTCAGGCGACCCTTGTTCCCCGACAGCAGGTCACCGAGCCCGAGGCTGACATCGGCACGGTATGCTTCGGCGCTCGCGTTTGCGAACGAGCTCGGGTTGTAGCTCGTGAAGCCGAAGCCACCGTCGGCCGAATAGAACGACCCGGACACGAGCCCATCGCTCTTCCCGGTCTGCAGCTTCACCCAGGAGTCCGTGCTCTTGCGCAGCGTCACATCCGCACCGCGCAGGCTGCTGCCGCCGACGCCGGCGTCATTGGAGCTGGTAGTGACACCGAACCGGATGTAGTCGTTGAGCCACGCAGCCCCCTGCCCGCCCGTCGTCCAGGTGCGGATGTCCTGAAAGCCGGGCGTGTACTCGTAGCGAGCCACCAGGTACGCCTCCTGCCCGCTGAGCCCGCTGGTGCGAACCAGCAGGTTATCGTTCGCGGTCGAGGACAGCGGCTCGGCAAGGACAATCCGACCCTGCATATAATCAATCTCGTAGTCGATCGAGGGCCGCAGGTCCACAGTTCCGGTAACGAGGCCGGAGTCCTTGTCGCGCAGCTCGATGCGGACGCGCTCCGAGCCGGTGAGGATGTCCTGGTTGTGCAGGAAGTACAGCGAGCCACCCGTTCCCCGGAACTCGCCGCGGCCCGCGATCGTCCCCGGCTGGGCCGCAAACCCATCGATGGCGAAGCGCTTCTCACCGAAACCCGTCGTGGTGTCGGACAGCCAGCGGACATTTCCGCCGTAGAGCCCGCGGTCGACCTGCGCGAGCTCGTTGTCGAGGTAGTTGATCCTGAAATTGCCCCACAGGCCGTAGTCGTCGTGGTGCTCCGCTTGCACGTAGAACTTGCCGAGCGTCGGCGCGAGCTCCTGCACGATGCTGTCATCGCCGTAGGTCGGGTAGTAGTAAGCGGGATCGATGCGCCGGAACAGCGAGTCGGGCGCCTTGTTCAGGAAGTTACTGAACAGGTTCTTGACGGGCTCCTCGCGGGTATCCGCGCTCGCCGTCACCCGCCAATCGTCGCCGAATTTCCGCGTGACGAAGAACGACAGGCTGCCTGCGACCGACGCATTGTAGTCGTACGGTGCGTTCGCCCCCTGCATCAGCCGCTCGGCACTGCCCGTGTGGCTCTTCGAGACGGTGAGGTCCGCCATGCCGACATAGAAGCGATCGTTGGGCTTGAACTCCAGGTCGCGCAGGTAGAGCGTGCCGTTGCCTTCCTCATCGAGCACCGCCACTTCGACCGTATGCGCGCCTGAAGGCAGCACGTCCTGGGCGACGAAGTTGCCCCTGGCATCGACCGGCACCTCGTGGCCCGCCACCCACACCGTGTGTCTGGGCGGAATGCCCCCACCGCGTACAGTGACCGTGCCCCCGCTCACCCGGATGCTCTGCTCCGAGAGCGTGCTCTCACCGTAGGCGGCGAGCAGCTCAGGTTCCTTCAGCTCCGCGTGCTTGACGGCCGCTGCCTGCGACCCCGGCTCCGCAGCCTCCTGCGCCGCGGTGCTGGCGCCGCCGGGTGGGTCGGCGGCGGTCTCCGGATCCGCGACCGCGCGGGATCCATCATGAACCATCCACAGGGATAGCGGCCTCGTGTCGTCGAATTTGCCATCCTTGCCATAGGCGCGGACCAGGTACTGCAACTCCCGCCCTGCAGTGGAGAGCTGCTTCGCGCCAGGCTGCCACTCCGCCGAGCCGTTCGGATCGATCGCGACTACAGCAAGCGGCGTGCTCTGCGTCGACAGCCCCGCCGCAAATATCCGCACCTCCGCGCGCTCGATGAAAGCTCCGTAATTGGTGTACATGTGAAAGCGCACGGGCGCTGCAATCAAGCCCTCGTCCGGGGTCTGCTGGAACACGACGACGCTCGGGGCTACCGCCACACTCAGCCGGCGCCGCGCCCTGAGATTGTCGAACTGGAACTGAATGTCCGCCTTGTCCAGGGCGACGTCCGTGCAGCGCTGCACGTCTGCGGAGCTTCTGCCCGGGTCGTCGATCGGCACGCCGTCCACGGTGATGTGCATCGTGTTGACGCCGAAGGGGCTCTGCGGTGTGAGCTCGTGGGTCAGGCGCGTGACGTTCACGCCCTCGTAGTCATCGAGTACGGCGGGCTCATCGTAGACGACCTGCACCACGACGTAGGAGGACTCTCCCTGGGTGAAGCCCGTATTGACCACGTCGCTCGACTGCACGTAGCCCCGGCCTTCGTGCTCGGCCTGCGAGGCTGGCAGATGCATCTGGTCCGTGACGATCTCCATCGCCCGACGCGCCCGGGCGGCGGAAAGACCGACGTCGTCGCCGTACACCGCGGCGGTGCGGCGATCGAGCCGCTCGTTGCCCGTGTAGCCTACGAAGCGCAACCGCACGTGAGACTTATCGTGCAGATCCGCCATGGCGCTCCGCAGGCTCTCCGTGTAGCCGGGCGGAATGATCGCGCGCCCGTTCGTAAGCTGCAGAGGCGCGATGCTGCCCCACGGTGGGTCATAAACCTTCGTGACCACTTCGGCGCCCGGATTCGGGCAGAGCTGGGGCCCGTCGGGCAGCTCCTGCAGCGGGTCGTCGTACCAGAACTGCACCTCGATGCGGCGGTTCTGGGCGCGTCCCTGAGCGGTGTCGTTCGCGGCGAGCGGCGCCACGGCACCCCGGCCGTCGCTCGCGAACGCGGTGCCCGGCAGCTTGAGCGCTTCCTGCACGGCGAGCGCCACGCGGTGTGCGCGCGCCTTCGAGAGCGCGACGAGATCGCCGTAAATGCGCTCATCGCGCCCCGTCAGCGCCACCTCGTCCGTGTAGCCGATGAACTTGACCACGACGTTCGACTTGTCCCGCAGGTTGTTCAGTGCCTTCTTGATCTGCTCGACGAACTCCGGCGAGACCTGCACGTTCTCCTGGTCGTAGTGCAGTGGCGGAACGACATTGCTCACGCGTGCCCGCCGCGCCGCGCCTTCCTTGAAGCGCAGCTTGCAGAGCGTCTGCATCCGGCAGATCTTGACCTGCTTGATCTGCTGTCGCACGAGCACTTCCTGGTCCGCTGCGCGCGCTTTCGGCTGGTCGTACCAGACTTCCACCTCCACGCGGCGATTGAGTGCCCGGCCCTCGGCGGTGTCGTTCGATGCAATGGCGTGCGTATCGCCGGCCCACTCGTACGCGAGGGCCTCCGGCTTCAGTTGCAGTGCCCGCTTGAGGAATTCCGCCACCTCGCCCGCGCGCTCGCGCGACAGTCCGGCGTTGTCCCCGAAGGTTCTGGCGAGCGCCGGGGACAGCCCTTGGTTGTCGGCATGGCCGACCAGGTGCAGGCGCACATTGCGGCGATCGCGCAAGCCCTCGAGAGCCTTGCGCAGCGTCTCCACGTAATTGTCGGGAATCTTCGCCACTCCGGATTCGAAATGAATGGGCGGAATGACGTTCTTGAGCTTCACGGTCTCGAAGCTCTCGGTCAGCACCTGCCGCGGCTCGAGCCTGTCGCCCGCCTCGGTCCTGATCTGCTCGGGGTCCCGCGCCCAGGGCGCGAACGGCTGTTCCATGGGCAATTGCCGCTCGACTGCGCTGCCGAGTGGCGACTCGCCGACGCTCTGCGCCTGTGCGCTCGCGGCGACGAGCGTCAGACAGGTGAGGAGCCGGCAGCTACGCTTGCGCATGCCGCTCACTTGGCGCCTCGCAGTCGCTCGGCTGGTTCCCTGGGTGGGCTGCCGCGCAGCCAGAAGACCTCGCGCTCGATCGTGAGCTCGTAGCAGCAGTTCATCGCGCGCCAGGCGTCCCTGATTGCCCGAGCGACCGCTTCGAGGCGCCGGTCGACCAGTGGTGTGTCCTCGACGTCGGCGAGATAGGACAGACGCAGGACCGATCGTGACTTGCGCAGCTCCGCGAGCAGCAGGTCCAGTCTCGGGCGCCATTGCGGGCGCATGTCGGCGGTTCCCGGCTCGAACACCGCATCCGCGAGATCCAGACTGACGACGCGGTGGATGGACGCGCCGAACTCGAAGCGCACGGCCTTGCCGCGCGTGGCTCGTTCCAGGAGCACCTGCGGCGTCGTCAGTCGATAGCCGCTCGGCAGCGTCCGGTCATCGAGCTTGAGGGCGAAGTTGCTGCCCCGGCCCTCGAGCGGCGTGATCGCGCACGTGATGTGGAATCGCCCGAACTCGTCCGTGATGGCGGCCAGACCCCTGGTGGTCACGAGCCGCACCCCGGGCAGACCCTTCTCTCCGGCATCCTGGTGGCCGTTACCGTTCGCGTCGTCGAAGACCTTGCCGATCACGTCCGTGCAATCGAAGGTGAGATCCGGCACCACGCGGACCGTCGCGGTGGCCTCTTTCGATACCGGAGTGCCGCCTACCGCGGCCAAGGCCTGGGCGCGGTTCACGAACTCGCCTTCGCCCACCCCCGCGCCCACGGCGAGCAGCAGCACGATGGTGTGGTGCGCACCGCCCGCGAAGCTGAGATTGCCCCAGGTGAGCGTGAACCCGGCCACCGTGGGCTCGGCCGGTGTGCCGTCGAGGCGCGCGGAGCCCTTGATGTAGCGGAAGCCTGCGGGGAAACGATCCACGAGAGCCGCCCCCTGGATCGCGCCGCTCAGCACGTTGGTGAGGGTGATGGTGTACGGCACGAGCTGCCCGCGCGTCACCTCGAGCAGCGGAGTGGTCTTAGTGACGGTCAATGCCCCGGGCGGAGTGTCCACCTGGATCGAGACGCTCCCCGAGGCGCTTTGCGGCGGGTTGTTCCAGGTGACGACGCCGGTGTTGGTGACCGTCGTGCCGGCGGCGAGCGTGCTGCCGAGGGTGGCGCGGAAGCGCAGGTCGATCGTCGCTGCGGGCGCGAGCGGTCCGTAGGTCGCCGAGTAGTTCGCGGTGATGAGGTTGCCGGTGACCGTCACGCCCGTCGCCGAGCCGTTCAGGGTCGCCGTGCCGTTCACGTACGTGAGCGCCCCCGGCCCCGCCGCGTTCAGGTTGTCCGTGATCACCACCGGGTTCGCCGGGTTCGCCGAGGTGTTGGTCACGTGCAGCAGGTAGTCGAGCGTTGCGCCCGGCAGCGGCGGACCGCCTCCCACGACTGAGACCTGTTTCGTGATCGTCAGCGCGGAGAGCGCCACCGTGACCGTGTGGGCGTCCTGGCAATCGAGAACGCCCGGCGTGCCGTTGGTCAGCGTGCAGGTGAAGCTCTGGCGGCCGGGGTTGCCGCTCGGGCCGCTGTACCATTGCACAGCGCCAGCGACGTTCGTCAGCTGCGCGCCGTTCCGGCTGTTTGCATCGAGCTGCGTCTGGTAGGTGACGATGAGGCGCTGCGACGGACCGATCACCGCCGCGGCGCTCAGCAGGTTGAGCGTCAGCGTGCAGGTGGGCGCACCGGCATAACTGAGCGTGTAGTCCGTGCCGGCCGTGAGCGGTCCCTTGCCCGGTACCGCCGTCACGCCATCGGCCTGGAACACCTGCGCGGAGAGGATCTGCGGGCTCGCCGTGCACATGCCGCCCGTCGCACCCGCTGGCAGCTTGTCCACGATGGTCGCGTTCCAGGCCTCAGTCGTCCCGGTGTTCTGCACGTTGAGCGAGAACCGCCCCAGCTGCCCGAGGTTCATCGTCGTCGGGCCGCCCTTGGTCATCGCCAGGTTGGGCGCCGCGATGGTCAGCGGCGGCGACGAGACTCCCTGCTGCCCCGGCAGCGGGTAATGGAAGGTCCCGTTCACGACAGTTCCCAACGTCCAGTTGGCGGTGTTGGTGAACTGCGTACCGGGCGAGTTCGGCGGCACGGCGTCGTTGAGCACCACCGTGACCTTGAGCACGATCTGCTGCCCGGCCGGGATCGTGGGGAAGCCGCTGAAGGTGAGCAGCCCCCCCGCGTTCGCGACCGTGAAGGGCACCGCAGCGCCACTGCCCTTCCAGGCGGCGCTACTGCTCACGTAGCTGAGCGATACCCCGGTCGCATCGAGGTTGTCAGTGACCGTGACCTGGCTGACGTCCTGGTTCGACCCGTTGGGATTGACGACGCGGCCCGTCGTTGCGCTGACCAGCAACGGGAAGGTGAGCGTGTAGGTAAAGGGCACCCCGATCGCGACCAGGGGCGGCCCCGGCGGGTTCTGCTTGTCGATCTTGTCGACCGGTGCGAAGAGGTTCGTGCACTGCAGGACATGCTGGCGGGTGATCGAGCCGTTGACGAACCAGACGACGTTATTGTGTACGTTGTCGCAGGAGATGTTGCCGATGAAGTCGACGTTGTCGAAGATGAGCAGCGTGTTGGTCGTGCTCAACAGACTGACGTTGCCCCCATACGGGTTGGAGGCCGGGTAGTTCCTGATGGTGCAGGGGCCGTCGATCTGCAGATTCGAAGGCACCGGGGTGACGTTGCCGTCGAGGACGCCGCCGTAAGTGGCGTCGCAGAGCGAGCTGCTCTGCGCGTGAGCCGGGCGGGCGCCCACGACCAGCAATGCGAGGCCGAGCAGCGGGAGTGCCATCCAGCCGCGGCGCGCTCTGACGTTGGTAGTGGTCCCACTCGTGCTCAATCGCATACCTCTTGCCGATAGATCTCATCGACGAGGGCCGAGGCAGCCCGAGTTTCGGACTGGAGTTGCGGCGGTCCCGCTGTCGTGGAGCTCTGGAGGCTCTTTAGACCGGTGACTTTGCGTCCCCACCTTTCGGTGGGTTTGCCCTTGTCGTGTCCAGGGAGTGCTGATCGCTCAGGTCAAATTGCGCGTCCTCAGGCAGCGGGCAGGAAATCGATCGGATAGATGATGGTCACCGGCGGCACGACCTTGGCGCCGAAGTTGAACGTCTTCACCCGCTCCACCACCTGCGCCGCGAGGTCCGGTGCATTCATGTCGGAGGCGTGCAGCCGACACAGCGACACGCTGCCGTCGGGCTCGATCGTCAGGCGCAGGATCATCTTCCCCTGCAGCGTCGGATCGCGGCGCAGCTCGAGGTTGTACAACCGATAGAGCTCGGCCTTGTGACGGTCGAAGACGATCTGTATCTCCTCATCGGTACGTCCGGGACCTGGCCCGCCGCTCACCGGGCGGCTCGCTGCAGCCGCCGTTCCGATGCCGCTCGCGGCCTGCGTGAGGGTGCCGCCGCGAATGGCGTTGCGCTCGGTACCGCCGCCCGGGCCGAGGCCGCGACTCACGGCCGCCAGGTTGATTCCACCGCTCGAGCCTGGCGCGCTGCTGGTCAGCATCGCGCGCTCCGGCGTGCCAACCGAGTTGTCGGCGTTGTTGATGCGTGCCTGAGCGCCGAGCGCCGGATTGATCTGCGTGTCCGCGAGCGCGGCAAGCCGCTGCTTGAACACCATCAGCCCGGCGGGCTTCGGCTCCGGCGGCGCCTCGACGGCCGGCTTGACCGGCTCCTCCGTTGGGGGCTGGCGCGCCTGCTGCGGTGTCGGCTTCGGTGGCGGCGGCAAGCGGCGCGGCGGCGGAGGCGGCCTCGGCAGCTGCGCCATGGTGATGTGGAGCACCAGCTCGGGAGGCGTCTCCTCGGGCGCTCGCTGGAGCGGCAGACGGATCAGGGGAAAGATCAGTGTCAGAATGAGGCAGACCGCGAGCGCGCCCAGGAGCGACTTCTGAAAGCGCCGGTCATCCTCTCCTCCCCAGGTCCAGGGCATGATGAGCGGACGGGAGTGAAGCCCGCTGATTTCCCGCTCGACGATCCACTCGTGCCGGAGCCGCTCCTCCTCTTCCTGCGCTTCGAAGAGCTCGTCCTCGATCAGTCCCGCACGATGCTGTTCCTTGTCGATCTGTTCGCGGGTGCTCTGTCGGCGCGCTTCCAGCTCGCCCACGCGGCTCTCGAAGGCGGTGACACGTCCGCGCACCCGACCCAGCTGATCCTCACCGGTCGTGACTGCCTCCGCAGTACCCCAGAACAACTGCGCGCCCCCGAGCTTGCCGAGCTCGCCCAGGGCGTCGCAGACCTGATGCAGCAGGCGGTGCTGGTTGCGCTCGCTCGCGAGAGCCTCCAGCTGCGCATCGAGTACCCGCAGCTCGCCGACCAGGGCATCGACCGACTCCTGCGACGTGCCGAGCTGCGCGATGAGCGCCTGCTGATCCTGCAGGGCCTGATCGTTCGGCGCCTGCTGATCTTGAGGCGTCCGCTGCTGCTGCAGCGTCGGCTGATCCTGCGCTGTTTCCGAATCCATGGCCTTACCTTGAGGTGAAATGACGGTCACCGTGTCCCCCTGAGAAGGCCGCTAGCGGCCCTTGACACCGCTCACCGGCTTTTCCCTCTGCAGCACCGCGAGCGAGATCTTGCCGTACGAGGCCGCCGTGCACGTCGCCAGAACCTTGCGCAGCACTTCGTACGGCAGCTCCTTGTCGGCCATGACAGTGACCTCCTGCGAGGTGAGCGCCGCGTCACGCGCCGCCGCGTCGAGCCCGGCGATCGGGCGCTGCAGCACCTTGCGCAAAGGCTCGATCAGCTGCGTGCGCGGGTCGCTGACTTCCGCGAGGCTCGCGACTGTCTCACCCTGCACCAGGAGCGCCTCCTTCGTGACCATCACGACGACCGACTGCTTCGGGTGCACATCGGTACGCGACTGCGGAATGCTCACCCCCTTGGAGTTCTGCAGCACCTCCACATCCGTCGAGTACACCAGCAGGAATGCCACCATCACCGAGAGAATGTCGATGAGGGGTATCAGATTCAGATGTGCATCGACGCGCTCGCGTCGCTTGTGCGGCATCAGCCCGAGATTCATCGCTTTCATGGCGCATCTCCGAGCGCAATGTTCGTGAACAGCGCGACCGTCACGGTCTGCGGCGCACCCACGCCCGGTGCGATGGCCCGCGCCCCCGGTACGGCCGCTGCGGCGACGAGCGCATCCGCAGCCGGCAGCTCCGCGCTGCGGATCGCGTCCATCGCCTGGATCAGCTCGTCGTAGGGAACCTTCGGCTCCGAGAGCACCGACGCATCCTCCGAGGTCGGATGCTCACGCTTCACCGCCAGCGCGCGTTCGCTCAACGCGTTCAGGTCGTATGCGCCGTTGACCTTCGGTATCGTGCCGATCGCTTGCCTGCCGTCGCTGAGGTCGAAGCCGTCCTGGCGGACGATGACCTCGAGTCGGAACTTCGGCTCTGCAGGCTTCACGGATACGGAGCTCGGCAGGTCGATCTGCATGACGGCGATGCGCGAGAACACTGCCGTCATCAGCAGAAAGGTGACCAGGACGGTGAAGATGTCGATCATGGGCACGAGCAGCAGCTCGCCGGGTTTGGGCTCGCGACGCATCAGGAGAGTACGCATGGGGTGATCCTCAGGCCGCCGACGCCGCCTGCTGCACCAGCTCCAGGCGGCTCTGAGCCCGGGCCGCCTGCCGAGCGGCCAGCGCGTTCAGGAAGCGGATGGCCGCCGTCTCCAGGCCATCGCTCAGCCCCATGGTCTTCGACTGCAGAAAGGCGTGCACCACCAGGATCGGAACTGCGGTCACGAGCCCGAAGGCCGTGCAGTTCATGGCCTCAGAGATGCTCGCCGACAGCAGGTTGGCCTTTTCCGCCGGGTTGACGGTCGCCACGGCGCTGAAGGCGTGGATCAGGCCGCTCACCGTGCCCAACAGGCCGAGCAGCGTCGCGACATTGGCCAGCGTCGCGAGATAGTGGGTGCGCTTCTCGAGCTGCGGCACTATTTCCATCATGCTCTCCTGCATCGCTTTCTCCACGTCATCGCGGCGCCGCACCGCCCCCTCCAGCGCCAGCCCCATGTTCAGCACTCGCGCTATCGGAGAATCGTCCTGACTGGTGAGCTCGCGCACCTTGTCGAAGGCCCCGCTCATGAGCACCGGCTCGACCCGGCTCCAAGTGCGTCGATTGCGGGCGCTCATCTTCGCGAGCGTGATGTAGCGCTCGATCGTGATCGCGGTCGCGATCGCCCCCACGAGCAGGATGGGAAGCATGAAGAGCCCGCCTGCCGTGAAGAACTTGACGATTGGATAGAAGACTTCCATATGCGAACCTCTTGAACGTTACAGATCTGTCAAACCACTGAACGATTCACTCTCAACCTGATGCTCGCGCGAGCCGCTTCGGCTCACTTCGAGCTCGACTTGAATTCGTAGTACGCCAGCTCGCGCATGAAGACGTCCTTGTCCACCGGCTGCGTCGCCGAGTCGAGGAGCCTCGACACGCCCGGCATGTCTGCGAGCTGAAGCTCTTCCAGGGCACGAGCACGAGCGACTTCGGGGCGTCCTCGTTTCCCAGGATCGAAATACCCGACATCTTCACGTCGCCGCCAGGCTGCGCTGCCTGGGTGGCCGCCGCAGCCGGGGCCGCCTTGCCATCACCAGCCTTCGCGCTGGCGGGCTTCTTCGCCCCCTGCTTGGTTGCGTCGACGGACCGGGTCGTTGCCGGCGCACTCGCCGCCGCCGCGGGCGTGCTCGGCGCCGTCGCCGCCTCGTCGGCCGCCGCGCCGCGCGCGGCAGCGAGCAGCAAAAGGCCGAGGATGAGCGTCCGTACCATGAGTCCTCCTAGGGCTTCGTCCTGGCGTTCAGATCGGCGATCCACTTCGCCACCTGCCTGTCGTCCGGGGCCAGCTGCTGATAGGCAACGTAGTTGTCGCGGGCGCACGTGAGGTCCCCCAGGTACAGATCGCAGAGAATCGCCAGATTCAGCCTTGCGTAATGGAATCCGGGGAAGACTCGCAGCGCCCGCTCGTAGCTCTCGCGAGCGGCGGCGAACTCACCTTTCCTGCGATACACGATGCCGAGCTCGTTGTGCGCCACGAGCTGGCGGGGGTTGAGGTCGACTGCGCGCTCGAGGCTCGCCAGCGCCTTGTCGAGATCGCCCGACTTGCCGTACGCGATTCCGAGATCGACGTAGGCCGCGGCGGCATTGGGTGCTTTCTGGGTGACCTTGAGCAGCAGCGCGATTCCCTGCTCGTATTGCTGCGCGTCGAGAAGGCGCATCGCGTGGTCGTAATCGGCACGAACGTCTGCGGGGATGCGCACTTTTTCAGTGAGCTGGAAGCCACCCGCCTCCGGCTGCAGCGTCGATCCCGCCACGCGCGGCTTGCCCGCCGACGCAGTGGTCCCGCAGCCGAGGAGCGCCACGGCCAGCACGAGTCCGGCCGCAACTCGCCGCGCGCCCGCTGTCCGCTCGAGATCAGTGCGAGTTTGCATTGCCTGCTCCCGCTGCGAGGGCCTGTCCGCTCGCGCTGTCGGCCGGCCCGGAGGCTGTTACCGGCGCCGTCGGATTGCCGAAGGCTGCTGCAACTGCACGCGGCGGCGGCTGATAGACATACCGCTCGAGCGATCCGAGGAATCCGCTGCTGATCTCGGCCCGCGCGTACCTGTCCGGCTCGAGCGCCGCGAGACGCTCCACGCTCTTCTGCGTCCACGCGTTGTTGAGCCCCCGCCTCATGAGCTCGAGGTTCTTCTCGTGGACCGCGATCGCCTTCGCCTCGAGCGGGTGCGCGGCGTCGGCGAGCTGCTGTTCGTAGTCCTTGAGAGCGTCCACGCCGAGATTGGCCGGGCGCTCTGACTCGCGCAGGGCCTGGCCGAAATTCGCGTAGATCTCGGCGGTGTAGAAGGTGGCCGCCGCGGTGACCTCTCCGACCTGGTAGTCGACCAGAGCGCCGAAGGCTTTGGTCGCCGTGTCCATGCTGCGTTGCTTCTCCTGCAGGCTACGCTCGAAGGGCTGCACGAGCTTGAGCGACGCAAACTGCTCGTAGATCGGCTTGGACAGTTCCAGTGCCGCGCGCGCGGCGACATTACGCGTGCGATCCGTCCGCTCGCTCCCCGCCGCACCGTCGGCACGCACGATTTCCTCGAGCTGATGGCGGTACTGGGCCTGCTCTCCCTTCGACTTGCAGATCTCGGCAACCTTGGAGCGCGTCTCCACCGCCGTCTCGACCGGCTTGGGGAACTCCGCGAGATACCTCGAGTACGCCTCCCGGGCACGATCGGCGTTGTCAGCCTGCGCATACAGGTCGCCCGCCTGCAGCAGTGCTTCGGCGCGCAGCTGCGGATTCGGGGACTCCTTCGCGACCCGCTCGTACTCACCGGCGGATTGCGCCACCTGCCCGGCCTGCTGGTAGGCGTAGGCGATCTGCTTGGTCGCCTCCTTCTGCAGCTCATGCTCGGGGAAGCTGCGCCGGAACTCGTCCAGAACCTGAGCCGCGGCCGTCCAGTCTTTCAAGCGCAGCAAGGCTGCGCCGGCGTCGTATTCCGCCGCGGCGCAGATCTTCGACGTCGGAGCAACCTGCTTGACGCGCACGAAGTGATTGGCCGCGGTGCGGTAATCCCCCGCCTGGTTTGCCTGCTCGCCCTGCTTGTAGATGGAGGCCGCCAGGTTCTCCACCAGCCCGGCACGTGATGCATCTCCCTCCGGCGTGGCTTCAAGTACCTGCCCGTAGGCCTGCTCCGCGTCCGCATACTCCGCGAGGCCGAAGGTGGAGTGTGCGACGACCAGCCACGCATCGCGGCGTACGCCCGCGGCAGCATTCGGGAACTTCTCGAAGAGATGCCGGCCGGAGTCGCGTGCGAACACGAGGTCCTTCATCTCGTACGCGTCTTCAGCCGCCGCGGCCAGCACGACCGCCGCCTGCTCGTGCTGCGGGAATGCGTCCGCGAACTTGATTGAGCTGTCGATCGTGTCGCGGCGGGCCGCGTCCTTCACATCGGTGCCGGCGACCTTCAGATACTCGCGATGTGCGTAGATCGCCGCGTAGCCCGCAGCCGCCGACTTCGCGTGCGGCGGGTAATCATAAGCCGTGATCTCATATTCGTGCGCGGCCGCCGCATAGTCATGATTCTCGAGCATGAGATCCGCGAGCTGATAGTCCGTTTGCGGCGCTTGCGGATCGGTGTGGAACGAGGTGAGAAACTCCCGGTACCAGCGCGTGGCCTCGACGTAGTTGGCCGCTCGTTGTTCATGCTGCTTCGGGTCCTGGTACTGGGCGTGATAGTGGTTCGCCAGATCCTTCAGGTTGCTCTTCAGGTAACTCAGCACTTCGGGCGACTTGTTCACATCGAAGTGATGCCAGTACTCGCCCTGCAGGCCGTATGTGCCCGCGAAGTCCTTCTTCGCCGCGAGCACGAGCTGCGGGAATCCGCCCTGCTCGTAGATTTCGCTCACCCGCACGCTGAAGCGAGGCGACGCCAGGTGGAACGGGTACGACGCCACGAATGACTTGTAGACCGTGGCGGCGTCCTGATACCGGAGCTTCGCCAGGTAGAATTCCGCGAGGTAGCGGTAGACACGGTCCTCGTAGGCTCGATGTCCGCTGGCGCCGAAGTACGAGCCGATCACGTCGGGACCGCCGAGATTCGAGAAGCTCAGGCTGACGACCTGGAAGGTGTCCTCGATGCGCCGCTGCTCGGCCTCGGAGTGCTTCGCATCGAAGTCGTAGCCGCTCTTGACCTTGTAGTCGAGGAGGGCGAAGTAGCGGTGCAGAGCCTCGTCGTAGAGTTGCTGCTTGTACAACGTCCATCCCAGCTTGTAGAGCGCGAGCTCGTAGTACCCCGAGCCACTCCCGCCGTCAGCAATTGCCGCGTACGAACTCTCCGCCTCACGATATTTCTTTGCGACGAAGAAGCGCTCCGCGCGCCTGAACTGCAGCTCGTCCGTGAACCGTGAGCGCGGATTTTCACTGACCAGCTGCTCCATGACCCTCATCGCCTCCTCGGGCTGCCCCAGCTCGTCGTAGGCGCGCGCCTTCTGGTAGAGCACCTGGTCACGAGAGGCGTACTGCGGATACTTCGCGAGCAGCTGGTCGTACAGCTTGATCGCCTCTAGCGGGCCGGCGCGCGCGCGATCTCCATCCATTCCACCCGGCAACGCCAACTGCGGCGCCGCGTTCGGGGATGCCGCCGAGAGCCCGGAGCCCGGCGCCGGCGCGACGGATTTCGCCTGCGTGCCGCCTTGCGATGCGGGCAGCTCCACGGGCTTGCCGTCGCCGTGGATGCCGAATTCCTTCTCGATCTTCAGGTCGGCCAGGCGCCGCATGGCCTCAGGCGCCAGCGTGCTGTCCGGGGCCTGTTGCAGGAAGTCGCGGTAACTCTGCACCGCTCTATCGAGGCCCTGATCGACCGGCATCTCCTTCGTGTCCGGCCGCACCTGGTGGAGGCTCGCCAGCGTGCCTCCCCGAACGGCAGGGTGAGCGCACGCGGCGATCACCGGCAGGAGCACCGTTAGACCGACTGCACGAGCGGGCCGCATCACGGTGTACCTCCACCGGCGCGTTCCTTCAGCGCCCTGTCGTAACTGTCAGCCACCGCGTACCGCGCCTGAACCTGATAGGCCTCGAGGCGCTCGCGGCGCGTCCGCAGCTCGTCGATGGCGACCGCCTCGATGATGTGGCCCTGGCGGGCCAGGAGCGTGTCGACGCGCTCGCGCGCATCGCCGACACGCGTGCGCAGACGACTGATCGACTGGTCGTAGCCCGCGTAGCTGTGCACCGCCGCCTGTCTCGCGCGCACGAACGCGGTGTACTGCTCCTGCAGCATCCGCACGTCCTGGCTCAGCTCGTGCAGGTGCTCGTGGGCCTGCGTCAAGCGCTCCGGGTACTCCGTGTACAGGCGCCACGTGAGTACGCCCTGGAGGCGCTGCACCTCGGCGCACAGGGCCCCGTTTCCACCGCGGCTGTGTCCTAGCGTTTTCTCGATCTGCCGCAGCCTCTCGAGCGCCAGGCGTTCGTCCGTTGTCGCCAGGAGCGCAGGCCGCGGCGCCGTCAGAAGATCCTGCAGGCGCTTCTGCAGGTGATCACGCTGCTCGACTCGCACGCGCATCTGCGAGTCCAGCTCTCTGAAACGCGCATCGACCTGCGGCAGCAGCGGGGTGTAATTCGCCCGGCGCAGGCGCATGAGATCTGCGAACGCGTCGAAACCGTTCTGCCAGGCGATCAGCCTCCGGCGCAGATCCTCCATATCGAGGTAGTTCTGCAGCGCCGCCTGGAAGTCGTTCGACGCCATCAAATCCGTCAGATAGAAGGTCTCGGGGGTGTCGGGCAGCGTGCGCAGACGCACGATCCACAAGTTGTCCTGCTTGATCTCCTCGCGCACCAGCGCCTTGAGGAAGTTGCCCGCGCGGATGCTCCTGACGGACGCATCCACCTTCTCCAGCTCCTTGCCGAACGAATCGAGCGCCTGGCCGTAAAGGAGCGCCGCACGCCCGTACAGCTGCAGCCTGCTGTAGGCGAACGGCAGGGCGAGCTTGGCCTCCTGCACCGCGGCGTCGGTTGCGTCACGCCCGATGAGCATCCCCCACGGTACGAGTGCCTTCTCGTAGTCATGCGCGGAGACCTCGGCCCACCCCGTGCTCAGCAGCGCGCGGTTCGAATACGGCCCTTCGAGGCGTACACGATCGAAGGCCTGCTGCGCGTGTCCGTAGTCCGCCGACTGCAGCATGATGCTGCCGAGGACCATGTTCGACTTGTCGCGGATGGCCGCCGTGGAGACTTCACGGCTCTCGATCTGACCCGCTTTATCCAGCTGGCGCAGGGCGTCCGGCGTGTGGTCCGCCTGTAGCAATGCGATGCCGAGGTTGTAGGCGGCAAATCCCTTCAGACTCTCCGTGCCCTGCAGTCGGCGCAGGACCTCCACCGCGTCGGCGGGGCGGCCCAGTGCGAGGTAGACATTGGCGCGCAGGAATTCGATGTCGTCCTTGATGCCCTCCGGGACCGTGCCGTGGATCCGCTCCAGCGCATGCAGGGCATCCTCGGACTGCCCCTTCTGGAACTCGATGCGCGCCAGGCGGAAGGCAGCCTCGTTCTTCACGGGCTGATCCACATCGGCCTCGAGGACTGCCCTGATCGCACGCCCGGCACGCAGGTGCATCCGGTAGCGGAGCTCGAAGTCGCCGACCGAGAAATCTGCCTGCCTGATGTGATGCTGGAGCGAATCCAGCTCCGGCTCGTCGAGGTGACGGTGTTGAGCGAGCTCGGCGTCGAGCCGCTCGAGGGCATCGAAGTATTGTCCCTGGTACGCCTGGTACAGGGCTTCGCCGAAATAGAGGTCGCGCAGATCAGCCGCAATGGTCGGGCGCGCCGCGATTGCGGCGAGCGCCACACCCAGCAACAGCCACTGCGACGGACTACGCATCGGCTACCAGTCCCCGAGGTGAATCCCGGGCTGCGGGGCGTCCGGACCTGCGAGCATCACGTCGAGCAACTTCGGCTTGATGTCCTTGGTAAAGGGGAAGCGCTCGGTCTGGGCGTAGTCCTTGCCGTTGGCGAGCTTGGCGCTCACAGAGACCTCGATCTCGTGCGCACCGGTCGCAATGTTGCCGCTGTAGATCCGCTGCACCCCACCTCGGCGCAGGGCATCGAGCTCCTTGAAGCTGTAGATGTAATGTGTCGCCGGCCGTCCGTCGATCTGAATCTGCACCGCATCGAGACGCAGCGTCTCGCCGTGCGCCAGCGACACGAACACGGCGAGGTGAGTGTCGGACGGATAGAGCAGCTTCTCCTCCAGCTGGTTGAGCTCCGCCGCGATGCTCAGGACGTCGGATTTGACCTCCTGGACCTGCTCGTCCAGACCTTTCATCTGCGCCCGAGCGCTCTCGTCCGCCGGACTCGTCCGTGCGCAGATGCACAGCAGAGCGCTCATCACGACCAAGGAATGCTTGCGCATTTGCTCATGTCCTGTCGTTTCAGAGTTGGTTCCCACCTGATGAAACTCAGGTGGCAAGGGCTGGAAGGCCGGATCGGCCCCGCTCACCAGGCGCGCAGTGCGCGCGCCTCTACCGGGTGCCAGATGCCGGTGCGGCGCCCCCGTGATGAAGCCGCAGCGCTGCGCTCGCAGCCTCGGGACGCCCCGCAAGCGTGCGGCTCACCGCGTTCGAATCGTATGCAAGCATGGCCTGCTCTCCCTCCACTCGTTGCCGTGACGCACGAACAACACGCACCAATACAGTCCGGTGGAAGGACTGGATTACGGCGGTCCCGCTGTCGTAGAGCCGAGGCTCCCTAGACCGGAGACTTTGCGTCGCCGCCTTTCGGCGGGTTTGCCCTTTGCGAATCCAAGAGCACTGCCCGATGTCTTCATCGGACGCTCTTATCAGTAACACACAGGAACCGGCAATGGCGCGCAACTTTACAACTTCACCCTGCTGTCGCGCCGTGGAAACGCCTATCGGCAATAAGTAACCGGCGGGCAATAAGTAACCGGCGGCCCCGTGTCGGCTATTCAATGGTGTTTGGTGCGAGCCGCCCTGCCACCGTGGCCTGCAGCGCGGACGATCCGAGCACAGCGGATACGTTGGCACTTGTGCCATCCGGCGGTGTCACGGCAACCGTGACGGCCGCGTGCTCCAGGGGTCAAAAACGCCCAGCTCTGGCAATGGGGCCTCAGCGCGGGATTCCTCCGAACTCCGACATTCTCAACACGTTGTCGCGGTGGTACTCGAGGAACCGTCGCTGCCCCTCGGAGAAGGCTCCAACGTTTAGCGCGCCCTGGATCGGGATACCCATGCGTTCAAG
>Ga0209474_10001250_pt1 | contig 25508 bp, 19 predicted proteins | sample GraSoiAngelo_145_FD_185902 | JGI IMG/M metagenome (GOLD analysis project Ga0209474, IMG submission 185902) | Grasslands soil microbial communities from the Angelo Coastal Reserve, California, USA - 14_1009_05_20cm (SPAdes) (version 2) | ecosystem: Environmental > Terrestrial > Soil > Grasslands...
CTCGCGCAGCACCTGGTCGGTGTGTTCGCCGAGCCGCGGCGCGCGGCGGCCCACGTCGGGCGGCGTTTCGCTCAGCTTGATCGGCGAGCCGAGCGTGCGCAGGCGGCCGAGCGACGGATGCTCCGTCTCGACGACCATGTCGCGCGCGCGCACCTGCGGATCGGCGAACACGTGCGCGTAGTCGTTGATCGGGCCGCACGGGATGTCGTGCGCGTCGAGCAGCGCGAGCCAGTGGCTGCACGGCTGCCGGCGCGTGATCGCCTCGATCTCCGCCGCCAGCTCCGCGCGGTTCGCGACGCGCGCCGCGTTGGTCGCGAACTCGCGACGCTCGAGCCATTCGGGATGGCCGACGAGATCGGCCAGGCGGTTGAACAGGCGATCGTTGGCCGCGCCGAGCGTGATGAAGCCGTCCGCGCAGCGGATCGCCTGGTACGGCGCGTTCATGCGATGCGCCGATCCGAGCGCCGTCGGCACGCCGGCGCCGGAGAAGTATTCCGTCGCCTCCCACACCGACAGCGCGACGCCCGCGTCGACGAGCGACGTGTCGACCTGCTGGCCGGCACCGGTCTGATGCCGGTGCTCGACGGCCGCGAGGATGCCGACGAGCGCGAAGAGCCCGGCGCCGAGATCGGTGAGCGGGACGCCGGCCTTCGCGGGCGCGCCGCCCGGCTCGCCCGTCACCGACATGATGCCCGACACGCCCTGGGCCACGAGATCGAATCCGCCCTTGCGGCGCTCGGGCCCCGTCTGGCCGTAGCCGGAGATCGACGCGTAAATCAGCCGCGGATTCTCCGCCGCGAGCGTCTCGTAGCCGAGGCCGAGCGCCGCCATCACCCCGGGCCGATAGTTCTCGATTACGATGTCTGTCGAGCGCGCGAGCCGCAGGAAGACGCCGCGTCCCTCGGCGTTCTTGAGGTTCAGGACGAGGCCGCGCTTGCCGCGGTTGACGGCGTTGAAGCTCGGGCTGTCGAGGCCGACGGCGCCCGGCATCACGCGCGTCGAATCGCCGGCGGGCGGCTCGATCTTGATCACGTCGGCGCCGAGATCGGCGAGCACCATCGCGCAGTACGGACCGGCCATCACCTGCGTGACGTCGAGCACGCGGAGACGGTCGAGCGCGCGGCGCGCAGCCATTGACGCGAATTCTAATGCACACCATCTTCGAGGCCGCCGGCCCGATCGCGACGCTCACCTTCAACCGCCCCGACGCGCGCAACGCGATGACGTGGGAGATGTACGACGCGCTCGTCGACGCGTGCGAGCGCGTGGATCGCGACGAGGCGCTGCGCGTGCTGGTGCTGCGCGGCGCCGGCGGCAAGGCGTTCGTCGCCGGCACCGACATCTCGCAGTTCCAGACGTTCGCGGATCGTCAGGACGGCTTGAAATACGAGGAGCGGCTCGACGCCGTGCTCGACCGCATCGAGCGCGTCGCGAAGCCGACGATCGCGCAGGTCGAAGGGGTCGCGGCGGGCGGCGGCTGCGCGATCGCGCTCGTGTGCGACCTGCGTGTGGCGACGCCGGCATCGACCTTCGGCATCCCGATCGCGCGCACGCTCGGCAACTGTCTGTCGGGCGCGACCTACAGCCGCCTCGTCGATCTCGTCGGACCGGCGGCGGTCAAGGATCTGCTCTTCACCGGCCGCTTCCTCGATGCCGCCGAGGCGTACGCCCTCGGCCTCGTCAACCGCATCGTCGCGGCGGATGCGATCGGCGATGCGGTCGCCGGGCTCGCGAGCGAGATTGCGGCGAACGCGCCGTTGACGGTGCGCGCGACAAAGGAAATGATCCGCCGCGTCCTCGCGGCGCGCCGCCTTCGGCCCGGCGACGACGCCGACCTCGTGGAGCTGTGCTATACGAGCGAGGACTTTCACGAAGGCGTCGCGGCGTTCCTCGCCAAGCGCAAGCCGCGATGGACGGGGCGATGAGGCAGTCGCTCGAATCAGTCGGCCGTCGGCCGTCACAGAGTGGAGAACGTATGACGCGGTTCATCCTCATCGCAGCGCTCGCTGCGAGCGCGCTCCCAATCGCCGCGCAGAGCGAAAAGCTCGACCTTCAGATGCTCGGGCGCATCCGCGACGAGGGGCTGTCGCGCTCGCAGGTGATGGACCACATCTCGTGGCTGAGCGACGTCTACGGTCCGCGGCTCACCGGATCGCCGGCGATCCAGCAGGCGAGCGAGTGGGCGATGAAGCGGTTCCGCGAGTGGGGCCTCGCACGCGTGCACCAGGAGCGGTGGTCGTTCGGCAAGGGATGGTCGCTCGTGCGCTTCAGCGCGCATCTGGTCGAGCCGCAGGTTCAGCCGATCATCGCCTTCCCGCACGAGTGGTCGTCGGGGACGAAGGGACCCGTGACGGCGGACGTCGTGCGCGTGCGCATCGCGAGCGAAGCGGACTTCGCGGCCTACCACGGCAAGCTCGCCGGGAAGATCGTCCTCACGCAGCCGGCGCGCCGCGTCCGGATGCTCGAGGGGCCGATCATCCTGCGGATGGACGACAAGGCGACGGCCGAAGCCGAGACGACGCCGGTGCCCGAACCGCCGGCCGGCGGCGGCCGAGGGGGACGTGGAAACGATGCCGCCGCGTTCCGGCAGAAGCTCGCCGACTTCTACGCCGCGGAAGGCGTCGTCGCGGTGTTCGATCGGGGCGCCGACAGCGACATGGCGGCGGGCGGCAGCGATCTCTCCTGGCAGCAGCAGCATCCCGACGGCGGCACGATCTTTCCGAGCGGCAGCGGCCCGCGGGACGCCAACGCCGGCCGCAACCCGCCGGAAATCACGCTCGCCGTCGAGCACTACAACCGCATGATGCGCGTGCTCGACAAAGGCGTGCCGGTCAAGGTGGAGCTCGACGTCCAGACGAAGTTCTACGACGAGGCGACGCCGAACGGGTTCAACACCATCGCGGAGATTCCGGGCGGCGATCTCGCGTCCGAGGTGGTGATGCTCGGCGCGCACTTCGACTCGCATCCGTACGCGACCGGCGCGACCGACAACGCGACGGGCAGCGCGGCGATGATGGAGGCGATGCGGATCCTGAAGGCCGTCGGCGCCGAGCCGCGGCGCACGATCCGGATCGGCCTGTGGGGCGGCGAAGAACAGGGGCTGCTCGGCTCGCGCGCGTACGTCCGCGATCACTTCGCCGACGTCGACACGATGGCGCTGAAGCCGGAGCACGCGAAGCTCGCGGCCTACTTCAACTCGGACAACGGCACCGGACGCGTGCGCGGCGTCTGGCTGCAGGGCAATCTCGCGGCGCGTCCGATCTTCGAGCAGTGGATGGCGCCGCTACGCGACCTCGGCGTCACGATTCTCGGTCCGCGGTCGGTGGCCGCGACCGATCACGTCTCGTTCGACAACGCGGGGCTGCCGGCGTTCCAGTTCCTCGTGGATCGCCTCGAGTACAACGCGCGCACGCACCACTCGAACATGGACACCTTCGATCGCGTGCAGCGCGAGGACATGGTGCAGCAGGCGACGGTCGCCGCCGTGTTCGCCTACGACGCCGCGATGCGCGACGAGAAGCTGCCGCGCAAGGCGCTGCCGGCGCCGCAGCGCGGGCGCGGGACGGCGGGGCAGTAGCAATTAAGAATTGAGAATTTGGAATTAAGAATTCCTGAAATTCTTAATTTCGGATGCTCTCGACACGTACTGCCTCGAACGGCCGCTCCGGGTGCATCGTCGGCGCGAGCAGCGCGCCGAGGAGCAGGAAGCCGAGCGAGCCGGCGAACGGCAGCTGCCAGTTGCCGGTCGCGTCGATGATGAAGCCGAACGCGATGGGCGAGAGAATCGCGGCGAGCGCCGAGCCGGTGTTCATCATCCCGGCCGCCGTCCCCGAGAACTTGCCGGCGATGTCCATCGGAATCGACCACATCGGCCCGATCACGATCTCGGCGAAGAAGAACGCCGCGCCGAGCGAGAGGATGATCAGCACGAGATCGTGCGTGAGGAACACCGGCAGCATGCAGACGAACGACGCGAGGAAGCCGGCCATCACGACGTTGCGGCGCGCGCGCAGGAGATCGCCGGTGCGGTGCAGGATCCGATCGCTCACGACCCCGCCCAGATAATCGCCGACGACGCCGGCGAAGAAGACGGCGGACGTGAAGAGCGCCGATTTGCGCAGGTCGTACTGGTACTCGTGGAGGAAATACGACGGCAGCCAGGTGAGATACAGCCAGAGCGTCCAGCCGTAGCAGAAATACACGATCGTGACCGGCGCGATGCGCCGCGTCAGCGCCGGCCACGGCACGCGCGGCCGCTCGCGGTGCTCGGGCACGCCGCGGTTCGGCAGCGCGTCGAGCTCGGCCCGCGAGACGCTCGTATGATCACCGGGATTGTCGCGGAAGTACCAGAACCAGACGGCCACCCACACGAGCGATACGCAGCCGAGCGCGACGAACGAGCCGCGCCACGCGATGAGCGTGATCAGCCACGCGACGATCGGCGGCGTGAGCGCGTTGCCGAGGCGCGCGAACGCGTGCGTCAACCCCTGCGCGAAGCCGCGGCGCCCGACCGCCGTCCAGTTCTGCATGGCGCGCGTCGCCACCGGAAACGTCGCGCCCTCGCCCACGCCGACGAGCAGCCGGCAGATGAACAGCGCTGCCAGGCCGCCCGCGAGGCCGGTCATGATCGTCGCCGCCGACCAGACCAGGCCGCAGAGAAACAGCGTGCGCCGCGGACCGAAGCGATCGCCGATCCATCCGCCGAAGATCTGGCAGAGGAGATACGGATAGCCGAACGCCGACTGCAGGAATCCGAGCTGCGTGTTCGACAGCCGCAGCTCGCGTCTGATCGAGTCGGCCGCCGTCGCGATGTTGACGCGATCGACGTACGTGATCAGGTACATCATGCACAGCAGCCCGAGCACGATGTCGGTGGGTCGAAGGCGTCGCGACGGCATGGCGAGCACGCATTAGACTACGCGCCCGAAATATCGGCAACCTGCGGACGTGAATCGGCGATCAGTCGCCGCGGTGTCGAAGCACGTCTTGGAGGTGGCGCTCGTAGAGTCGAAGCGCGACGGTGAGCACGCGCGCCGGCGTCAATTTACGAACGGCGGCCACGGCTTTCAGGCGGGCGATCGCGGCGGGCGGCACGCGCAGAATCAACGGCACCATCTCGCGCGCCGGCCTCTTTCGGCCGGTCTTCTGCCACGGAAGGGGACGGCGCGAGGCCTTTCGCATGCGAGCGCGGCCGGAGCAGAATTGATGCCAGCTAAAAATCAGGATTGCTGCGGCCGCCCGGAGCTCGACGGTCGCGGTCCGGAGGCGGGCTGTCGGGATACGCGGCGATGATTCGGGCGCGCGCGTCGTGCAGCTCGTCGCGGATCCGATCTTCCATCCGCCGCGCTTCCTGCCCGTCGAACCGGTGGCGCTCCATCTGCTCGCGCACGCGCTGCAGCTGCTCCGTGGTGCGACGTGTTGCCGAGTCGGCGGCGACGGCCCGCGCGACGGGGACCGTGGCGTGGCGCGTCTCCGACGCAGCGGCGGCGACCGGCACGGCCCATTGCTCTGAAACGAGAAGTCCGGCCTCCTGAGGAGACAGATCGAGGATATCGCCCGTTCGACTCCGCGAGAGGTCGACCCCGTCGATGCGTTCGGCGAGCTTACGCGTCAGCCGTACACGCATCGCACCTCGAGGGCGACTGCGTACGGACGTAACACAGTTTGTGTACTTGTTGCGCAGGGTTTTGGACGCCGGCTGCCTTTATGCGGGCATTTACACCAAGCTGAACCAAGGCAGACGTCCATTCGCCCTTGTGCTAGCAACAACGACACCACCTCGCGTTCACGGCCGGATGAGCGCGCGGAGGAGCTCGGCGGGATGGAGCGCGCGGACGCCGGCGAAATGCTTCACCTGTTCGCGGCACGACGTGCCCGGTGCGACGAGGACGGCGTCGGCGCCGAGCGCGCGCGCGGCCGGCAGCAGCTTCCTTTCGCCGATCTGTCGCGACACATCATAGTGCTCGGTCGCGTAACCGAACGAGCCGGCCATGCCGCAGCAGCCCGCGTCGAGATCGACGATGGTCGCCTGCGGGATGCGCGCGAGCAGCGCGCGCGCCGGCGGCAGCAGCCCCATCGACTTCTGATGGCAGTGCGCGTGGAGGACCACGGTGGCCGGGCCCGCGGCGAGCTCCAGCCGCGCACGGCCTGCGGCGCATTCCTGTTCCAGATACTCTTCGAACAGCACGCAGGCGCCTGCGACCACGCGCGCCCTGCGCTGCGCGTCGCCGCGCAGCAGCGCCGGTGCGTCCTCGCGCACCGCCGACAGGCAGCTCGGCTCGAGAAAGACGATCCGCTCGCCGCGCGCCGCGGCGTCGTGCAGCGCGTCCGCGTTCGCGAGCGCCGCCAGGCGCGCGCCGTCCAGCAGGCCTTGCGAGATCATCGGCCGGCCGCAGCACCCATGGCGCGCGAGACGGACGTCGATGCCCGCGCTCGCGAGCACCTCAGCGGCTGCGATGCCGATGTCGGGGTGATTGAAGTTCGTGAACGTATCCGCGAAGAGCAGTGCGGATTGCGAAGTGCGGATTGCGGATTGATTGCGGATTGCGGATTGATTGCGGATTGCGGATTGATTGCGGATTGCGGACCGCGTGAGCTGGCGCCGCAGCGTGTCGCGCACGAACGCCGGCGGTACGCGCCGTCGATCGACGCCGAGCAGCCGCTCGTTCAGCCATCGGCCGACGCCGCTGCGCGCGGCGGCGTTGGCGAGCGGCGCGACGCGGCTCGCCCATGCCGAGAGGGTGTGAATGCCGCCCATCGCGCGCGCGCGCAGCGGCGTCCCCGTACGGCGCCAGTAGTCGGCGAGGAACTCGCTCTTGAATCGCGCGACGTCCACGCCGACCGGGCATTCCGCCTTGCACGCGCGGCACTCGAGGCAGAGGTCGAGCACTTCGTAGACGCCCTCGTCGCCGATCCCCGCCTCGCCGAGGCGGCCGGCCATCGCGAGCCGCAGCGTGTTCGCGCGGCCGCGCGTCGAGTGTTTTTCCTCGCGCGTCACCATGTACGAGGGGCACATCGTGCCGTCGAGCTTCTTGCGGCACGCGCCGAGGCCGCTGCACATCTCGACGGCGCGCGCGTAGCCGCCGTACTCCTCGTAATCGAAGTGCGCGGGCGGATTCGGCGTCTCATAGCCGGCGCCGTACCGCAGGTTCGCCGTCAACGGCGGCGTGTCGACGATCTTGCCCGGATTGAGCACGCCGTCGGGATCGAACGCGCGCTTCACCGCGCGGAACGCCTCGTAGAGCGCCGGGCCGAACATCTTCTCGGTGAACGGACCGCGGACCATGCCGTCGCCGTGCTCGCCCGACAGCGCGCCGCCGAACTCGAGGACGAGATCGGCGACGTCGCGCGCGATCGCCTCGAAGCGCGCGACGCCGTCGGCCGTCTTGAGATTCACCACGGGCCGGACGTGCAGGCAGCCGACCGACGCGTGCGCGTAGACGCCCGCCGACGTCCCGTGGCGCGCGATGATCGCGAGAAACCGCTCGATGTAGTCGCGCAGCTTCTCGGGCGCGACGGCCGTGTCTTCCACGAACGACAGCGACTTGGCGTCGCCCTTCATCGCCATCGACAGGCCGAGCGCCGACTCGCGCAGGCTCCAGACGCGCGCCTGGTCGGCGGGCGCCACGAAGCGCCGCCATCGGCAGCGGAGGCCTGACGCGGCGAGATCGCGCTCGAGCGCGTCGAGCCGCGGCGTGAGATCGCCGGCCGCGTCGCCGTACATTTCGACCGCGAGCAGCGCGCCCGGATCGGTGACGAGAATGCTGCGCCGCAGCGCGTCGAGCGCGGCGCTCTCCCTGGCGTGATCGAGGATGAAGCGGTCCATCACCTCGACCGCCGACGGCAGATGCCGCAGCACGAGCGGCGTCGCGCCGAGCGCGTCGAGCAGCTCGACGAACTCGATCGCGAGCACCGCTTTCGCCGCCGGCAGCGGCACGAGCGCGACCTTCGCCGCCGTGACGAGCGCGAGCGTTCCCTCCGATCCGACGACGATCCTGGCGAGGTTGAACGGCTTCGACGGGTCGACGAACTCGTCGAGGTTGTAGCCGCCGACGCGGCGCAGCACTTTCGGGAAGCGCCGCTCGATCTCGCCGCGGCACCGCGTCGCCGTCTCGCGAACCGTCCGGTAGCACGCCGCCTCGCGCGTGTCGCCGCGGCAGACGGCGTCGAGCGCGGCCGCGTCGAGCGGCCGCAGGTGCGCGGTCGATCCGTCCGCGAGCACCACCTTCAGCTCGAGGACGTGGTCGATCGTCTTGCCGTAGAGGACCGATCGCGCGCCGCTCGAGTTGTTCGCGATCATGCCGCCGATCGTCGCGCGGCTCGCGGTGGAGATGTCCGGCGCGAACCGGAGGCCGTGGGGCCGCAGCGCCGCGTTCAGCTCGTCGAGGACCACGCCCGGCTGGACCCACGCCGTTCGTCCGGCGACGTCCACGTCCAGCACGCGGTGGAGGTACTTCGACGTGTCGAGCTGCAGGCCCGCGCCGACCGCCTGGCCGGCCTGCGACGTGCCGCCGCCGCGCGCGGTGATCGACACGCCGTGCCGGCCCGCGATCTGCACCGCGCGCACGACGTCGTCGTCGCCGCGCGGCACGACGACGCCGAGCGGGATGATCTGGTACACGCTGGCGTCGGTGGAGTAGAGCGCGCGGGAGACCGCGTCGAACCGGACCTCGCCCGCGAGTTCCCGTTCGAGATCACGCTGCAGCGGCGAGGGCATGAGGGCGAATTGTGGTCCGGCGTGCGCCGTTCAGAGACATGGTGCGTGCGCGTGCCCGCGCGTGCATGATACTTCGCCGCGCTGCGCGGTTGCGGGCGTCATGATGCTCGCTTCTGTCGGTTCGATTACCGATCGGGCGATCCGCTTCTCTCTGGCACTGTGGTTGCGGAGAGAGCGTGCGTATGGCTTCCAAATCAATCGCGATCGACGACGACGTCTACGAGCTCTCGCCGACCGAGCTCGGGGATTCGATGGACGAATGGCGCAGCACGGCGACCTACACGCTCGAAGTGCCGGTCCGCTGCCCGTACTGCGACGAGCGGATCCACGGTCTCCGGATCGTGGGGCTGACGCGATCGCAGGTCGCGTTCACGTCGACGCTGCCGCGCAAGGGCCGCGTCGCGACGTGCCCCGAATGCGATCGGATTCTGCCGGCCGAACTGTCCGGGCTGATGTAATTAGGAATTTGGAATTGGGAATTTGGAATTCGCGCCGCAGTCGTGACCACGCATTCCAAATTCCGAATTCCAAATTAATTGAACCGCTGACCTACGCCCGCCGGGAACGCAGCGCCAGCAGCTTTCGGTTTCAAAATCGCATACGCCGGCAAGCCCGGCGACGACAGCCGCTGCAGCACGCTCCTGGCCGGCTCCGCATCCGGATCTTCCGCCTGATATTTGATCTTCACGTAGCCGCTCAACGCCCGGCGCACCTCGTCTGACGCCAGCGTCGTCTTGTCCATCGTCAGGCAGTTCTTGCACCACGTCGCCCACATGTCGATCAGCACCGGCTTGTTCTCGCGCTCCGCGGCGGCGAGGCCGTCGGCGAGCGACGCATGCCAGCCAGCCTTCAGCTGCTCCTGCACGCTCGATGCGACGGCCGACGGATCCACCCAGCGGTTCGAGAAGATCGAGTACGCCTCGTAGCCGTAGTACGCGGCCGTCGCGAGGATGAAGACGCCGAACGCCTCCTTCACGCGCACCATCCACATGCCGGGACGCGGCAGCGCGGCGAGCCCCGCGCCGGCGACGGGCCACGGAATCGCCATGCCCAGGCCGAGGCAGAACGGCAGCGCGAGGGCGATCTTCGTCCCGGTCGCGTAGAGATTGCTCGAGAACAGCACGACCTGGATCACGACGGGCGCGACGCACGCGCCGGCGAGCAGCGCCGCCACCGCGCCCATCGTGAATGCGAGCGCGAACGTGCCGCGGCCGGCGCCGGTGCCGATGTTGCTCGAGTACTTCGAGAAGTCGATGAGCAGCACGTCGAACATCGCGAGGCCGAGGACGACGAAGAGGATCGCGATGCCGAGGTTGAACCACGGCGACGAGTTGATCGTGCCGAAGGTGCCGGCCGTCAGGATCACGATCAGGCCGAGCACGCCGTAGACGAGCGCCATCGCGCCGCCGTACGCGGAGCCGAGCAGGAAGCCGCGCGTGCGCGACGATCGCTGCGCGCCCGCGCCGATGATCGCGAGGTTGATCGGAATCATCGGCAGCACGCACGGCGTCAGGTTCAGCGCCAGGCCGCCGACGAGCACGATCAGGAGAATCATCAGCGGACCGCGCCCCTCGAACAGGCCGCGCGGCTTCACGCCGTTCTCGGCGTCGCGGATGAACTTCAGGAAATCCGAGGTGCCCTGGTAGCCGCCGGTCGTGCCGAGCACGTTGAAGGCGTCGAGCTTCGCGGCGTCGTTGCCGGACGGCGCGCCGCCGCCGCGCGGGATGGCGGGCGGCGCGGCAGGCGCGGCCGGCTTCTCGCCCGCGCCGAACTTGATCGTCGCAAAGATCGGATCGCCGCCGCCCGCGATCGACGCGCCGGCTGCGACGACGGGAATGTTCCACGTCACGTCGGCGTTCGCCGGCGGATAGCACAGGGTGGCGTCGCACGCCTGATAGCGCAGCCGCGCGGGGACGGCAAGCTCGCCGGCCGGCACGCTCGGCGCGAGCGCGAGCTCGACGCCGATCGCGAAGGTCTGCTCGAACACGGCAAGCGGCTTCTCGACGCCCGCCTGCTTCAGATCGGTCGCCGGCGGCCACACGATCTCTTTCACGGTGACGCCCTGCGGCGCGTCGATCGTCAGCTCGGTAGGAATCAACGTCTCGTCGCGCGGCTTGTTCGACTGCGTATGGAGGCCGTCCGGTAGCGCCACCTTCAGCGCCGCCTGTACAGACTCTCCGGGATGCGCGGCATGGCCAACCAACGCTGTCACTTCCGCTCTCGGGCGCCGTACTTGCGCGGCGGCGGCCGAGACAAGGACACAGAGGAAAAAACAGAGGACGCAGAGGGGAACACGAAGGCCGCGAAAACGGCGGCGGCCGGCCGCCCGATACACGACGATTTCTGATGCTCGATATTTCAGATGACGCACAGGTGCCTCGATGTTTCCCGTTGCTGCTGACCTCTGTGTGCTTTCCTCTGTGTCCTCTGTCTACCTTTGTGTCCTCGTCGCCGATCAATGCCCTATTTCACGGCTCTCAACGGAATAGCGCCGGCGGGCAACGCGACCGGATCGACCTCCCCTTTCACCGGCGGCAGATCCTGGTACATGAAATCCCACTTCCATCGCTCCGACGGATTCGACGCCTCGAGCCAGTGCCGCGCTTCCATCGGCCGGCTGAAGGCGAGCATCGTCAGCCCTTCGAGGGCGGGGACCTTCGGCAACTCCGCGGCGATGTCGGCGCGCACGTGCGCGGCCGACGCGTAGTCGAACCTCACACCGAGCGCCACGGCGACGTTGACGATGATCTGCCAGTCCTCCATCGCGTCGCCGGGCGGCGCCATCGCGCGCGACGTCGCCTGGAGGCGGCCCTGCTGATTCGTATAAGACGCCTCTTTTTCCACGTACGATGCGCCCGGCAGCACGAAATCGGCGGCGCGCGCGAGGTCGGTCATCAGCGCGCCCTGCACGATCAGCAGGCCGAGCGCGCCGCGCGCGCGCGCCTCGATGATCCACTTGACGTCGCCGAGCGAGCCCTCGGGGCCCGCATCGAACACGTACAGCGCCGTCATGCGGCCCGCGGCAAGCGCCTGACGAAGCGCCGACAGATCGGCGTCGTGCACCTCGTCTCCCACCGCGCCGCGCGCAAGGCCGAAGATGCGCGCGCCGTTCACGTTCGGCGCGTCGACGGCGGGCACCCTGAACCTGGTGTCGGGCGGCTGCGGCTTCTCGCGATACCGCCAGCCGACGGCGATCGTCGCCGCGTCGCCGATCAGCTCGTGCGCGAGGCGCTTGAAAAGAAAGAGCTCTTCGTGCGACGCGTGCGCCGAGAGCAGGAAGCGGACGCCGTCGGGGTTCGCCTTCCCCGCCGCCGCGAGCCGCTCCGCAAGCTTCGTCGTCGCCTCGCGCCACGCGACCGGCTGGTGCAGGCCCGCGTCCTTCACGAGCGGTGTGCGCACGCGGTCGTCGCCTTCGATCCAGTGGTACTCGAAGCGGCCGATGTCGCACATCCAGTAGTCGTTCACGTCCGGGTTGTAGCGCGGCGTGAAGCGAACCAGGCGCGAGCCCTTCGCCCATTCCGGCTTCGCCTTGATCCACGCCGTGACGTTGCAGCCGCGCGCGCACTGCGTGCAGATCGTGTCGACGGCCTGCGGGTTGTCCCACGGCCGCGACTTGAACCGGTAGTCGCGCGTCGTGATCGCGCCGACCGGGCAGACGTCCATCAGGTTGCCCGAGAGCAGCGAGTGGACGCCCTCTTCCTGGAACGTCGCGATCTCGCTGCCGTAGCCGCGGTCGATGATGTTGATCTGAGCGTCGCCGTCCACTTCGCGCATGAAGCGCACGCACCGCGTGCAGAGGATGCAGCGGTTGCGGTTCAGCATCAGCGTCGGCCCGAAGTCGACGTCGGCCTTCACGCCGTCGCCGTCGAAGACGCGCCGCGGAAAATCCATCCGGCTCTGATCGGGGCCCCACGTGTACGAGAAATCCTGCAGCGGGCACTCGCCGCCCTTGTCGCACACGGGGCAGTCGAGCGGATGGTTCACGAGCAGGAACTCGAAGACGCCGGCGCGCGCCGCCTCGACGTCCGGCGTGCGCGTCGAGACGACCATGCCGTCCACACAGACCGTCGAGCACGACGTCTGCAGCTTCGGCATCTTTTCGATCTTGACGATGCAGACGCGGCACGAGCCGTCGATGCCGATGCCGGGGTGATAGCAGTAGTAGGGAACGGTGATGCCGCTCTCGATTGCCGCCTGCAGGACCGTCTTGCCCTTCTCGACGGTCACCGGCCGGCCGTCAATCGTCAGCGTCACTGTGGCCATAAGACAACGATCATACCAAGGAGCCGCGGCTGAGTCGGGGATCGCCTCACTTCACGATTTCGGCCAGCGTCCCATCGTCCTTGCTGACTTCGATGCCGCGCAGCACGCCGGCGAGCGGCACGCGCTGCTCGACGGTCTGCTCGCTGACGCGAACGACGACGTCGACCGGTTTCCTGTCGGCGTACTGCAGCGTGATCGTGACCGGCAGATCGAAGAGGTCGCCGATCTGATCGACGCGCAGCACGACGTCCGATCCATCGAGCCGGTAGCCGACCTTCAGCTTCGGCAGCGTCGAGTCGTAGATCCAGCGATCGAAGAAGCGCCGAAGCGGCCGGCCGCTCTCCTGCTCCATCGCCTGGCGGAAATCGTCGGTGCCGGCCTTGTGGAAGCGCGACGTCCAGTAGAAGCGCCGCACGCCGCGGAAGAACGCCTCGTCGCCGACGAAGCGCCGCAGCATGTGCAGCACGGTCGCGCCCTTGTTGTAGACGAGCGCGCGGAAGACGCGGCTCTCGCCGCGGATGTGGCCGAGGCGATAGCCGAGATACACCGGACCCTGATCGCTCTGATCGATCGCCCATTTGCGCATCTGCCGCAGCACCGACGCGAAGACTTCGTCGCCCTTCTGCCGCTGCGCGTAGAGCGCCGCGAAATACTGCGCGAAGCCTTCGCTGATCCACTGCTCGTGGTAATTGCGCCAGCCCACCGCCTGGCCCCACCACTGGTGCGCGAGCTCGTGTGCGATGAAGAAGTCGGGGAACCCGTTGAACGCCGCCGGATCGTTGCGCCACACGAACGGCGACGAGGGGAGCGGCTGATTGAGCGCGGCGAAGTAGCCGGGGCTGTGGCCGCCGGGCAGATCGCTCTCGATCAGGGCGACGGTGAAGCTCGAATACGGCGAGTCGCCGATGAGCGACTCGTAGAACATCGCGATGTCGGCGGCGCGCTCCGCGAGATCGCGGCCGCGCTGCAGCTGCCGCGGGTTCGCTTCCACCGACAGGTTCATGCTGCGATAGGTCGATCCGGTGACGCGAATCCCTTCGTCTTCCGGACCCACGCCCCGGCCGTTGCTCTTGGGCGGGAACGCGATCGTCGCCGTCTCGGCGCGCGCGAAGCGGCTCAACACGAACGCCAAGTACCGGAGCGGCTGCGTCGCGCTGAAGAGGTACAGCTTACGCGGCTGCGCCTCGTTGCTGCTGATGAGCGTCGGAAAGCCTGGCTCGAGCGCGCCGCTCGCGACGCAGTCGATCGCCTGCGGCACCGAGACGCGGATCCGCGCCGTCGCGTAGTCGCTGACGGGCGCCTGCGGATACCAGAAGCTGCGGCTGCTGTACAGATAACTCGCCTCGGCGGCGAAGGCCATCGGGATTTCCTCGCCGACCTGCCGCTGATCGCCGAGGAGCGTCTCGCGGTCGGGCGTCTGCGGCTGGAGGCGTCCGGCATACGTGATGGTGATCGTCAGCTCGCTGTCGCGCGTCACCGCCGTCGGCAGGTTGACGACGAGCGTGTTCTGGTTCTTCACGCGGATGCCGAACAGCCGTCCGTACTCGTAGCTGACGATCGACTGCACGACGAGCGGATCGGCCAGGCGCAGCGTGAGCGTGCCGAGCACGAACGACTGCACCCTCAGCCGCAGCGTCGCCTTGCCGTCGATCCACTGGCGATCCGGCGAGGCGGCGACGTCGATGTCGTAGTGCAGGACGTCGTAGTCGACGAGCTCGTCCTCGTTGTAGAAAGGGCCGCGGCGCGCGAGCTTGGCTTGCGACGGATACAGCGAGATGTTGTGGTGCTGCTTGCGATCGAAGAGCGTGATGTCCTCGGCCTCGGCGCTCGACTTCGCGTAGGTGAGCGTGCCGTAGCGGCGCGTCCGCATTTCCGCGATGAGATCGCCCTGCCCGGGCAGCAGCGACCATGGCTCGCGGCTCAGATCGCCGAGGTCGATCACGAACGACTTCTGCGACTCCTCGCGGAAGACGTCCTGCGCGCGCCGCAGCTCGCGCGCATCGGCGCGCTTCGGCGTGAGCGAAGACGAGGCGATGACCGACTCGAAGTCTGCAGGGTTCAGCCGGATGAACGTCGCGTCGAACGCCGTCTCGAGCGCGTCGCTGCCGCAGAAGATCTTCACCTGGCCTTTTTCGGCCGTGGACGGCGGGTGAAAATTGAGCGTGCCGCGGCCGAGCAGCACGAGCGCGGTGACGCCGACGTCGATGTCGCCGGCGTACACCGATCCGTCCGGCAGCGTCAGGTCGAGATCCTCCCCGGCGATCCGCAGGTTGTGCGCCGCGAACACTTTCTCGGGGTTGAGCGCGAGGTGATACAGGTTGTCGACGCTCGAGAGGCGCTCTTCGTCGGCGATCGTCCACTCATGATCGCTGCCCGCCTGCCCCGTGCGCTTGACGTCGAGGCGCCACGTCGCCGCGCGCGCGCGCGATCCGAGCTCCGCGAACGCGTCGACGATCAGCTGGTAGCCGTCGCCGGGCAGCGTCCCGGCGAGCGGCTGGCGGTCGCGCTCCTGAATGACCGCGCGGTTGGCGCCCGGCAGCAGCTCGCTGCCGATGAAGTCGCGCGCGCGGTCGCGGTTCGCCGACGCGCTCAGCTCGTTCATGAACGCGACGCCGTCGCCCGCGCGCAGCACGCCCTCCAGCCGCGCTATCAGGACGCGCACGGCGTCGGCGTCCTGCGCGCGCGGCGCGGCGCCGGAGAGAACGAGCGCCAGGAGTGCCAGGGCCGCGCGCAGCTTCATGGTCGACCGGCGGGCCGGACGAGGGCCCGCCCACACTGTCTATTTTAGACACCGGCGGCGGCCGGTGTCGTGCGCCGCAGCAGCAGGACGGTGAGGTCGTCGGCGAAGCGTTTTTCGTCGGTGTGCCGTTCGACGGCCGCGACGACGCCCGCGCCGATCGCCGTGAGCGCGTCGTAGGCATGCAGGCGCAGAGCGGCCTCGAGCCCCACCTCGTCGAACGGCCGGCCGCCGGGGTTCTCCGCTTCGGTGATGCCGTCGCTGTACACGGCGACGAGATCGCCGTTCTGCAGCATCGCCCGGCCGGTCGTGTACGTCGAGCGCTCGAACATGCCGAGCGCGATCCCGCCGTCGGTCAGCCGCTCGCACGATCCGTCCGCGCGCAGCAGCAGCGGCGGCATGTGGCCGGCGCTCACGTAGGTGAGCGCACCGCTCGCCGCCTCGTAGACGCCGTAGAACAGCGTGATGAACCGCGAGCGCGGCGCATGGCGGCACACCTGCACGTTCAGCCGCGCGACGAGATCGGCCGGCTCGAGCTGTTCGTCGACGAGTGTGCGCATCATCGCGAGCAGCAGCGCCATGAGCAGCGCCGCCGGGCTGCCTTTTCCCGCGACGTCGCCGACGGCGACGACCAGCCTTCCGTCGTGCAGCGGCAGGATGTCGTAGAAATCGCCGCCGACCGTGTTCGCCGGACGGCTGATGCCGACCGTCTCGACGCCGGGGGCGCTGTAGACGCCGCTCGGCAGCATCGCCTCCTGAATGTCGCGCGCGATCTCGAGGTCGTTCTTCAGCGACAGCCGGTCGGCGACCTCGAGCAGCACGAGGAGGTTCATCAGCGCGAACGCGACGAAGAGCGACCACGTGCCGGCGCGGAACATCGGCCCCGGCACGCCGATCGAGAGAAACGGCAGGCGCCCCACCTCGATGATGCCGAAGCCGCGGAAGAGATTGACGAGCCCGACGACCGCGAGCAGCAGGGCGCCGCCGAAGACGACGCGGCGCGCCGGCGACAGCTTCATCGAGAACGCCATGAAGAGCATGCGCGCTTCCGCCACGAGCCGCCGGTGCCACGGCAGGCGGGCGAGCGCGTCGGCGTCGAGGCCCCGCGTGAAGAACTTGTACGCGTCGCGCGTGTCGCGCGTGAAGAGCCGCTGCAGATCCTCGGCGGTCAGATCCTTGGTGTAGGAGTCGAGGAACGTGTTCAGGCGAGAGGTGCGCGAGACAGGCGTCACAGAATCCCGAGCTCCCTGCCGACTTTGCCGAAGACGTCCAGCGCGAACTGCAGCTCGTCGCGCGTGTGCGTGGCGGTGACGATCGTCCGGACGCGCGCCTTGTCGCGCGCGACCGTCGGAAACGCGATCCCCTGTGCGAAGACGCCTTCGTCGAACAGGCGATCGGACAGCTTCATCGCGAGCGATCCCTCGCCGGCGATCACCGGCGTGATCGGGCTCTCGCTGAGGCCGGTGTTGAAGCCGAGCGCCTGCAGCCCCGCCTTGAAGAAGCGCGTGTTCTCCCAGAGCCGTTCGATGATCTGCGGCTCCTGCTCGAGCACGTCAACCGCCGCGATGCAGGCGGCGGCCACCGCCGGCGGATGCGAGGTCGAGAACAGGAACGGCCGCGCGCGATGGTACAGGAACTCGATGAGCGCCCGGCTGCCGGCGACGTAGCCGCCGAGCGCGCCGATCGCCTTCGACAGCGTGCCGACCTGGACGTCCACGCGGCCGTGCATGCCGAAGTGATCGATCGTGCCGCGGCCGTTCCGGCCGAACACGCCGCTGGCGTGCGCGTCGTCGACCATCATGATGCAGCCGTACTCCTCCGCCACCGCGCACAGCTCGGGCACCGCGCCCACGTCGCCGTCCATGCTGAAGACGCCGTCGGTGATGAGCAGCTTCCGCTGGCCGGCCGGCAGATCGCGGACGATCCGCCGCGCCGCGTCGACGTCCTTGTGCGGAAACACCTTGATCGTCGCGCGGCTCAGACGCGAGCCGTCGATGATGCTGGCGTGGTTCAGCTCGTCCGACACCACGACGTCGTCTTTGGTTAAGACGGCGGCGACGGTCCCCGCGTTCGCCGCGAAGCCGCTCTGGAACACGACGACCGCTTCCGTCTTCTTGAAGGCGGCCAGCCGGCGTTCGAGCTCCATGTGGATGTCCATGGTGCCGGCGATTGTGCGGACCGAGCCGGATCCGACGCCCAGCGTTCGCGTCGCCTCGAGCGCCGCCTCGCGGAGCCGCGGGTGCGTCGTCAGCCCGAGGTAGTTGTTCGAGGAGAGATTGACGACCTGCCGGTGATCGACGGTCGTCTTCGGTTTCTGCTCGCCTTCGAGGATCCGGAGCCGCCGGTAGAGGCCCTGCTGTTTGAGCGAGTCGAGCTCGGTTGCCAGATACCCGAGGGGGTCGTGACGCATAACGCTCCCGCCCGCGATCGCGCGCGGCGCGACGGCGGGAAAGCGTCAGTTTAGTTCGTCAGAAATAACGCCGTCCACGGCAGGATCGCGCCGGCGACGTAGACGACGGAGAGCATCGCGACGAGATTGTGGACGCGCCGCAGGTGCAGCACGATGCCGAAGGTGATCGCGAGGATCTTCGCCGCGCCGACGCCGCCGAGAATCCCGACGGCGTCGATGGCCGAGACGATCAGCGGATTGGCTTCGATCCGCGGGCCCCAGATCGAGATGCCGAGGTAGGTGAACACGCCGTCGAGACACTGCGTCAGCAGAAAGACGAGGACGGCGAGATCGCCGAAGAGGCTGCGAGGCTCGTCCCACCGTTTATACAAAAGGGCCATCCGAGTTCCGTCCCGTGGTGCGGCCGGTCCATACTTCGCACCTCTGCGGCGGACGGATCAAGAACAGTGCCCCCGGACAGGGATTGCGGATTGCGGATTGCGGATTGGTTATCGGAGCGCGAACAGACGGTCGCCGTCGAATGACGCGGCCTCGTGCGCGCCGCGAGAACGAAGCCAATCGCTGAGGCGGCGGCCTTCGGCGCTCGCGTAAGCGTTCTCGTGCACGACGATGTGCGTGGCGGTGGAGGCGGCGATCGCGCGCCACGCGCGGTCGGGCTGCGTCGCCGAATCGATGAGCGCATTCGTCAGCTCCTCGTACGACTCGGGCGCGCCGCCGCTGTAGCCGTTCACGAGCCGCCGCCAGTGGCGCGTCGAGTAGAACATGTAGCGGACATCGAACGCCGGCTCGCCGAGCGGCAGCTCGAGGACGACTGCCGTCAGGGGAAGCTGCGCGACCGCGTCGTAGACCGGCGGCGCGCCGCGCCCCGTCGCGACGAACGCCGGCAGCGGCGCGAGATTTCGCTGACGATACTCGGTCGAGTTCTGGTTGATTGGAATCGGAACCGCGATCGCCTCGCCGAGGATGAGCGCGCTCGCCGCGATGGCGGCAACGCGCCTGCGGCCGCGCAGCCCCGCGATCGCGAGCGCGGCGAGCGCCGCGAGCGCAAGCGACACGATCGTCGCGAAGCGCGCCGGGACGCGAAGGCCGTCGAAACCCGGGACGTACGCATAGAAGAGCGTGTAGACGCTGCCGCTCGCCACCGTGCGGCCACGCGCGTGAATGTCCGGCCCGAACGACATCGCGACGGCGAAGAGCGCGGCAAGGGTGAAGAAGCCGGCAGGCGTCGTCAGCCACGCGCGGACCGCCGCGCGCGTTCGCGGCGAGACGCCGCACAGCACCAGGGCGCCGATCGCGCCGACGGCGAGCGCGCGCGCGAAGCTCGTGATCTTGACGCCTGGCAGCCGGATCGAAAGCCCGAGCAGGAGCGCGACCACGACCGCGAGCCACAGCGCGCCCGCGATCTGCAGGGCGACGCGTTCGCGGCCGTGAGCAGGCCTGAAGGCCTGCGCTACCGGAAGCCGCGACGGGTCGGCATTTCGGTAGCGCAGCCCTTCAGGGCTGCCGTTGCCGCGCCACGCGCCGACGATCGCCAGGACTGCGATCGTCAAGCCCGGAAACAGCACGCCTTCCGCGTGCGGCCACGCCTGCGCGATCGGTCCCCACAGCCGCAGGTTGGGGTCGGCGGTGAAGTACGCGTAGACGTCGGCCGAGAAGCGGCGCGTTTCGTCGAGCGAGCGCGGGTTGAAACCGAGGCGGCGGAGCTCGATGTACGGCAGGAGGAACGGCGCGGTGATCGCGGCGACGGCGGCGCACGCGATCGCCACATGAGCGAGGACGCGCCGCTCCCGCCACGCGCCGGTCCGCCAGAGCTCCCACACGACGTAGGCGAGCGCGACCGGGCTGAAAAAGAGCAGATAGTAGCCGCACGACAGGTTCTGCAGCGCCCATGCCGCCGCGCCGCCGGCGAGCGGCGCCACGCGGCGCGTGACGACGTGGCGCCGGAATCCGAGGAGCACGAGCGGCATCCACGCGGCCGACAGCACCTGCATGTGCGGAATCGACGCGATGCGGTACGGCGTGAACGCGAACGCAAGGCCGGCGACGAACGCGGCGCTGTCGTCTCCGGTGAGCTCGCGCGCGAACGCGAACATCGCGATCGCCGCGAGGACGAACGTCGAGAGGAAGACGACGTTGTAGCAGAGGATCGGATTCCCGGTCGCGGCGTACACCGGCCAGATCTGCAGCGCCTGCGGCAGCAGGTGCTCCGAGTAGGCGAGCGCGAACGGATGCGGCGCGAAGATGTTCGCGCTCCACCAGCCGCGCCCGAGGTGCGTCGCGTCCCACGCGAGCACCCACGCGTTGAACAGCGGATCGCCCAGGTCGCCGGGCACGTCGGAGCCGAGCCGCCGACCGAGCGGCCAGGTCAAGGCGAACGTGGCCGCGACATAGACGGCGGCCGACGTCAAGGACACGAAGGATCGGGCAGCGCGGACAGAGGACACAGAGGAGGCCACAGAGGGCGGCCTAGCGGACGCGCTGAATGCGGATGTCGCGGCTGATCGCGAGTTCCTCGATGATCACCGAGAGGATCACCGAGAGGATCGCGACGGTCGGAATCGCGAGAATCGCGCCGACGAGGCCCCACAGCGCGCCGCCGATGAGCAGCGCGACCATCACCGCGACCGGGCTGACGCCGACGCGCCGCTCCATGATCTTCGGCACGAGCACGTTCGCTTCGAGCTGATGGAGCACGAGGAAGTACGCGCCGACGGTCAGCGCGAGCTTCGGCGACACGGTGACCGCGACGGCGACCGCCGTCACGCCGCCGATCACCGGCCCGACGATCGGGATCGTCTCGCCGATCGCGGCCACGAGCGCGATGACGTAGAAGTACGGCACGTCCATCAGCCACAAGCCGATCGCGGCGAACACGCCCATCACGCCGGCGAGAAGGAACTGCGCGCGCAGCCACGCGCTGACCTTGACGACCGCCTCGCGCGCGGCCGTCGCGACGTCGGTCCGGCGCCCGGCGGGCACGAAGCGGATCACGTACTCGAACATCGTGTCGGCCTCGACGAGCAGGTAGAAGCTGAGGATCAGGATCGTGATGAGGCCGAAGACGCCGCCGATGACGCTCGAGATCGCGACGAGCACCGTCCCGACCGCATTGCCGCCGGCGCCGGTCGGCGCGTTCTGCACCGCTTCCTCGAGCGTCACGACGCGCGTCATCAGGCGGTGATCGATGAGAAACGACTGGAAGCGGTTGAACTCGGCCGGCATCCGGCGCCACAGCGCTTCGGCCTGCGCCACGAGCGGCGGGATGACCGCGAGCCCGATCAGCATCACGACCGAGAGAATCGCGGAGTAAATCAGCAGGATGGCGAGCCAGCGGGGCACGCGCCGGCGGTGCGCGCGCGGCCGCTCGATGAGGCTCACGAGCGGCGAGAACCCCATGGCGATGAGCGCGCTGATGTAGACGAGCATCAGCGCCTCGCGCGCGGCCCACAACGCGGCGAGCACAATCGCGACGCCCACGACCGTCGCGACGGTCTCGAACATCCGCCGGCGGAAGTCGTGGTCAGAGAGCATGCGTCAGGTCTTTAGATATTCTGACGTGAATGCCGCCATCAGATCGTAGATCTCATTGAGCTCGTCGAGCGGCGCGAGGAAGACGATCCGCAGAAAACCCTGGTCGGCGGGAAGGCCGAACCCCGATCCGTACACGCAGAGCACGCCGGTCGCGTGGAGCAGCGCCTTGACGAAGTGCTCGTCCGTACGCCCCGGTGGCAGCGCGACGCGCGGCATCGCGTAGAACGCGGCGGCCGGCGCGACGCACGAGACGCCCGGCATTGCGCGCAACCGCGCGACCGTCAGATCGGCGCGCGCCTTGAGCGCCTCCCGGAACGACACCTGGTGCGACCGGTCGCCGGTCAGCGCGGGCGCGATCGCGTACTGCATCGGCACCGTGCTGCACAGCCGGCCGTCGGCGAGCTTGCGGACCGCAGTGACAACGCCGTCGAGCCGCGGCGATCGGCCGATCGCCATCCAGCCGGTTCGCCACCCCGGCGCGAGATACGCCTTCGAGAGACTCGAGAACGAGATGATCGGCGCGTCGTGATCGAGCTTGCCGTACGGGTCGACCGGACCGTCGAAGCCGAGATCGCCGTACACCTCGTCGGCCAGGATCAGCAGCCCATGCTGCTCGGCGAACTCGATCAACGCGCGCCGCGTCTCGGCCGGGTAGACGGCGCCTGTCGGGTTGTTCGGATCGATCACGACGAGCGCGCGCGTCGCCTCGGTGACGAGGCTCTTCAGGTGGTCCAGATCCGGCATCCAGCCGCGCGATGGATCGAGCCGGTAGTATGTCGCCGCCGCATCGAGCTTCGCCAGCACGGCTGTGTAGAGCGGGTAGGTGGGCATCGGCACGAGCACTTCGTCGCCGTGCTCGATCACCGCGCCGAGCGTCAGCTCGATTCCCTCCGACGTCCCGGCCGTGATGAAGACGCGGTCGGCGCTGACCGGGCAGCCGTTGCGCGCGTACTCGGCCGCCACCGCCTCGCGCGCCTGCGGAATGCCCGCCGACGGCCCGTAAGTGTTGTGGCCGTCGCGCAGCGCGCGCTCCACCGCCGCGACCAGATGCACCGGCGTCTCAAATCCGAAGGCGACCGGATCGCCGATGTTGAGGTAGCGGACGCGCGTTCCCGAGGCCTCGACGCGCTGCGCCTCGGCGACGATGTTGCGGATGGCGTAGGTAAAGCGGTTGACGCGCGCCGCCGTCGGAATCGCGGTCTGCGCCTTGCTCTGCGCGTTGACGATCGTCACGCGAGGATCTTACGGCATTTGTTCGGAAACTCGCCCTATGCTGTCAGGCGCGTGCCCGGACACGGGCGCCGCGGCGCGGCTGCCGACCCCGCCAGATCGGATTACGAAAGCGGAACCCGTACGTTTCGGCGTCTGCCAGAAGAGTGCGGTTTAGTGCAGATTTAGCGCGGTGAGGCGTATCGGAATCGCTCGGATGCACGTTTTACATGCGGCACGCACGGCCTGTTTCCGGGGCCGATGTAATAGTTACGCGATGTTGACCTGTTTTCGGCTCGTCGTTACGCGCGGCTGATCGGCTAAACCTCAATGTATCAATCAGTTGTCAGTATGGCAAAGCCTTCGCAGTTCGGGTCGGCGATGATACGGGGCCTCGCTCTCATCGGGATACCCGCGCTGACGATGGCGCTCCAGTCGAGCGGCATCCAGGCGCAGGAGCCGCAGCCGCCGGTCGCGGCGTTCAGGTCGAGCGTCGACCTCGTCCGCGTGGCCGCCGTCGTTCGCGACCACAAAGGCCACTTCGTTCAGGATCTCAAAGCGCGCGACTTCGAAATCGTCGACGACGGCCGGACGCGCGCGATTGCGGATCTGCAGAACGACGTCGCCGGTGTGAGCGTCGCGTTCCTGTTCGACGTCAGCGGCAGCATGGAAGGGCGGATGCCGGACGCGCGCGAGGCGGCCACGCACGTCCTCAACTGGCTGGACGCGGAGCGCGACGAAGCGGCGGTCTTTACGTTCGACACGCAGCTCGACGAGCGGGCGCCGTTCACCGTCGGGCTCAAGGCGCTGCCGCGATCGATCGAGCGGCTGATTCCGTTCGGCGCGACGTCGCTGCACGACGCCATCGCGCAAACGGCCTCGCGCCTCGGCACGCGCGAAGGGCGCCGGCGCGCCGTCGTCGTCTTCACCGACGGCGTCGACAACGCGAGCCACATGAAGCCGGAGGCCGTCTCGGCCATGGCGAGCGCGATCGACGTGCCGGTGTACCTGTTCGGTATCGTGCCTTCCATCGACAACCCGTCGGAAGCCAACTCGACCGTCGAGCGTTCGGCGCTCACCGGAACGCTCGCCAACCTCGCCACATGGACCGGTGGACATGTGTTCATGGCGAGCACGCCCGGGCAGCGCAGTGTCGCGGCCCGGCAGATCGTGGACGAGCTGCGTCATCAGTACGTCATCGCCTTCGAAGCGAGCGGCAGACCGGGCTGGCACCCGCTCGTGGTCCGAGCGCGCAACAAGGACCTGACCGTCCGAGCCCGGAGCGGATATATCGCGGGGCAATCAAGCCCGACTGCGTTTTAGGAGGAGTCGATCATGTTCCGGAAATTCTTTGCGGCCGTCCCCATCGTCGTGCTCGCCGTCGGCGGTTCGACTGCCTGCGCGACGAAGAAGTTCGTGCGCACCAGCGTGGGCGAGGTGAACGAGAAGGTCGACTCGCAGGGTCGCACGATCGAGGAAACGCAGGAGCGCGTGCGCAAGAACGAGGGGCGCATCTCCGAAGTCGACCAGCGCGCGCAGGCTGCGTCGCAGTCGGCGCAGCACGCCAACGAAGCGGCCGTGGCGGCGAACGACAAGGCGGTCAACGTCGGCAACGAGGCCAACACGAAGTTCGACGCGATCGACCGCGCGAGCAAGCGGCTCGTGTACGAGGTCGTGCTGAGCGAGGACCAGGGCAACTTCAAGTTCGGCAAGACCCTGCTGCCGGATGAAGCGAAGCAGAAGATCGACGAGATGGTCGCGCAGCTGAAGCAGGACCCGAAGAACATCTACCTCGAGATCGAGGGGCACACCGACAACGTCGGCACGCCTCAGATCAACGAGCGCGTCGGCCTCGAGCGGGCCGAAGCGGTGAAGAAATACCTGTACGAGCAGTACCAGATTCCGCTGCACAAGATGAACGTGATCAGCTACGGCGAGGACAAGCCGATCGCGCCGAACAAGACGAAGGCGGGCCGCGCGCAGAACCGCCGCGTCGTCATCAAGGTGCTCGCCTAACCGCTGCCCCGCGGCCCCGTGGAAATCCCGCCGGACGGTGCGCCACCACCTGCCGGCCGGATTCTCCCCGGGGCTTTTTCCTGCCTGCGTCCTACGAAACTTCCCTCTGCCTTCCTCTGTGCCGCCTCTGTGTCCTCTGCGGATCCACCGAAGCCAGCCTTTGTGTCCTTGACGCCGACGGTGTTCTAATCAGCCTCATGATCCGAACCGAGATCTCGCTCCGCCTGGGCAACAGCCCGGGCGCGCTGGCGGGCGTGTGCCGGCTGCTGTCGGACGAGCGTGTGAACATTCTGGCGATGACGCTCGAGGCCGGCGGGCAGCTGCGGCTCGTCGTCGACAACCACGTGCACGGCGGCGCCGTGCTGCGCGACCATCATCATCACGTGACCGAGCGCGACGTGATCGTGACGATGGTGCCGAACACGGCGGGGGCGCTGGCGCCGGCGCTGCAGCTGGTCGCCGACGCCGACGTGAACGTCGAGTACGCCTATGGCGGCGGCGCCGAGGGCAGCGTGACGGCGACCATCGTCCTCGGCGTCGAGAACGCGCAGCGCGCCGCGGCGTCCGCCGGCGTGTGAAGCCGCGCGGCAGATTCTCATGCTCAGGCTCTATGTGGAGCAGATGGA
>Ga0209474_10001253_pt1 | contig 25474 bp, 15 predicted proteins | sample GraSoiAngelo_145_FD_185902 | JGI IMG/M metagenome (GOLD analysis project Ga0209474, IMG submission 185902) | Grasslands soil microbial communities from the Angelo Coastal Reserve, California, USA - 14_1009_05_20cm (SPAdes) (version 2) | ecosystem: Environmental > Terrestrial > Soil > Grasslands...
GGCTCATCGCATCCTGGGGCTGTAGAAGGTCCCAAGGGTTAGGCTGTTCGCCTATTAAAGCGGTACGTGAGCTGGGTTCAGAACGTCGCGAGACAGTTCGGTCCCTATCTGGTGTGGGCGCAGGAGACTTGAAGGGAGTTGTCCCTAGTACGAGAGGACCGGGATGAACAGACCCCTTGTGTACGAGCTGTCGCGCCAGCGGCATCGCTCGGTAGCGAAGTCTGGAAGAGATAAATGCTGAATGCATCTAAGCATGAAGCTCGCCCTAAGATAAGGTCTCCCAATCCCGCTTCGGCGGGATAAGAAGGGCAGTCGAAGACTACGACTTTGATAGGCGGGAGGTGTAAGCACAGCAATGTGTTGAGCTGACCCGTACTAATCGCCCGTTCGGCTTAATCATAAAACTTTCTCATACCGTCTTTGAGGGAGTGGAAGCAAGCTTTGCTTCCGCAGTTTGCTCGATTCGAGTCGAGCTTGTAATGCCAGCCAATTTCTGTTGTCGCACTCGCGACTTTCTGCTGAGGCAGGAAAACAACGCGCGAGTCACAAGTTTCCGGTGGTTATACCGCGAGGGTCACACCCGTTCCCATCCCGAACACGGAAGTTAAGCCTCGCTGGGCCGATGATACTGCGCGGGTAACTGCGTGGGAACGTAGGTCGCTGCCGGGATTAATCTGAAAAAGGCCGGTCTGATTTATCTTAGACCGGCCTTTTTGTTTTCTTTAAGATCTCTGGGAAAGCGTTCCTTCCCCCGATTCTTTCTACCCCCTTAGAAGCGATAGCCGAATCCAAAGGAAATGACCGGGTAATACTTGAACGGCGAAAGCTTGTTGTTGATTTTGGTTTGTTCCGCGGCGACGTTGGCTTGCACCGTGGGATCCGTTGCTGCATTGACGCAATTCAATCCCAAGGCATCGCAGGCGCTTCCGGTGAGGTTGAGTTTTGTGCGCGCCGAGCCTTGAAAAACAGCGCCCAACTCGATGTTGTAGGTGAAGTGCCTGTTTTGGGGAACCAGGTTTCCAAACCCAAACATGGCGGTCGGCGCCGCTTTCACGAAGTCCAGCTTGCCGTTCCCGGCAATCGGGTTCGTTGGGTCGCTTGTGTAGCTTGTGCCACCGAGCGTAAAAGTGCTGCCACCAGGCACGTTCGCTGTGGCCGTGGCGCCGTTCCCGTTGTAAACGAGCAAGCCCGGGCTCAGGTGAAACGTGTGGCCCAGGGGATACCAATCCAGGTGCGCTTCGCCAGAGCGCAGGTTGAGCTGGCCCTTGTACGTGATTCCGTCGTGATTAAAGCCGCGGCTGTACTGAAAAATGTTGAATCCGCCTCGAACGTTCAGCCTGCTGCTGAGCGAAACGCCAACCTCCGCGCCAGCGCCTAGCGTTGATAGCCGAAGGCCAACGCCAATTAAGCCAGCCTCACCCCGCTTGGTTTGCCGCGGTGCCTGTGGGTCCGAGGAATCATTTCCAGTCGCGATTTCGCCCGGCGTGGATGCGGAATCCAGGGTAGCGGTGTTTGCTTCGGTCTTCTTCGTGCTTTCACCTGAGGCAGCAAAGGTTGCAGCCGAAACCAGAATCAGCAGGCCGCATAGAAGCAATGCTTTCCGACATGTTTCGATCTTTCGCAACAAACGTCTCCTTTTAGGTTTTGAACTGTCAAGTCAATGCTTCTGACACGGCGGGGATGCGGCCGCCTCGACCGGGAGCGATGCAGAATCGATCCGTTGGCGCGCGAGGATCAGACCACGACGCGCGCACCCGGTTGTGAATGAAGGGTAGGTAGATTTTCCATGTCGCCTCGGGGAAAGGCAACATTGCTTTGGCACCAGCCAGGGCCGGTTGTGCGCTAATCGTAACGGTTACAGAGGGCAGATTTCTTCCTATGGCTGGCGGTTCAGGCCAGTTGCGAACCGGAGGGCTTTTGGCGGTCCTGTCAGAGGGGAGCCGGAAGGGACGGGCTAACGAAAAGAGAGATTTTGTAAAAGTACTATTGACCCCAGCGTTTCACGGGACTAAGTTGGAGTCTCCCCTTTCGGGCCCGGCTATACATCCACGGTGAGGTCCCATGAGCACGAACATCGTCTCCAGCACTGCCGCCAGCGCCCTCCAACAGCGATGGGAGAGGTTGCGTAGCCACAAACGGATCATTTCGCGCGTCAAGCTGCTCGTCGAATGGGACCAGGGTGGCGCGAAAGAGACCGCCAATGCGGTCACGGTGGACGTGAGCCATTCCGGCTGCATGGCCGTTGTCGGAGCGGACCTGCCGCTGCACCGCAAGGTGCGGCTGGTCCACCCGGAAACGGGACGCAAGGCGGAAGCGGAAGTGGTTTGGCGCAGCCACGAGGCGTGGGACGCCGGATTCGAGCTGCTGAAGCCCGACGCCACGTTCTGGAATTTGAAGTAAGAGGAATTGGAGCGAGCCGCTTCAACCTTTAACGGTCCTCGAACTCCCCCGAATCTACAGTGACCTCCTACTGCGGCCACTTTTCCTTGGGCAAACTCTTCTGGATGGTCTCCAAGTTTTGGAAACCATCTTTGATAACGGTCTCCTTGACGTTGTCTTTGGTGACTACCACGGGAGCCAGAAGAATCGCAGGGATAGCCTTATTCCCCACCCTGAAAGAAACTGCAGACTTCACGGGCTCTCCCATCGCCAAAGCCACTGCGGCTTCGGCGGCCAGCTTTGCCTGCGAGCCGAGAGGTTTGTAGATGGTCATGGTCTGCGTGCCGTCGAGGATGCGGATGATGGCCGCGAGGTCCGCGTCCTGCCCCGAAACAAGAGCTTTACCTGCGAGATTGTGCTCGGCGAGCGCCTGGATCGCGCCGCCGGCGGTGCCATCATTCGAGGCGACCACGGCATCAATCTTTCCGTTCGCCAACTCGATCGCTTCCGTCATGTGCGTGTAAGCTTCCGTGGGATTCCAGTCTTTTGTCCACGTATCCGAGATGATTCTGATGTCGCCGCGATCCACCAGCGGTTTCAAAACCCGCCATTGCGCGTCGCGCAGAATCTTCGCATTCAGGTCCGCGGGCGAACCGGCGATCAGGACATAGGCCCCCTTGGGAGCAATCTGCGTCAGGGATGTAGCCTGCAGGAAGCCAACTGCGGAAGCATCCACGCCGACAAAAAAGCTCACGTTGGGATCGCGCACCAGGCGTTCATAACAAAGGAGCGGCACCTGCTTGGCCTTGGCCGCCGCGACGATGCGCGCAGCTTTCTCCGCGTCATGAGGAACCAGAACGAGCGATTTCACGCCCGCATCAAGAAGCTTTTGCGCTTGCTGGAGTTGCAGTTCGTCGTCGCCCTCCGCCGTTTCGATCAGGACATCGGCACCGAGTTCGCTGGCGCGTTTCTGGAAATTGTCAAGATCCGTCTGCCAGCGCTCGATTTTTAGGGAATCCATCAGAAAGCCGATTTTCAATTTTTCTGGAGCAACTGGTTTGTCTTGAGCGTGAAGGACAGAGGCCGCCAATAGCAGAAGGAACGCCCACCGCGCACGCAGAAATGTCTTCTTATGACCTGGGCACACCGACGCACCTCCAGAGAGAGAGATTAATCAAAAACTAACACTATTCACGGATGTTAACAATGCTGGCGTGCCATCGCGCTACGTATGCCTAAACGTTTTGAGGTCAAGTGCAAGGGCCTGTGTGGTTGGCGGATTATTCATCTCGGAGCGCCTGTGATGGCAAGATCGAGCTCGCCCGCAAAGCAGGAGCCAGCGTGGCAATTAGCGCGGATATTGCGAGTATGAGCGCGGCCACAGCGATACGTCTGGGATCATAAGGGTTGAGTCCGTGAAGCTGACTGCTCAAAATACCAGCGGTTGCGAGAGACAGCGGTATGCCCAAAATCAGTCCGAATGCGATAAGCAGGAATGCGCCTCGAAGAACAAGACGGACAACGCCGCCGCGACTCGCCCCCAGCGCCATCCGTACGCCAATCTCGCCCTTGCGGCGCCCAACATTGTAAGCTGTGACTCCGTACAACCCAATCGAAGCCAAAACCAGCGATAGAACACCGAACAACGAGGTGAGGCGTGCAATGAGTTGCTGCTGCGTGAGCTGCGTGGCGACCTTCTCTCTTAGAGTGCGAATCGAAATGATCGGCAGACTCGGGTCCACTGAAGCTAGGGCTTGGCGTACCTGCGCACCAGATAGGCGAGCCCCCTGCTGCGTCCGGATGACAATGTCGTGCAGAAAAAGTGACCCAAGATTCGTTTGCGAATAGTCGGCTTGTGCTTCGGGCAAGAAGAAGAACGCGCCATCCGGCTTATCGAGTGTGAGGTATCGAGCATCTTTAGCTATACCCACCACTTCGTATTGGCGGCTGTTATCCGCCTCCGTGCCGAAGTGCTTGCCAATCGGATCTTCGTTCTGGAAGAACTTTCGCGCAAACGCTTCATTGATGACTGCTACTTTTCGCGAACTCGCCGTATCCTCTTCGGTGAGGCCGCGCCCTCTGCCGATAGGGGTCCCGATGACATCAAGGTATCCCGCCGAAACGCGATTCCACGCGGCAGAGTTGTCATCTTTCGGCCCAGGAACAGGATGTCCGTCCACCCAAACGCCGGCACCCCAACCGTAACCCACCGGCGAGTATTGACAGAGAGCGAGGGAAGATACGCCCGGAATGCTCGCTATCGAATCGTGGATGCGCCGATAAAGTGTGGGGAGCTGATCCGATCGGTAGCCTGCCAACCGCGGATCCATGCTGGCAACGATGCGGCGGTCCTGAACGAATCCTAAATCTTGATTCTCGAGCCTCTGCAAAGCGGCGGTAAGCAGTCCTGCCGCTGATAACAGGACGAGCGAGAACGCCGCCTGAAGCACCACGAGTGTTTTCCTTGGCAGCGAGCCCTCGCGAGCGGTGGAGCGGCTGCTCCCGTGGAGCGCTTCATTTGGGTCTACGCGCGTGGCCATCCACGCGGGACCGATGCCGAACGCAATGCCCGTGACTAGCGAAATAGTAAACGCGAACAGTAGAACCGGCTTGGAAGGCGACGCGCTGATTGGCACGCGAGCGAAGCCGGCGAAGGTAGGGAATGCGAAATAGAGGATCAGGTGCGTGCACGCGAATGCGATCGCCACGCCGGCCGCTCCGCCAAAGAGCGAGAGTAAAACGCTTTCGGTAAGGGGCTGCCTCAAAATTCGCGAAGTTTGCGCTCCCAGGGCCACGCTCAGCGCTGTCTGCCGCCTCCGCTCCATTCCGCGAACAAGCATAAGGTTGGCCACGTTAGCGCAGACGATCAGCAGCACAAAGCCTGAAGCCATCATGAGAATTTGAAGCCAGTGCTCGTATTGCTCGCGCATGCCAGTGATCCCCGCGCCGCCGGGAGTCAGGTAGAGCGTTTGTTCGGGAAATCTTGCGCGGTCGTTCGCGCTCATGTCACTCCAGTGCGAGCGCAACCATTGCTTCAGCTCCACCCGCATTTCAGCCTCAATGGATGCGGCGTTCGCGCCTGGCTGGATGCGGCCAATCAACTCTAACCAATGCGTGTCAACCTTGTTCAAATCGGCATCGCTCTCGACATACGGTTCGGTATTCAGGGGTAGAAAGAAATCGGGTGGGCTGCTGCGCAGACTGTCGCCAAAGAAACCGGGCGGAGTGATTCCCACCACGCTAAACGGCTTGCCGTCCACTTCAAAGACTCCGCCGATTACCGACGGGTCGAGTCCGTACCTTTCCTGCCACAGACGATAGCTCATTATGGCGACTGGCGGAGCATTGGGTTGATCATCGCGGTTCGCGAGCGCGCGTCCTGCATAGGCTGTTATGCCGAACATGCTGAAGTAATTGCCGGATACGAACTCGCCTGGATAGCTTTGCGCTGCCTCTGAGCTGCTCGATCGCCGGACGCCAAACAGTAGCTCTAGTGAGGGAAACGCCGCCAGTTCCGAAAAGCCTTTGGTATTGTCTCGAAGGTGTTTGTAGAGGTCGTAGGAAACCAGGGAGAACTCTTTTTCCTGACTATACCCGCCCTGATAGCAGCAACGCGGTTCTTTACCCAAACGGTACAGCTCGGCCGGATTCGCCACGGGAAGCGACCTCAGCAAGACCGCATGCACCAACGCGAAAATCGAAGTCGTCGCGCCGATTCCGAGCGCAAGCGTCAGGACTGCTGCGCTCGTGAACGCCGGCGCCATTCGCAAGCGCCGTAGCGCGTAGCCCAAATCCCGCCACAACGTCTCCACAAAAAATTCCCAGCCGCCAGAACGCACGACTACCTTCGTAATTTCGAGACTCCCTCGCTCCAAGCGCACCGCGCGAAGGGCATCCTTTGGGCTCATCCCCTGCTTCATCTTTTCTTCGGCAGCCATCTCCTGGTAGGCGCGAAGTTCCTCATCCAACTCCCGGTCGACCTGGTTCTTTCGGAAAAGCGACCAAAGGCCGGTTGCAAAATTTCTGAATAAGGACATGGCTCGCTCCCTACGAGGCTTCCAAAATTCTGCCGATTGCTGTCACTTGCCTGCCCCACTCTCGTGTTTCGTTATCGAGCCTCTTTCGTCCCTTGGCTGTCAGAGTGTAGTACCTTGCCCGCCTGTTGTTTTCAGTGGGTTTCCATTCGCCATCGATTAGCCCGTCCCTCTCTAATCGTTGAATGGCGAGAAATAACGAGCCCGCGTTGAGGCGGAAAACGCCCTTGCTCATCTGTTCGATTCGGACCGGAAATCCCATATCCATGCATAGGCTCCAGGGCCAACGTTTTTAGGATGAGCATGTCTAGAGTGCCGCTGGACGAGATCACTCGGCTTATCTGGCATAAAACGCTCCCCCTTGGCTACCAAGAGGAGCATACGCCTCTTCTACTGGGTGTCAAGAGGAGCGCGGGAGTGAATCTAGCCGCTTCCGGCCAGGCGGCGATCCAACGCCGGGGAAATGCGTTCGCTGAGGCGGACCACGCACAGGGCGGCGAGGATGCCTGTGAAAACATCCATGGTGTAGTGGGCGCGCAGGATGAGGACGGCAGCGACTTCAAAGCAGACCAACGCAATGGAGCTGACCGTGAGCCACTTCCGATGGAAGCGGGTGAGCTCTATTGCTCCGAAAACGGCAATGGCGGTGTGACCGGAAAAGAAAAAGTCGTTCGCGACATGATAGGTCACCAAAAGGGAAGGAAATCCGGGGTAGTGCCAGATCATTCCTGAGGGAACCGGGAGAGAGCACAGCGCCTGCAGAAACTGGCGCAAGAGCATGAGCAAAACCAGGCCCAGAAATGGGCGAACGCTGCCGCCAAAGAGCCAACTGCCCAAAAGAAAAACACCCAGGGCGTCAATGAAAGCGGAACTGACAATGAGCAAGGCATTGGCGGCTGCTGTGTTTTGAGCGAAATAGGAATTCAAGCCGGCGGTGAGGTTATGCAGCGCATCTCCGATACCGCCCGCGGCGGGGGGCATGCGCGCGCCCAGCAGGGATTGCGTCCAGAACCAAATCGCGAGAACAACTCCCGTCACAACCAACCGAAGAAGCAAAGTGCGCCAACGACCGGAATTTTCGGCAGGTTTCATGCGCCGCGCTTTGATGCAAGCGTCATTTGAGGATTATCGTGAAACCTCTCCACGCTTTATCTCCAAGGCCAGTTCGCGCGCTTTTCGCAGATCGAGTTTCCCCGTGCCCAGATAGGGTAGCTTTTCGATGCGCAAGAACTGATCCGGCCGCGGCCGCCAAAGAGCAGGCAAGTCACTCTTCGCCAGTTTTTGCAGACACTCTTCCAATCGCTCATCGTTCAAAGTATGCAGAACGATGAGGCGCTCGCCTTTTTTCTCGTCGGGCACCGCAGTGACCACGAAGGTTTGTTCGGTAGCACCCGCGAGTTCCTGCAGCAAATCCTCCACCTTGATATGCGGCACCATCTCGCCGCCGATTTTGCTGAAGCGGCTCAGGCGGTCGGTGATGCGCAGAAAGCCTTCCTCGTCCATGCGCGCGATGTCGCCCGTGTTGTACCAGCCATCACGAAGAACGTCCGCTGTTTTTTCGGGTTTGTTGAGATAACCACGCATGATATTCGGACCACGTACCAGCAGCAAGCCGGGCTCGTTTGGAGCGACGGGTTCCAATGTGTCCGGATCCACAATCTTCACGGCGATTCCCGGCAAGGGATGGCCGATGCTTCCTCGCTTTGCGCCCACTTGCCGGAAAGAGGCGGCGCGAAAATCGGTGGTGTTCACGGTGACTGCGGGCGAACATTCCGTGCAGCCGTAGCCTTCATGAGGGCGGATGCCGAAGTGTTCTTCGAAGGCTTGCGAAATGCGATCCGGCAATTTCTCCGCGCCAGCCATTACGAAACGCAGGCTGCCGAAATCTTCCGGCGCGCACCGGCGCGTGTAAGCGTTCAGGAAAGTTGGAGTGGCCAGAAGCATGGTAACCGAGTATTTGCTGACCAGCGCGCCGATCACGCGCGAATCGAGCGGGTTAGGATGGAACACCACGCCGATGCCCGTGGCAGCGGGCAGGCAAAGCGTGCCGGTAAAGCCAAACGAATGGAAAAACGGGAGGATTCCGAGGATGCGGTCGTTTCCGTGCAACATGAAAACCTGATTGAGCTGCTCGACATTGGATGCAATGTTGTAGTGCGTCAGTACTACGCCTTTGGGATCGCCCGTGGAGCCGCTGGAAAAAATAATCGTGGCAATGTCGTCCAGCGTGGCGCGGCGCTCGCTTCCTGCAAATTTTGTCAGCGCTCGCGCAGGAAGGAAGCAAGCCGCGAGCATGGCCGCCAGTTTTTCACCGAAACCGGGATCCTTGGCCACGTCCTCGATGAAAAGCACTTCGCCCGGCGGCTGCACCTTCACTTTTTCCAGAAAGACGCGCGCCGTCACGACGGTTTTCAAATTGCACTGTTGAGCGCAGGACGCCAGCGTCTCATTCGAAACGGTGTAGTTCAGGTTCACCGGCACTTTGCCCGTTAGCATAGCCGCAAAATTCACCAGCGCGCCGGGCACCGACGGCGGGAGCAGCACGCCGACCATTTCCTGCTCGTGCCAATGTTTGCGCAGCCGCCTGGCAAGGACCAAAGCGCCCACCAGCGCGGAGAAGTAATTCAGCCTGGGCCTTTGTCCATCGGCCATGGCAAAACGGAAAGGATGCCTTCGCGCGGTGTATGCGAAGGATTCCGCCAAGATGTGCATGCGCTTCTTGCGGCGCTCGAACGCTTCCGCGCCAAGGTCTTGCACGACACGGCGCACTTCCTGCGAAGTGGAAGTGGACGGCATCGGCTTTCCAAAAGTTACGCGCACCGGGTACGGAATGCGACGCGGAAACTTCCAGAGAAAGCGCCCACCCGCGAAACTGAAGATTGAGCCCCACACGCCGTCGAGGTTTACCGGAATAATGGGCACGTCCACGCCCTTGATGATGCGTTCCATGCCGCGGCGAAAAGGCATCATCTGGCCGATGCGCGTCATCTGGCCTTCCGGGAAGATGCACACTACCTCGCCGTTTTTCAGCGCCTCCGTGGCTTGCCGTAAAGAATGAATCATTTCGCGCGGGCCTTGGTCGGACGCGATGGGAATCACGCCGAGAATTTTTGCAAAAGGCTTGACGAGAGGATGTTCATAGGAGCCGCGGAACATCAAGAAACGGATGGGCCTATCAATCGAGGCGACCAAGAACGCGGCATCCGCCATCGAAACGTGATTGGGCGTCAACAGCGCGCCGCCTCGTGCGGGCACATTGTCGCGCCCAACAACATCCAAGCGGTACAACGTGTGCGTCGCGATCCACAGAAGCAACCGCAGCAGCGAATCCGGGAGCAACCACAAAACGTAGGCAGTCGCCGCCAGCGACATCATCGCAGTCCAAGTAAAGAATGAGGCCAGGCTCGTATGCAAATAATGGGTAAACCCCGAATAAATAGCCGAAGCGCCAATCACACCAACAAACGACAACCAATTAGCAAAAGCGATAACGCTTCCTTTGTTGCTTTCCTCCGGACGGTGCTGGATGAGGGCGTTGATTGGAACGACGAAGAATCCCCCGGCAAAACCAAGAGCGGCCAGGAGAATCAAAACCTGCGCGAAGCTCAATCCATGGAAGGAAATTGCCAGAGCAAACGCGGACATCCCCACGGCGCCAAGAGGAATGAGGCCGTATTCGATTTTTCCCGCCGACAGCAAGCCTGCTGCGTAGCTCCCCACGCCGATCCCGATGGCCAGCGCCGCCTGGAGATAGCCGCCGTGCGTTTCGTCAAGGTGCAGGACTTCTCTCCCGTAAAACACAATCACGAACTGCAGCAAGGCTCCCAGAAACCAGAAATAAGTATTGCCAACGATGGCCAAATGCAATACGCGATCGGGGCGCACGAGCTGAAACTGTTTCTTCAGGTCGCCAAAAACATTGAAGCGGAATTTCTTCGACGGGTCCGCGGCAGGCACTTTGGAAATTGCAAAGCTGGTGGCTAAACCAAGCAGCGAGCAAACGCCAAAAATTAAGCCGGCCACCGCCTCACGGGCGTGAAATCGCTGGGCCAGCAACGGGCCGATCACCGCTCCGGAAATAATCGCAACAAACGTCATCAACTCGAGGATGCCGTTGCCCCAGGATAGTAATTCGGGGGCAAGCAATTCAGGTAGCAAGCCGTATTTTGCAGGACCGAAGAACGCGGCCTGCGTGCTGGCCAGGAAAATGACGCCAAACGCCATGCGCGTGTTGCCTTTTGAAAAGGCATAGACGGCGAAGAGCATGGCGAATATCTCGAAGATTTTAGTGGCGATGGTGACGCTGCGTTTGCTAAAGCGGTCGGCCAGGTAACCGCCGGCCATGGAAAACACGAGGAAGGGCAAAGCAAAGAGAATCCCAATGAAGAAAACGAGCTCGTCTGTTTCCGAGGGACTTGGATTAGTCCCCAGAATCATGAAGATCACGAAAAACTTCAGCCCGTTGTCATTGAACGCGCCCTGGAATTGTGTGACGATCAGGCTCCAAAAGCCCAGCCGCCACTTCTTTTCGGGCTGATTCAGAGACGGAGATTCGGAACTTGGCATTCGCGCGTACGCATCCACTGGATGGAGAGCCACAGAGATAGAACGATTCTACCAGCGGTTCTTGCAGCCAGGACACCCAGGTGCGGATTCTGTGCCGAAAACGCGACGCCAAGGATACATTAACGGTAGTCAGGACTGAGTATTCTAAATTAGAATAGTCAGTCCTGACTAACCGCTCAGGCCCGTGAGTTATGGGTTTGAAATCTGGAAGGACAAGCTGTTTTCCCGCTTTTGCTGCCACGACTTGGACCACGCTTCGTGCACCGGGCTTTCCGCGTAATCGGCAGCGGCTTCCGCGCTTGCAAACTCGATGGCGTAAACGCCGCTGAAATCACTCGCCTGGTTGCGCTCCGTTTTCAGCCAAATATTCTTGATGCCGGGGATTTTCCCCGCCATGTCCTTGATGCCACCGATGGCTTTCTCCCGGTCGTAATTCGAAACATCGTCCCGGAACTTATACACAACCACATGCAGGACCGTTTTGGGCTGGCCGAAGCGGTTCTGCGCCGCGGCGCTTCGCGCATGCAAGGTGCCTGCGGCAACGCCCGAAATGAACAACGCGGCTCCCAGGGCGACTTGGGCGATCTGCTTTTGAGCTGCGTTCATTGTTTCCTCCCTATTTTTCGTGCAAGCACGGCTTCGACAGTTTATTCACGGGTCCATGGGCTAAGCAAATCACGCTGCTAAGGGTTTGACGCATGAGCCACGCCGCCGTTACCCTCCCATGACGGCTTTTGAGGAGAGCAAATGCAAAGGGCGATTCGGTGGATGCTGGTGTTCGGTTGGATTGGCGGTTTTGTTCCATTGGCCAAGGCGCAGAGCCCAGATCCTGCGAACCAACTGGCGCGCGATATTTTCAAACAGCTCATCGAGATCAACACCACCGATTCCGTTGGCAACGTGACCACGGCGGCGGAAGCCATGGCTCAGCGGCTCCGCGCCGCGGGTTTCTCTGAAAATGATCTTCATGTCGCCGGGCCGAATGAACGCAAGAAGAATCTCGTGGTCCGTCTGCGAGGCACGGGAAAGCGCAAACCCATTCTATTTATTGGCCATCTGGATGTCGTTGAGGCGCTGCGGTCTGACTGGTCCATGGATCCCTTCGAGTTTATCGAGAAAGACGGCTTCTTTTACGGGCGCGGCACCGAGGACATGAAAGAAGGCGACGCGATCCTGGTTACAAACTTCATTCGCCTGAAAAAGGAGAACTTTCTGCCGGATCGCGACCTGATTCTCGCGCTAACCGCCGACGAGGAAGGCGGCTCCGCAAACGGCGTGGACTGGCTCCTGAAGCAACACCGCGACTGGATCGAGGCGGAGTACTGCATCAACTTGGACGGCGGCGAGTTCGAAAAGGAAAATGGCAAGCGCATCCTAGCCGCGATTCAGGCCAGTGAAAAAGTCTACGTCGATTTTCAGTTTGAATCGTTGAATCCCGGAGGCCACAGCTCCGTGCCCACGCCGGACAACGCCATTTATCACCTGGCGGGCGCCCTCGCGCGGTTGCAGTCTTTCTCCTTCCCTTTGCACCTCAACGAAATCACGCGCAACTATTTCGAGCGCATCGGCGCGTTGGCTTCGGGCCAAGCGTCCGCGGACATGAAAGCGGTTGCCAAGGAGCCGCCGGATCCCGCCGCTGTCCGCCGCCTCTCAGAAAATGCTTATTACAATTCTTTGCTGCACACCACGTGCGTCGCCACGATGCTTTCCGGCGGCCACGCCCCTAACGCGCTTCCACAAACAGCCCGCGCCAACGTCAATTGCCGCATTTTTCCCGGGGAAGATCCGCAAGAGGTTCTAAAGACCGTTCAGCGTGTTGCCAACGATCCGAAAGTGAAAATCAGCATCGTGGCACAAACCGATCCTGACGGAAGAGTTGTGCCCGTCGTTCCTATACCGCCTTCGCCCTTGCTTCCCGAAGTGACCAAAGCCATGGAAAAGTCTTTGAGCAGCATGTGGCCGGGCATACCCGTTGTGGCAACCATGTCCACCGGGGCCACGGACGGGAAATACACGCGCATCGCCGGCATCCCCACCTACGGCATCTCCTGCATGTTCTTCGACAAGAATGACGACCGCTCCCACGGAAAAGACGAGCGCGTGGGCGTGCAGGACTTTTACGACGGCGTGGCTTTCAACTACAAGCTAATCCGCGAGCTTTCCTCGGCGGAGTAAGAGCCTTCGCTTTCTTGAAAAGCCCTCAAAATGAAAAGGCCCGGAACATTCCCATTCCGGGCCCCAAAGCTTCTTTGCGTGAGATTCTGTTTACGGCTTGCCGGGCTGCGCCTCGCTCGCCTTCGGATCAGGCTGCCCCGTCGTGCTCGCCGCAATGGGTTTCGCGGGTTCCGTGGTGAACCGCGTCAGATATGGCATGAATGGCGTAACTTCGAACGGCATCTTCTCGCGTTCGGCCACCGTCCCAATGGGCTTGCTCTTGATGAGATCCAGTTTGTCGTTCCACGGATCCAGCTTGACGCGACCGCCGATCGGAAGGGCCACAATCATCTGCTGGCTCTGTTTCTGGTCCGGAGCCGCGGTAGATTTCAGGTCCGCGATCACCGGCACGCGATTTCCGAGATGGCCGCTGATCAGGTTCGGAATCTGCTTTTGCCGCCCTTCCAGGGCCGTCAGGAACAACGCCGCATTGCCAAGCTGATCCTTGTACGGTGAGTTCTTCAAGATCTGAATCGCTTTGTCGCTCGCCGCTTTTTCTTCTTCCGGTGTGCGGGCGAATCCGAAGTGGCGGAACGTTTCCTTATCGTCCACCAGCAGGTTGTCGAAGAATCCGTAGGATGGATCCATGCGATGGCCGAGAACCACGTGTCCCAGTTCGTGAGCCAGCATGGTCCCCAAGCTGGCTTCATCGGGAAGCACGTCGATTAAGCCGCGGCTCAGCACGATAGTATGGCCAATTGTGAAGGACTCCAGAGTCGAAGTCGTCAAAACCCGGCAGCGTACTTCGGGATCGACGTCAATATTGTTGGTGACTTCAAGGTTGTTGACGACGGTATCCAGCACTTTGTCCACTTCGCCGTGCGGCGCGATCAATCCAATCCGCTCAAAGCGGTCAATCACGTTGTCTTCCGCCTGGCGGTCCCAGGAGCGCTGCGCCTGGATGGGAGTAAGGTCATTGGCGCTCTTTGTGTCGTCTTGTACCGGGGTTTCGACCAGGATCTTGCTCAACTCCTGTTCCTGGTTGGCGTGGCCGAGGTTGTAGCCCCAAAGCCGCGTTTGCGCCCGGAAATCCAGGTGCTTGGTAATGGCGTAGTGCACGTCGCTTTCCTGGCTGTAAACGAAAGACGGCAGCCACACACCGGGCTGCACGTTGGTGCGCCAACTGTCAAAGTGGAAGTACCAGCTGGAATGCCCGCTGCCACCGTATCCACCGTTAAACCGAACGATGTTGTAGTCCTGATCTTCGACCCAGATGCGGCCCAGGAAGCGGCCCTTTCCGGACTTTTCCACCGGCGTAACGTCGAAAACCAGGCAGCGCACTTCACCAAGAAACTCGCGCCGCACGTAATCGAACTTATAGTGCTCCTTGTCGAAGCCGTTGGTATCAATGAAAATCATCTGCAGGAATCCGCCGGGCACAAATTCCGCCGAGAACGAGAAGAAGTTGCCGATGGCGCCGAAAATCTTCCGCCCTTTCGTGTTGGTGTCGGTCAGGGAGACCAGCGCCACGCCCTTCGAAAAGTCTGCGCGGCCTAGAAAATATTTGTCGCCCGCCGGCACAGTTCCGAGATCCCTGTCCGGTCTCTGGTTCTGGATGTAGGTCTCGACCAACGGCGAGTATTGCCGGATCTGCTGAATCGACCGGTTTTCATTGGTGATGACATGGTCGATCACGTCCGACATGGTCCGCGCCTGCTGGGCGGCCGCAGGCATCGCTGCGACGGTCATTCCCAACCCGCTGAGCACCACCCCGAAAACAACTGCTGCCACTCTACGCATTTTCTTTCTCCTCAGTAAGCCAGGCGGAATTCAATTCGCACGCGCGCTGGAAAATCCACCGGTTGGCCGTCGCGCTTTGCCGGCTTGAACTTGATTTGCTGCGCCGCATGCAAGGCGGCCTCATCGAGCCCGTGACCCAAACCGCTAATGACCCGGTTAACCTGAACGCTCCCGTTTGCCAGAAATACCATATCGATGACAACGTCACCTTCAATCTTCAAGCTGCGCCCTTCCGCCGTGTACTGCGGACGAGGTTTTTCCAGAATGTCCACCGGCGTCGTGGGGCTTTCGGTGCTCGCCGCTCTTTTCTTGGGCGCTTCCGTTGCTACGGTCTCGTCCGCGAAGCCGCCAGCTTGCACCGTGCCGGTCTTCTTGCTGGGCGGAGGAGTTGCGGTTCCATTGCCGAAGCCTGTGCTTGCAACCGTACCGCGAATTCCTTTAGCGCCTCCGGTGCCGTTACCGTAGCCATCTCCGCCCGGGAGTGCGGGGGAGCCAAGGCGATTGACATTGGTTGCGTGATTCGGGTCGCCCTTGCCAGGGATTCCGTTGGGATCGCCGAATCCACCTGTTTGCACTTTGTTGACAGGAGCCACTACCGTTGCGGGCGCGGCGCTGCCCGTGGACATGACGCCCACCTTTACGTCGTCCTTCGGACGCTTCGGCTCGCTCGTCTTTACTTCCATCTTCACTGGATCGAATTTAGGATTCAGCTCAACCGGCTTTACATCCACTTTTTTCATCTCGGGCTTTATGGCTTTCGCTGTCAGGAACACGTGCTCCTGCCTCGGATTCAACTTCGGCGGTTCCGGCTTCGGCACTAGCGGCTTCGGCTTTGGCAAGACCTTCTTGACTTCAGGGGCAGGCGGAGGAGGCGGAGCTACAGGAATCAAAGTCACAGGCTGCGCGATCTCCCCAGGTCTGAGGTTCAGAGCCGTCTTCATCTGTTCCGGAAAAATCATCGGGAGCAGCAGCAAAAATCCGATAACAGCAATTTGACCAAAGGCGCTAACTCCGATGCGGTCCCAGCGCCTTTTGGGTTCGGGAAGTAATGCCAGGCGCGCTGCCACGGGCCTCGTGCCGATGGCTTTTCTCCAGGCCTGCGGATCGCCTGCGCGGCCACGGTTGGACTGAAAACCAACGCCCATGGTGGTTCTGCGTGGTGGATCTACAATCATCGTTGTCATCCGCGTGCCGCCTCGTGAAATTCCGTCCAGGGAACAGGCATTTCCAGGGGATATGTAGCGTCCCAAGTTCCGCTGGCAAATTAGGAAGTGCGCTTTTGGCAGTACCAGAGTACTTACGAGGCTGAGGGATGCCGAATAGAACTTTGGTACCAACGACGCGAAGTCGCTAATGCTCCTGTGAGCGCACCGCTGCACACCTTTTTTCTAACCCCGGCGAGGCGGTTTCAGTTGCGGGGCCGGAGACCGCAACACAACTCTTAGGATACTCCAATTTCTTCCCGGTGGTTTGTGTTTTGCTCACCAAATTCCCGTCCAGAGGGCTATCCTCTAGGATGCAAGGGATTTCCCGTGCGTTGGTTAATATACGGGGATTACCCTAGATTCTTGCCATGCCAAAAGAGACTGCAAAGCCAGGCGCCGAGTCTCCTCCCGGTCTTTCACGGCTTCTTGACGGCTCCGCTTTCCTCGTCGAAAAGCTGTATGCGCAGTCGCAGGCGGCCCGCTGGGGACTCACGTTGGAACGATTCGTTCTTTCTCTCGAACGCAGCGTTACCAAGCGCTTTGCTGCCGAGCCCGCTCCTCGGCAAAAGGTCGAGGGTTACCTTGGCTCGCTTCACTTGGAAGATCTGGCCTTGGCTTGCGCGTGCGCTGCAGGATGCGAATCCGCCTGGGAACATTTTTTCACCACTTATCGCCTGTATCTTTACTCCGCAGCCGCGGCCATCACCAAGCGTCCGCCCAGCGATCCTTACGCCCGCGAATTCGCCGACTCGTTGTACGCCACGCTCTACGGCCGGGAAACCACCATTGGCCGCGTATCTCTCTTTAACCATTTCCACGGCCGCAGCAAACTGTCCACCTGGCTGCGCGCCGTTCTTGCTCAACGCTATATTGATGTGCTGCGGCAGGAAAAACGGCTGGAAAGTCTGGAGGACGACGAGGGCTCCGAAAAAGTTCTACCGCAAAAACTCCGTTCGAATTGGCAGCCCACCGACCCGAACCGCTCGCGCTACCTCCGCCTGTTGGCCGATGCGCTTAAGCAAGCTATCTCCTCGCTAAGCCAGCTCGATCGCACGCGGCTCATTTCCTACTATCTGAAAGATCTTACGTTGGCTGAGATCGGCAAGACCATGAACGAACATGAAGCTACTGTGTCGCGCAAGCTCGAACGCGTTCGCCAGGAGCTAAGGGTAAAAGTCATCGCCGTTCTCAAGTCCGGCTGCGCTGCGAAGAACGGTGTGGACGCAAAGCCCGGCCTCGACGATGCCCAGATCCAGCTTTGCTTTGAATACGCCACGGAGGCCTGGCCATTCGACTTTTCCCAACTGCTGGAGGCGATTCCGCCCGCCCGCAGTGTGGCCAAATCGCTCCCACCGGGTGGTTGAGCGGAGCGCGTGCAAGAGAAGCCTGGAATGGCCGTTCTAACTAGGAGAGATGCAGGGATGGCTGCTGAAGAAGACAAAAGGTTTGACAAGGTTTTGGGCGGATTCCTGGTCAATGATTTGCGCATCCGCGCTGGGGCTCTCCATTGCCCGGAGTCCGATACCCTCGCTGCGTATCATGAGCGCTCGCTTCTTCCCGAAGAAATGAATTCGTGGAAGGAACACATCGTGGGCTGCGGACGCTGCCAGGCGATTCTTGCTGAGCTGGAAGCCACGGATTCAATTTCCCGCCAGGTTTCAGAAAAAGAAGAAGAAGTTGTGAGGGCAGCGGCAGCCACAGCCGCGACCGTGGGCGAAGCAAGTCCTCCGCGAAAGGAAGCTCCCGTAACGCTTCCGGCAAAGCCGCGCGTCACGCCGATTTCGCGTGGCGTGCGTTGGCCATGGCTGGCTCCTGCGGGGGCGCTTGCCGCCGGTTTGCTGGTCTGGATCGCATGGCACGAGAATCGGACGCCACAAGTAAGGACTCCCGCTGAAATCGCGACAGCCAGGATGGAACCGCCAGCGACGCCACCGCCGTCAGCTACCCGCGATGGTCGACAAGCTGCCTCCGCGGAGGAAGCGGCGCGCCTTTCCAAGAACCAGAGCGCAGTGGTCGGAGGGTCCGTTCCTACAAAGCCCGCGCCTGAAGCAAAGAGCCTGAAACAGTTTGAAAAAGCGGACTCGCGGGGTCGCGTCGCTCGCCCGGAGTCCCGAGCCGACAAAGAAACCGGCGCGCGCGCTGATACGGCGCTCGATTCCTTGTCCGCCACGAATCGGCAAAACCAGCCCGCTCAGGATGCCAAGGCCGGAGTCGCTGGAGCTTTGTCTCAAACCGTCGAAGTGCAAACGCCAGCCGGGAACGCCCAACCGCAAAATCAGCAAGCGCAACTGACTTTGCAGGCACAACAAAACCAGTTGAACGAACAGAAGACTTCCGGCCCAAATCCATCCCGCGTCGCGGAAGCAGCGAAGAAACGCAAATCGGAGTCGCCCGCGACTGGCTATCGCGTGGCCGCCGCTGCGCCACAGGCTGCGCCGCCTCCGGCAGCAGCCTTCAGTGATGGTGTTGCCTTGCGAATGGCAGGGGCCATCAGTCCGGCTGTAATCGCGGCGCCGGCCAGAAAATCCCTCTGGCGCGCGGGCCATGCCGGCATGATCGAGTTTTCTGCCGATGACGGCGCCTCCTGGCTGCGGCAGACCAGCAACGTGTTCGCCGATCTCACTGCTGGTTCGGCTCCTTCGGAAAAAGTTTGCTGGATTGTGGGCCGAGCTGGAACCATTCTGCTCACCACCGACGGCGGGGCGCACTGGGCCACAATCCATTCGCCCCTCGACGAGGATTTGGGCGGCATTCGCGCATCAGACGCCCTCCAGGCCACCATCTGGAATCTTGCCAACACAAAAGTCTTTGAGACTTCCGACGGCGGCCTTACGTGGAAGCCCGCCGCGTCACAATGACCATTACAGTTTGTACCGGTCTTCTCTGCGTTCTCTGCGCCCTCTGGTTAAAGAAAGCGGCGAGCTTCAACCCAGGTTTATGCGGAGCGAGGTCCCTGCAAGAAACTCCTCTCGTCCCGTTCTAATGGAGAAGGCAAATTCAAGATTGAGGAGAGAGTGAATGAAAATCCCCGGAACCCAGCCCATCGGCCGATGGCTCGCCGCTATCGCAGCGGCCGCCGCGCTTACGGCTACTGCAGTGATCGCCTATCCGGCGGCCCGCAACCACAGAGTTTCAGCGCCCCAGGAAAAGGAAGCCAGCCACGCTGCCGACCAGTCCACCAGCCTGAATGATCAAACCGACCTCAACGTCACCGTCTACAATTCCAACATCGCGCTGGTTCGCGACGTCCGCAATCTCAATCTTCCCAGCGGCACGTTTCGTCTAAAGTTCATGGACATCGCTGCCACCGTCAATCCCGCCACGGTACATTTTCGCTCGCTCACCGATCCGGACAAGCTTGGCGTCATCGAACAGAATTACGAATACGATCTCCTTGAGCCCGCGAAACTTCTCCACAAATACGTCGGCAAGGAAGTCACGCTGGTCCGCTCGTATCAAGACAGCGGCACCACCAAGCATGAAGAAATCAAAGCCACTTTGCTCTCCGACAACAACGGCCCGGTTTGGAGAATCGGCAACGACATCGTCACAGGCATGTTTGCCGAAAGCTACCGCTTCCCGGAAGTTCCCGCGAATCTTTACGACCGGCCCACGTTGCTCATGTCGCTCGAAAATTCCGGCCCGCGCAAGCAACAGATCGAGGCTTCCTACCTCGCGAACAATCTTTCCTGGAACGCCGACTACGTGCTCACCGTGGCGCGCGACGATAAAAACGCCGACCTTGACGGCTGGGTCACGGTGGCCAACAACAGCGGCACCGCTTTCCACAACGCGCGTCTCCAACTCGTCGCCGGCGAACTGAACCGCCTTCCACAAGCAATTGGCGGCATCCGTACCGACGCAGCCCGCGAAATGGTGATGAACAAAGCAGCAGCTCCGCAATTCCAGCAGGAAGCGTTCAGCGAATACCATCTCTACACGCTCGGCCGCAAGACTTCCGTCGAAGACAAGGAAACCAAGCAGATCAGCTTGCTTCAGGGCTCTGGCGTTCCCGTCGAAAAAGTCTTCGTCGTTAACGGCCAGAGCTACTACTACCGCAATCAGCAAGCTCCCGGCGCCCCGCTGAAAGATCCTGTTCTTGTCTATTACAAATTCAAAAACGAAGAGAAAAACGGCCTCGGCATTCCCCTGCCCGCTGGGAACGTACGCGTCTACCAGAAAGACTCAAAAGGCGGCATCCTTTTCGCTGGCGAAGACCACATAGACCACACGCCCAAGGACGAACAAGTCAGCATTCACATTGGCAACGCTTTCGACGCGGTCGCCGAACACAAACAGACCGACTTCAAGCATGTGGACACGCATACCTGGGAATTCGAGTACGAAGTCACCTTGCGCAACCACAAGGACATCCCCATCGTTGTTCAGGTCAACGAGCCCATCGGCGGCGATTGGGAAATGCTCTCTTCCACTTACAAGTTCACGAAGACGGCGGCCTTCGCGGCGCAGTTCAACATCCCCGTGGCCAAGGACGGCACCTCGGTGCTCAAGTACCGCGTTCGCGCCAAGTGGTAATTCTCTAAATTCTTTCTAAAATTGGACTTTTGTGCTGTTCATTCGTGGTGCCTTCCTTGAAGGGCGGCCTTTCAATTGCCCAAGCCGTTGAGACTGCCGCCCTCCCTTTTCGCGAGAGTCGATTGCGAGGGCGCGTCGTCTTTTTAGCACGATCTCCTGGCGAAACATTTGTTGCATTTTGTGTCGCTCAGTTTCCTGCTGGCAAAATGGCTTGACAGAATACTTCCGTGCCCCTAGAGTTACGCGCATCGGGGAATGTACGTTCCTTGCATCATCTGTTGCACAAGGCCGTCATTGTGCTCCGAGGCTGTGCTATAGTAACGACCTCGTTAGTCAAGTAGACCGCCAACCTAGGGGTGGGAGGCTCGTATGCGTCGTTCCAGTTTTGCTTTTGCTGATTCCTCTTTGCGTAGATTTGCGCTTTGGAAATTGTCTCGGGGGCTAATCTTCTGCCTCCTCCTGGGAACCATCCTTTTGCCGCCTGCCCTCCACGCGCAAACCACGTCAACCATTGAGGGGACCGTAACGGACCGTCAAGGCCTGGCGATTCCCGGTGCGGAAGTAAGTGTTGCCGCCGACACTCTGGCCGTCAGCAAGAAGACCATCACGGACGCGAACGGAAACTATCAGATTGCACTTCTCCCCGCGGACGTTTATACCGTGACCGTCTCGCACGCCGGGTTCAGTACGCAAGTTTTCAAAGGCCTCGAAATCACCTTGAATCGCACGGTCAAAGTTAACGCCTCTCTCGAAGTTGGCACTGTTCAACAAAAGGTGGAAGTCTCCGCGGAAATTCCCCTCCTTGAGACAACCTCCTCCTCGGAAGGCACAACCATTGTTCCCAGACAGATCGTGGACATGCCCATCAATGGACGAAACTACCTGGACCTGATGCAACTCGTTCCCGGCGTGGCCATCAACCGGCAGGCCGATCTCAACAGCGATAATGCCACTCCCGTCCTCGGCGAGCGCGCCAACAACACGGGTTTCCTTATCGACGGCTTGTCCAATCAGAACGAACTAGCTGGTGGCCCCGCCGCGCAGTTCAATCAGGACACCATCGCCGAATTCCAGGTCATCACCACCGGCTACAAAGCTGAGTTCGGCCACGCTTCGGGCGGCATCGTCAGTGTCATCACCAAATCCGGCTCGAACGACCTACACGGCCTCGCTTCCGCCTACCATCGCAACAACGCCTTCGACAGCTCCGACATTCCGGGAACCTTCCCCGGCTCCAGCATTCCCGGCCAAAGCGATCCGCCCTATCTATTGCGCTGGGATTATGATCTCGCCGGGGGCGGCGCTCTTGTTCGCGACAAGGCTTTCTGGTTCGGCTCTGCGGAAGGCATCCACGAAAATCGCCAGCTGAATTTCGTTCCTCCGCAAAATACTCCGCAGTTCCTTATCAATAGTGAAGAACCCTACAATGAGCCCACCACCGACCGCGAGGTTCGCGCCTTCGTGAAATTCGACCAGGTTGTAAGAAATCACCATCTCACCGAGCAGATGAACTACACCAACGTCCACGTCAACAGTTCCAACCCTCTCTCGGCATCTACTTCTCTTCCTTCCACGCGCACGAATCTCGGCGACCGCAATCTCTTCCTCGGCTTCAGCGATACCGTCACGTTTGGCTCCGCCAGCCCCTTTATCCTCACGGTCCGTGGCCAATATCGTGACGAACCGACGCTTGACAGCCCGGCGCATCCACAGGCTGGTCCCAACACGACCTTCAACCTTTTCAGCAGCTTCACCACCGGTGGCGTCTTTGGCGATCAAGGTCAGTTTAGCTACGGTGCCACGTTTACGCCGTCTACTTTAGAGCAGAAATACGAAATCTTCGGCGCTAGTTTGGCCAAGACTGTCAGTCGTCACACTTTGAAGTTTGGTTGGGACTTTGAACGGACCCATGTGGACGGCGTCGAAGCGAACGGCCAGAATAATCAGCTCTTCGCAACACAAGCTGACTATCAGCAGTTCGGTCCCATTAACGCAGGTTTCTTTCTTCTGCTGAACATTGGCGGTCTCACGCCGCAAGCTAACCAAATCAAATTGCGCAACAACTTCAACGGCTTGTGGGTCCAGGACGATTGGAAGGTTGTCCGCAACCTGACCATCAACGGCGGCCTTCGCTGGGATTACGATTCCGCTTTCAACAAAAAAGACAACGTCTCTCCGCGCATCGGCTTCGCATGGTCCGCCACACAGAAAACAGTTGTCCGCGGCAACTTTGGCCTCTTCTACGATCACTTCCGCTTGGGCCTCGTTCGAGATATCCCAGGCTTTGGCGGAGCGGATATTCGCTTGAGCCAGCCTCTTTCTTTCCCTCGCCTGTTTTACGGCGTGCCTACAATTGCCCCTGATCTGTTTGGCGTGTGTCAATCCACTTTCATGACCGACGCGCAGATTGCTGCTTCTGGTGCTACTTGTCCTTTCGCATTCGTGGTCCCGGGGGATACGTCCACGCTGTATGGGATCGACCACCTCAACAATATTGGGCTTACTCCCATTCCCGCAAATGTCCCCGTCAACCAAAGCAACGTCCAGCAACTCTCCGGCCTCACGCCAGACCAGTTCCTCGCGGCTGCCAACGCAGCCATCGGCAAGTCCAACCCTTTCTGGTTTTGGGGTCCTTTTGGTACGTTATCGTTCAACGTCCTAACTCCAGGAAGCTTCCCTGTAACCGTCGATCCGAGCTTCGCCACCCCCTACAGCCGCAGCTACACTCTCGGCGTTCAGCGCCAGCTCGGCACTGATTGGTCAGTATCCTTGGATTATTACCATAAAGATATCATCAATATTCTTGGAGTTCGTCAGACCAATCTCCCTTTTGATGCGCGCATCACCGGCCTGCCGCCCGCAAGCCAGGTCAACGGGTTCGGCCCCTGGTATGGCGGTACCTACGACGGCGGAGTCCTCTCCTTTCAAAAGCGCGTCAGTCGCCGCTTTACCGTGGGCGGCAGCTACGCCTACGTTTCCGAGAATGACGATGCCCTCAACTCCAATCTCGGCACCAGCGCGATCGGTGGGGGGAACGGCTACCCCACGGATAGCTTCCGTGGAATCATTCCGTTGGTTGCGGAAACTGCCTCCGGCACTTGCCCGGCCCAGAGCAACGCAAACAACTCATTCACCGCCTGTAACGGTGCCTTCGTTCCGAAGCAAGGCACTCTTTATAACGGCGCTCTGCTGGATAAGGGCCCTTCCGATTTTGCGCTCCGCCATACTTTTGAGGCCCATGGGCTAGTTGAACTTCCCTGGAAGGTCCAGTTCGGCAGCCTGTTTCGCGCGCAGAGCGGGTTCGCCTATACCCAGAGCGCTCTTGCACCTGTCGATCTGGACGGCAACGGAACCTTCAATGGCAGGGACCTGAAAACGGCGCGCAACTCTTTCACCGGGCCGCGTTTCGTGAACATGGATCTGCGCGTCGCAAAAACCTTCCGTATCAGCGAGCGTGTGAGGGCGCAGGCCCTTTTTGAATTCTTCAATCTCTTTAACGGCGCAAACCCGGCCGCCATAAACTTCAATCAGAATCACTCGCCCCTTAACGCGGGAGAACCCATTTTCGGCACGGTTTCAGAATTCCTGCCCGGCCGCGAAGGCCAGGTCGGCTTACGCATCGAATTCTGACCTACACGGCATGACGGAAAGGAAAACCATGCGTAAACCGGCGCTGGCAGCATTTTTTTCCGCGATATTTTTGGTGTCGCCCAGCTTCGCCCAGACTGCAAAGAAGTCTGCCACGTCCACGCCCATTACGGCAACCGCACGGAGTTCCGCAGCATCGCCCGCCGCCAAGCTGCAAGGCCTCGACGACCTCGCCTCCAACGCCATGAAGCAATGGAGAGTCCCCGGCGTAGCCATCGCCGTGGTGCAAGACGGCAAAGTCATCTACGCCAAAGGCTACGGCTATCGCGACCTCGAACAAAAACTTCCCGTCACCACCGCGACGCTTTTCCCCATCGGCTCCATCACCAAATCCTTCACCGCCCTCACCTTCGCCATTCTCAAAAGCGAGGGCAAGGTGGATTGGGACAAACCCGTCCGCAGCTACCTACCCGAATTTCAGATGAACGATCCCGTTGCCAGCGAACAGGCCACGCCGCGCGACCTTTTCTCGCATCGCACCCGCCTTCCGCGCCACGATCTCGTCTGGTATTCCTCCGACTTCAGCCGCGAAGACCTCGTCGGCCGCCTGCACGACCTCAAGCCCAACAAAGGTTTTCGCAGCGCCTACCAGTACAACAATCTCACCGTCATGACCATGGGCTACCTCGAAGGAAAGCTCACCGGCCTGGGCTGGGAAGGCTGCATTCGCCAAAAGATTTTCGCTCCGCTCGGCATGTCTCATTCGGATTTATCGGTCACCGAAATTGAAAAGACCGATGACCACGCCCTCCCTTACGAATTGAAAAAAGAAGTCGTCACCAAGGTTCCCTACCACAATATCGACGCCATCGGTCCCGCCGGCTCCATCAATTCCAGCGTTGACGACATGTCGCGCTATTTGATCTTCCAGCTCGGCGACGGGAAGTACGAAGGCAAGCAAATCGTCGCCGAAGGCGATCTTCGCGAAATGCACAGCCCGCAAACGGCCATTCCCGATCCGCCGCCCGCATTCAGCATGCCCGAGCTTGGCCACTTCAGTTACGGACTCGCCTGGGTGGCCACTTCGTATCGCGGACACAATCTGGTTTGGCACAACGGCGGCATCGACGGTTTCTACGCGCTGCTCTCCATGCTCCCCGATGATCACATGGGCATCGTGGTTCTCACCAATCTTCCCAACGGCCAAACGCC
>Ga0209474_10001254_pt1 | contig 25467 bp, 19 predicted proteins | sample GraSoiAngelo_145_FD_185902 | JGI IMG/M metagenome (GOLD analysis project Ga0209474, IMG submission 185902) | Grasslands soil microbial communities from the Angelo Coastal Reserve, California, USA - 14_1009_05_20cm (SPAdes) (version 2) | ecosystem: Environmental > Terrestrial > Soil > Grasslands...
CCAAGAGATCTCGCGTGAGATTCCCAACGCTCGGCTGGTAATTGCGGGTACGGATCATCCTAAGACACCAGGTTACTTGCAATCTCTGCGCGAAAAACTTAAGTCGCGCACTGACATCATTTTCGCCGGCTATATTGCGGAGGAAGAGATCCCGCAGTTGTTTCAAAGCTCAACTGTTGCAGTACTGCCTTATACCTCGTCTGCTGGATCAAGCGGGATTGCGCATCTGGCGTGTACCTATGGGGTGCCCATCGTGGCCTCAGATATCCCAGACTTCAGGCGTTTGGCCGATGAAGAAGGCCTTGCGATTGATTTCTTCCCTGCCGGACAAGTCAGGGAGCTGGCGCGTCACTTGACGGAACTGTTGCAGAATCGCGATCGACAGGTAGAAATGGCTATGCAGAACGTATCCGCGGCGCTGCGTATGAGCATGCCGGAAATCATTCGCCAATACCTGCGCACGTTCGAACTCCGGCAAGAACTAGAGCAGATGCGCTCACTGTCGTCCTTGCGCAAGATTCCGCGCTGGCTACCGATGCGGGATTTGTTGGTGCGCAGGAGTACGCGAAAGATGATTCTGCGGTCTTCAGCAGTTCGGAATGATGCTGCTAGAGTTTCAGCGGCAGGATTTTCAGAATCGTCGCGCGTGGTGTATATGGCTGCTCCGGTCCCGGTCAGTGCCAAACAGCGGCGCCCGACCGGAACCGAATAAACCAAACTTAAACAGATTTAGAAGCAGGGGAACACAGGGGTTGTAGTTCCCTTCACCAGTTGGTTGAAAACTGTTTTCTGCTGTACTTTGTAAACCCCTGAAACCAGGCTGTAGTGCACCCACTGAACTAAGCCGTACTTCTGAGCGAGATAGTACTCTTCCTTATCGCCGCAGCTGGCATAACTCGAATTGCAGTTGTAGCGATAGCTCGCAACCAAGACCTTCAAACTGGTCGGAAGCACTCCGCCTAATGACAGGTTATAGGGTCCCCAAACCTGGTTGATGCCTTTGCGCAGAGTTTGGGTCGTGTAGTGGTTGCAATCGGTATAGGTCTGATAAGACGTGTTTGGCACGTAAATCGTAGATCCCGGCAACCCAGCCTTCGCACAGCGGGGCACAAGAGGCATGTTGGTGTTCTGCGCGAACTTTTTAAACGTCCGTGGATTGTTCCAGTCGAGTTCGGTGATCCACAGGTAAATGAATTTGCTGTCGAAGAGCTGAATGTCCCACGGCGTACCGTTCGCTCCCTTGGTCCAATAGAATTTCCCTCCGCCCAGATTGGTGTAGAGCGGGTTTGAGTTTCCTGCTACGTGGTATGAACTTCTAAGAGTTGAATCCAGGGTCATCCAGTCGAGCATGTCGTATGTTCCAGACGGACAGCTCATGGTGGTTTCAGCTCGGGCTTTAACACTAAACCCGAAGGTTCCTAAAACCAACAGACACACTACTGCGACCCATTTGCTTTTTTGCATTACCCCTCCGCGATATCAGGGGTCGTAACGCGAACACAACGGACTTAGCAATCCGCGTCCCAACGCGACCTGAGTAGTTGATGAGTCGAGCTTATACAGCGGAAAGGGCATCCACAATCAGACGAAAACCTTACATGAATACACCAAGGTACCCGTTTTTAACAGGTTTTCGAAAGCAAGGAATGTTCATTCAAGCAAGTACGGGCTGTCTTATTGCGGAGGACGTGGAACAGTGTTTTCGACTGGAGCATTATCCATGGGAGGACGAGGAACTTGTGAGCTGGGCGGTTGCGACTGCGGAGATTGCGTTTGGGGAACAGTCACCGGAGTGTTGTCGCGACGGCGCAGTATGATCGGCGCGTGCATTCGCCGTTTGGCCTCGGCTTCGGCTTGCAAATCAGCCTCGCTGGCTTGTGCGTTAGAGCCAGCCACTTGACCCACCGCTGCGCCAACCATTTCGTGATGACTGGCAATACTGACCGGAACGCCGGCATCTTCCCCGCGTTGCGCTGAAGAGTAAAACTCGCTCGCGGTTTCTTTGTCACCATGCGCCTCGGATACAAATCCCATATTGTTCAGTGAAAACGAACTCTGTGGATCTAGCCGATACGCTTTTTGAAAATATTCGTATGCCTTTGCTTCATTGTTGTGATTTAAGGCGGAGACGCCCTGGACGTGCAGTCGCGCTGCGCGGTCCTGACTGCTTTGCTCAGAGGCCAGCCGAGCCCGCACTGCTTGCTCGTTCCTAAAAGCAATGTCGCTGATTGGCTTGCCGCGCCAACGCGGATCAAGCGAAACCACGATCGGCTCAGAGGAATGGGTGAGCGACGCGTCGTTGTAATAACGCAGCGCAGATTCCAGATCACCCTGACTTTCCATCGTGAACCCAAGATTGTTCAAGGTGAATGGATTCCGCGGGTCGAGCTTCAAAGTCTCGCGCAAAATATCTTCGGCCTCCTGACTTCTTCCCCGCTCGAGCAAGGTCATGGCCTGAATGTTCCCGCGATTGATTCTCAGTTCCAAGTTGCCATACGACGTAGTGACCTCGCTCAGTTTGTGGCCCTCTAGATGGCGAGCGCTGGCCAAAGCAATCACAGTCTCTGAATTGTTTTCTTTCGCTGCGAGTTCGTAATAACGCTGCGCGCGGTCGATTTTGCCTTGCAATTCGGAAATGTAGCCCAGATTGTTAAGCGTGAAAGGATCATCCGGATCGATAAGATAGGCCTTGTAAAAAAGCCGCTCCGCTTTCGCCAGGTGGTGATGCTGGATCTGTTTGACGCCTTCACGGTTGAGCTTCTGAACGGGCGTGGCCTCGGAGCGCTTAGGAATTGTGATCCTCACACCGCCGGCTTGGGCCAAAGAAACACAACTCACCACCGTCAGAAAAGATGCGAACAGGCGATAATTGCGGAATGAGTACATGAGGCTTAAGGCTTGAATACGAAAGGCTTGGATGCTAATCCAGCAGTTCGCGTTTGCCGCTTAGAAGCCAGCAACTCTGGCTACCACATCTGCTTTGGATGCATCCAAATGCCGAGCACAGCCATGCGCACCTATTCCACAGGTTTACTGTTAACGCTCGCGGTAATGTTATCCATTCAACCCGGTTATTGCCAAAACCAGGCTCCCTTCACGTCGAGCCCTTCCGCTTCGGGGCCGGCCGCACCTGCCGCAGAAGGCACGACGCCGCGACGGCATAGCGAGGACCGTGATCCATTGCTCGACTTACCTCCTTTGCAACACCGTCCCGTTACGCTGATCGGTGGAGTCGTAGTCAGCATGGACGAAGTCATGAACCGCATGGTGCTTCAGCCATTCGGCACCAAGCAAAGGATGCGGGTTCATTTTGATACCCGAACTCATTTCTACGTTGATGGAAAAGAAAGCACTGAACGCGAGGTGAAACAGGGACAGCGGGTTTATCTGGACAGCATGCTCAACGGGGACAGAGTTTTTGCCAAAGGCATCTGGATCCGGACCTCGGCAGATAGTGGCGTGGGTCGCGGGCAAATCATCGACTTTGATGCGGGACGTAAAACGGTCACCGTTCGCGACGAGCTTTCGAACCAGCCCATAAAAATGCAGCTAACGCCTAGCACTACTGTCCGCAAAGGGAATCAGCAAGGTTCTGAGGGTGACCTTGTGCAAGGCGCTCTCGTCAGCATGGAATTCGGCGCACAGAAAGAACTGCGGTCAATTAATGTGCTTGCCACTCCAGGTACTGCGTTCTATTTTGCGGGGCGCGTTACGTACGTAGATCTTTCCCAAAAGCTGATCGCGATTGACAATCAGAGTGATGGCAAGAAGTACGACGTCAGCGCGGAGGCGATTGCGCCGAGCATTCTGCGGCAAGTGCGCGAAGGTCAGCAAGTCGCGGTTTCAGCAGTATTTGACGGGGAACGCTATGCCGCTCGCAGCTTGAACGTTAATGCTGGCAAACCTCAATAGAAAACCCCGGTCTTGCCGTACGGCTGAAGCCATGCGCTTCAAGCCAGGCATGATTCTGAGTTCTTCGGCAGCCTGCTAGAGCCGGAATCTCACGACAAAAATTTTCTAGGATTTCGCTGCTTCCGCAGCGCTCGGTTCTTCAACCGCATCCGTGGAAATATCGGCTGCAATCTTGCGACGGTGCTTTACGTAGTAGGCGACGGTATTTTTTGCGTATCGCCAGAGCGTTGAAACGTCTGTCTGATACCAGCAGCACTCCGCCATGTGTGGCGAAAAGCCGCAGAGGAAGCGAAACCGCCGGTGAACGTCGTCGGGAGAACCGAGCGAAGCGGCGGTCATACGGTGATTGCCTTCAATAATTGTCAACGGAGTGCTCTCGTTGATGGTGATCAGAATTACCGAGCTGAACTCGGAATTCTGTTTCATCTCCAGGCTCAACGAGCGTAGCTTGGCAATAAAGGCATCCTCGGAGTGAGAGAGAATGCGGCTGCGTATCCTTTCAGCGGTCTCGGGAAGCAGGAAATTCGGAATACCATACCGCAACCACTGATTACGCGGAAAAACCCGCATGTGATAGATGTCGATTGGAGTAAGTTCGACTTCCCACCACTGAGTGTCCGCTGGCAGTTCGCGCCATAGCCTTCCACGCCGGCGGAATAACAATGCGCGCCGCAAAGTGTTCTCCCGTTGATTGCTGAAGTCAGGCCGGTTCACTAACTGGGCGAAGCGCGCGCGATAACTTTTGAACTCATCCTGATAAAACTCGCTCTTCAGAAACTCGGCAATTACCAGGTTCTCATCCACACGCCTGATCTTTCGCACTCCAGTCTCAAACCTGAGCTCTGGTAAGGTCTCGCTGGCGCTTCCCTCAGACGCTCTCGATCTTGTTAAGAATGGCAATGAGACCACGAGCAGTAAGATCATCATCACCACCAACTGCACGACTATGACGCTCTGCAAGCTGTGATGAAACAGGTAAATGCCAACGATGATGGCGGCACTAAATCCAAGTTGAAGCCAACTCACATTGCCAATCTTGCGCGAGATTTCGTAGGTCATGAGAACTACACTGAGCGCATAAATTGACGTGGTCACAGCGTAGAGAACCAAAAGTGATGAATAAAAATGACGGCCCTCTGCCGGGAACCCGGAGCCCAGCAATACATGCCACAGTCCCGTCGGCGCGAGCCACGCGCCGAAAATAAACAAAGTGGAAATTGTGCCAGCGAGAAGCAGCGCGGTGGTAAGCACCGCATGGCCATCGCGTTCTCCGGAACGAACGCCGGCCGAAAACGGAAACATACTGCTCACCACTGACCAGGAGAGCATATACACCACTCGTCCGATCAGCGCGATGACCGCGTAAACTCCTGCTTGGGTCGCGTCGAAGAAGTGTTTTACCAACACAATATCCAGGTTGTTGATGATCACCTGGCCTATGAAGAAGATCAGTGCCTGGACGCCTTCCTCCATGCCGGCGCGCAAGGTCGCCTGCTTGACCTCAATTGAATGATGTTTGTGCGGGATAGCAACAAAATACGCGACGATGACTGAGGCGGAGATCGCGCCCACAACGCCTTCGACACTGTATCCAGCTGAAATCAGCACAACCGCGCCAATCAGCTTGATAATCACTTCCAGGGCGAAATTCACCGCCAAGGGGACAAAGTCGTAGGTCCCTTGCATGAACCCACGCCGAGTGCCCAGCGGTATGTAGAAAACCGTGCCTAGCGCGAGCACGCGAACCAGAAGCGGAGACGGCAAATTCAGGTACTGGGCGACCGCTGAACTACTAACGAACAAGAGCACGCCTACACTGAGGCCGATCATCCAGGATCTGCGGTGCAGAAGTTTATAAATTGCAATTCGTTCAGCCTGGGAGTCGCTACGCGCGACAAACTTCGAACACATCAGTTGAAACGAAAGCGTTACCGATGAGAGCAGCATCAGCACGGTATAAACCACGCTGGCGTGCCCGAACTTATCGGCGCCGAGTTGATGGGCGACGGCGAAGTTGTAAAGGAGGTTCATCAACCCGACGAATACGGAGCTGAGCAGCATGATTGCGCTACCGCTCAACACCCGAAGCCGGAGATCATGAATGGTGCGACGCCGCGCGTGGCCGTGGGGATCCGGCGGAGCTAGCGCAGCTGTGACTTCAACCCCTTCATCGGCCATGTTAGAGGATCCCGAAAATCAGTGACGCTAGTTGGAACTCATCAGAAGACATTGAAATGGATAACGGGCAAAAACGTGTTCCGATTCTTCCCGTTAAAGTCATAGAAGGTCTGTTGTTGGATGCCGAATGAGATTCGCAGAGGATACGTGACGGGCACTTCGCCCAACCCATCTGCCATCGGCCGCTGCAAACCTTTGGTATACGAAACTAGAACTTCATTACTTACGTTGTTATAGGTGCTGAAGCCCTGGCCTTTGGACCATGTTCCCGCGGCATGCACTGCCCAGCGTGAAGCCAGCGGTTTATAGTCAAGCCGAAAACCAGGTCGCAAAGCCTGAGCAATCGCGAAAGACGCGTCCTGCACTCGCCAGGAGCGCAGAAATTCGCCGAGGATTCCCGCCGTCCAAGCCGAGCCGAATTTGTGCTGTATTCCGATGTAGCTGTCGGTCGTGAAGTACTCGCGAACCAGCGGGCGGAACAGAATGTCGCGGCCTTCGTATCCGGTGAGGAGTGCCGTCTTCGACCAGGGACGACCGACCTGAAACTCAATGGTGCCCGCGAAGTCGCGAGAGTGCAGATTCATCTGCTTGAATGGACCGGCTTCACGAATCAGGCTGCCGTTGACCGATACCCAGTTCCCAAATGAACTGGTGTACACGTAAAGAAATTGCCGGAATAGATCTTGGTTCATATTTACCGGCGAAGCCGAGTCACGGCGAATTGTGAACTGCACGCCGGGGTTCAGACTGACGTTGGCTCCAAACAGATGGAACACGGGATTAATCCCGGTATTGAAGCTTGTGTCATAGGTGTTCCGGTACTGAATCAATAGTTCATTCGGAAACGATACTTGACCGCGAGAGTTCCTCTCCTCGACTAACCCCGTAATCGTGGGCCAGCCTTTGAAATTGAGCCGGTAGTGAGCACGTCCGAGAGTCTCAATGCTAGAGCGCGGGGGCGGCAGCAGGGCAGAATTTGTCGCGAGTCCACGGATCCGGGCGTCAAGCTGGTAGATGTTGATGTCTTCTAAAACTGGATGCAACAGCAGTTCGGGTTCCGCGCTGACCTCTTGCGTCACTTGACGCCCCTGCTCTTCCGCCAGCCGCATCTCGGTGTCGCGTGCGTAATCGTTTCCAGCCATGATGTCGTTTGCGCGGGCAAACATGCCTAGCGCCTGCGTATTGTCATGCGCCTGCTGGTAGGCGCTGGCCATGGTCACTAGATATTCATAGTCCTGCGCCGTATCGGGATCGCTACCGACATTCCTAAGCAACGTCATTGCGCTTTCGGTTTTGCCCAAAGCGAGATTGGCGTTAGCCAATCCAAGATATACGGATTCTTGGTCGGCGCCATCAGCTTGCGCCCGTTCAAAATATTTCTTGCTCAACTCGAACTTATTGATGGAAACCAGCACCTGTCCGGCCTCGATCAGGTTCTCTGGCGTGACTGCATTCGCTTCACCGACGCGGGATTCTGCCATGGCGAAGGCAACCTGATCTTCAGCATCGCTATGACGTCCTGCCTGGGAAAATAATCTGGCGAGCGCCAGCCGAACTTCAACCCGATCGGCGCCTTGGGCATCGAGGGCACGAGAGTAGCGCTGCATGGCTCCGTGATTGTCGCCCATGATGAGCAGAGATTCGCCCGTGGCCATCAGAATCCTGGTATCGTCGCCCTTTTTCTCGGCCTCCGCGATGGCCTTGTAAGCGTTGTCTTTTTGGCGAAGCTGCGCGTAGTTTCGGGCTATCTCGGCATACAAGATTCCATCTTGCACACCAACGCCAACTCCCGGGGTGTTGACGCCGAGTGCGCTTTTGAGTACATCGAGCGAGTCGTGATACCGATGCAGGCGGTACAGAGCTTCAGCCAGCGCGAGGTGGACCTGCACGTCATTGGGTGCGATTTTTAAGGCGGCGCGGTACTCAACCTCGGCTTTGCGGAAGATCATCTCCTGGCGATAAGCTTCGGCGCGCGCCAGGTGAATCGCCGCTGAATCAGGCATGGACGCCGCGGCCAGGTCGGCTTCGCGCAGTGCTGGTTTCGAGCGATGCAGTTGCAAATTCGCGAACGCCAGGCCAAGGTGGGCTTCGCCATAATTCGGCCGCAGCTTCAACGCAGTTTCGAAATCCTGAACCGCTTTCCCACTTTCGCGCAAATCGTTTCGTACATAGCCGCGGTTCATATATGCCGTGGCGTCGTTGGGATCAATCGCAAGTGACCGAGTGAAGTCGGCCTCGGCTTCGCGCGGGTGTCCGGTATGTGCCTCCACATAACCTGCGACCAACGGCAAGTCTCGGTCGTTCGGCCGCATCGGCTCGAATCGCTGAACAATTTTGTAAGCGTCGTCGAAGCGGTTCAGGTACAGCAGGTCGTAAGCGAGGTAGTCTGGAGCTTCGGGATCGTTCGGCAATTTTTCGATGACTTTGTAACCGAGGTCCGCAGCTTCTTGATAATTGCCAGTGAAGGTCAGGTAACGCTGGCGCTCGCGCATGACCTGCGGATTATCATTAATTGCAGCATTGCTCGCGGCCCGGTCAACCCATATTTTGGCAATCGGAATCTGGTGGCCAGGAGCTTCGAGAGCTGAATTGATCGCGGCAGCAATCACCGATGCATTGTTCGGCGCAAGCTGATGAGCTTTCTCGTAGTTGGCTTGGGCCCGGTCATATTGTTTATTCGAGGTGTAAAGGTCTCCCAAAGCAAAATAAGGAACATAATCCTGCGGGTACAATTCCGCGAGCTTCAGGAAGTATTTTTCTGCGGCGGCCGGGTCCTTCATATCGCGAGACAGATAGCCAAGAGCGGTCAGCGCCGCATGACTAGCCGGATCCATTTGCAGTGATTGTTTGTAGAGGGCGAGCGCATCTTGTTCTCGACCCACCTTCCACAGCAGGTTTGCATAATTCAACGTGATATTGACGTTGCCGGGAGCCAGAGCCATCGCCTCCTTCAAATCGCGCTCGGCTGAGGCCATATCATTGAATCCCGCTTCGATTAACGCTCGCAAGCGCAGATAGTCGGGCCGACCGGCCTGGTCCGTGCCCGGAATCTTGTTTAGGACATCGCGCGCACTCGCTAACTCCCTGTCGGCGGCGGCGCCCTGCTGAATGCGGCGGTAAATCTCGGATAGGCTCAAGTGCAGCGAGACTGGATACAGCGGTCCTTCTTGGGGCGATTCCGGCATGTTCTGAATGGCAAGCTGATACTCGCTGACGGCCTGATCGTTGTGGTCTTCAAGGCTGTACATCTGCCCGCGAATGGCGTGCAGGCGATAGTTGTTCGGATCACTCGATTCTGCGCGCTTCAGGAAATTAGAGGCTTCCTCGAAACTCCCGACATTGACGAGTGATTGCGCGGCGCTAAGCTGAAGGCCTGGATCTTTGGGCAGCCGATTGGCAGCACGACTGTAGGTATCGGCAGCTTCCTTTTTCTTGCCGGCAAGTCCGTAGGTGTAGCCCAATTCGCCGAGCGCATCAGGATTCTTACGGGCTGCTTTTTGCAGGGTAGCGATTGATTCGTCGAACTTTCCCGAATCGCGATAGTAGGCCGCGACCGCTCGCAGCACATTTGTGTCATTAGGCGCACGGTTAACCGCGCGGTCAAGGTACTGCTTGGCGGCGTCTGGCTGCTTGAGCTTTTGATAACCTCGAGCAATCAATAACTCCGTGCGCGCGTCGGGCTTAATGGCCTCGGCACGCTTCAACAGGTCAAGGGCGGTATTCGGATCGGTGTTGAGGGCAAGTTCTCCGGAGAGTTGCAGATCGGTCGCACTCTTCGGATTAGCCGCCAAGACTTTTTTCAGAAGATCCTGGGCTTCATTAATGCGGCCCATCCTCGCATATGTTTGGGCCTCGCCGGAAAGACCAGCGATAGAAGAAGGCTTTAATTCCAAACCTTTTTGGTAACCCTGCAACGAGAGCTTGTAATCACCGCCCAAGCGGGCGGCATAGCCAAGCAGGAACCATAGGTCGGCATTCTTAGGCGCGGAACGTGCGGCGCGACTGGCTGAGGCAATTGCTGAACGATAATCGCTTTTCTGCAGTGCCTGATCGACGGCACGCGCTTCTCGCGCCGTTTCTATGCCCGATCCCCAGCCAATGCCGTTGTCCGCTGAACCCGCGGGCGATGCGCTTGCTTTCTTGTGTTTTCCCTTCGCGCTGGAGCTCGGGGGCTGATTCACCTCGAAGGTTTGCCCCGTCGCAGATCCCACAATCGCGAGCGAAAGGAAAACGACGACCGCTATAGAGAGTTTTTTTTCGCGCATGGTGCGGTGTTGAGCGCGCGGCCCATTGGTTCACTTTGCTCCCGAATATTTGCCGCGCTCGAGACCCTGAGATGCGATGAGAGTAGCAGCGGTTGGATTCAGAGGGGCACCTGCTGGTGTGTAAATCCACAGCCTACAATCGGTTGCCCAAGCGCCGAAAACGGCTATGTTTGCACAATAGCAAACCTTAGGCCATCTAGGTGAATCCAAGCGGGTGCTCACAATTGCGCGCGGAGGAAAAACAACCGTGGAAACGAGCTATTTCTCGCGGCCGATTCCCTTACGATTCATTCTGCTCATGGCCCTGGCGATCCATGGACCGCTGCTGGCCATGCAGTTGCCGCTCACGAATTCCTACGACGCCAACTTCCACGTCTTTTTTGCATCACATTACGCGCATAGTTGGTTTAATCCATGGAATCCGAAATGGTTCGCCGGCTTTTCGCAAGCAACTTACCCCCCGTTGGCACACCAGTGGATCGCTCTGCTGTCTTATGTGTTCGGGTTGCACATGGCGTACCTGCTGGTGCAATTAGTCGGGATTTTGTTGGTGCCCGTGGGTGTTTATCGGTTCGCGCGACTTTGGGTGGATGAGCGGGCGAGCAGTTACGCAGCTCTGTTCAGCATCTTTTTGGGAGCATTGGCGTTCCTCGTTTACTCCGCCGGACAGCTTCCAACGACGCTTTCGGCGCCCCTTTATCTCCTGGCAATTCCCTATTTCTACGACTGGTCGCGGTCCGCAGACGTCCGGGCGTTGCTCAAAGGTGTGGTGTTGACTATCGCGGCAGGCGCCGTACACCACGTGACGTTAATTTTTGGTTCGCTCCTGTTTGCCATTCCTGTGTTGTGGCTCGCGGTCATCGACCGGGAGGATCGGAAGGCGGGGGCAGTGATTCTTCGCGGCTTTGTGTTTGGCGCATTCGCAGCTGTAGGACTCGGCATCGTACTGCTTCCTTACTGGATTTCGATCCTCAAGCACCCGATCCAGCAGATGCCCATCCCACACGCCAGCCGCTCGAACCTGCTGTTGAACCTGACGTATCTGACAAATTATTTCTTTGTTCCTTACGGACTGCTGGTGCTTGCGCTGCCGTTCATTTTCATATACGGATCGGCGAATAGACGCCTCAGGCCGCTTCTCATTGGATTCTGGATCACCTTCATCTTCGGGTTGGGCGGTACTACACCGTTGCCGAGGTGGATCCTGGGGCGTGCTTTTGAGATTCTTACTTTTGAGCGTTTCACCTTGTCGGCGGCATTCATGGCGCTGCCAATCGTTGGCCTGCTAGCCGCAAGGTTGATCGATCGACATCAATCCAAGGCTGTGGCCGGGCTCGCCTTTGCAGCCGTGCTGACATTCGTGTTGCCCATGGTCTGGATCTCTATCAGCCCGTTTTCGGCGAATGCTGGCCTGAACGTCGATGCGGTCGATGGCTTTCTGAATCGTGACGGGCACGACCGATATCGTTACCTCACGCTAGGATTCGGGAATTCCTTGCCAAAGGTTTCAACTTACACTTCGGCCAACAGCGTGGACGGGGAGTACAACTCAGCCCGATTGCTGCCTGAGTTCACGCACTATGGCACCGCGCAGCTAACCAGCGCGAAATACTTCGGCACAGCCGGGATGGAAGCGCTGCGTATGATGCTTCGCCACGCAGCCCACTATGGATTGAAGTACATCTTCGTTCATGATCCCTATTACGAGCCGCTGGTAAGTTTCGCGGGATGGCAAAAAGTAGAGACGTACGACTCCGGCTCGATCACCGTGTGGTCGAGGGAAGATATTCCGCCGGCGCGTCCAATTCCGTCGGATGCCATGCCCACGGCAATCGAAGGACTGCTCTGGGGAACGCTGCCGCTGGCCAGCAGCATCCTGGCAATTTTATTTGCATTCATGATTCCTGACGGTGCCCGCGTTCGGAAAAACCAGCTATATGAATTTCCTGTGCATGATGAAGAGGGCGCACTGATCCAGGAGGCCAGGTAATGAAACGCGTGTTTCCATTGTTCCTAGGCGGAATCACTCTTGTCCTGATTATTCTGGCCTGGTTTACATCCGGCGGCGTCGCAAGGCGGGAGATGAGACAAGCAAATACGCCCGAGCAGGCCGTTCGGCTGATGCTGTCGCAAATTCAAGGACACAACTTCGATGCTGCCTACGCTCGCCTATCTAACCGAGGTGACGTGGATAAGAACGCTTTTATTCGCGAGTTCAATGGCAGCTATGGAAGCCTTCTCACCTACTCGTCACTCGAGAATTTCGACATTTGGGGCCTTCACAGCAGCGATCAGGAATCCACGATGCGGGTGCGATTGCATTACTCAACCGGCGTTGGTCCGCTCGACGATGTGCGGGATGTGAAGGTGCAAAAGTCCGGGGATACCTGGAAGGTCTTCTGGCCAGTCAATAACGCCACCAAACTTCCTCCGCAGGTTATACCAGTTAACTACCTGCGCTGGGATGTGATTGGGCGCGGCGCAGGCGATGAATGGGGTGTGCAGAATGTCGATACCCCGCAGGTCCGCATTCTTTCCATGAATGCCATTCAAAGGCCCGATGGAGTGACACTTGTCGGCGAGGTGGTGAATGAAGATTCAGTTCCGGCGTTTGTAAATGTTGGCGCAACGCTATTGGACCATGCGGGGAACGAAATCGCGCAGGAGAGCAGCTTCGACAAGATTGCGCATACGCTGCTGCCGAAGCAGGTCTCGCCTTACCGTATTGATTTCCCGAACATGCGCATGGAGAAAATTAAAAATGTGCGCATGGATGCCAAGGCGCTCCTGGCCGCCGCCAGTGCTGATCCGGTGATCGAGGTGAATCAGCAGAAACTGGAGACTGATCCGCTGGGCAAAAAAGTTTTGAGCGGGCAATTGACGAATGAAGGTGGTCAGGTTGTGGATATTCCCCACGTGATCGTTTCTTACTACGACAGCAATGGAAAAGTGGTCTGGGTCTCTGACGGTTATGTGGCGCAACCCTTGCTTCCTCAGGTGCCTGTGCCTTTTGCGGTTGATTTGCCAGCTGACATCTCCAAAAACGTGCAGAGCTATCACGTAGTAGTGAATCACTTCGACCGGGTGTCTTCGTAAATGCGAGCTGTGATCATAGCTGCCATGATGTGCTTCAGCGGAGTCAGTGCTGTTGCATCCGAGATTCATGCTCCGGCGCAGGTGACCGCGGGAACGGCAATCACCATTCGCACCAGCGGATCTGGTGATGCCACCTTTTATCTCGTGGGACCAGCGAGTGCCAGCAAGACCAAAGTGCAAGCTGGAAGCAATATTCCCATTGATTCCGACCAACTGGAAGACGCGGGCCGTTACGTTGCCGCCTTGTGCGCTTCGGACGGCTGCACGGCGGCGAATTTTTTTGTAAAGCCTGCCGCGGCAAATAAATTGAGTTTTCTGGTCCATCCGTCGCGGGTGCCAGTTGGAACGCCCCAGGGCATCACAGCGGTCGCAATCGTGCATGACAGCTTCAGAAATATTGTGCTGCAGCCCTCCCCGGTAACCTTCAGCATCATGGCGAAGAATGAGAAATCGGTTTCCGCCGCGCGCACCTCGGAGAACGGCGTGGCGTGGGTACGGCTCACCTCCGCGAAAAAGGGAGGCCCCACACGCCTGGGCGCCGCTATCGGGCATGCCGATGAAATTCGCGTGGTGCAGCAGGTGGCCGCCGATGCTTGCAATTTGCGCATTAAGGCAAGCCGCGCCAAACGTGGATTTCTAGTCGAAACTGAGCCCGTACACGACTGCGGGGGCAATCCTGTACCGGATGGCACCGTCGTGAGCTTCACCGAGAGTGATGCGGCGGGCAAAACTACTGTCGATGTTCCGATCAAGCGCGGTGTTGCGAAAATTGAGATGCCGATCGATGGGTCGGCAAAAATCACCGTAGCGTCCGGTGTGGTGACGGGGAATGAGTTGGAGGTCACAGGCGGACAATGAAAGCGCTCCGATACTCTTCGCTATTGATTATTGTCGCGATTCTCCTACTGAGCGTCGTCGCTTACCACTTGCGCGCCGCAGCTGACAATGAAGTCCCACGAGTTCAGTTGAACACCGATAACATTGCGCCACGACCAATTGAGGACCTCACCAGCAAAAGCGTGCCACGTGATTATGCACTTGCCTGGCAGACGCTAGAGCAGGCTCTGGAAGAAAACCAGACCGGGTTGCTCGACGGATACTTCACTGGCTTTGCGAAACAGGACTTTACCCAGCGCATAAATTCGCAGCTGAAGTCAGGGTTGCATACGCGATATACAGACCGCGGCCACAAGCTGGAGGCGTTGTTCTACTCGCCTACCGGCGATGTCATGGAACTTCGAGACCATGCTCAATTGGACATGCAAATTCTCGACGGCGGCAAAGTGATTTACGACGAGCCAATGAATGCCGAGTTCACGGTGCTGATGACCCCGGGAGCGGATCGTTGGCTGGTCCGGCAAATACAAGCCACCTCTGGGGAGAAACCGTAGTCACCCCTATCCGCAAACCGCTCCGATCTGCTGCCCAGCATCAAACATGAAGATAGAGTTCATATCATGAGAGCTTTTTCTGTAATCATTTTGTTGGTGGCCGCCATTTTTCTGATCACCAGCGGCTGCTCGCACAATCCTGTAAAGCAATCGTCCAAGTTGCCCAACCTACAGGAGTCGTCGCGCATTCTGGCGGATTATCAGCCGTGGTTTGGATCCCCGGGGCATATTAACATCGGATACTCGACTCTCGATCCCGCCATACTTCGCAAGCAGATCGAAAAAGCAAAACAGATGGGCATTTACGCCTTCGCGGTAGATTGGTACGGAAACCGCCGCCCGTTCGAAGACAAGAGTTACGCCCTCTTGCAACAGGTATCGGCTGAAAACAATTTCCATATCTGCCTGATGTACGACGAGACCCAGGAAGATAATGGTCAGGCCACGGAAGAGGCCCTTGATGCTTTCGATAAAGCGTATCGCTCATACCTGGGGCCTAACGCACCGGGGCACGAAGCATACGTCACTTACCAAGACCGGCCCGTGATCTTCATCTTTCCCAAGCGCGGGCATACCGATTGGGACCGGGTCCGCCAGATGGTCGATCAATGGGAACATCCGCCCATTTTGATTTATAAAGACGAGCCTCCACAGCAGTACGCCAAAGATTTTGACGGCTACTACGCCTGGGTGCATCCCAGCCATGGCTGGAAGCCTGACGGCAGCGACTGGGGCAAGGATTATCTGGACGCGTTTTATAAAAAAATGGCATCGCGTCCCGGAAAAATAGTTGTGGGAACGATCTGGCCTGGGTTCAATGACACCAAAGCGTCCTGGAGCCTCAACCGCCACATGGACCGACGCTGCGGAGAGACCTTTGAAAACACGCTCAAGGTCTTCCATCACTATTACGATCCCGAACACCCTATGCCATTCCTTTTGATCGCTACGTGGAACGACTACGAGGAAGGTACGCAGATTGAAACCGGGGTGTCTGACTGCAGGAACCAGATGGCCCAGCAGCAAGCTATGCGACCCTGACCAACCTGCAACCGGCAGCTCACATCGAATTACTTCTGTCACGAAATACCGGAGCCCGTATTATGAAAAATTCTTCCGCTAACAATGCCCGCAATATGGACCTGCTCTCGAAGCTGATGTTCCAGGGCTATGAAGCCGATTGCTTAACTCCTAAGGCAAACTTGGACAATTTGCTTCCTGAGCTTGAACAAGTCTTCCAGATGAGCGAGGAGACGTTCGCGGAATTTCTGAAGCTGGCGGATACGCATCACGTGACAGTCCGCGCGCTGCGGGTGCTGGAAAGAGCCGCGTACGACCAGCAAAAAAGCCAACTGCAGCAATGGTGCCAGGATGCGCTCCGGACTGAGGGCATCCGGATTTCAAATGCCGTGGAATGGTTACGTGTGATCGTTAATGCCCTGCAAGATTCGGGTTGCCGGGTTTCTGTAATCAAGTCTCTCGACCATTGGCCGGACCTCGGGTCCGATCTTGATCTTTACACCAACGGCGCGCCGGAACGTGTGATTCGGGTTATGCAGCAAAAGCTGAAGGCCGAATTGGAAGCGCGCAGTTGGGGGGACAAGCTGGCGAACAAATGGAATTTCCAAGTACCTGGATTGAATGAATTGGTGGAAATCCACGTGCGTTACCTGGGGCAAACCGGAGAACAGAAACTCTTGGCTGAGCGCGTGGTCGAACGTGCCGTGACCAAAGAGGTAAATGGCAGCAAGTTCCCTGTTCCCGCGCCGGAAGAGAGGATCATGATTTCAACCCTGCAGCGCATGTACCGCCATTTCTATTTCCGGCTCTGCGACATGGCCGACGTAGCCAGGCTCCTCGGCACGGCGGAGTTGAATTTCGAGGAGCTCCGACGTGGCGCCGAACTGGGGGGCATTTGGCCAGGCGTCGCTAGCTTCCTGGTGATTGTTTCGAATTACGTGAATAGCTTCGGGGGCTCGGTTTCTCTGCCGCGCGAAGTCATCGAAGATGCCCGAGACGCGCATCTTCAGGTGCAATTCCGTGGAAACTTCCTGCGCGTTCCGATGAAGCCCGCAGCCGGCCTCTACGGTGCACAATTGCTTAGCGCCGGCAAACATGGTGACCTGCGTGCCATTTCGCGCCTGCCATTACTTCCACCGCTTGCGGTTTCAGCCCTGGTCGCGTTTCGCCTTACGGGGAGTGACAAGGGCGTGTGGTGAAACCACATCCCCATCCTACGCGGTCGTACAGGAAATACCGGATGGCAATCTTACTGTTCAGCCTGTAAGCTGTTGATAAGTTTGGGCTTGTTAAGCGGCGGGGGCAGCAGTTGCGCGCGCGACAAGAACTGCAATTCCCTGGCTTCAACATCCCCAACAATACTAGTGTTTGTGTTTTGGCGCGTGCCGAGGAACCAGGATGAGAATTGCTCAAGTCGCGCCGCTGTTTGAGAGCGTCCCACCGAAGCTGTACGGTGGCACGGAAAGAGTCGTTTCCTGGTTGACTGAGGAACTTGTCAGCCTGGGCCACGATGTCACGCTCTTTGCCAGTGGTGATTCTATGACTACCGCCAAGCTTGTGGCTGCGTGTCCGGAGTCCTTGCGGCTTTCGCCGGAATCTGTCGACCACTTGGCGCATCAGATTGTCCAAATCGAGCAGGTGCTTCGGCACAAGGACGACTTCGATCTCATCCATTTTCATATTGATTACCTGCACTATCCACTCAGCCGGCGCGAACGCTATTCGCACGTCACGACTTTACACGGACGACTGGATATCCCAGATCTGGTGCCCTTGTATGAGGTTTACGGCGACATGCCTGTGATATCGATTTCTAATTCGCAACGCGATCCGTTACCGCAGCTGAATTGGCAAGGGACGGTGTATCACGGCTTGCCCATCGAGAATTACAAGTTCTATCGCAAGTCCGGCGAGTATTTGGCATTTCTGGGAAGGACCTCGCCGGAAAAAGGACTTGATCGCGCAATTGAAATTGCGCGTAGCGCAGGTATGCCATTGAAGATCGCGGCGAAAATCGACGAATCCGATCAGGAATACTTTGAAACAGTCATTGAGCCCTTGTTAAATCGAGACGACGTGGAATTTGTGGGTGAGATTGGATATCCAGAAAAAAATGAATTTCTCGGAAAAGCAGCCGCGCTTCTGTTCCCGATCGCCTGGCCGGAACCCTTCGGCCTTGTGATGATTGAAGCTATGGCATGCGGAACGCCCGTGATTGCGTATCCCTTTGGCTCGGTACCGGAGGTTGTGCAGGATGGAATCTCAGGTTATGTGGTTGCAGACGAAGCGGGCGTAGTCGAGGCTGTGAAGCGAATCCACAAAATCGACCGCAAACAAGTGAGAAGGCATTTTGAACAAAACTTTACCGCGAACCGAATGGCATTAGACTATCTGAAAATCTACGAACGGATGGTGAGCAGGAAGAAAGCTCCACTCACTGCTTCCAGCGGAGTTCTGAATTGGATGAAGCTACCGTCACCCAGCAGCAGTACTACATAGCTACAAAATCCGCTCCCACAGACGATCGCTCGCGTGTTCTCAAGTATGGCGCTATGTTCGCCGTGTTTGATCGTTTGGGTGACATCAGGCCGCAGGGCCTCGGTGAGCAGGGAATCTACTACGAGGGGACGCGATATCTCTCCGAGATGTCATTGCGGCTCTGGAACGAACGCCCGCTGTTGCTGAGCTCCACGATCGAATCCAACTATTTTCTATTTGCTGCCGATCTTGCGAACCTTGACGTTTCGCGAGGCGAGTCGGTAGTGATTCATCGCGGTACGCTTCACCTGCTGCGTTCGCGATTCCTATGGCGCGGGGCGGCGTACGAAGAGTTGGAATTCATGAACTATGGAATGGAACCGCTGCGAGTCCCGATGTCTATTTACTTCGCGGCGGATTTTGCGGACATTTTTGAAGTGCGTGGTACTCTCCGCGAACGCCGCGGGCGGCCAGTCGATGAGGAAAACGATAAGAATGGCATAAGCCTCGCCTACGAGGGGCTGGACGATGTGCTCCGCAGAATGCGGATCAACTGCAGCCCTGATCCCGACAGAATCACCGGCCCGGAGATGCAATTCGATCTGGAACTCAAGCCAAAGCAATCGCGTAGTTTCCAGCTTCGAATGGAATGTCAGAGCAACGGCGCTGCGGAGCATAGCGTTTCCTACCCGCAGGCTCGCAGTCACGCTTATAGCGAAATGAATCTCGCCGCGGAGTCGTTTCCGCAAATTCATAGTTCCAATTCCCGGTTCAATGACTGGATGAATCGTTCCTTTGCCGATGTTCAAATGATGACCATTGGCAACCGTGAATGTAATTACCCGTACGCCGGGGTTCCCTGGTTCAGCACAGTATTCGGGCGTGACGGGATCATCACCGCGCTCCAGACATTGTGGATTGATCCGGCGATCGCGAAAGGGGTTTTGGAATTTCTTGCCGAAACGCAAGCCACCGCCGTAGACGAATCGCGAGAAGCAGAACCAGGAAAAATTCTCCATGAATTGAGACATGGCGAGATGGCGAACTTGGGAGAGATCCCGTTTGCGCGCTACTACGGTAGCGTCGATGCCACGCCGTTATTCGTTATGCTCGCGGGCGACTACTACGAGCGTACCGGAGACAAAGCCTTAATTAAGCACCTTTGGCCGAATATTCAGGCTGCGGTCCGCTGGATGGATGACTACGGCGATCTTGATGGTGACGGTTTTATCGAGTACGAGCCCCATGGGAACCGCGGCCTGATCCAGCAAGGATGGAAAGATTCAAATGACTCGGTGTTCCATGCCGACGGATCATTAGCGGAGCCGCCGATCGCTTTGTGTGAAGTTCAGGGGTATGTTTATGCAGCTAAACTTGCAGCCGCGCACTTGGCCAACGAGCTAGGCGACCATGAAAGTTGCAAGCGGCTGGAATCCCAAGCCGCCGTTCTGCGAGACAAATTTGAAGAAGCATTCTGGTGCGAAGACTTGGGAGTTTACGCGCTGGCGCTGGATGGATACAAAAAGAATGTTTGCCGTGTGCGGACATCAAATGCTGGCCATACCCTTTTCACCGGCATTGCCACGCCTGAACACGCGCAAAGAACTGCGCGGAGCTTACTTGAGCCCGATCTCTTCACTGGATGGGGAATACGTACACTCGGTTCGGCTGAGGCTCGTTACAATCCGCTCTCGTACCACAACGGCTCGGTCTGGCCTCATGATAATTCACTCATTGCGCGAGGTTTCGGGCGCTACGGGTTAAGGAATCTTGCCGGCAAGGTGATGCTCGCATTGCTTGACGTCAGCAGTGTTATGGAACTGCATCGGCTGCCGGAGCTCTTTTGCGGCCTCGAACGGCGACGTGGAGAGGGCCCAACGCTCTATCCGGTGGCATGTTCGCCACAAGCATGGGCAGCGGCAGCGGCATTTATGCTGATTGAGTCGTGCCTGGGGCTGAAAATCCAAGGCGCGCATAATCGTGTAATTTTCGAGCGTCCGTGCCTTCCTGAGGGAATTCCCCAGCTATCGATTCGGGGATTGCGCGTCGGCCAGGCATCGGTGGACCTGTTCTTCGAGCGCCAAGCCAACAATGTGCGAGTGCAAGTACTTGAAAAGAAGGGCGAAGTAGATGTTGTCGCGACACTCTAAAGTAAAAATTCAGAACTCCTAGTCTGTTTACCCGAAACCTCCTACTAAGTTACTGCGATCACCCTATAGCAGCATCCTGAGCAGCCGCCTTAAATTCAATTAGGGACTTCGGAGGCTTGCATGACCAGAGCAGTAGTGTTTCTCTCGGCCGCAATGGTTGCTGCCTCGCTTGGGGTGGTGGCACAAGACGTATCCGGCGGAGGGAACAATTCCGCGCCACAAAACATTACAGCGCCACAGAACAACAACAATACCGGTAATAATCCGCAAGCAGTTCAGCAGCCGGCTTCGCCGGGGCCAGGAGCCTCGACTTCCGCTGCGGCAGCTGCCAATCAGGGTTCAAATATATCTTCGGCGACTGACGACCGCGGCGCCAATTCGCAAAATGCGGCGCAGGATGAAACCGCCGCTAATAGCAAGCAATTGCCACAGACTTCCACCATTCTTCCGTTACTTGGGTTGATTGGATTGGGATCGCTGGTGGCTGGCTTTTTCGCAAGACACTAAGTTTATGCAGGTCCTTAGGACCAGCGTTCGTACCGGGCCCCGCGGTTTTATTCGCAATCCTTTGCCGGTGCTTCAACCGGCGCAGTGGCGAAACAGGAAAAGCTTCAGAAATCCTAAGTTCCCGGCCCGCAGATCTGGTGCGCGAAACATCCTTTCCATCATTCTGCTCACAACTGGCGGCATTCTGTGCACTTATGTGTCAGGCACCTATCTCTGGATGTTTGCTGAACAAAAGAAACTGCTGCACGACTTCAAATCGCAGAAAGCCGCCAGTGATGCTCTGACCAAGCTTTCCATTCCACGAATAGGCATGCAAGTAGTAGTCGTGGAGGGCACATCGAGTCATTCTCTTCTCTTAGGCCCGGGGCATATGACGGGCACTGCTATTCCGGGGTCGACAGGAAATGCGGTCATCGCTGGACATCGAGATACCTTCTTTCGACACGTTCACAACCTGCATAATGGTGACGACATTTACATTGTGCGAAGTGGAAAAGAGTTCCACTATGTTGTGGTGCGAAAAAAAGTGGTCCGACCCACGGACCTTTCCGTCCTGCGGAGCAGCAATCAAGGTGAGCTGACGCTCATCACTTGTTATCCCACGCATGTCATCGGCCCCGCCCCTCAGCGGTTGATTATCGTGGCCAAATTAGCTGGATCGTGAGCACGGTTAAGTCCTTAGGTTGTTTACAGTTCGGGATGGTTTCTCTAGGTAGCCTTTTAGCGCAAATTACATGCTTAACTGGATAGGAAGAAGCTGATCTCGCGGGCTACGCTTTAGGCTGAACTAAGGCGAAGATTCCATGCCTTTTTGGCAAAACCGAGGATAAATCTATGAAGCGAAACAGAGGGGCAATCATGAATTCCCTGCTGGTGCTCGGAACGATCATCATGTTCCTTGCGAGCGCAGGCTGGGTACACGCGCAAGACAGTACAGATTCAGAGAAAGATCAGTCTGATGTCGAAAAAAGAATTAAGGCCTCAGCTGACGTGCTCGACGAAATCATGGGCGTGAAGGATCGTGCGATTCCGGACAAAATTATGGCAGATGCAAAGTGCGTTGCCGTCGTGCCGTCCATGGTAAAGATCGCCATCGGATTTGGCGGCAGTCACGGAAAAGGCGTAGCCACATGCAGAACGGCAAATGGCTGGAGCGCTCCGGCTCCATTTTCAATAACTGGCGGAAGCTGGGGACTGCAAATTGGTGGGCAGGCCGTCGATCTGGTCATGTTGGTCATGAACCAGAAAGGCATGGATGCGCTGCTCTCGAGCAAGTTCAAGGTTGGCGCCGGCGCATCTGCAGCAGCGGGACCGATTGGACGAGAGGCTGCCGCTGGGACCGATTGGAAGATGAAATCGGAGATACTCAGCTACTCTCGCGCACGCGGTGTGTTCGCGGGCGTAGATATAAACGGTTCCAAGATTGCCCAGGATCGCGACGAAACTCGTGTCCTGTATGGAAAGCTGGTGCCTTTCGCCACGATTCTGAGCGGCAAAGTGACGCCTCCCCGTGGCAGCGATCCTTTCCTCGCCGCTGTGCGGAAATATTCAACCGCTGTGGGCAATCAGGGCAGCCTGATCACGCCAGGCGCTTCGACGAATACTGTCCAGTAACGGATTTACGTCCTTCTGTTAAAAGCCAGGCGAGGCCTGGCTTTTTTGTTTAGTTCAGTTTTGGTTTAAAGAGATTGTGGGACGGGTGCCATCGCTCCAACGACATCTTCAAATTCAATGGCCCGCTTTTCGGCGCTGTGTTCGGCTAAAACACGCTCTTGAGCATGCCGCCCGACCTTCTTTACGTCATCCACGGTCATATTTTTCAAATAAGAAATTACGTCTGCTGACGATTCGGCCAGAAGAATCTCTTTGCCAGGTTTAAAAAATGTTTCCAGGCCCGGCCACGTGTCGGAGATTATGGCCGCCCCACAGCCAGCTGCCTCGAAAAGTCGGACAGACGGAGAAAAGCCGGCCTGCACCATCTCGTCGCGAGTCAAATTAAGAGTGAACAGCGAAGAGGAATAGAAATACGGGTGAAACTCAGGCTCGAGATGAACGATACGCCGTATGTTCTTTGGCCAAGCGACAGTTGCCGGATATTGCGGTCCCGCAAGTAGGAATTGCTTTTCTGCCAGCTCGCCTGCCGGCTTACAAAACAATTCTTCCAATTTCGCCTGACGATCAGGTGCGTAAGTGCCCATGTAGCTGAGGTCGCACTGGTAGCGGTGGTCGGGCTCTCGCCAATGGTAGCGATCTGGATCAAAGGAGCAGTAGAGCGGCACCGCGCGTCTTGCGCCGAATCTGGTCTGCAACTCGCGTAACATTGGACCGCCGGTGAAGCTGAAGTAAACATCGAAACTCGGAATCTGGTCTCGACGCAGATACTCAGTATCTCGATATCGTAAAAAACTTTCACTCCGGCTGCAGAATCGCACGCCTCGTCAATGGCATTGACGCCGTCCGGGAAAAATGACCCGATCATTGCAACATCGGCTTCGGCCAATTCCCGGCGTAGCAGGCCCACTACATCTTGCCACTGCTCATAAAGGTGTACCTGGCAGAATAGCGGCTCGGGCATGTCGCGGTTCGAGGCATACCACTCTAAGTCGCGCTCGAAAAACACAATCTTGTGGCCGCGTGCGCGCAAAGCACGAGTCAGCGCGCGATAGGTGGTCGCGTGGCCGTTGCCCCATGACGATGTAATAGACAAACCGCAGATGACAATCTTCACGTTCGTTCCTACGCAGCAGAGTTGAGGAGCGGAACCGGAACCTCTGCCGATCGCCCTGCACCCTGCAAAATGACATCTACTTCCTTGGCCCGCAGTTCGTAAGTATGATCCCGAAGCCCTCGGTTGTGCATGGCTGAGCCGATACGACGGGCATACTCCGATGGAATATTGCGTAAATATTGCACGACATCGTCCGCGTTTGTCGCTATAAGAATTTCGCGGCCAGGCTCAAAAAAAATATCCACGCCGGCCCACGCGTCTGTAATCAGGCACGCACCTGCCCCAGCAGCCTCAAATACACGCGTCGGTGGAGAGAAACCGGTTTCCGCCATGGATTCGCGGTTAATATTCAGCACCATGCGGGCTGAAGAATTGATGCTGTTGTGATGCTCTGTACGCACGTGTCCAATCCAGCGGACATTCGTCGGCAGGTTTTTGCTACCCCAACCTTCGCCCCCAAGTAGAAAGCGAAATTCGGGCGCCTTCTCTGCTGCGCCAAGGAAAAACTGCTCTACTCGTGCTTCCCTGTCCGGCAGGCGATTTCCGACGAATGCAAGATCACATTCGAATCTTTGGTCGGGTGGAACCGGATGATGGGTATCTGGGTCGAGGCCGTTATAGATCGGGAAACAATTTTTTGCACCGAGATCCGTATAGTGTTTAACGACGGCATCGCCGCCGCCGTAAGTAAAAACAAAATCGTATTGCGGTATCAGCCCTCGAAAAGGATCGCTGGGATCGTGCTCAACTCGCGCCAGCGTGGCAGGAGCATCCACATCCCAGAACGCAACTCGAGTCGCTGCAGAATTAAAACGTAGGACCTCAGCCTCCAGTAGTTCATCATCTGCACCAACTCCGCTGTGCTTAATGATTAAATCGGAATCGCATGCCTCTGAGAGGACCTGCTCCAAGTCTCGTGGAGTCTGATAGACGCGCACTGTGGCGTAGTCAATTTCGGAGCAGTCTCGGTTCTGCTGGCGATTGTAAATATCCGGCTCGGCAAATGTGATTTCGTGGCCTAAACGGCGCAGATTTTTGTAAATTCCACGATAGTAGGTTGCCGCCCCGTTCCAGTAGCACGAGGTCAGGCTGGACCCGAAGACATAGATTTTCATCCGTCAGTTCTCCAATTCGTGACAGATACCTTCCAGCTGTTCTGCACGGTGGGCGCAAGTATGCCGGGCGCGTATTGTCTCGAGACCGCTGGCTGCCAGTTGCTGCCGGGCGGCATCATCGTTTAACAAATTTTTCAATTCGCCAATCATGGCGGATTTATCAGGAACACAGATGTAATCCTGACCAGGCCGGAACAGGCCTTCGCTGTCAAACCATGGCGAGCAAACCAGCGGTGAACCAGCGGCCAGGGCTTCGAAAACACGGATGGTCGGCACGCCGCTGAGCCCATTGGCATAGAAGCGCCGCGGAATGTGCAAACTGATTCGGCTACGGCTGTACATTTCCGGAGCGCGAAGGTTAGGGAGGTAGCCACGAAACTCTATGCCGGAACTCGCAAGCTGGCCCAAGGCAATGTCAGGATAGCGGACTCCATGCACTGCGAATTTGTGATCACTCAATGCTGAGGCTGGAGCAATCAGGAACTCTTCTAACTCCCGCGTGCGCTCTTCGTCTCCCCAGTTTCCGATCCACGCCACGTCGACATCTTTCGTATTTTCCACCGGGAAAAAGTGCGCCGTGTCTGCCGCTTCGTGAAATGTCCAGACTCGTTTCACGCCAAAGGCTTC
>Ga0209474_10001259_pt1 | contig 25414 bp, 22 predicted proteins | sample GraSoiAngelo_145_FD_185902 | JGI IMG/M metagenome (GOLD analysis project Ga0209474, IMG submission 185902) | Grasslands soil microbial communities from the Angelo Coastal Reserve, California, USA - 14_1009_05_20cm (SPAdes) (version 2) | ecosystem: Environmental > Terrestrial > Soil > Grasslands...
TAAAGCCATGTCGGAGCTTGTTCCCGCACTCGCGCCAAGAGGAAAATTCCTCGTCATCGGCGCCAGTGGCGACCCTCTCCAAGTTCAAACCGGCCTCATGATCGGTGGCAGCAAGACCATTCAGGGCTGGGCCTCTGGCATCGCCACGGACTCTGAAGACACTTTGCGCTTCGCCGAACTCTCCGGCGTTCGCCCCATGATCGAAAAGTTCCCGCTCGCCAAAGTCAACGAAGCTTACGCGCGCATGACCAGCGGCAAAGCCCAATTCCGTGTCGTCCTTACGATGTGACTTACGGATCCTCCCGGCGCTCCCCCTTCAAATGTCCCCTCAAATGTCCCTTCAAATACCTTGACCCAAACGAATGGGCCTCCTACCATGCAATATGTCAGACGGTCCGCCTCAAGGATTCCACCCATGAAGGAAAGGCGCATTCTCGTTGAGTTGGCGTTCGCCGTCGCATTCCTGGCACCCACCGCATCTGCGCAGAAGCCTCCAACGCCGCCCTCTGGCCCCCCTTCCGCGCCGAGCCGTCCTGTCACTCCCCCTCCCTCCATCATGCAGCCGGCTCAACCCGAAACGGATTTCGTGATGTTACTCATGGGCAGGATTGCAACCAACGATGGCACACCCATTCCACAGGACGTGTTGGTGGAGCGCATTTGCACCGAGCGGGTGCGTCAGCAGGTCTATGCGTCGCCCAACGGAGACTTCAACATGCAAATGGGATCGAAAAACGATTCCTTCGTTGACGCTTCCGCCGACGCGCCTTCGCCCGAACGTGTGAATAACAAAACCTCGCTGAGAGGGATCCCGCGGAGCGAATTGATGAAATGTGAGTTACAGGCTTCGGCGGCCGGTTTCCGCTCCAATCGCATCAACCTTTTCGAACTGACTCCTTCCAGTGGCAGCGTTGATGTCGGCGCTATCGTTGTGCAGAGAACCACAAAGATTAAGGGTATGACGCTGAGCGCCCAGCCTTACAAAGCGCCTCCAAACGCCAGAAAAGCATATGAAAAAGGTCTCGATGCGGAAAACAGGCGCAAGCTCGCCGAGGCGCGCAAGTACTTTGAACAAGCAGTCGCGCTATACCCCAACTATGCTAGCGCCTGGTTTCAATTAGGCACGATTTTTGAAAGGGAAAGCCAGAAGGATTCAGCCCGCGACGCGTATGCCCGGGCCACTGCGATTGATATGAAGTTTCTGCCGCCCTATCTGTCGCTCGCTTCCATGGCGTTCGAGGAAGGAGACTGGCCCGCGGTCCTTCAATTCACCGCCCACATCCTGGATCTCGATCCGTTCAATTATGGCGATATAAATACCTACTACTTGTTGGACCTCGATGAATTGAATCCCGCCGAGGTGTATTTCTATAACGCGGTCGCGAACTACAAGCTCAACCGAATCGAAGAAGCCGAAAAGAGCGTGCTTAAAGCAGAACGAGCGGACCTGCTCACCAAGTTTCCGCAACTCCACGTCTTACTCGCGGAAATCTACACGCAAAAGAAGAACTATCCCGGCGCCATATTGGAGTTGCGGTCTTACCTCGAGTTGACTCCCCATGCGAAAGACGCGTATCTGATCCGCGAGCGGTTGGCAAAATTGGAAGAGCGCAACCGTTCCACTTCCGCCACCGAAAAACCCGTTCAGAACTGAACATCCGCCAATGCTCCCATGGTGAGCGTCGAATCTGCCACGCTGCCGGACGAATCCGGCGTATAATCGCCGCCGCCCCCCGCCCCGTCCGTTGATGTCAAAGATGTCAAAGATGTAAAAAACGAGACTCCGCTAGGAAAATAATGCGCGTTCGGATATTTTCAGCTTTATCTCTCTGCCTGCTTGGCTCCCTGGCGATTCGCGTCTGCGCTCAAGAAAAACCGGACGCGGCCACCATTCGTGCCCTCGAATCGAAATGGGTGGACGCGTACAAACAGCGGCAAATCGCCACGGTTGCCTCCCTGCTCGCGGACGACTACGTCATCACTCTGGAAGATGGCGCCACTTACGGCAAGGTTGGATTCATCAGCTACAACGCGGGATCATTGCGCGTGGACGTCGCCGAAGTGTCGGACCTCAAGATTCGCATGCACGACAACACCGCCGTCGTCACCGGGGCTTACCACGAACGCGGTGTGCTTGCCGGAAAGCCCTACGACTATCACGACCGGCTAACCGACGTCTGGATGAAAACCGGCGCAAAATGGCAGCTCATCGCCTCCCACTATAGCCTGCCTGCCAACCCTTAATCCGGACGCAGGGAGGCAATCTTGACCAGTTGTAGTGGCGGGTCTTCAGACTCGTGCCTTTTCTTCTCCCGCGGGGGCGGGCCTTTAGACCCGTTCTTCAGCTCTGTACTGCCGGGGCCTTTCCCGTTTTGTGCCAATGCAGCAGCTTGCAATTAGAGTCCTTGAGCACATTCCGTGACGAAGCTCGTGGCCTTACTAGATCGACAGTGATATAGAATCGATGACTAATGGCGAATCCCAACAAGTCCAACATTCTCGATGACCTCGGACGGCGCTTTGGAGACATCCGCAAGCTCAAGGGCAGCGAATCACTTTTCGCAATTGGGGACGACGCAGCACGCATTTACCTTCGCTATTCCAAGGTACATGCAGGAGGTCGCACTTTTTTCGGATTGCGCGAAGTAGACTTACGCCAACTCGAAGGGCACAACTCGTTTCTGTGTTTCCTTCTTAATGATGGCTCTCCGCCTCTCTTCCTACCGTACTCAGATTTCGAAGAAGTCTTTGCCAACGCTGAACCGGCAAGAGACGGACAGTACAAAGTTCAACTTACAAACCGGGCCAATACTTTGGAGCTCTACGTAGCACGGCAGGGGAGATTCAACGTCGAGGGATATGTGGGATTCGAAACACTGGAGCGTAGCCTAGAAGCCCAGAAGCTCAGACAGGCAACTGCCTTTACACATTCGCAGGTCCAGACGCTGCTGGCCGGAATTGGCCACGCTAAAGGGTACCAAGTATTCGTACCCGAATCTGATATTGGGAAACTTGACTGGTCTCTGACCAAGGACTTTACACTCCGACGTCAACTTCCAGAAGGATTTGATCAAGTACGTGGTATTCTCAGCGAAATCGATGTCATGTGGGTCGCGGAAGGTCGGGATAAGATTGAGGGCTTATACGAAGTTGAGCATTCAACTCCTGTCTATTCTGGGCTTCTACGATTCAACGACGTACTACTGACGGACCCAAGGATCACACGGTTCTCGATAGTTTCCAACGACGTCAGACGCGAGCTATTCTCCCGGCAACTTTTCCGTCCAACGTTCAAGAAAAGTGGCCTCTCGGAGGTTTGCAGCTTCCTTGAATATGCTAACGTCTTCGCTTGGCACCGACGCCTTTTGAAAGGAGACCTCGATCATGCAGCAAACATCTAAGCTCAACCTATATACCGTCGTTGAAGTGTGGCGCGGGATAGCTGCAAGCGCCAAGAATTTCACCCGACTCCGGGATGCGGAGAAGTACATGCGGCGCCTTCGCAAAGGCTGTAATCTGGTTGAGGACGATGTGCGGCTTTTCGAGGACTCGCTCCGAATCTCAAAGTGATTAGTCCCGTGGGCTCGATGTCGTTCGCCGTAGTAAAGACATGGGCTGAAGTCTCGCCCCAATCAGGGTCCCCAAAAGTACGCCGGAAAAAAATACTTCAAGGGCGAAAAACAAGGTCAGTATTCTTGCAACCCTTTGGGAAAGAACCCTGGCGATATCTGGACCATTCCAAACGTCAAACACAACCATGTTGAGAAAACTATCCATCCCTGTCAGTTTCCAATTGAGCTAGTGGAACGCTTAGTGCTGGCTTTAACCAAGCCGGGTGATCTAGTCGTAGATCCGTACATCGGCGTCGGCAGCGCAGCTTGCGTCAAGCGTGCTCTCGAAGGAGAGCTACGGCGTCGGCCGCTGGGCCGTCCCATTTACCAGCCTTCTCCAAATGACCGAATTGCCCGGCGACCGGAAGGCTTCCCCCGCGTGGATTCTGTGCAGCCTCATTTGTTCGCACCTGCATGAGAGCGGTTTGCTTGGGCTGCCCTCAAGACGCGTTTCAACCTGAAACGCCTTGTCTCACTTCTGTTGAGACCGTGATTCACTTCCCATTTGACCGTTTTTCAGCCGCTCCGCTAGACCTCGTAACCGCCTGCACAACAAGCACTTAGCGGGAACTCCTGAAACGATCCCCTCCCTCTCAGTGCCCCCGCGAGTGGCTGTCGAATTGCCTATCCCTCTCATGGGAAAAAGTGACGCCGGAAGCCATCTAGATCCCCAGACGGCCCTTCGCCAACTAACACGCTCCGGGCAAGAACCTTCGTCAATGGAACAACATTTCACGAGGCGGCCGCCTGATCCAAGAGAATCGCTCCCTGGACCGGGTCCGGCCCTTACACGACAGGACTAGAATGCTCGAAAATATTCGCTTGGATTACATCTCCTGCGTTTTGACCGTTCTCGGCGCCATCCTGCTCGGCAAGAAGCTTTGGCAGGGCTGGGTCGTCGCTGCCATTAACAGCGCCGTCGTCTGCGTGATCGGTGTTCGCACCGCCCAATTCGGCTTCATCCCCGCCAATCTCTTCTGCATCGCCCTTTACACCGTCAATCTCCGCACCTGGCGCTTCCCTTCCTCTCGCGGCAACCATAAAGAGAACGAAAACATCCAGGCCTGACAATTCGCGTTCACATATGGTTGAAGATTGGAATGATTTCAGCCTCCCGCCATCCTGTTACCTTGCAGCCCGCCCCTATCCGCCAGAAAACAACCCACTTAGAGTTTCCTTGACTAAAATTTTATATTGTGGTACACTCGTTTTGTTTCAGCGGCACGATTCTTTTCCGCTGCCCGGCACCTGCATGATGCCTCTTCCGCGCGTACTTCTAACCCCTGCCTCGCGACAGGTCTCTCTTGCCGATGCCCTCCAGCCTCCAACGTCTAACCCCAGGCTATGGAAGCTAACTCCTTTGTTTGCCACAGATCCGAAAAATCTGCCTGTAAGTCCAATCATTGCCACACTTCCAAAAACACGCTTCCGCAAGTCCTTTGTTTGCCACACTTACGATACCCCCCCGGCTCTGGATTTCTCCGCCTATCCTCTTCCCTCACTCACCCCACCCACTCGCGCTCGCCGTCTTGGCAAACGCAAAAGCGCCTTACATCGAGTATCATCAGTAGGAACCCATGAACCGCGTCTACCTCGATTACAACGCCACCACGCCCGTCGAGCCCGAAGTGCTCGACGCCATGCTCCCCTATTTCTCTGGCGAATTTGGCAACGCTTCCTCGATCCACACGTTTGGCCAGAAGGCTCGCGCCGCCGTCGAAACCGCGCGTGAGCAAGTCGCCGCGCTCATCGGCGCGCGCCCCCAGGAGATTTTCTTCACCAGCGGCGGCACCGAATCCGACAATCACGCCATCTTCGGCATCGCGGGGCCTTCAGCAAACGCCTCAAAGCCCCGGCCGCACGTCATCACCTCCTTCGTGGAGCACGAAGCGGTCCTTAACGCTTGCCAGGCGCTCGAAAAGCAAGGCGTGGACGTCACCTATCTTCACGTGGACCAGGACGGCTTGATCGATCTCGAGGATTTGCGCGGGGCGATTCGCAAGGAAACCGCGCTCATCACTATCATGCATGCCAACAACGAGATGGGCGCCATCCAGCCGGTCGAAGAAATCGGCCGCATTGCCAAGGATGCCGACGTTTATTTCCATACCGACGCTGTGCAATCGGCTGGGAAGCTTCCCATCGACGTGAATCAGTTCCAGCTCGACCTGCTCTCGCTTTCCGGCCACAAGTTGTACGCGCCCAAGGGTATCGGCGCGCTCTATGTGCGTGGCGGAACTCGCTTGAAGCAGCTTCTTTATGGCGGACATCATCAGCGCGGCATGCGCCCTGGCACGGAAAACGTCGCCGGCATCGTCGGCTTGGGCAAAGCCGCGGAAATTGCGCGCCAAACGCTCGCGAATGACGCCAAACGCCTGAGCGCCCTTCGCGATCAACTCGAGCACGGCTTGCTGCACCGCGTGCCGCATTCGCGCGTTAACGCCGCCCGTGCTCCGCGCACGCCCAACACCGCCAACCTCGTTTTTCCCGGCGTCGAAGGCGAAGCGCTCCTCATCGCGCTCGACCTGAAAGGGCTTGCCTGCTCCACGGGCGCGGCCTGCTCTTCCGGCGCCGTGGAACCCTCGCACGTCCTCACCGCCATCGGCCTGCCCGCCGAGGAAGCGCGAGCCAGCCTGCGCTTCAGTCTCGGCCGCCAGACCACGCAGGCCGACATCGATTTTGCCTTGCAGGTCGTTCCCGCCGCTGTCGCCCAACTCCGCCAGCTTTCCCCGACGTACCAAAAGGCCGTCGCCCAATGAAATTTGCTCCATGAACGCTGCGACCCAATTCGACACCCTTCCAGAACGCGCAGAAACGCAGCCCGGCCTCGTCGCTGTCGCCATGTCCGGCGGCGTCGACTCTTCCACCGTCGCCGCGCTCCTCCAGCAGCAAGGACGGCCGGTGGTCGGTCTCACCATGCAACTCTGGAACCAGCGCCGCCTGCCCGAACTGCAAGGCGATGGCCCCGCCCAGCATCGCTGCTGCTCGATTGATGACGTCTACGACGCGAAAGCCGTCGCGCGGCACCTGAATTTTCCGCACTATGTCGTGAATTTCGAGGAACAGTTCGAGTCGCGCGTGGTGCGGCCGTTTGTGGATCAATATCTCGTCGGGCGCACGCCCATAGCCTGCACCAACTGCAACACCGACGTGAAGTTCGAGCCGCTTCTTCGCATGGCGCGGCAAATCGGCGCGGAGCGTCTCGCCACCGGTCACTACGCGCGTGTTCGGAGAAATGACGCAACGCAGCGATGGGAATTGCTTCGCGCGCGCGACGATTCCAAAGACCAGTCTTATTTTTTGTGGGGACTCACGCAGGAACAGCTTTCGCGCAGCGAGTTTCCTCTCGGCGAATTGACCAAAGACGAAGTGCGCGCGCTCGCCCGCCGCGTGAACTTGCCCGTTGCGGAAAAGCCCGACAGCATGGAGCTGTGCTTTGTGCCCAACGGCAACTACGTGCGATTCATTCATGCGTACTCGCGCGAGCGCGGCGTTTCTCTGAACGATGCGGAAGGTGAAATCGTCAACGAAGGCGGCGAAGTGATTGGCCGCCACAATGGCGTTCATAATTTCACCATCGGCCAGCGCAAGGGCCTGGGCTTTGCCGCAGGCAAGCCGCTCTACGTTCTTTCCATTGATCCGCAGAACAATCGCGTCGTTGTTGGCGAAGACGAAGCGCTTCGCAAACAAATCTTCGAAGTAGAAAGTATGAATTGGGTCTCCATCGCGCAGCCATCAGGACCTTTTCGCGCAACGGTCAAGATTCGCCACAAGCACGAACCCGCTCCCGCAACGGTTGAACCTCTGGACGACACTCACGCGCGCATCACTTTTGATGCACCGCAGCGTGCCATAACCCCCGGCCAGGCCGCTGTCTTCTACGATCCTAATGATCGCGCCGGGGGCGATAACTCTCGCGTCCTCGCCGGCGCCTGGATCCAGTGAAGCAAGTTTTCGGCTCTAAGTTTTAAGTTCTTAGTTTCGGAAGGAAAAGAGAGAAGAAAAACGAGGGAGCACAGCTTTCTTGGTTGTAGGTTTTTAGTTTCGGAGGAAGAAAACCACTTTTCCGCTACAAGAAAGGAACAAGAACGAAACGCTTATGGAGGAGGGACGAATTTCGAATTTCGGGTTTCGATTTTCGAATTTCGGGTTCCTATTTCTTAAATGAAAAGTTCTTCTTCCTGCGGCTCGCGCGGAGGGTCATCGCTCCGCCGGCGCTCCGCTCGTCCGTCCCCGCCGCGCCGCCGTGAACGCAGAAGATCGATGCCAACCTTGATTCCCTGTACCAGAGCTGAAGCCTTTTGCATCGGCGCCCAGAAACCGTGTTTAAAACTCAAGCCTGCTTCCTCCACGGATTCCAGCGCAGCCGACAAAATGCGGTCCATATGCACAAGCTGGCCGCGCATGCGATCCGCCGCCTCGGTGAACACGCGGTCCACTTTCTGCGCCTGTCCACGCGCCAGGTACACCATGTGCGAAGCGTCATTCACCATGCTGGCGATTTTTGGCTGAGTATCGTCGAGAAGAATTTGCACGCGCGTCAGAATCGGCCCCATCCGCGACTGCGTTTCCGTTACCAGCCGATTTATATTTTCGGTGGTGCGGCGCATCTGGAACAGCAGCACCGTCAAGATCACCACTTGCACGACCAGAGCAAGCGCTGCCACTATGCTGAAGATTTCGAGCCACACCTGCATACGTGCCCCGCCTGCCCCGCAAGGGGCCGAACCGCTTTCCCGTCACTGGTCCTACGACTGCTTCGACTCCCGCAGATACGCTTCGCGCCCTGCTTCGACGGCAGCCGAAATCGAATCCTTCTTGCGCACGGCAACATCTTTCCCGCGTTCGATCAATTCATCCGCGCGTTCGCGCAGTTCGCGCGCTTTTTTCTGCGCATATTCTTTGCCTTCGTCCGCTTTTTTCGTAAGAAAATCGCGCGTTTCTTCGCCGGCCTTCGGCGCAAAAAGCACGCCCACCAGGGCGCCAAGACCAAGCCCCACCATAAAGTACGTCACCTTGGAACCCACGTTGTCAGCCATGACACCCTCCATACACTCCAAAGGACACCGTAGCACAGCAAAGGTGAAGCCGCAATGGCCGCTAACCGGCATTGTTCATTCGAAACGGTTAATGCTAGCCCGAATGCTCCGGAGGATGCTCCAGGCCTGCGAGAATTCTCTCCGCGCTTTTTCGCGAAATGACGGCGCTTAATTTTTCTACGCCCGCACGCTGAATATTCGCGACGCTTCCGAATTCTTTGAGCAATTTTTGCGCAGTTTTCGGACCGACGCCGGGAATTTCATTGAGCGCGCTGTGGGTTTGCCGCTTACCGCGGCGCTGGCGGTGAAACGTAACGGCAAAGCGGTGCGTCTCGTCGCGAATTTGCTGGATCAGATGCAGGACCGGCGAATGGTGTTCCAGGATGATGGGTTCGTTTTCCTGGCCCAGGACGTAGAGGATTTCTTCTTTCTTGGCGATGCTGGCCACAGGCTGGTTGATGATTTGGAGTGATTCGAGCGCTTGGGCCGCGGCGTGTAATTGGCCGATGCCGCCGTCGACCAGGAGCAGGCCGGGCAACTCTTTCTTTTCTTCCTGGAGGCGGCGATAACGGCGCGTAACCGCTTCGCGCATGCTGGAAAAATCATCGTTCAAACGCGGCAGAGCGCCATTACCCGCGTCGCCGGGTTCCCCACGCCCGTTGTCACCATGAATGATGAATTTGCGGTAGTCGGATTTTTTCATGCGGCCATTTTCCCAAACGACCATGGACGCAACCGTATCGGTTCCTTGAATGTGGGAGATGTCGAAACTCTCGATGCGCTTGGGCTCTTCGAGCAAGTTCAAAGTGTTTTGCAGCGCTTCCCCAATGGCTTTGGAAGTCGGCTTCAGCACTCGGAAGCGCTGCTCGAACGAATGTTTTGCGTTGTTCTCGACCAGATCGAGGAAGGCGCGTTTGCTGCCGCGCTGCGGCGTGAAAATCTCGACTTTGTGCCCGGCGCGCTCGGTGAGGGTTTCTTCGAGCAATGCGCGCTCTTCGAAATCTTCGGAGACGTGAATCGCCTTGGGCAGGTATTCCGCTTCCAGATACAACTGCTTCAGCAGCGAGGGCACAAAATCCTGCGGGTCGAATTCTTCGAGGTCTTCCCAGTAGAATTCCCGGCGGTCCACAACGCGCCCACCGCGCAAGTGAAAGAGATTCGCCGCCACTAGCGGCGGTTCCGCGTAATAGGCGAAAACGTCGGTGTCGTCACCCTGCGCCGCGGCGATGCGCTGGCGCTCTTCGATGTCTTCGAGCGTGGCGAGTAAATCTCGATAGGCTGCCGCTTGTTCGAAAAGCTCTTTGTCGGCGGCGGCGGTCATGCGCTGTTCGAGGCTTTTCATCAAATCGTGGCGGCGGCCTTCCAGAAACAGGCGCGCATCGCGGGCGGCTTCGGCATAACGCTCATCCGTGGTGAAGCCTGCGACGCAGGGACCGAGGCAGCGCTTGATGTAATACTGCAGGCAGGGCCGGGGATGGTTGCGGGTGAGGTCAACGTTGCACGACGGGACCATGAAGCGTTTGTGAATGAAGTGCAGAATACGGCGCGCCAAACCTGCCGGGAAATAGGGGCCAAAATAGAGCGAGCCGTCTTTTTTTATGAGCCGGGTGAAATAGACGCGCGGATATTTCTCGGCGGCGGTGAACTTGATGTAGGGATAGGTCTTGTCATCGCGAAGCAGGACGTTGAATTTCGGCCGATATTTCTTGATGAGGTTGTGCTCGAGCGCCAGGGCTTCGCGTTCGTTGCCGACGACAATGGTTTCAAGGTCGGCAATCTCGCGGGCGAGCGAGCCGGTCTTGGCGTCAATCCAGCGCGACTCCGTAAAGTAGGAGCGCACGCGGCTGCGCAGGTTGCGCGCTTTGCCGACATACAGCACTGTGCCACCGGCGTCCTTGAAGAGATACGCGCCGGGCTTTTCGGGAAGTTGCGCGGCTTTTTCGCGAGGCTCCATGGGAACAGTTATAAGTTATAAGTTTTTAGTTGTAAGTGAAAGACGCAGCCCTGGCAGACGTTATTCCGAGCGAAGCGAGGAATGGGCTTTCGCCAAAACACAGAGAAAAGCAGATTTCTCGGGCAAACGCCCCTCGAAATGACAAATGGGACGTATTTGCGACATGCTGCCGAATTTTCAAATTTTGCGCATTCAGTTCGCAGCTTTCATCTTAGCGCTTCATCGAAAGTATGCGCAAAGCGCTCTATTCATCGTGCAACATGGCGAGGGTGCTCACGCGTGCGGCATGGGCAAGCGGGGACCAAGTAGCAATGGCTACCAGGAAGAGCAATCCTGCCGCAGTGAACGCAAGGGTCCCGAGATCAAGCGGCGCGACGTTGAACAGGAAGCTTTGCGTGACACGCGCAGCAAGAGCGCATAAAAGAATACCGGGAACGAGCCCTGCAGCCGTAAGCGTAAAACTGTACCGGGCCACGAGGCGAGCGACAGCCCGCGGAGTCGCGCCGAGCGCCATGCGAATGGCGATTTCGCGCCGGCGCAATTGAACGAGGTAAGCGAGCGTGCCGTAAAGTCCGAGGGCGGCCAGAATCATTCCGACCAACGCGAAGCTGTTTAGCAGCCACGCCACGAAGCGCCGCAATTTCACCGAATCCATGATTCGGTGTGGCAGGGTTTCGATGTCAAACAGAGCGACCGATGGATCCTGCTGATGCAGAATTTCGCGAACTGCTGAGGTTACGTCCGTCTGCCCGGCCTGGCGAACAACGAGAAACACTGCGGAATTGGGCAACTGTAGCTGAGGCCAGTAGATTTCCGGACGGGGCGGCGCGCCGAGTTCGCGCGTGGCAACGTTTCCAACAACACCAATAACCGTGGCCGGGTGGTCGCGGCTGCCAGCAAAGTCACCGTGGCCATTATTCGCCACGAGTTTGCCGATCGCGTCTTCGCCTCGAAAATATTCGCGAACAAATTCCTCGTCGACAATCACCACCGGCGGGGAGTTCAGGTCATCGTGTAGCGTGAAGGTGCGGCCCTTCAGTAAGGGTATTTTCAGGGTCTCAAAATAGTTTGGCAGGACCTGATCAACTCGCGCTGCGGGCCGAACTGCCGTTTCGGGGCGTCCGGGAAGGTACATGTCGGCAGTGTAGCCTCCGCTACTGAAAGGCAGAGAGATGCCCGCCGAAGCCGACTCGACGCCTGGAAGAGCAGCGACGCGATCAACTAAGTCACGGAAGAACGAACCATGCGAAGCGTTGGTGCGGTAAGTCTCTTGCGGGAGCTGCACAGACGCAGTCCACACGCGGTCCGGCGAAAAGCCAGGCGAAACCTCGAGCAATTTCACAAAGCTGCGGCCAAGGGCAGTAGCGGTAAATAGCAGCGCAACGGCAATGCCAATTTGTCCGGCCACGAGAATGCTACGCCAACGAGTCTGCCCTGTTGTGGCACGGCTTGCGCCTGCCCTGAGGGCCTGCTCAAGAGACAAGCGTGAGGAAAGGATCGCAGGAAGAAGGCCGGCAAGAAGCGTGGAAATGATGCACAAGCCCAAGGCAAGGGCGAGCGCCCAAGGTTCGATTTGAGTCCGATCTATCGGACCATAGGTGTTGCTCAGATGAACCAAAGCAACGGCGAGACCGAGACCAGCGCAACAACCTATAGCTATAAACAGCGCCGTCTCCGTCAAAATCTGCTGGAGGAGCCGTCCTGAGCTTGCACCCAGGGCCGAGCGCACGGCCATTTCGCGGCTACGCACGCTGGAGCGCACCAGCAGCAGGCCCGAAACATTCGTGCAAGCGATCAGCAGGATGCAGCCCACTGCGCCGAATGCAAGAAAGAGCCATCGCCGGACGTCTTTCGTTTGCTCAGCAAGCATCGGGTCGACGGAAAAATGCCACCCGGTATTCTCCAAGTAATCGTCGGGATATTGCGCCGCGAGGCGGTGACCTACGGTGCGCAGCATGACATTCGCGTGCTCGGGAGTCACGCCCGGCGCCATTCGCGCCAGCATCCACAGCCATTTGTTCCCTCGCTCATTATCTGAGTACTGCTTGGGGCCAAGAGCAAGCGGCACCCACATTTGCGTACCTGGGTACGGAAAATTGAAATCCGAGGGCATCACGCCAATGATTTGGTAGGATTCCGCGTCAAGCTGCACGGTTCGGCCGATGATTCTGGGGTCCGCCGCAAACTTGCTTCTCCACAGCGAATCGCTCAGAACAACCACCTTGGGCGCGCCATAACGGTCATCTTCAGACAGAATTGCGCGGCCAAGTTGTGGGCGGATTCCGAGCATGGAGAAAAGCGTCGCGGACGCGTTCACTGGATCTACATGCTGCGCGTATTCCGAACCACCGACGCTGCTCAGTGTGAAATCGTTGAAGTAATAGGCAGCGGTCTCGCTGAAAAGGCGATGCGCTGTCAGATCCGCGTAGTCCGGCGCGGACACGTTCGCGTGACCCAGTTGCGAGGAGGGAAATTCGTTGTGGACGTAAACCAGGCGATTTGCTTCCCGATACGGGAGAGGCTTGAGAAGCACATCGTATAGCACAGCGAAGACCGCAGTGGTTGCGCCGATTCCAATCGCAAGTACAGCGACGCACAGAAGAGTCAACGAGAGATTTTTTCTGATTTGGCGGAACCCGTACCTGAGATCAAGGGTTAAGTCAGTGGCGGCAGTGTTCATGGCTGTGCCTCCATTGCATTAGCATTGGACAACTTCCATCATACTAGAGCGAATCAAAAGAGAGGGAGAGAGCGAATGCTTCGCAGGAAATTCGCGGGATTTGTTCCTTGGCTGGCCGTTCTTGGCGCTCTATGGATGGCTGGCTCCGGCTACGCTCAAGATCCGCAACAGGAGTCGTCGTCGAAGCTGCCCGACACGTCGGCACCTGCACCTGCCAAGAAGACGGACAAATCCAGCAAAGATTCAACCAACCAGGATTCGGCGACGAAGAATGCTCCCGATCAGCCCACGTGGGATCCCTTGCGCGCGGAAAAGGACATTGAAGTGGGCCAGCACTACATGCACATCGGAGATTACGACGCGGCCATCGACCGCTTTCAGGACGCCATTGACTCCAAGCCCGGTTATGCGATTCCCTTCCGCTACTTGGGTGAAGCGCAAGAAAAAAAGGGGCTGAAAAAGCAGGCCATCAAGTCGTACCAGCGGTATTTGGACCTATACCCGCACGCCGAGGACGGCGCAAAAATCAAAAAGAAACTCGAAAAACTCTACAAAGAAGTGGAGAAAGAAAAGGAGAAATAGCGGGCTTGGTGCCTTAGAACGCGGTGCGTCCTATCGGCCAGTAGATTAAATTAGAGGTACCCGGCCACCTAGCAGGTAAGCCACAATGGACGAAAAAAGACTTCTGAAAGCGTGCGAACTAGTGGAGAAAGGGAAATACTCAGAAGCCCACAGTGAATTTGTCCAACTTGCGGAAAACACACAAGATGCGCTCGAGAAGGCGTGGCCGCTGATCTATGCCGCCAATACGCTGCAAACGTTGGGGCAGCAAGAAGCCGCAACTGTCCAACTGAGCGCGGCTCGCGATTTGATTGAGAAGCACCGACCCTCAGTCTCCGCGAGAAAGGAAAAGTTTGCGGCCGTAGAGTGTTTTCTCGATTTTGGCTGGAAATGGCGTGCCGCGCCTTGGGGCTACAAGCTGAGGCCGAAGTCTATTTCTGCATGGCAAGACCGTCTTGAATCCCCCATGATCCAAGCCTGCCCATTCCTGAGGCTTTTTCTCAGGCAGGGACAACTCACTTCCGACAAGAGTGACCTCAATTTTTCGCACGTCTGGCGCCAACCGACGTATGCCCTGATTAACTCGTCAAGACGCTAAGGTAACGCGACTCGTCAGACTCAAAGGACCGCTGGAAGGAATTAGCGCGCTAGGCGGTCGAGAATGCGGCGGGCGCGAGTGAATTCGGCGAAGCGCTTTTCTTCCTGGCGAAATTCGTGGGAATGGGAAACGAGCGTACAGCCGGAGCGGCGCGTAGGATGCTTGACGTGGAGCATCTCATGGAAGAGGACGTACTCGACGGCGCAATGCGGGACTCGCGGATGATCGAGACGGCGATTAAGCAGAATCTGATTCGGGCCGGGATCGTAACAGCCGAATTGCCGCCGCCAGCCGCGCAGGCTCCAGCCAATGTGCGGCTTTTGCAGATCGCCAGCGAAATACTTGCTGTTCAATTCGTCGAACATTTTTCCCAGGTCGAAGTGCAGCCCGCGCGCTCCGGTGTGGCGAGGGCGAACGCGATGGAGGCGCATGCGGTTCATGCGGCTGCGCGTGCGTCCAGAGCGCGAGTATTCCAAGTAGGGTTCGACGAGCAAAGCGGGCGCCCTTCGCCGGTACACACGCGAAAGCAGCAAGACGGCGGCGGCTTCGAGCACCGGCAGCGGCGCGCGGCGCAAAAGGTCCGAGAAACGGACGAAAACCACTTCTTCGCGGCGGCGAATCGTGAGAGTGAGGCTCGAATAAGGATAAAACTCGACGCGGAAACGCGGCGGGCGGCCGTCGCAACCGAGGCGTGTGAACATGCGCTGAAAAAGGCCGGCGCCGCCTGGCAAGAACTCGGGGTTGCGACCAGCTTTCATGCGATCCTCGATTGCTTCTCCCACTTTTAAATTTAACTTACTATGAGTTCCTAGTTATAAGTTTTTAGTCTCAAGTAAAAGAAACAGAGACCATCTCTTCCTGCTTTTTCGCGGCGACGCGATGGTCATGGAAAGTATTTCTCCACGAAATCGTCAGGGCGGACAAGACCCATTTTGGACACACCCGGCAAAGAGCGGATCCCTCACACGGCCTGCCTTCCGGCAGGCAGGTTCGAGATGACAGATGACTGGTTTAGCGCTCTGCGCAATGCGTCAGTGTTTGCGGCGGATGGGAGGAGGGGCGACTTTTTTCTTCGCCTTCTCGGCATCGTTCATGGCATCGCGCGTGCCCTCGATGGCGTCGTCCAAATTGTCTTTGTACGTTTCCAACTCAGGGCCGCCGGCAGAAATTTTTTCGAGGATGGGCAAAAACTCTTTCGTGCGCGAGGCCATCAGGTCAATGCCCTTGCGGATGTTCTCTTGCTTTTCGATACCGAGCTGCATCACGTCGGCGGCGTCGTCCACGCAGCCAACATAGGCATTCAGCAGCGCGTTGAGCATTTCCACATGATGGTTCGACGAGGGATGCTCGATTTCATATTGGAATTTCTTCAAACGGTCTTCCGCAAAAGTGAGAAACAGCTTGATGCGTTCGGCGGAGGTCTCGGCGTCGCGAATCTTATCGGCTTCGAGGGCGCTCAAATAATCCTTTTCCTGCGCCGCTTTCGTGTTCATCGAAGGAAAGGCCAAAAACAAGCACGCGCAAATGAGGAAGACTGGGAGTTTGCGTTTCATGGCTGTTTCTCCGGAGGTGCAAGCTGTTTGTCGGCGGGCCGATGAGGAAAGAGCAGGCTGATTAGTTCCTCGTCCATGGCGATCAGGTCCTGGCGCACGATTTGCAGCGGCGGCTTGTAGGGAGCGGGCGCGGCGAGCATCGAGTCTTCCACCTCGCGGATCCCTTCTTTCACATGAATCTCCATCTGGCGGTAGCCGTTGGAGTGTTTTTCGGCGTCGGCATGCTGCTTCTTCAACGCTTCGAGGGCAGCACGGACATTGTCGCGGTATTTTTCCAATGTAGCGTCGACGGCGTTGTTATCGCCATCTTTTCCCGCGAGCCGCGCTTGCTCAAATTGGGCTTCGCCAAGCTTTACCATGAGTTTCGCTTTTTTCACCGAATTGTTTTCTCTGTCGAAGTGGACCTGCAATTCCGCGACACTTTGCTGGGCAAGGACCGGAGAAATCATCAGGGAAACCAATGCCGCGCAGCCAAGCGTTTGCAGTAGATTCCCGGGTATCCTCATGGTCACTTTTTGCCTTCCAGCATGCGCCGCAGGACTTTACTGCGCTCCTGAGCCTGCCAGACCTGATCGGGATTCTTGTTCTGGTCAAGCTCGAGGAACTTTTGGTAAGCCTCCAAGGCTGGTTTCGGCTGGTTCAAACTATCGTAACAGAGCGCGCGGATGAGCCAACTCCCTCCTCCGGGAGTTTCGAATTTATCAATGCGATCGAGAACTGCGAGAGCGGCCGGATAGTTCTTCGAAAGATAGTACGTGGAGCTGAGGTCTTTCCAGTAACCGACATTCTTAGCGTCGAGCTGGATTGCGGCCTTGAGTTCCTTTTCAGCGTTGGGAAAATCGCGCACCTGCAAATACGTGCGGCCCAATCCGCCCCGCAGCTGCGCGTCATTCGGCGCGAGGGCGACGGCCTGTTGGAGTGTGGCGAGGGCGTCCTTCCATTTCTTTTGGGCAATCTGAATGTCCGCTCGAAGCTTGAGCGACGGCACGGTGGGCTTGCCGGCGTCGCTGCGATCCAGTTCGGCCAGAGCCTCGTCGTTTTGGCTTTGATCCACGAGCAGGTGAACGAAGCGCGCGTGTGCTTCGGCATCATTGGGCCTGAGTTCGAGATATTGACGGTAGGCATCGACAGCCTCGGATTTCTTTTGCACTTCCAAACTTTCCGCGAGGCCGCGGAACGCGTCCGCGCCCTTTGGCTGAACTTCCGCGGCGCGGCGGAAGCGGGCCTCGGCTTCGGCGGGCTTGCCGGAACGCAGGTTCATCCATCCCAGATATTCGATCGCGGTGATTTCGTTGGGATCGAGATGCAAAAGCGCTTCAAACGCTTCGGCGGCGCCTGAGCGATCGCCTGAGCGGTCCAGCGCGACCGCCAGAAGATAGCGGGGCCGGCTTTCCGCAGGAAGCAATTCGACAGCTTTGCGAAGAGGAGCGACGGCGGCTGCGTCTTCGCGATTGTCGAGAAGCAGCATGCCCAGGTTCACGTAGGCAGCGGACATTTTGGGATCGAGCGTGGCGGCGCGCTGGTATTCCGCTTGCGCTTCTTTTGATTTCTTCAACGCGGTGTAAACGTAAGCGAGCTGAAAATGCCCGTAGGCGAAATCCGGCTGGTCGGCGAGAACTTTTTGGAGAGGGGTGATGGCGGCTTCAAACTGATTTTGATCGATGTCGCGCTGGGCTTCGTCGAGTAGATCGTTGAGCGGGTTGGCGAGCTTCTTCGTTGTCGATTGGCCGAAAGGCTTTGCTTTCGAGGAGGTCTGCGCCTGAGGAAGAGAAGAATTGTCGCGCAAGGACGCATCTTTATCCCGATCGCTCTTCGCGAGAGCATGCCGCTCGCTCGCAAAGAAAAGGCAAAAAGATGTGCAGCAAAATGCGAGCGCCGCGTTTCGAGCAAGATCCGAGAGCGTCATGGTTCAGCCGGAGTCGTTTTGCTTCCGTTCGCAATGGTAGCCGAGCCGCCACTGGGCTTGGATGCTCCGTTCGGCGGACGCTTTGCCTGACCATTTGCCACGCGGGCTTGCCCGTTGCCATTCAAAACGCGAGAGAGAAACCGCCCGGTGTGAGATTGCGCGTTGCGGGCCACTTGTTCCGGAGTGCCTGTGGCGATAATTTTGCCACCCCGGTCGCCGCCTTCCGGACCTAAGTCGATGAGCCAATCGGCCGACTTGATGATATCGAGATTGTGCTCGATGACGAGCAACGATGCGCCGCCTTCGAGCAATTTTCGGAAAGCACTGAGCAGCTTGGCGATATCGTCGAAGTGCAGACCTGTCGTGGGTTCGTCGAGAATGTAGAGAATCCCCGAGTTGTCCGTTTGCGTGAGATGGGCGGCGAGCTTGAGGCGCTGCGCTTCGCCGCCGGAAAGCGTGGTGGCGGACTGGCCAAGCCGCAAATAGCCGAGGCCGATTTCGTTGAGGATGCGCAGCTTTGAGACCACTTTCGGAACGTTCACGAAGAACGCCAGCGCTTCGCGCACGGTTAGTTGCAGGACTTCGTGAATGTTTTTCCCGTGATAGCGCACTTCCAGGACGCTGCTCTTGAAGCGCGTGCCGCGGCATTCTTCGCAGACGAGCTCAACGTCCGCGAGAAACTGCATTTCCACGGTGACGGTGCCGTCGCCCTGACAGGTTTCGCAGCGACCGCCGGGCACGTTGAAGGAAAAATGGCCGGCAGCGTAGCCGCGGCGCTTGGCGTCGGGCGTGTCCGCAAACACTTCGCGAATGGCGTCGAAGGCTTTCAGGTAAGTTGCAGGGTTCGAACGGGGCGTGCGGCCGATGGGAGATTGGTCTACGATCACCACTTCGCGGATGTTGGAATCCCCGTCGAGACGGTCACAAAATTCCTTAACGCTGCCCCCCACCCGTTTGGCGGCGAGGGCTTTGTACAAAACGTCGTGCACGAGCGTGGATTTACCGGAGCCGCTTACGCCGGTAACCACCGTGAATGTGCCGAGCGGAATCAGCACATCGAGGTTTTGCAAATTGTGCAGGTACGCGCCGAAGAGACGCAGAAATCTTCCGGCGGGCTTGTGGCGCTGGTTGGGAACCGGGATGCGCAATTCGCCATTGAGATAGCGGCCCGTAAGCGATCTCGGTTCTTGGAGAATTGCGTCGTAGGCACCGGCGAAGAGCAGCTTGCCGCCGAGCTCCCCAGCGCCAGGGCCAAGGTCGATGACGTGATCCGCGGCTTGAATGGTGTCGGGGTCGTGCTCCACAACGAGAACGGTGTTGCCGAGATCGCGAAGCGATTTCAGGATGTCGATGAGCCGTTGCGTATCGCGCGGATGCAGGCCGATAGAAGGCTCATCGAGGACGTAGAGCGCGCCTACAAGATGTGAGCCGAGAGAAGTCGCAAGCTGGATGCGCTGCGATTCTCCGCCGGAAAGTGTCGAAGTCAGGCGGTCGAGCGTGAGGTAATCCAGCCCGACTTCGTCCAAAAACTGAAGGCGCGTGCGAATTTCTTCGAGAATCTTGTCGGCGATTTTCAGTTGCGCTTCGGAGAGTTGCAGCGTCGAAAAGAATGCTCGCGCTTCTTTGACGGTGAATTTGCAAACTTCAGTAATGGATTTCCCGGCGATACGTACGGCGCGCGCCTCGGCGCGCAGGCGCGTTCCGCCGCATTCAGGACAGGTCGCGTAACCGCGGTAGCGGCTCAGAAAAACGCGAACGTGGAGCTTATATTTCTTCCGCTCCAGCCATTGAAAGAAGCTTTTTACGCCCTCGTAATCGTTTTCGGGATCGCCTTCGAGCACCAGCCGCTTTTGCTCGGCCCTAAGCTGCCGCCAGGGGACATTGATTGCGATGCCGCGTTCACGTGCCCAGGATTTCAAATCCTGAAAAAGGCCACGGTAGCGCGGCTTGGTCCAAGGTTCGATGGCGCCCTCTTCGATGGATTTGCCGGGATCGGGGACCACGAGGTTCAAATCGAAATCAATGGTGTTGCCAAAACCCTGGCAGCGCGGGCATGCGCCATAAGGATTGTTGAAGGAAAAAAGCCGCGGCTCCCGCTCTTGATACAGCGTGCCGTCGTTCTTGCATTCAAATCGCTCGTTGAAGTTCAGGCGCTCTGCAGCGGTTCCCGAAGCATCGGCGATGAATTGCAGAATGGCCTCACCCTGGCCTTCCCGATAACAGATCTCGATGGAATCAACAAGCCTTGAGCGCGATTCGGGATTCACAGCAAGCCGGTCCACCAGCACGTAAACGGGTTTCGCAAAATCCACGTCGAGCAGAGTCTCTGGTGAAGAAAATTCGTGCACGCGCCCGGCCTGATACAAGCGGTTGAAGCCGCGCTTCTGCAATTCGAGCAGCCCTTGGCGTAATCCGTCGGCGGGCGGAGCCGCCACCTTTTTGCTTGCGCGCTTCGAGGCTGCCGGCGCTGCAGGCGCCGCAACTCGGAATTGATACAAAACGTAGAATCGCCGGCCCGGCGCAAGCGATAATACGCGCGTCGCGATTTCGTCCGGATTGTCCTTGCGGACTTCCGCCCCGCACTTAATGCAAAACGTCTGCCCGCATCTCGCAAACAACAACCGCAGGTAATCGTAGATTTCCGTGGACGTCGCCACCGTCGAGCGCGGATTGCGCGTGGAGTTTTTCTGGCGAATCGCCACGGCCGGAGCGATGCCGGAAATTTCGTCCACATCCGGCTTTTCCATGCGCTCGAGGAATTGCCGCGCATAAGCGGAAAGCGATTCCACGTAGCGGCGCTGGCCTTCTGCGTAAATCGTGTCGAATGCCAGCGAGGATTTGCCCGAGCCGCTCACGCCAGTAACAACCGTGATGGCGTTGTGCGGGATATCTACGGTGACATTCTTCAGGTTATGGACGCGCGCGCCCTGGACATGCAAGGCGTCCTGCTCCGGCTTTGAAATGTCCGCGGAAGCGGTGATTTGTTTAATCGCCAAAGGCAACCCTAGACAGCAGGTTTCGCAGCTACTGCCCAAACTTCAAATTATACGGTGGCTGTCAAAGGCGAGCAAATGGGTGGTTTTGTGCCGGGGTTTGCTCACGGCTCTGTTGGCGCGGGATTAAGGCTCCTGTGTGAGAACAATCTCGCCGATCCCCCCGCTCACTTTCAGGCGAATTGTGGCCGGGGATTTTCCGTAAGCCTCGTTGGTGTACGAGCCGCCGTCCTGTTTCAGCCCGTGAGTAGTGATGGAACCGATCCCCCCCGAAGCCTCCGCAATAACGCCAATCTTTTTCGGCAACCGGATGTTGGCTTGCCCCACACCGCCCTCGATATCGGCGGTCAGATCGGCCTTGCGGTCGCCCGTCAAATCGACGTCCACCTGACCCGCACCAAGATGCAGATTCAGGCGAGTGAGAGGGATATCCCGGAAATCCAGGTTGCCCTGCCCGGCTCCCATCTCCACGCGCAGTTCCAAAGGGAGGTCTTTATTGAACCGCAGGCTCCATTCGTTCCTCGTATTGCCAAAACGCACTGGATGCGCATCCTGGGAGATTCTGATTTCGCCAACGCCGTCCGTGACGTGGTAATCCACGCGAGGTTCATCGTAGGCGTGCGTAAACCGGAAGTCCGCGTCGAGAGCATGCTGCGAATCGCCGCTGACGGTGAGTTCTCCAGCACTCATCTCCAGGTTGGCGCGCGCGGACTTTGCTCCCTGGAGATCCACGGTCTGGGAGGTGTGGTTAAAGTCCGAAGAGTACAAACCATGCCTGCGCGCCACGCCACGGCCGTGCCAGAAGAGCAAAACGAGGACAACAACGAACGACAAAATCCCGACGGTGGTTCCAACCTTAATCCCCGGACCCGCGCTCGGATTGCGGCTTCTTTTATAGTTGTCGTAGATTTTACCCAAGCCCACGAAAATGAGAATCAGGGGCCAGTAATCCAGCAGAATCCCCCATGGCTCGAACGAGGGGCGCCAATTGTGCAACAGGAAGAGAACGCCGATGGTAATCAGGATGACCGGCAGTACCAAAGACACCCGCCGGTAGTTGTCCTCGGGCATGGCAAACCTCCGCTACCTGGTACTACGCACGCAAACGAAAAATAGTTCAGCCAGGAGTAAGCGATACTTTACAACAAGTCGGCCGAAAGCAAGCCGGAACGCCAGGCCTGCCAGCACCGTTGCGAACGTTCGAAAATCACACCGTGCCGGCAAAGGTGCTCGGAGGCGTTCCCAAACTTTACCCGCTGTTCTGGTGTGGTAGAGTTTCGTCGAAAGGGTCAACGAGGCCTGGTGAATATCTACACGAGAGTCTTCTGGATTGTGCTGGATAGTGTGGGCATCGGCGAACTGCCCGATGCCGCGGAATACGGCGACGTGGGACGAAACACCCTGGGCCATATCGCGGAATCGCGTTTGCTGCAAATCCCCACCCTTATAAAACTAGGGCTAGCTAACATTGCTCCGCTGAAGTTCCTGGCGCCGAAGGCGTCTCCACTCGGCGCCTACGGCAAAGGCGCAACACGCTCTCCGGGAAAAGACACAACCACCGGCCACTGGGAAATGGCTGGAGTATGGCTCGATCAGGCTTTCCCAGTGTACAAAAACGGGTTCCCTCGCGAAGTGATCGAGGAATTCGAACAACAAATCGGCAGAAGAACCATCGGAAACAAGCCCGCGTCCGGAACGGAAATCATCAAGGAACTCGGCGAAGAGCACGTCCGCACGGGCAAGCCCATCGTGTACACCTCGGGCGACAGCGTTTTCCAAATTGCCGCACATGAAGAGGTGATTCCGGTCAACGAGCTTTACCACATTTGCGAAATCGCTCGCCGCCTGCTGGACGGACCGCACCGCGTGGGACGCGTGATTGCCCGGCCGTTCACGGGAACGGCCGGCAACTTTGTGCGAACCACGCGGCGGCATGACTACGCGGTCGATCCTCCCAAGCCCATGCTTCTCGACGTGCTTGCTGAGCGCAAAGTTCGCGTGCTCGGCATCGGAAAAATTCACGACATCTACAACGGGCGCGGCGTGGACGAATACCTCACCACCAAGAGCAACGGCGACGGGATGGAAAAAATAACTACTGCTGCGAAAGAGCGCAAAGATGGCCTGATTTTCTGTAATCTCGTGGACTTCGATATGTTGTACGGCCACCGCAAAGAAGTGGAAGGATTCGCAAAATCCCTTGAAGAATTCGACCAGATGCTGGGCGAGTTCTTGCCGCTGCTCAGTCTTTCCGATTTGTTGATAATCACCGCGGACCACGGATGCGATCCCGACCCGCGTTGGCCCACCACAGACCATTCGCGCGAATATGTTCCAATCCTCGCATACTCACCCGGAAGTGGAGCGGCAGTGAATCTCGGCGTACGCGACACGCTGGCCGACTTGGGCCAAACCGTCGCTGAAAACTTCGGCGGCAAAATTCCCCACGGTACCAGCTTCCTCTCCGAACTGGGAGGTTATCGCACCAGCGAAGCGGCACGATAGCCGGGCGCTGCGGGGGCGCTTCTGGAGGTGCTTGCCGCCGCCTTCTGCGAACGCGCTTTGACGCCTGAGACAACTAATTGCAGCCCCGCGCAAATCGCAACGACTGCAATAACCGCACGAAGCCGCTGAGCCGGAATATAACGCGACAGCAGGCAGCCCAGCAGCACTCCGGGCAATCCGCCAAGCACCAGCGGAAAAAGCACGGCCAAGCTGATCGAGCCCACCGTCCAGTGGAAGATTCCTCCGATTACGGCGAGCACCAAGCCAAAAAGTAAATCCGTGCCGACGACTTGCCCGGGCGTCATCTCCGAATAGTTCAGAAGAAGCACGGTGCCCAACGCGCCGGCGCCCGCGGATGAGAATCCCGACTCGACGCCGATGGGAAAAGCAAGCCAGGGCAGCCAGCGAGAGTTTTTGACGGCGAACTGACGATTGCGCACGCCGGGGGCAAAGGTAATTGCCGACGAGAGAGCCAGCACCGCTCCAAGAATGATGACCACCGTGGAGTTTCCTCCACGGCCGCTCGTCACATAGCGAAGAACCAGAGTTCCTGCCAAAAGGCCCGGAACAGCGCCGCGAAGCAGAAGCCAGAAATACCGCGAGTGAATCTGGCGATGGAATAGATAGAAGGGCGCGGCCACCAGACGCACGATTCCCGCGAAAACGAAGGCCGTGCCAACGGCCTCGCCCGCGGAGAGCCCGGCAAAAAGCAATAGCGCTGGCACAGTGAAACTGCCCCCACCGATCCCGGTGAGGCCGACGGCGAGCGCGATGGCGAATCCAATTAAGAGTTGTGTCATGCCCCACGCTCCGAAAACGTGTGAATGCCGCACTCCAACTTGCGTCCGCCCCAGCGTCCAGAGCGCGCGTTCCCCGGATCGGCCGGGAGAGCCGTACACGGTTCGCAGCCAATGCTGGAATACCCGGCATCGTAGAGCGGTAGGTAAGCGAGCCGATGCCCGCCGGTGTATTCCCAAACTTGCGCCCAGGTCCAGTCGGCAAGCGGGCTGACCTTCAACAACGCTTTGCCGCTGGGAAGGCGGTGCTGCTCGATTTTTTGCAGGTTCGCGCGCGTGGGCGATTGTTCGCGGCGCAAGCCGGTAAACCAAACGTCGAACGGCTCGAGCGCTTTCATCAGCGGCGCGACTTTGCGAAGCTGGCAGCAAGCCGTGGGATCCGATTGATAGAGCAAGCCGCGCTCGGATTCCTGCTCCGCGACGGTCTTTTCGGGCAGAACATTCACTAAGTTCAGCGCCCACTCCGACGCAAGTCGGTCGCGAAATTCGTAGGTGGCCGCGAAGTGGTAGCCCGTTTCTAGAAAAAGAACCGGAATTTGCGGAAGGCGCTTGCGGAGAAAATCGAGCACGATGATGTCCTCCGCCTGGAAGCTGCACGTGAGGCACGCCCGCACACTCTGCGACTCATTGAGTACGGCGTCGAGCAATTGGTCGACGTTCAAGCCCTCAATCTGCTGCGAGTTCAGAGTCAGGCTCATTTCGGGGTTCCCTTCTGGCTGGCATTGGAATCTGGAGATAGCCGCAGTTTTTCCGCGAAGCTCAGTGCTCTCCGCGCGATTTGCGCGTCATTGCTTCTATGGTCTGTTGCTGAAAGGTCCACGACGTGGTCAGGCTGGAATGCGGCTGCGGCAGAAAGGCCAGCCAGGTCTTGCGGTTCCAGCGAAGCGTTTACGCAAAGGACGACCAATCCCGCGGAATACAACGAAGTGAGAAAACTCCGCAGCGCAGGCAAGAGTACGCCGGACGCATCCAGGACTACTACATGAAAGCCATCATCGAAAAGTGCTCGCTCTAATGACTTCGCCAAAAAACCACGATTGCCCAGCAGGAGAATTCCTGGCTTGTGGCCGTGGCGCCGTTGCCTTTCTTCAGCAGTAACGTCTTCAAGTACGACTCCCAGCGCCGCGCGATCTCGCTCTTCCGTCCGCGCGACGTTATCAAGGAAGGTCTCGCGCACCATACCCGCCCCAACGGTCGCATCAGAGAACGGATCAATC
>Ga0209474_10001260_pt1 | contig 25408 bp, 26 predicted proteins | sample GraSoiAngelo_145_FD_185902 | JGI IMG/M metagenome (GOLD analysis project Ga0209474, IMG submission 185902) | Grasslands soil microbial communities from the Angelo Coastal Reserve, California, USA - 14_1009_05_20cm (SPAdes) (version 2) | ecosystem: Environmental > Terrestrial > Soil > Grasslands...
CGAATAGGTCTAGTAGCCGTGACCGCCGCAGCCCGCGGCTGCGAGCACGATGACGAGGAGCAAGAGAAGCGCAGCGAACTCCGGCCTCGGTACGCGTGGCCTGCGAAGCAATGAAATCACCTCCGTGGCGCGGACGGCTTTCGTGAAAGTCCGCGACTGTCACTACGCTGCCGCGCCCGACCTGGTTTCCCGTGCCCGCCCGCCGTCGTGCTCGCACCACGACTCCACCGGCGAGGCGAAGCAAGATGACGGAGCGGCGCCGGAGTCGAACCGACCTAGCCGTGGGTTGCACGACCGTACGGGTTTTGAAGACCCGCTGGGCCACCAGGCCCCGCCGCTCCGGTCCGAGCGTACCGAGCTACTTGTCGTCCGCGAGGTAGTGCGAGTCCCAGCCGGCGGGTGCGTAGGCCTGACCCGGCGCCGCCGCGCCGACCGAGAGGACGAGAGTGCCTGGCCCGCTCGCGCGTGCCGCACGCTTCGTTCCCGGATCCGTCACCCAGACGCACGTCCCGGCAGGTGCATCCACCTCGTCTCCGTCGACGGTGAACGTCGCCTGCCCCTCGACGACGTAATAGAGCTCGGGGGCGCTGCTGGCGGACTCGTCGTGCTCGGGGATCACGGTGCCGTCGTCCTGCCCGCGCCACAGGTTGATCCCGAACGTCTCGATCCCGAAGTGATGCCGCACCGGGATCCAGTGCGGCCATTGGTTCGACGCGATCTCGTCGATGTGGGCCTTCTCGTAAGCAGCCATGGGGCGACCTTATCGCTCTCCGAGCCGTCTGAACAAGGTCTCGGGCGGCAGGTCGGCTAGCGAGTCGAGGACGAGGTCGGCGCCGGCCTCCTCCAGCCCGAGGTCGCGTGTCACGTCGTTGGGGACGGCGATGCAGAAGATTCCGGCGGCCTTCGCGGCTCGGACGCCGTTCGGCGAGTCCTCGAAGGCGACCGCCTCGGACGCATCGACCCCGAGCGCCTGGAGCGCCTCGAGATACAGCGTCGGTGACGGCTTTGCTCGGGCCGGATCCCCGTCGGCGGTGTAGATCGCGTCCCAGCCGACCGCCTCCTCCAGCCGCTCGAGATGCATGTCGACCCAGCGGCGAGTCGAGCTGGAGACGATCGCCCGCTTAAGTCCGTGGCGGCGGGCCGAGGCGAGGTACTCCTCGATCCCCGGACGCAGCTCCTCCGCCTCGATCAGGGCGATCTCGTGGGCATAACGTCGTTCGTTCAGCGCCTCCCGCTCGAGCGGCTCGCCCACCAGCTCCTCGAGGTGGTCCATCGGATTCCACGGTGCGTGCGTGGTGCCGACGAGCGTCGCCCACAGGTCCGTCGGCAGCTCGTGCCCGTGCTCGCGGTAGAGGAGTTCCCAGCCGGCCCGCGAGGCGAGCTCCGTGTCGAGGATGAGGCCGTCGAAATCGAACAGGAAGGCGCGGACCTGCACGGGCGGTCAGAGTACGCGCGTGGCGATCCTAGGCGTCGATGTCGGCGGCACGTTCACCGACGCCGTGCTCGTCGAGGAGGGACGCATCCGGACGGCCAAGGTGCCGACGGCGGCTCGGCAGGAGAAGTCGGTGATCGCCGCGGCGCGCGCTGTCGGCGCCGGGGACGGGGTGGCGCGCTTTGCGCACGGAACGACGGTCGCCACGAACGCGCTCCTCGAGCGGCGCGGCGCCCGCACCGCGTACGTCGGCAACGCAGGCTTCGAGCACCTCCTCCACCTGCGCCGCCAGACGCGCGCCCACCTCTACCGTCTCTGCGCCGACCACCCCGAGCCGCTCGTGCCGCTCGAGCGGTGTCGCGGCGTAGGCGGCCGGCACGGGCCCGAAGGAGAGCTCGAGCCGCTCGATCTCGACTCGCTCCCCGATCTCGGCGACGCGGAGGCCGTCGCTGTCTGCCTTCTCTTCGCGTTCCGCGATCCCTCACATGAGCAGGCGGTCGCGGCCGAGCTGCGGCGCCGCCATCCCGGCGTCCACGTCGTCGCGTCGCACGAGCTCGCGCCCGAGTTCCGGGAGTACGAGCGCGCCTCGACGACGGCCGCCGACGCCTACCTCGCGCCCGGCGCGGCGCGCTACCTGCGCGCGCTCGCTGCGGCCGCCGCGGAGGCCGGGCTGCCCGAGCCCGTCGTGATGCTCTCCTCCGGCGGCGTCGTCCCCGCAAAGGAAGCCGCGGCGCACCCCGCGCGGCTGCTCGTCTCCGGGCCGGCGGGCGGCGTCGTCGGCGCGGGGCTCGTCGCGCGCCGAGCAGGCTTCGAAGACGCGATCGCCTTCGACATGGGCGGCACCTCCACGGACGTCTGCCTCCTCCCGGGCGGCCGGGCCGCGCGGGTGCCCCAGCGCGAAGTCGGAGGCCTGCCGATCAGGCTGCCCTCGGTGGACGTGCACACGGTCGGCGCGGGCGGAGGCTCGCTCGTCCGGCGCGATGCGGGCGGCGCGCTGCGGGTCGGGCCGGAGTCGGCCGGGGCGGATCCCGGCCCAGCCTGCTACGGCCGCGGCGGCGGCCCCACGGTCACCGACGCGAATCTCCTGCTCGACCGGCTGCCCGGCGAGCTGCCGGGCGGGCTCGTCCTCGATCGGAACGCGGCGGCGGCGGCTCTCGACGGGATCGATCCCGCCGCGGTCGTCGAGGTGGTGAACGCCGAGATGCTGCGGGCGTTGCGCGTCGTCTCGGTCGAGCGCGGCCACGATCCTCGCGAGTTCGCGCTCGTCGCCTACGGCGGCGCCGGCCCGCTGCACGCGTGCGCGCTCGCTGAGGAGCTGGGGATGGAGGCCGTGCTCGTGCCGGCAGCGGCGGGAGTTCTCTCCGCGCTCGGCCTCGCGGCCGGCGACGAGCGGCGCGACCACGTCGTCTCGCACGTCCGGCCGCTCGGCGTAGTGGACGATCTGCCGCCTGCCGGTGAGGCGGACCTCCGCTACCGCGGCCAGTCCTTCGAGCTGACCGTTCCGCTAGGGGACGAACCCGGGCTCGCGGAGCGCTTCCACCGCGCGCACGAGGAGCGTTACGGCTACGCCGACCGCGGGCGCGAGGTCGAGCTCGTCGCCGTCCGCACCGCGGACGTCGTGCCTGGCCCGGAGCTGGCGTTGCCGGATGGCGAGCCACAGCACTTGCCCGGCCCGGCCCTGCTCGAACTCGAGGGGTCGACCTTGTGGATTCCCCCTGGGTGGGAGGGGGCTAGGGATGGTCCCAGCTGGGTCGTGACGCGTGAATGACGTGATCGCACCGATTCAGCTTCAAGTGATCGGCGCGTCGTTGCGGTCGATCGCGGAAGAGATGGGGGCCGTCCTGATCCGCTCCTCCTTCTCCGCCAACATCAAGGAACGGCGCGACTGCTCGACCGCCCTGTTCGACGAGCGCGGGCGGATGATCGCGCAGGCGGAGCACATCCCGGTTCACCTCGGCGCGATGCCCGATGCGGTCGCGGCCGTCATGCGGCTCGGGCTCGAGCCGGGTCAGGTGACGATCCTCAACGACCCGTACACAGGCGGCACGCACCTGCCTGACGTGACCCTCGTCTCGCGCACCGCTCTCGGCTTCGCGGTCTCGCGCGCGCACCACGCCGAGCCTGCGAGCCTGCCCGCCTTCTCGCGCACGCTCGAGGAGGAGGGCGTGATCCTGCCGCCGCAGCTCCTCACCGACGAAGTGCTCGATCGCTTCGTCGAGGCGACGCGGCAGCCGGAGGAGCGGCGAGGCGACCTCCGCGCCCAGCTCGCCGCGCACCGTCTCGCCGAGCGGCGGCTCGAGGAGCTGTGCGCACGGCGCGGCCGCGACCGCGTCGCCGCCGCAAGCGACGAGCTGTACGCCTACTCCGAACGGATAGTGCGGGCGGCGCTCGCCCAGCTCCCGGACGGGCGCGGCGAGGCCGAGGACGTCGTCGAGGCGGTCGACGGCGATCTCCCGATCCGGTGCGCGGTCGAGATTGCAGGCGACGAGATACGGATCGACTTCACGGGGACGGCGCCGCAATACGACGGCAACCTCAACTGTCCGCTCGCGGTGACGAAGTCGGCCTGCTACTTCGTCGTCCGCTGCCTCACCGAGCCGGACCTGCCGGCCTCGGGCGGCGCCTTCGCGCCCGTCACCGTGACCGCACCGGACGGCTGCCTTGTCAACGCGCGCCGGCCGGCAGCCGTCGTCGCCGGCAACACCGAGACCTCGTCGCGCATCGTCGACGTGGTCTTCGCTGCGCTCGGCGAGCTTCTTCCGGTGCCGGCGGCGGGCCAGGGGACGATGAACAACCTCGCCTTCGGCAACGACCGTTTCACCTACTACGAGACGGTGGGCGGCGGCCAGGGTGCCTGCCCTGAGGGCGACGGACCGAGCGGCGTCCACGTCGCGATGTCGAACACGCTGGCCACGCCGGCCGAAGCGATCGAGCTCGAGTATCCGCTCCGCGTCGAGCGCTGGGAGCTGCGGCTCGGTTCGGGCGGCGCGGGCGCCCATCGCGGCGGCGACGGCGTCGTGCGCGAGCTGCGGGTGCTCGAGGACTGCCGGCTCTCGGTGCTCGCCGAGCGGCGGCGGCACATGCCGCCGGGCCGCGGCGGAGGGGAGGACGGTGCTCGAGGCCGGACCCTCGTGAACGGCGACGAGCAGCCGCCGAAGCTGACGCGGCAGCTGCATGCGGGCGACGTCGTCCGGCTCGAGACGCCGGGCGGCGGCGGCCAAGGGGCGGAGTAGGCTCAGGGGCAATGGAGCGTCCGGTCAAGGTCGCGTGCGCGCAGGTCGAGCCCGTCGTGCTCGACCGGGAGGCGACGCTAGACAAGCTCGAGACGGTCGCCGGCGAGGCCGCGGGCGAGGGGGCCGAGCTCGTCGTCTTTCCGGAGACATTCGTGCCGGTCTACCCGTCGTCGCTCTGGGCCAAAGCGTTCGCCGGCTGGGAGGCTCAGGGCGCGAAGGAGACGTTCGCGCGCCTCGCGCAGGAGTCGGTTGCCGTCGGCTCGCCCGCCGAGCGCCGAATCGCCGCAGTGGCACAGGAGCTCGGCATTTGGATCGTGACCGGCGTCAACGAGGTCGAGCCCGAGCGGCCCGGGACGATCTACAACGCGCTCCTCTACCACTCGCCGGCCGGGGACCTCGCCCTCCATCACCGCAAGCTCGTGCCGACCAACCACGAGCGGCTCGTCTGGGGCCAGGGCGACGGCCGCGGCCTCACGGCGGTCGAGACCGGCTTCGGCCGGCTCGGCGGACTGATCTGCTGGGAGAACTACATGCCGCTCGCGCGCGTCGCGCTCTACGAGTCGGGTGTCGAGATCTACGTCGCCTCGACCGCCGACGACGGCGACGCATGGCAGCAGACGCTCGTCCACATCGCCCGGGAGAGCCGCGCGTACGTCGTCGCGCCGGCGCACTTCCAGCGGGAGTCGGCGTATCCGGACGACTTCCCGCTGGCCTCGGATATCGCGGGGGCGGGGACGATCGGCCGCGGCGGCAGCGCGATCCTCGCTCCCGACGGCTCGTACCTGGCGGGGCCGCTGTACGACGAGGAGGCCATCCTCTACGCGGAGCTCGATCCAGGGCGCCTGCTCGCCGAGCGCCAGCGCTTCGACCCGGTCGGCCACTACAGCCGGCCGGACGTCCTCCAGCTCACAGTTCGCGTGGACGGTGCGCCGACGAGTACACGTCCTTCCGCGCGATCTTCCCGTCCCTGAGCGGGAACACGTCGACGCCGTCCCACTCCTTCGAGCCGCTCGACGCCGTCCACTCGCAGACGGCGAAGTCGTCGCCGACATAGAGCGAACGCGTCGTGAACCGCAGCTTCGGGTTGTTGCGGAAGATCTGGGCGATGTGCTCGCGGACGGCTGCGGCGCCTTCCGCGCGCTCGTCAGCCGTGTGGTTGTCGAAGACGATGTCCGTATGGTGGAGCTCGTGGATCGCGTCGAGGTCCTGCGCGTTCCAGGCCGCGTTGTAGCGCTCGATCAGCTCGCGGACGTTCATCGCCGTCGACGCAGGACTCTCGCATCTCCGACGCGCCGTGTCACCCCGTCGGCGTCGAAGCGCTCGAGATAGAGCTGGGCCGTCTTCCTCCCGACACCGAGGGCGTCGCGGAAACGGGCGAGCGTGATCCCGTCGACGAGGGCGGCCCGCGCCCGCTCGTAGGCCGCCGGGGAAATCGCATAGCCGTCACCGAGGCGCACGAGCCGCCCCTGCTCCTCGAGGAAGCGGGCGAGCGGCGCATCCTCGACGCGCACCGGCTCGAGGCCGAGCTGCGCCTCGACGGCCGCGGCGGCCTCGGCGCGCTCGCCGAGTCCGGCCGCGGAGCCGGGCCGGTACAGCTTCGCGCCGCGCCGCTCGAGGCCGAGGTGGGGGACGACGGCCTCGGCCCATGGCTCCGACGGCACCGGGACGCCCGGATCGAGCGGGTCGGCCGCCTCGAGCGCGGCGTCGAGAGAGGCCCGGAGCTCGTCCAGCCACTCCGGCGACCACGCCCATTCGCCCTCCACTTCGACGCCGACGCGCCGCAGCTCGCTCGCGCGCACGGGCGCGTGTACGAGCACCTCGCCGCGCTCGAGCGCCTCGAACCGGGCTGGGTCGGCATGGCGCGGCGGTGCCGGATCGAGGACGACCCCACCGCCGACCGTCGTCCCGGCACGGAGCACGACATGGTCGCCGCGCGCGGCTACGACCGGGCGGGACAGGCGCAGCTGGGCGAAGCGGTCGCCGGCGACCGCGACGCGAGCGGCAGTCTCCGAGGTGCCGTGGTGGAGCATGACGCGGGGCGGGATCTCCGCCAGAGGATCGAGCGTGACGTCGAGCCGGAAGCTCGGCCTGAACACCCCGGGCGAGACGAGGACGTCGCCGCGGCGCAGCTCCCGTCGCTCCACGCCCGGGAGAGAGACCGCGACGCGCTGTCCCGCCTCGGCGCGCTCGACGGACCGGTCGTGCACCTGCACGCTCCGCACCCGCACGGTCCGGCCGCGCGGCTCGACGCGCAGCGCGTCGCCCTCCCCGATCGTCCCCGACCAGAGCGTCCCCGTCGCGACCGTGCCGATGCCGCGAAGGGAGAAAGAGCGGTCGACGTACAGCCTCGCCGGCCCGTCGGCACCGGGCTTCGTGACGCGCGACGCGACTTCCGCGAGCGCCGCACGAAGCTCGTCGAGCCCGGCGCCGGTTCGGGCGCTCGTGGCGACGACCGGCGCGCCGGGGACGAGCTCCTCCGCCTCGACACGCGCGAGCTCGAGCGTCTCCTCGTCGACGAGGTCCGCTTTCGTCAGCGCGACGACTCCCCGCTCGATCCCGAGCAGGCGCAGGATCGCGAGGTGCTCGTGCGTCTGCGGGCGCGCTCCCTCGCCGGCGTCGATCACGAGGAGAAAGACGTCGATACCGCTCGCGCCCGCGACCATCGTCCGGACGAAACGCTCGTGCCCGGGGACGTCGACGACGGAGAGGCTCGTGCCGTCCGGCAGCTCGAGCGGCGCATAGCCGAGGTCGATCGAGATGCCGCGCTCGTGCTCCTCGGGCAGGCGGTCGGTGTTCTTGCCGGTCAGGGCCTCGACGAGCGCCGTCTTGCCGTGGTCGATGTGACCCGCGGTGCCGACCGTCAGGGGCACGGCCGCGCCTCGATCGCACCGGCCTCGTGGAAGGCGACAGGCTCCCAGCCGGACTCCTCCAGAAGTGAACGCCAATCTTCCTCCGTCCGCTCGCGGCCGGCCGAGATGACGAGCATGAGGAGGTCGAGCCACTTCGCACCGGAGGGCTCGTTCCCCGGCTGGATGATGGACTCGATCAGGAGGAGGCGCTCGCCCGCCGACGCGCGAACCGTGCGCAGGATGCGCAGTGCCGCTTCGTCGTCCCAGTCGTGGATGATCGTCGAGAGGACGTGCACGTCCCCCCGCGGCACGCCGTCGAAGAAGCTGCCCTCGACGAACGTCAGCCGCTCGCCGAACGACGGCTCGTCGCGCACCGTCTCCGGCAGGTCGAAGACGATCCCGCGCATCCCGGGGTGCCGGTCGAGGAGCGCGCGCAGGAGCGAGCCGTTGCCGCCGCCTACGTCCACGACCAGCTCGTCGCCGCGCAAGCCGACCGCGTCGAGCCGCTCGATCCGCCTCTGCCAGTTCTGCTCCATTGCCCGGTCGAACAGGGCGCGCTCCTCGGGATGGCTGCCCAGCCACGACCAGAACTCGTCGCCGAACACTCGCGGGAAGGGCGCCTCGCCGCTCGCGTCGAGCGCCGCGACGGCTTGGAGCCAGGGGCCTCCGAAGAGCCGCGCGAACGCATCCCAGCCGTCCGCCGTCAGGGTGGAGGACGCATCGGTGTTCGCGAAGACGCGCGGCTCGACCTCCGCAAAGATGCCGTCGCTCGCCAGCGCGCGCAAGACGCGGTAGAGGACGTCCGCGTCGGCGCCCCTTCGCGCGGCGAGCTCGTCGACGCTGCGGGGGCCGTCGGCCAACGCGTGCGCGACGCCATGCTCGGCGGCGAGCGCGAGCGCACGGGTCACCAACCCTCCGCGCAGGGCATCCCAGACGTCGGTCATCTCCGCGCGGCACGAACGGCGGTAGCGGCCTCCTCGGCGTCGGCGTCCGTCAGCGTGAGGCAGTCCAACAGCAGCCGGCCGTCGCGGACGACGCCGACGACCGGCGGCTCGCCGGCGCGCAGCGGCTCGGCTAGCGACTCCTCGAGGGCGCAGGCGAAGCTCGGCAGCTCCGCGAGCGGCAGGGCGCCGCCGCCGACGCGTCCGACCGTCTCCTCGACCTCGCCGCCGGTCGCCGCCGCGAGCCGTTCGGCGCGCTCGCGCACAGCGTGCGTCTCTTGTCCGAGTGTCCGCAGGACGGGAATCCGCTCCGGCGCCTCGAGGTGCAGGAGGAGCGTCCCTTCGAGCGCCGCGAGCGAGAGCTTGTCGATCCGCAGCGCGCGTTGCAGGGGGTGGCGGCGCAGCCGCTCGACGAGGTCCGCGCGGCCGAGCACGATGCCCGCCTGTGGGCCGCCGAGCAGCTTGTCGCCCGAGAAACAGACGAGATCGGCGCCGGCGGCGAGTGCCTCGCGCGCGGTGGGCTCCGCCTCGACAGGCGTGACCGCGCCGGAGCCGAGGTCGTCGACGAGCGGGAGGCCGTGGCGGCGCGCGACTGCGGCGACCTCCTCGAGCCGGGGCCGCTCTTCGAATCCGACAACGCGGAAATTCGACTGGTGGACGCGGAGAACGAGGGCCGTTTCGGGGCCGATCGCGTTCTCGTAGTCGGCTGCCCGCGTCCGGTTGGTCGTCCCGACCTCGACGAGCCGGGCGCCGGAGCGCGCGAGGACGTCCGGGATCCGGAAGCCGTCGCCGATCTCGATCAGCTCGCCGCGTGAGACGACGACGTCCCGTCCTTCGGCGAGCGCCGCGAGCGCGAGCAGGACGGCCCCCGCGTTGTTGTTGACCACGAGCGCCGATTCCGCGCCGGTCAGCCGGCGCAAGATGGCGACGACGTGGTCCTGGCGCGACCCGCGGACGCCCTCGGAGAGGTCGAACTCGAGGTTGGAGTAGCCGCGGCCGGCCTCGACGACCCGGGAAAGCGCCTCCTCCGCGAGCGGCGCGCGGCCGAGATTCGTATGGACGACGACGCCGGTCGCGTTGAGCACGCGCCGCAGGCGCGGCCGCCGCGCGTCGCGCAGCTCCTCCCGGAGCCGCGCGGCGAGATCCCCCGGATCCGCGCCGCCCCGGATCTCCTCCCGCGCGCGGTCGATGACGGCCCGCGCCGCGTCCACCGCGAGCGGGTCGCCGGCCTCGCGCGCGAGCTCGTCCACCGAGGGCAGATCGCGGAGCTCCATCGCGGCGAACGCTACTGCGCGTCCGCCTTTTCCGGGGCGTGCGGGCTCGCCTTCCCGTCTCCTGCACGGTAGGCGTCGAGCACCGTCTCGAGCGCTATGCGGGGCTCGTCCGTCAGGGTCAGGAGAGCGAGGTCGTCCGCCGAGACCATGCCGTCGGCGAGGGCGCTGCGGCGCACCCATTCGAGCAGCGGCGTCCAGTACGCCTCGCCCATCAGGACGACCGGGAAGTGGACGATCTTGCCGGTCTGGATCAGCGTCAGTGACTCGAACAGCTCGTCGGCCGTGCCGAAGCCGCCGGGGAAGACGCAGAAGCCCTCCGCCGCCTTCACGAACATCGTCTTGCGGGCGTAGAAGTGGTCGAAGGTGAGCGCGAGGTCGAGGTAGTCATTCGTCTTCTGCTCGTGCGGCAGCTCGATCCCGAAGCCGACCGAAAGCCCGCCGCCCTCCTGGCAGCCGCGGTTCGCCGCCTCCATCACGCCCGGCCCGCCGCCGGTGACGACGGCCCAGCCCGCCTCGGCGAAGAGGCGCCCCGTCTCGCGCGCGAGCTCGAACGGCCGCGACCCCTCCGGCGCTCGCGCCGAGCCGAAGCAGGAGACCGCAGGGCGATCGATCCGCTCGACCGCCTCGAACCCGGCGAGGAACTCGCTCCCGATCGCCTGCGAGCGCTGACGGAGGTGCTCGAGGCTGTGATGCGTCTGGAGGAGGTCGCGGTCCTCCATCACAGCATCCCGCTGTGGCGGGTCGCGAGCAGCCCGCCTACGAGCGCCGCTGCGATGAGCCCGTACAGAACCGCGATCAGCATGGCGTGTTCCCGGTCCGGTGGGACCGCCTCGACTGGGACGCCGTTCTCGTAGCGGATCCAGCCGCGCCGGGACTCCGAGATCGCCCGGAAGACGGTGCCGCCGTCGAGGAAGCCGATCGGCAGCGCGTTGAAAGCGTTGAGCAGGAAGCCGATGTTGGCCAGCACCACGAGCCACGTCGAGTCGCGAGCCGAGCCGACGGCCCACACCGCCGCGGCGGACAGGCCGCCCACCAACGGTCCGGCGAGCGAGATGAGTGCGCTCCGCCACGGCGGCAGCCCCGCATGCCTGACCGTGACGAACGCGCCGAGGAAGGGGATGAAGGTCGGAAGCGAGACCGGTACGCCCTGCCGGCGCGCCTCGGCCACGTGACCGAGCTCGTGCACGAGGATCAGCAGGACGAGGCCGAGCCCGAACTTCCAGCTCCCGAACCAGAACGAGTAGGCGGCGAAGGACACGAAGAAGGCGAAGAACTTCCCGAACAGGAAGCCCCACTTGAGGGCCGCCCCGCCGATCACGATCGCGCTTCCGCCGAGCCGCTCGAGCGAGCGGCGGACGATGCCGCGTTCCTGTTCGGCCTGCGCGCTCACGACCCTCGGCCGATCCATTCCTCGCCGCCGGCGTAGACCTCTTTCTTCCAGAGCGGGATCGACGTCTTCAGCGTCTCGATCGCCTCGCGGCAGGCGTCGAGGGCGGCCGAGCGGTGCGGGGCGGAGACGGCGATCACGACGCTCGCCTCCCCGATCTCGACCCGCCCGAGCCGGTGATGGACGGCGACTCCGCAGAGCCCATGCCGCTCCGTGAGCTCGGCGGCCAGTCGCTCGAGCATCTCCTCCGCCATCTCCTCGAACGCCTCGTACTCGAGGTGGAGGACGTCCCGGCCCCTCGAGCGGCGCCGCACCGTGCCGACGAAGCTCGCGATCGCTCCCGCCTCCGGCGACTCGACCTCGCGGACGACCGCCGCCACGTCGAGTGGGCCGAGGGCGAGCTGGAGGGAGCCGCCGCTCACCGGTGGGATCAGCGCCACCTCGTCGCCGTCCACGAGCTCGCGGCCCGGCTCGACGTACTCGCGGTTGACGGCGTAGAGGAGACCGGGCGGCTCGTCTCCGAGCCCGAGCGCCGGCCACACGTCCTCCACACGCGAGACGTCCTCGAGCTCCAGACGCGCACGACCGGCGAGTTCCCGGAGACCGGCGAAAAGGCGGACGGTGACGCGCATCTGCGTGAGTGTGCCCGACGGCAATACTGGGCCGATGGGGATGTTCTTCCACGACCGGGGCGAGCCGCCGCCCGACCGCCCGGCCGATCCGGCGGTGCGGCGCGCCAACATGCGCCGTATCCGGCCGTTGTTCAAGCCGTACTGGCGGCGGCTCTCGGTTCTGCTCGGACTGATCGTTGCGAGCGCGAGCCTCGGTGTGCTGCCGGCGTTCCTCCTCCGCCGCGTCCTCGTGGCGATCGCCCGGCACGACACGGGCGCGATCTCGTTCAACGCCGGAGGGATGATCGTGATCGCGGTCGTCTCGGGTGTCCTCGCAGTGATCCAGACGCTGCTCTCGAACCAGGTCGGCCAGCGCGTCATGCACGACCTGCGCGCCGCCGTCTTCCGTCACCTGCAGCAGCTCTCGCTTGCGTTCTTCACGCGGACGCGCACCGGGGAGGTGCAGTCACGGATCTCGAACGACATCGGCGGCGTCCAGAACGTCGTCACGAACACCGCGACGAACATCGCCTCGAGCCTCACCACCGTGGTCGCGACGATGGTCGGCATGCTGTTCCTCAACTGGGAGCTGGCGCTCTTCGCGTTCGCGCTGATCCCGTTCTTCGTCGTCCTCACACGCCGGGTAGGGGCCGAGCGGCGGAGGATCGCGAAGTCGACGCAGGAGTCGCTCGCCGACATCTCGAGCCTCGTCCAGGAGTCGCTCTCGGTCAGCGGGATCCTGCTCGGCAAGACGATGGGGCGCCGCGACGAGCTCGCCGACCGCTTCGAGGGCGAGTCGCTACGGCTCTCCGAGCTCGAGGTGCGTCAGCGCATGGCCGGCCGCTGGGTGATGGCGTCGATCCAGACGAGCTTCTCGGTCATGCCGGCCGCCGTCTACTGGCTCGGCGGCACCGTCCTCAGCCACTCGATCTCGATCGCGACGATCGTCGCCTTCACCACATTGCAGACGCGGCTCTTCTTCCCGGTCGGCTCGTTGCTCGGCGTCGGCCTCGACATCCAGACCTCGCTCGCGCTCTTCGACCGGATCTTCGAGTACCTCGACGCGCCGGTCGACATCGCCGAGCGTGAGGAAGCCATGGAGGCGGCCGAGGCGGGCGACGTCGTCTTCGACTCCGTCTGGTTCCGCTACACCGATGATGTCTGGACGCTGCAGGACGTGAGTTTCGTCGTGCCCGCGGGGACGAAGACCGCGCTCGTCGGCGAGACCGGTTCCGGCAAGACGACGCTCGGCTACCTCGCGGCGCGGCTCTACGACGTCGACCGCGGCTCCGTCTCGATCGGCGGCGTCGACATCCGCGATCTCAGCTTCAACACGCTCGCAGGCCTCGTCGGCGTCGTCTCCCAGGAGACGTACCTCTTCCACGCCTCGGTACGGGAGAACCTTCTCTTCGCGAAGCCCGGCGCGACGGACGAGGAGCTCTTCGCGGCGGCGGAGGCGGCGCGGATCCACCACGTGATCGCCGCGCTCCCGGAGGGCTACGAGACGGTCGTCGGTGAGCGCGGCTACCGCTTCTCGGGCGGCGAGAAGCAGCGGATCGCAATCGCAAGGACGATCCTCCGCAACCCGCCGATCCTCGTCCTCGACGAGGCGACCTCCTCGCTCGACACCGAGACCGAGCGACTTGTGCAGGAGGCGCTCGACCGGCTCTCGGAAGGGCGGACGACAATCGCGATCGCGCACAGGCTCTCGACCGTCAGGGACGCGGACCAGATCGTCGTCCTCGACCGCGGGCAGGTCGTGGAGCGAGGCCGTCACGAGGAGCTGATCGCCGCCGGCGGGCGCTACGCCGCGCTCGTCAGCCGCGACGCGGAGCTCGAGCCACCCGCTCTCGTGTAGAAGGCGACGTACGATCCGTCCATGGCGGCCACCGGCGACCGGCGCACCGAGTCGGGCATCGAGGTGAAGCCGGTCTACACCGCCGCCGACGCGCCGCGCGAGCTCGAGCCGCCGGGCGAGTTCCCGTTCACGCGCGGGCCGTACCCGGACATGTACCGCGGCCGGCTGTGGACGATCCGGCAGTACGCCGGCTTCGCCTCGGCGGAGGAGTCGAACGCGCGCTACCGCTACCTCCTCGACCGCGGCCAGACCGGCCTCTCGATCGCCTTCGACCTGCCCACTCAGCTCGGCTACGACTCCGACGACCCGCGCGCGCTCGGCGAGGTCGGCCGCACCGGCGTGGCGATCGACTCGATCGCGGACATGGAGATCCTGCTCGCCGGGATCCCGCTCGGCGAGGTCTCGACGTCGATGACCATCAACGCGCCCGCGTCGCTCCTGCTGCTCCTCTACGAGCTGGTCGCCGAAGAGCAAGGAGTGGCGCCCGACGCGCTCCGCGGCACCGTCCAGAACGACATCCTCAAGGAGTACATCGCGCGCGGGAACTACATCTTCCCGCCGAGGCCCTCGATGCGTCTCACAACCGATCTCTTCGCGTACTGCGCCGAGCGTATTCCGGGTTGGAACACCATCTCGATCAGCGGCTACCACATCCGCGAGGCCGGCTCGACTGCGGTGCAGGAGCTTGCGTTCACGCTCGCCAACGGGATCGCCTACTGCGACGCGGCGGTCGAGGCCGGCCTTTCGCCCGACGAGTTCGGCGCGCGCCTGTCATTTTTCTTCAATGCGCATAACCACTTCTTCCAGGAGGTGGCGAAGTTCCGGGCGGCGCGAAGGCTGTGGGCGCGGATCATGCGCGAGCGCTTCGGCGCGACGAACCCGCGAGCGCTCGCCCTCCGCTTCCACGCACAGACCGGCGGCTCGACGCTCACGGCGCAGCAGCCGGAGAACAACGTTGTCCGTGTCGCGATCCAGGCGCTGTCCGCCGTCGCCGGCGGCGCGCAGAGCCTCCACACGAACGGCTACGACGAGGCGCTAGCCCTGCCGACCGAGCACGCGGCGCACGTCGCGTTGCGCACGCAGCAGATCCTCGCTGCGGAGGCGGGCACGACCGACACCGCCGACCCGCTCGGCGGCTCCTACTTCGTCGAGGCGCTCACCGACGAGCTCGAGGCGCGCGCGCGGGAGCTGATCGAACGCGTGGAGGACGCCGGCGGCGCCGTCGCGGCCGTCGAGTCCGGCTTCGTGCAGGAGGAGATCGAGCGCGCCGCGTTCGAGTACCAGCAGCAGGTCGAGGCGGGGGAGCGGGTCATCGTCGGCGTGAACGCGTTCAAGGAGCAGTCGGCCGAGCGCATCGAGCTCCTCCGCATCGACCCGGCGGCGGAACGGCGCCAGCTCGAGCGAACAGCGCGCCTGCGGGCGGAGCGGAACGCCGAGGAGGCGGCCACGGCGATCGCGGCCGTACGAGAGGCCGCGCGAGGCGAGACGAACATGCTCCCGCCGATGCGCGAGGCGCTGCGGGCACGCTGCACCGTCGGCGAGATCTGCGAGTCGCTGCGCGAGGAGTGGGGGATGTACGACTCGCAGCGCCGCCCCTCCTGAGCCGACGCGCGCTCAACGCAAAGCCAGCCGAACTACATCGCGGCGACGGCCGGAACGACTCAGGGGGTCCCCAACGACAACGACGTCACGGTTGACCTGCCGAACATCGTCGACCAGCTCGAGAGCCATCACAAGTCGTGGAAGGGCTACATACAGTCGTACTCGCTCTGTGCGACGAAGTTCGACCACGCCTGTGGCAACCAGCTCTACGAGCGTAAGCACAACCCGTTCATCTCGTTCACGGATGTCCAGAACAGCCCGGAGCGGCTGGCGAAGCTCGTCGAGCTGACCCAGCTGAGCTCCGACCTCGCCTCGAACGACGTGCCCGATGACTCGTGGATCAGCCCGGATCAGTGCCACGACATGCACGGCAGGGGCGGCGGGGGCTCGGCGGATCCGTGTGACTTCTCCAACGAGCAGCCGCTGATCCAGGCGGGGGACACATTCCTCGCCGACACGGTCAGCGAGATCATGTCCTCGAAGGCGTGGGGCCGAACGCGGTCATCTTCGTCACTTGGGACGAGGAGCGACTTCACCGGCTCGCCCACCGACTTCGGCTTCGGCGACACCCGCGGCTGCTGTGACGCCAACCCGGGCGGTGGCCACGTACTCACGATCGTGATCAACGGCGGCCCGAACGAGCCGCAGGCCTCGTTCACCCCGTACAGCCACTACTCGATGCTGCGCACGATCGAGGACAGCTGGCATCTCGGCTGCCTCGCTCACACCTGCGACACCACGTGCCGGCGATAACCGACCTCGTCGATCGGCGCAAATAGGCAATCCGGCCGGGAGGGCTGGCGTGCCGCCGGCGCTCCCGACTCATCGCTAGTCGGTCCACCATCCGGGAACGATCTCGCCGTCGTTCTCCTCGCCGAGCGGCGCGCCGAAGGCGATCACCGTGATCCCGTCCGAACCGGCCTCGAGGTTGCGCATCACGCCTGGGCCGATCCGCAGGATGTCCCACGGACGCAGCTCGTGCACCTCGTCGTCGAGCTTGATCCGGCCCGATCCCTCCGCGATCACGTAGATCTCCTCCTGCCGCGAGTGCGTATGACCGAACGGCTGGCGCACCCCGGGCGGCAGCTTCTCGACCCCCACGCCGCCCAGCGTGCAGCCGAGGTCGCGTCTCGGAAAGCGGACGTCCATCCCTTCCGGCATCTGGAACTTCGGGGCGACGTTCTCGACGTCGCCGAGGTTCAGAATCGTGTACTTGCTCATGCCCGGGAGGCTACGCCCTCGAGCAGCTCGTCGAGGTCGACGGCGGCGCCCTCCACCCGGAGCTCGCGAACCCGCTCGGCCCCGAGCGCGCCGACGGTGTAATCGGTGATTCGCTGTTGCGCCTCAACCTCGTCCGGACTGGGAATGGCGCCGATCGCGGAGAAGAGCCTCTCGGAGGCGCCGAGCAGCGTGGCCGCGCGCAGTGCGTCCTCGTCGATCATGGCCAGCTCCGCGAGCCCGCCGAGGCAGTAGGCGATCACCTCGCGATAGCCGAGCCGCCGCGCGATCACAAGGCTCTCACGCAACGCGTCGAGGCCTTGGTCGGATCGACCCAGGGCGAGCTCGGACCGGCCCAGGTTGTGCAGATTGACGGCAACGCCGTCGTCGTCCCCCGCCTCCCGGCCGACCTCGATGGCCTCGCGGTAGTAGCGGACGGCGGTCGCCGGATCGCCGCGCATCTGCGCAACGGTGCCCAGGTTGCCGAGCGCCGCCGCGAGGCGCATCGGCTTGCCCTGGCTACGGAAGAGCGGAACGCTTTCCTCGTACAGCGCGGAAGCACGGTCGAGATCCAGCTCGGCGATCGCCACGCCGCCGAGCTCGGCGATCGACCGGGCGATCCCTTCCTCGTCGCCGAGCTCCCGGTAGAGATCGAGGCTCTCCTGCAGGAGGACAGCAGCCACACTCGTGTCCCCCTGCCGGAACGGGAAGATCGCGCCGTGCACGAGCGCCAGCGCCCGCAGTTCCTTCGGGGCGCCCGCCATGCGGCCGAAGATCCCGTCGAAGAAGCGGCGGCCCTCGCTCAGGTGCCCCTTCAGGACCCAGTACCACCGCGCCGCGACGGCGAGCCGCACCTCCAGCTCGACGTCGCCTGCGGCGGCCGCCCAGGCCAGGGCAGCGCGATGGTTGTCGAGATCCTCATCGAGGACGGCCAACAGAGACTCGTGCGCATCGGCGCCGCCGAGCCACGCCGCGGCTCCCTCCTCCACGCGCGCCAGGACGTGCTCGCCGTGGCGCCGGCGCAGGATCTCGGCCTCACCCGAGGCCTCGAGCAGCTCGCCGGCGTACTCGCGGATCGTCTCGAGCATCGCGAACCGGGGCTGGCCGGTGGGCCGGCGCAGCGGGCGGACGAGGCTCTCGTCGACGAGAGACGACAGGGTCTCGAAGACATCGAGCCCGTTCTCGCCGCAGACCGCCTCAGCCGCCTCGAGGGTCCAGCCGCCGGCGAACACGGCGAGCCTCGCGAAGAGCGTGCGCTCGTCCTCGTCCAGGAGGCCGTGGCTCCACTCGAGCGTCGCCCGGAGGGTGCGCTGGCGTCCGGGCAGGTCGTGAGCCCCGCCGACGAGCAGGTCGAGCGCCCGGTCGAGGCGACTGTTCATCGTCTCGGGCGGCAGGAGCTTGGAGCGCGCGGCGGCCAACTCGATCGCAAGGGGCAGCCCGTCGAGCCTCGCGCATACCTCCGCGACCGCGGCAACGTTGCTCTCGTCGAGCTGGAACTCCGGGTCGACGGCGCCCGCCCGCGCCGCGAAAAGGCGCACAGCATCGTTCGCCACGAGCTCCTCGAAGCTCACATGCGCCCCCGGTTCGGGGACAGCGAGCGGAGGGACGGGGTACTCGTGCTCGCCGGCGAGGCGGAGCGGCGTTCGGCTCGTCGCGAGCACGAGCAGCCGGGGCGCGGCCGTGAGGAGACGGGCGACGAGCTCGACGTCCGGTACGAGCTGCTCGAGGTTGTCGAGCAGCAGGAGCATGCTGCGGTCGCCGAGCTGGGCCGAGAGCACGTCCTCCACGCTCTCGGCGGTCTCGCTCGCGCCGAGCGCCTGCGCGAGTGACGATCCGAGGAGGGCCGGGTCGTGGACGGAGGCGAGATCGACGAACACGGCGCCGTCCCGCAGCTCCGGCCCGAGTTCCGCTGCGGCAGCTACTGCCAGCCGGGTCTTACCGGCCCCGCCTGGCCCGGTGAGCGTCACGAGGCGCACATCGTCCCGCCGCAGGAGCGCGGAGATTGCGCCCACCTCGAGGCGGCGGCCCACGAGCGGCGTCGGCGGCGTGGGAAGCTGCACGAGAGCCGGCGGCGGCGCCTCGGGAGCGGCGAGCGCGGGATCGTGGCGCAGGATCCGGCGCTCGAGCTTCTGGAGCTCAGGGCCGGGATCGACCCCGAGCTCCTCCACGAGCAGCTCCCGGGCGGCCCGACAGGCGGCGAGCGCGTCCGTCTGCCGGCCGGCGCGATAGAGCGCGAGCGCGTGCTGCTCGCGGAAGCGCTCTCGGTACGGCTCCGTTGCGATGAGTCGCTCCAGCTCGGGCACGAGCTCGTCGTGGCGCCCGAGTGCGAGCTCCGCGTCGTGGAGAAGCTCGATCGCGCGCAGCCGTCGCTCCTCGAGCTGCGTCGCCTCCGTCTCGTGCACGGGCTCTCCCGCCAGGTCGGCGAGCGGCGCGCCGATCCAGAACGTGAGGGCACGGCGGAGATCCTCGGCCGCGTCGGCCGCACGCCCGGAAGCGAGCGCCGCTGCCGCCTGCTCCACGAGCCGCTCGAACCGGCCGAGGTCGAGCTCCGCCGGATCGAGGGGCATGCGGTAGCCCGTCCCGTGCCGCTCGATGCGCTCGGCGCCGAGCGCCCGGCGCAGCCCGTGGACGTAGACCTGCAGCGACGACACCGCGGACCGAGGCGGCTCGTCGCCCCAGAGCGCGTCAACCAGCCGGTCGCGCGACACGACCGTGTTCGCATTCAGCAGTAGAAGCGCCAGGAGAGCGCGCTGCTTCGGGGCTCCAAGTGGGAGCGGACCGTCGTCCCCGACGGCCTCAACCGGCCCCAGGATGCGGAATTCGATGCTCGTCGACCCCCCTCCCAATCAGGCCTCAAGTGGAAATTAAGCGCTCGCCGCGATGGTGCTCCCAACCCCGGTACGAACGGAAGGAGCATCCACATGATTCACGCAGGAGACACGATCTACAACCCCGTCACCGGCGAGCGCATCGTCTTCCGGCAGACAAGCCGCGAGACGAACGGCCAGGCCGTCGTGATCGAGACCTTCGTGCAGCCGAACGGCTTCGTCGCGGCCGCCCATGTCCACCCGAGCCAGGAGGAGCGTTTCGAGATCCTCCGCGGCAGCGTCGGCTTCCGGATCGGCCGGAAGAAGCTCGTCGCAGGGCCCGGACAGCGGCTGACCGTGCCCGCCGGCACGCCGCACAAGTTCTGGAACGCCGGCGAGGAGGAGGCCCACTTCGTCTGCGAGGTGCGTCCGGCCCTCCAGTTCGAGGCCCTGCTCGAGACCATGTTCGCCCTCGCCGCTGACGGCAAGACGAACCGCAAGGGCATGCCGAACCCGCTGCGGCTCGCCGTGATCGCGAACGCGCACTTCGACACGGTTCGCCTGCCCTTCCCGCCGGCGCTCGTGCAGCGGATCGGGCTTGCCCTCGGCGCTCCCCTCGGCCGCGTGCTCGGCTACGACGCCGTCTACGTCCCTGCCCAGCCCACTTCGACCGCGGTCGCCGCGTCGATCTGATGCGGCGCCGCCTCTTCATCGGCGCACTGGTCGTCGCCCTGCTCGCGCTCGCCGCCCTCGGCCTCGTGCTGAGGGTGGGGCGCGCGGGCGTCACCTGAACGAGAGCGAAGGAGATCGAGATGCACAACATGCTCACCACCCCACTGCCGGGCTCGTGGCTATCGAGCCGGCTCGGCGTCAACCCGAAAGAGATCGAGCAGCTGCGCGAGCGTGGCGAGCTCTTCGCGGTGCGTGACAGCGGCGAATGGCTCTATCCGGCCTGGCAGTTCGGTCCCGGCGGCTCGATCCCGGTCGGCGTTCGCGAGGCCGTCAAGGCCGCGCGTGCCGTCGGCCTGGACGAGACGCGCCTCGTCGGCCTGCTTCGGCGTCCCGCCGGCCTCGTCGGCGGCGGGCGCCTGCTCGACCTGCTCTTCGAAGGCCGGTCCGACTTCGTCGTCGACGTCGTTCGCAGCGCCGCCGCCGCGTAGGGCCGGAGGCGCTGCTCGTGGCACGGGGCCCGCGTACGCTGGCCCCGTGCGCATCCTGCTCGTCTCGCAGATGTACCCAGGCCCCGCTGCGCCCGACCTCGGGACGTTCGTCGCGCAGGTCGAGCGGGAGCTCGTCGCGCGAGGCCACGAGGTCGAGCTGGCCGTCCTCGACACGCGCGCGGGCGGGAAGCTCCGCTACCTGACGCTGGCGCGGAGGACCCTCGCCGCGGCGCGGCCGGACGTCGTGTACGCGCACTTCCTCGTCCCCTCCGGCCTGATTGCCGCCCTCGCCGGCCGCGCGCCGCTCGTCGTCACCGCGCACGGGAGGGACGTCCGGAACATCGGCGCGTTTCCGGGCGTGGCGGCTGCGACCCGCCTCGTCGTACGCCGCGCGGAAGCCGTGATCTGCGTCTCTCGCTACCTGCAGCGCGAGCTCGAGACGAAGCTGCCCGAGGCGCGGGGGAAGGTGGAGGTCGTCTCGAGCGGGATCGATCGCGAGCACTTCGCGGTCACCGAGTGCCCGCCTGGGCCGCCCGGCGTCCTCTGCGTCGGCGCGCTCGACGAACGGAAGAACGTCGTCCGCCTCGCCGATGCCTTCGCGCGGCTCGGGGAGGGGACGCTCACGTTCGCGGGCGACGGGCCGCTCCGGTCCAGGCTCGAGGGACGGGAGCGGGTCCGCCTGCTCGGACGCGTCCCGCACGACGAGATCCCGCGCCTGCTGGCCGAGTGTCACGTGCTCGCGCAGCCGAGCCTCGTCGAGCCGCTCGGCCAGGCGCTGCTCGAGGCGATGGCGTGTGGGCGCTCGGTCGTGGCGACGCGCATCGGAGGCCCGCCCGAGTTCGTGCCGCCCGAGGCGGGAGTCCTCGTCGACCCGCTCGACGTCGATGCCCTGGCGCGCGGGCTCGAGCAGGCGGCCGCGTTGCCGTGCCCCAACGAGGCGGCACGCGAGGCGACCGCGGAGCACGACGTCCGCCGCCAGGCGGCGCGCATCGAGGAGATCCTCAGCCGGGCGGCTGCTCGTGGTCGTCCAGATCCGCGAGCCTGACCTCGACGAGCGGCCGGATCCGCTCCTCCAGCCCGGCCTCCCGGGCCAGGGCGAGCGCCTGTTCCCAGCTCTCGCGCGCCTTGGCCGGGTCGACGCCCTGCTTGAGGCGATTGTCGCCGGTCACCAGCAGCTTCTGGATTCGCTCGCGGACGTCGTCCTCTCCCACAAAGCGACGCTAACAGGGCAGGATGACCGGGTGCGGGCCCGCAAGCCGAAGCCGCTCCGCGTCCTGATCGCCGACGACCACCGGCTCTTCGCCGAGGCGCTGGAGGCGATTCTCGCCGCCGACGACCGGATCGAGGTCGTCGGCCAAGCGGGCGACGGCGGCGAGGCCGTCGAACTGGCGAAGAAGCTCGGTCCCGACGTCGTCCTCATGGATGTGAGCATGCCGGTGCTCGACGGCTTCGAGGCGACGCGCGAGATCCGGGCGGCGAGCGAAGGGGTCCGAGTCCTCATGCTCACCGGCTCGAACTCCCGCGCCGATGTGGACCGCTCGCGGGAGGCGGGCGCGTCCGGCTACGTCACCAAGGACCGCATCGCCTCCGAGCTCGTCGCGACGATCGTCGAAGTGACGCATCGGCGGCTACCCTGAGCGCGTGCTCCAGTTCCTCGCGGTCACTCAGGTGCTCATCGTCGTCGGCCTGACCTCGCTCGTCCTCATGCATTCGGGGCGCGACGCGGGCATGGGCGGGATGGGCTTCACGCCGGCGTCGCAGGGCGGAACGCACATCGTGGAGCGCAACCTCACGCGGGTCACGGTCGTGCTCACGGTGCTTTTCTTCGCGAACAGCATCGCCCTCTTCCACTACCTCACGTAGCTGCCGCTGCTGCCCAGCGCGGCTACACTGCGCGGGCTCTCGCGCTGGTGGCGGAATTGGTAGACGCGCTAGGTTGAGGGCCTAGTGGCCGCATAGGCCGTGGAGGTTCAAGTCCTCTCCAGCGCATGACGTTTCGAGGCGGTCGCGCGAGGCGGCCGCCTCTCTTTGGGCTTGACCGATACCGCGTTCGGATATATCTTCACGATATATGGCGCCGACGGCGGTCACTCCGGTCGTGCTCGGTCTGCTCGCGCTCGGACCGCGCTCCGGCTACGACATCAAGGCGGCGGTCGACCGCTCGACGCGTTTCTTCTGGGCGGCGAGCTATGGCCAGATCTATCCGGAGCTGCGCCGGCTCGAGGCGGACGGCCTCGTCGCGGGCGAGGACGCCCCGAACGGGGCCCGCGGCCGCCGGGTCTACGAGCTCACGGACTCCGGCCGGAAGGCGCTCGAAGAATGGCTGCTCGGCACGAGCGTGACGATCGAGTACCGCGACGAGTCCCTCCTGCGCCTCTTCTTCGCCGACGCGCTTCCGCGTGAGCAGGCTCTGGCCCTGCTCGAGGCCCGCCAGCGGGGACACGAGCAATATCTCGACGTGCTGCGGGCGATCGACGCCCTGCCGGGCCGCGATCCGGACTTCGTCGATCTCGTCCTGCGCTGGGGCATCGACTTCAACGATTGGGGGAGGCAATGGTGCGAGCATCAGCTGCAGCGCCTGCGCCGGAAGAAGAGGAGCTGACCGCTCCGACGTTCCTCGGCGTCTTCCGTGCGGGGGCGCCTGGATTCCTGCGGGAAGGGTTCCTGCCGCTCGGCGCCTTCTACGCCGCGTTCCAGGTGGGCAACCTCACCACGGCCATCGTCGCGTCGGCCGCCGTTTCGCTGCTCATCTATCTCTACGAGCGCCGCGCCGGCCGTGAGGGGCTGCTCGTCAGGCTTTCGCTCCTCTTCGTCGTGGTGCAGTCGGTCGTCGGGCTGGCGGCCAACAGCACCAGCGTCTACCTCGCGCAGCCGGTGCTCGTCGCCGCCGCCTGGGGTCTCGCGTTCCTCCTCTCGGTCCCGCTCGGACGGCCGCTAGCCGGATCGCTCGCCTGCGCCTGGTACCCGTTCCCGCGCTCGTTTCGCGAGACTGCGGCTTTCAAGCGCGTCTTCGGCATCGAGTCGCTCGTGTGGGCCGGGTACTTCCTCGCGCGAAGCGCGCTGCGGCTCGTGATCCTGCTCCGCGGCTCGCTCGAGAGCTTCCTCGCCGTCACGTTCGTGACCGGGACGCCCGTGATGCTGCTCCTTCTCGCCTGGTCGATCCGGTACTCGATCCGGCGACTTTCGGATTGACGCCGTCCGGAGGAGTCCGTACCCTGGTGGCGAACACATGTTCGTTACCGTCCCCGACCCCGGAGCGTGAGATGCACACGACAGCCGAGCTGACCGGCCGGCAGCGAGAGATCTGGAGCTTCCTCGTCGACTATGTCGATCGGCATGGGTATCCACCCACTGTGCGCGAGATCGGCTCGGCGGTCGGCCTCGCCTCGCCCTCCACGGTCCACGCCCACCTTGCGAACCTCGAGCGGGCGGGGCTGCTGCGCCGCGACCCGACGAAACCGAGAGCGCTCGAGCTCGTCGGCAGGGTCAAGGGCGCAGCGAAGGGCGCCGAAACCGTCACCGCTGAGCTGCCGAAGCTGCCGCTGCTCGGCCAGATCGCCGCTGGCGGCCCGTTGCTCGCGGAGGAGAACGTCGAGGACGAGATCGCCGTGCCCGAGAGCCTCCATGGCGATTTCCTCCTGCGCGTCAAGGGCGACTCGATGATCGAGGCCGGCATCCTCGACGGCGACGTCGTCGTCGTGCGGCGGGCGCAGGATGCGCGAGACGGCGACGTCGTCGTCGCCATCGCCGGCGAGGACGAGTCGGCCGACGAGGCGACCGTGAAGCGGTTCTTCCGCGAGAGCGGCCGCATCCGGCTGCAGCCCGAGAACAGCGCGCTCGAGCCGATCTACGCACCACACGTCCAGATCCTCGGCAAGGTCGTGGGGGTGTTCCGAGAACTTTGAGCGGGCTCACGCCACTTCACCGGACGCTCGAGCAGGAGCTCCTCGCCGTGTTGCGCGGAGCGTCGCTGGAGTGCCCGGTCTGCGGCGAGTTCGTCCTCCACGAGGGACCGGTCGTGCGCTGCCCCGAGTGCGCCATGCGCCTGCACGGGCGAATCGACGGCGCCGGTACCGGGGTACAATCAGGCTTGCAGGCCGGGTGACCGCGGTGGCCGTCAGGCCATCGAGGAAAGTCCGGACACCGCAGGGCAGGACGCTCCCAACAGGGAGGCGGCGAAAGCCGACGGAAAGTGGCACAGAAAACAGACCGCCGGTCGCGGATCTCCGGAGTCGCGGCCGGTAAGGGTGAAACGGTGGGGTAAGAGCCCACCAGCGGCCCTGGCGACAGGGCCGGCTCGTCAAACCCCGTCCGGTGCAAGGCGAACAGGCTCCGCCGACGCGGCCCGCCGAGGAGCCGGGTAGCCGCACAGATGGATGGCCACCCTCGACAGAATCCGGCTTACAGGCCTGCTACGGAAAACCCCCGCAACTGCGGGGGTTTTCTATATGGCTTTTCGCCGGGGAACGACCACGGTTGCGGCGGCACAGGAAACCGGGGCGGTTTCCACGGAACCGCTCGATGCGGGCGCCCGACCGTTCGCCTTCGGGGCTGTGCCGGCTTCGGTCCACATCGCGCGGGCGAGGGTACCAGCCCGCTTGGGCGACCTCAAGGTGGCTGAAGGCGTGATTGCAGCACGCGCTGCGATCGCCTGGCTACTGCTGATAGTGCGGAAGGACGGTGCCGTCCTTGACGTAGGTCAGTGCCGCGGACACGTCGTAGGCGTGGATGGCCGAAGTGAGCGGAGCCAGCGTGTTCGACAGGCTCTCGATCTCGGGGCTGTGGAAGAAGCCCGCCCGCTCGTGTGCGTCTGTGAAGCCCAAGATCAGCGATGCGTGGAACCGCTGGTCGGCCGGGTTGTCGTGCGCGACGTTCGGAGTGTTCCAGAGCTTCTTGTACCAGCAGGGCAGGAAGCTCTGGGTTCGCAGCTCCTTCAGCACGCCGGTGCGTACGAGGGCTGGCACGAGCTCCTTGTTGATGAGCTTTCGGAACTCGCCGGCACCGACGCGGTCCTTCCGCCTGAGGTAGATCAGGGC
>Ga0209474_10001261_pt1 | contig 25401 bp, 15 predicted proteins | sample GraSoiAngelo_145_FD_185902 | JGI IMG/M metagenome (GOLD analysis project Ga0209474, IMG submission 185902) | Grasslands soil microbial communities from the Angelo Coastal Reserve, California, USA - 14_1009_05_20cm (SPAdes) (version 2) | ecosystem: Environmental > Terrestrial > Soil > Grasslands...
CTCCAGCGTCTGCTCGGGGGAGAGATCCGCGAACAGCGTCGCGTTGACGTTGCGGACGTACTGCGCGAGGCGCGGGCCGCCCGAGTTGTTGTACATCACCACTTTCAGGAAATCGGAGTACGCGCTGAACTCCGCGTAATCCTGTTCGGCGCGGTAGAACGGCGAGAACGAGTTGTTGTGCCAGATGTGCCAGCCGATGCCCTTGGACGGCGCAAGGTCGTGGGCCTTGCGGTACATGTCGCGGTAGGTGTCGTGCAGCGCCTCGTTCCACAGGCGCTCCCACGCGAGCACTTCCGGGTACTCGACGAGAATGCGCCAGAAGGTGACGAAGGCGCCGTCCGCCGGACGCTGGCCGGCGCGTAGCGACGCCACCCACGTCTCGATCGACGTGTAGCCTTTGCGCGCGCGATCGGCATCGATGCCTGCCTTGCGCGCGGCGTCGAGACAGTGCGGACAGAAGCAGCCGACGGTCGCCGGATTGGCGCGGCCGCCGTGGTTTGCGCCGATCGCGTTATCGAGCGGGCCCTGACGCTCGCTGCCCCACATCAAGCCGTCCACGTCGTACGAGCGCAGGTAGTCCTCGACGAGCGCGAGCCAGAAGTTTCGCGTGTTCGGATTGCGCATGCAGACGCGCGACGTCGGTGTGCCGTGCAGATCGATCTCGACGGCCTTGTCGAGGCCTTTCACGTCCTTGCCGAAGACGTCCTCGAACCAGCAGATCACTTTCATGTTGCGCTTGCGCGCGGCCGGCAGCACGTCGGCGATCACGTCGTAGCCCGGATGATCCGGCGCCTTCTCCGGCGCGATCGATGTGTTGCGATAGAACTGCGGATGAGGCGTGGCGAAGTTGCCGCCGTGGTAGTTGTCGTCGTATTCCTGTTTGCCGTGATCCGGCAGCGCGTTGCCGCGCGGCTGCCGTCCGGCGATCCCGCGGCCGTAGGTGAACGTCGCGAGAAAGAGCGTGTTGATCGCCGCCATCTCGCGAAACCCGTCGAGCACCCGATCGGTCCCTTCGTCCACGAAGGAGACGGCGCCGACCTGGATGCCGATCATCGCGCGATCGGCCGCGGCGGTGGACCACGGTCTGAGGGCCGCGGCGCCAGCCGCGAGCAGCGAGGTCTCGAGAAACGCACGCCGATCCATACGACCTCCTCCGGATTACGTCAGCGCAATCACCTCGTAATCGGTCACCGACGGCACGTCGAACCGGACGACCTCGCCCGACTGCGTAAACGGCAGCGCACGCCCGGCCCTGAGCGCGCGCGCCGCGCCAATCTTCCGCCCGCGCGGCACCGTGAACGCCGCCCTCTGGCGACCGATCGGATAGAAGCGGCGGAAGAATCCGCGCGTCATGTTCGGGTTCGTGTAGTTGAGGATATGGAGCGCGAAGCCGGGCTCGGTCTCCCACGCGAAGAGCTCGACGATGCCGTCGCCGTCGAGGGTGACGAGCGGGGCGTCGCCGCGCAGCCAGCGAACGGTGTTCTGCAGGAGCTGACTCAGGTCGGTGTTGCCCGATCGCCAGCAGGTGCGATCGACGTCACCGGCGAAGTAGGCGACGCGCGATCGTCCCCGCTCCTGAAACACGGCCGCGGGCTCGCTGGTTCGCGGCGTGCGCGAAAACACCATCTCGGGCGGAAACGCCGGAAAGTACGGCACGACCGTCAGCGGCTTCGCGCGAGCGGCGTCCGTCGCCCGGACCGGCACGCGCGCTTCGGGTCCGGGCAGCAGCGCCGTGCCGTCGAAGCCGGCGAGCGCGGCGTGCGGCTGCTCGATGCGCATGTAGCTGTTGCCGAGCGGACCGATGACCTCCCCGCCGGCGTTGACCCCGAGGACGTCGGCCAGCGCGAAGTCCGATCGCCGGTCGCCCCACTCGCTGTAGCGCGACGTCTCGAACGTCGCGAGCAGCGACCCGCCGCTCGACACGAAATCGCGGATGTGGCGGCAGTGCTCGTCGGACAGGTACGCGGCGTTTGGAATCAGCAGCGCGCGGTATTTTCGGAGCGCATCGGCCCCGAGGTTGTCCTCGTGGACGAAATCGAAGACGAAGCGCCCCTCGAGCAGCGCGTAGTAGAGGCCCTGCAGGTACTCGGTGCCCGATGGATAGAACGCGACGGTCCGTTGCGGATACAGGACGGCGATGTCCGCCACGGACCGCACGTTGCGGAAATGAGGCTCGTTGGCCGAGAGCCACGTGAAGAACGCGCGGCCAACCTCCTTCCATCGCGTGTCTTCGGGCGCGCCGCCGAGCCAGTGGAACCACGGGACCATCCCGCTCGCCGCGGTCTCGGCCATCCACATCGTCGTTTCGGCCGGCGCTTTCGTCACGTGACGCCAGGTCGGCCGGCTGTTGCTGTACGCGCCGGTGACGTTGGTGACCGCACGGTCTTCCATCACCGCACGCGCGACACGCCCCTGCTGCGCGCAGTCCCAGATGACGGTGTCGCCGCTGCGTCCCTGATGATCGGCGTTGAACCAGCGCGCCGCCTCGCCGAGGCGCTTCACGTTCTTCACCGTCCGGATGCCGCCGCCGAGATTGCCGACGTAGACCGAATCGGGCCGCGCCTCGGTGACGACTGCCTGCCACCCACGCCACACGTCCAGCACGCGATCCATGTACGCATCGTAGTACTTCCGGTACAGCGAGCTCGACGCGTCCGCGCGATCGGGCGGCACGCCGCCGACGCGTTCCCGGTACACCGTCTGGCAGCTCTCGCAGTGGCAGACCGTCAGCTCACCCGTGCTCGGCCAACCGTTGGTGAAGAAGCCGTCCACGGGATACGAGCGGTTGATCTCGCGGTAGATCGCCGCCATCTGCTCGGTGAAGTACGGACCGAACATGCACGTCTTGTAGAGCCACGGCGACTCGCCATGCGGGCGCGGCGATCCATCGCGGTTCCGCTCGAACCACTCGGGATGCGCGCGCAGCGCATCCTCGTAGGCGTAGTTGCAGTCCATGCGCGCGACGAGCCGCATGTTGCGCGATTTCGTGGCGGTCGCGAGCTCGCCAAACAGATCGCGCGATCCCAGGAATTCACTCCGGTGATGGTACGGCACCGCCGTCGGATAGAACGCGACGATGCCACCGCCGTTCAGGAGCAGTGCATCGAGCTTCAGCGACGCCCAATACTCGAGCCAGCTCGACACGTCCAGCGTCAGCGGATCGCGCTCGTTCAGATTCAGTTGTCCGCAGCGCCGCATGGTCGCGTACCACGGACGCTCCGGCGCTATCGCCGCGGGCGATCCGATCGCGGCCGTCACGAACGAGGCGGAGGTTGCCGCCAGAAAATCTCGGCGAGTGATCATGGCGCCGGAATGTTACTGCGGGACCGCTCGTCGGATGAACGCGCTTCACACACATCCTGCCTCGGATCGGGATGGCTGGTGATGCGCACCCGACCGAGCGCGGCCGCATCGGACGGGAGATCCTGCTCGCCGGGCGGACACCTGTTCAGGCTGAGGACGTACGCAAGGATGTCGGCGGTTTCCTGCGCGCTGAGCGTCTGCGGCGCATCGGCGGGCATCGTCGTCTTGATCCGATCGAACAGCTCGCCGAGCGTCAGCGTGCTCCATGCGTCGAGCGTCTCCCGGCCGACGAGGCTCGGGCCGTCCTGGCCGCCGGTCAGATCCGCATTGTGGCATTTCGCGCAGCTCCGGTTGGCGCTCGCCTCGCCGCGCTTCGCCTGCTCGGCGCTGTACACGCCGCTCCACACCGTCGAGTCGGCTCCAGGCGGCGCCGCCGTCTGCGCACTGCCCGCCACCGCCGCGCGAAGGGCGAGGAGCGCCCACAGGCTCGCGGCGACGACGAGTCGTCGCGTCCACGGTGACGGGATCATTTGATCGCCTCCTGAAGCCGTCGCGCCGGCTCGGACCCGGGATCGAGACGGAGCGCCTCACGCACGTGTTGACGCGCATCCGAAAGACGCCCCGTGTTGGCGTCGGCGACGGCAAGACCGATGTGCGCGGCCGCATCGCGCGGGTTCAGACGGACGGCGTCTTCGAGCTCGCGCGCGGCTTCGGTCCATCGGCGTTCGAGGTTGAGCGCGTCGCCGAGCCGCGCGTGCGCGGCCCCGTCGTCCGGCCGCGCCGCGATCGCGCTCCGGGCGAACGTTTCCGCGAGCGGCGGCTCCTGCAGCTGCACGGCGAGCTGCGCGAGCGCGACCCACCGATCGACCTCTTCGTCGCGCGCGGGGCGCAGCGTCCTCAGCACGCGGACCGCCTCGGCGCGATCGCCCGCTGCACCGAGCGCACGCACGAGATCGTAGCCGGCCTGATCGACGCGCACTCCGGCGTCCAGCGCGTGCCGGAGATGCGGAATCGCTTCACGCGGACGCTCGGCGTCCAGATACGTTTCGCCGAGCGCATAGTCGGCAACGGCTTGACTCGGATCCAGCTGGAGCGCCGTCTCGAAATGCGCGATCGCGGCATCGGACTGATCGTGCGCCAGCAGCCGCTGAGCCACTCGAAAGTGCACGACGCCGGGATACGGATAGATCTGCGCCGCGCGCGCCACCCACTCCTCCGCCTCGCCGTACCGGCCGAGCGTGACCAGCCGCTCCGCCATCCGAATCCGTTCCTCGGCCACGCCGTCGTCGAGACGGAGAGGACGATTCGCCCAGACGAGCAGCACGACGAATGCCGCGCTCGCGATCGCGACGGCCCGCCACCGCTTCAGAGACACGGCCGTCGCCAGCGCGTCGATCGCGGCGCCGGCGCCGACGCACAGCGGAATCAGTATCGGCAGCTGGTACCGATCGGTGACGTAGAAGATCGCCACCGCCAACCCGTAGAGCGGCACGAACGACGCCCACGTGACGTAGTCCCACCGCCTCGTGCCCGGCGCCGCGACGACGAAGCCGACGAGGCCGAGCGGGATCAGCACCCACGGCCCGACGAGCAGCAGGCGCAGCAGCGTGCGGGCGTCGCGCGCGAAGAACGGATAACTGTAGTTCAGCCAGATGTAGCCCGCGCTGAACATCAACGACAGCTTTCGCGCGAAGAGCCGCGCCGCGTCCATCGGATGCTCGCGCATCCACGTCCACGCGAGCTCGTAGAAGTACCACGAGACGCCGCCGTCGTCGAGCCGCCGCCCGGTTGCCCGCTCTGCAACCGCGCGGGTGTCCGCCTGCTGCCCCATCATGTTCGGCGAGATGCCGGCGACGGGTCGGTACGTGCCGTCGGCGTTCGCGTTGTTGCCGACGTAGAAGTTCAGGCCGCCGTGCGACGAGGTCAGCGGAGACCAGTAGCCGGAGACGACGACGTTTCGAATCGTCGTCGGCGTGAGGGCGAGCGTGACGCCGAGCGCGAGCGCGGCTGCGAGCCGCCCGCGGCGATTCGCGATCAGCAGCAGCGCGACGCCCGCCGCGGGAATCGCGACGTTCGGGCGATTGCAGATCTGGAGCCCGTACGCGAGGCCGGCGAGCACGCACCACCGCCGGCTGCCGCGCGTGAGGCCGAGCGCGAGGCACGCGATCGCCGCCGCGGTCAGGAACGGATCGAGCGCCGCCTGAAGCAGCAGTCCCTCGTAGAAGGTGAACAGGCCGGTGAACGCCGCCATCGCGGCCGCGAGCCATGCGGCGCGCCGGCCGAACCACGCGTCGGCTGCGACGAACACGAGCGCAACGGCGCCGGTGCCGAGCAGCGCCTGGACGAGCCTCACCGCGGTAAATGAATGCGTCACGCCGAGCACGGCGGCGAGAAAGTAGATGTAGAAGGGCGAGACGAAATAGAGACCGGGCCCGAGCCCGAGATCGCCGGCGAGCACGCGCTGCGCGAGCGTGACGTAGGCCGTCGTGTCGAGGCCCGCGTCCGGCTGCGTCAGCACGTGATCCTTCAGCTGCAGCACGACGGCCACCTTCAACGCCAGAACGATGCCGCAGGCGATGAGCAGCGGCCGCGCAGGCCACGCCGCGGATCGCGCCGCGCGATCGGCGCGTGCGGCGGGACGTCGAGCCTTCGCGCTAGACACACGCGTCATGAATCTGTTCCAGCGTTTCGCGAAGACCGTGGCGTCGCGACCAGGCGGGATATTCGCCGACGAACCGCTGAACCGACGTGATCCACCACGCATGATCGCCGGCTCTGTGGCGATCGCTGCACGTGTACCGCAGCGGGCGCCCGGCGATCTCCTGACAGAGATCGATCGCTTCGAGCACCGAGCAGCTCGACTCCCGCCCGCCGCCCATGTTGTAGACCTTGCCGATTCCCGGATTCTGCACGACCTCCCACATCGCGGCGACGAGATCTTCGCTGTGGATGTTGTCCCGCACCTGCTTGCCGCCGTACCCGTGGATCGTGTACGCCGCGCCCGCAACGGTGCACCTCATCAGATGGGACAGGAAGCCGTGCAGCTCGACGCCGGCGTGCGCGGGGCCCGTGACGCAGCCGCACCGGAACACCGCCGTCTTCATGCCGAAGTGACGCCCGTACTCCTGCACCGTCAGATCCGCCGCCGCCTTGCTGACGCCGTACGGCGAATGCCGCGACTGATCGAGGCTCATCGTCTCGTCGATGCCGTCGTAGTCGCGATGTCCGCGCGGCAGCTCCATCCGGCGATCGAGCTCGACGAGCGGCAGCGCGTTCGGCGCGTCGCCGTACACCTTGTTCGTGCTCGTGAAGACGAACGCGGCATCCGGGGAATGCGCGCGCGTCGCTTCGAGCAGGTAGAGCGTGCCGAGCGCATTCACCTCGAAGTCCACCACCGGCTCGCTCGCCGCCCACTCGTGCGACGGCTGCGCGGCGGCATGGACGACCGCGGCGAGGCTTCGGCCGCAGCGCGCGAACACGCGATCCACCGACGCGCGGTCGCGGACGTCGAGATCGCGGTGCGTGTAGAAGCGGCAGTCGGCCTCGAGACGACGGCGCGCGCCCAGCGTCGATGCGGCATCGCCGAAAAACGACCGCCGCATGTCGTTGTCGATGCCGACGACGTCGAAGCCTTTCGCCCCGAACCAGCGCACCGTTTCGGATCCGACGAGCCCGGCGGATCCCGTGACGATGACGACCGACATGCCTCAGGATCCGGTCTTCAGCCGAGGGCCGGCCGCCGCGCACAAGCGAAGCATCCTGAACAGATTCGACGCCACGCCGACCATCTTGCTGACGCCGTGCACGCGCTCCTGATAATGCACCGGCACGTCGACGATCGCGAGCTGCAGGCGCCCGGCGCCCAGGAGCAGCTCGTGATCACCCCAGCGATCCTGAACGCCCCACGACCCGAGCTGCGCCTCGATGCGCTCCCAGTCGCGCCGCCATAACGCCTTGGTCCCGCACAGCGTGTCCTTGACGGGATGATCGAGCAGATACGAGAAGATCGCGCTCATCATCCGGTTGCCGATGACGTGGCTCCGGCTCATCGCCGACTTCTGCATCGGATAGGCCATCCGCGAGCCGTTGGCGAGCTCGGCGCGTCCGTCGGTCAGCGCGCGGACGAAGTGCGGCAGCTCCTCGGGCATCACCGTGAGATCGGCGTCGAGGATGATCAGGATATCGCCGCGGCTCGCGCGGAACCCGGTCCACACGTTGTCGGCCTTGCAGATCCCCGGGCCGTCGATCAATCGGATATCACGATCGGGATTGCGCGCGATGGCGCGGCGAACCTCGTCGCCCGTGCCGTCGGTCGAACGGTCGTCGCAGAACAGGATCTCAGTATGCCGTCCGAGACGCGGCATGCGCTCCACCGCCGCGGCCACGTTTCCCCGTTCGTTGCGGCACGGCACGACGACCGACACGCTGACGCTGTCGGCGGACACGGCCTTCGGCTCCGGGCGCGCGACGACGACCGACACCATGCACAGCTTCGAGACGAGCGGCAGGCACGCCGCGATCCGGTTCACGAGCTCCGACACGAACGGGATCCGCATCGGCATCAGGATCAGACGATGCGTGCGCACGACGCGGAAGCCCGCCGTCTGCAGCAGGCCATGCACATCGCCCTCCGCGAACGCGAGCCGCCGCCGCCACAAGCGGGTGTAGCCGCAGACGACGATGCGGGTGTGCGGCTCGCACAGCGGGACGAGGCGCTCGATCCCAGCGACGAGGTCGACCGTGTCGGAGAGATCGTTGACGAGGATGTAGTCGAATCGCTCCGGCAGATCGAGGCGGTCGGGATCGGACTGGATGAACGTGAAGCGCGGGTAGCGCGCGCGCGCAGCCTCGACGAGCGGTTGTCTGCTCTCGACGCCGACGCCGTACGACGGCGACACCGCGTCGAGAAGGCGTCCGGTCTCGCAGCGGATGTTCAGGATGCGTGCGCCGGGCTCGACAATGAACCGCAGAAGGCGACAAACGCTCTCCGCGCAATAGTCCGAGTCGGGCCGCCATCGTGTGATCCTCGGGACGCCGCGCACGAGCGCTGGTGGGGCGGCCCTCGGGAGGACCGCCCCGGCGGTTGACGCGACCGCTAGAACCGGAACGTCGCGCCCAGTCGTGCGACGCGCGCCGGCAGGATGCCGCCGTTGACGCCCGTGGCGTACAGATACGTCGGCCCCGACTGGAAGTTGTACTGGTTCGGCGCGTTCGAGTTGAGCGCGTTGAAGACGTCGAAGTTGGCGCCCAGACGGATCTTCGCGCCGACCCGGAACTCCTTGCCCGCGCGCAGGTTCAGCACGTTGAGCGGCGGGCCGATCACCGATCCGAACGGCGTCGCGCGAACCGTCACCGTGCCGAGCTGCGAGATCGGCGTGCCGCCCGCCGGATCGACCGTCCCGAACAGCACTGTTCGCGCGCCCTTGGCGCCCTGTTTGGACTGCATCGACGCCGCGAGGAGCACGTCCCACGCCATCTTGTAGCTGACGTTGAACTCGCCGCCCCATCCCCAGGTCGTGTCCAGCGCGTTATAGGCGTCCTGCGGCGCGTTGAACGTGTCGACGACCCAGCGATGGTTCTTCACCCAGAAGATGGACGCCGATCCCTGCCATCGCCGCGTCGGGCGCTTGACGACAGTGAACTCGAGCGTGTGGAACGAGTTCGGATTCGGATTGTTCGTGGCCACGTTCTGGACAAACGCGATACCGCGGTACGCCGGGTCGTAATCGAAGAAGGTGATCGGCGCCGCATCGTCCGCGGAGCCGAGCACGCCGTCCGGTCCGGGATCCTTGCGCGTAATCGGAATATTGTAGGCGGCCGGCGGACGCAGCACGTTCGGTCCCGGCAGCGTGTACTGATGGCTGACGTGCCTGTAGACATACGAGGTCGTGAACCCGATGTTCGCCGCGAGCTGACGCTCGTAGCTGCCGCTGTATTCCTGCCACAGCGGCTGCTCGAGCGAGGACGTGATCTTGTTGCCGACGGCGCCGTTGACGCTGACGAAGTCCGCGCCGTTCAGATCGAGGTTCACTTCGCCCGGCTGATAGAGATTGTCGTTGTTCAGATCGTGCCATCGGAACGTGGCGTACTGCAGCGCGTTCTGGTTGTAGTTGATGCCCTGCTGCGCGCCGAACACGTAGCCGTACGTGCCGCCGAACACCTTGATCACGCCCAATGCGCCGCCGTCCCACGCCACGCCGACGCGGGGACTGAACCGCGTCCACGACGACAGCGTTTGAAATGGAAACGAGCCGCCGGGCCAGACGGTCGGAAAGTCGGGACTCGCCTCGCGGCTCTGCGCTGGCAGGTAGGTGTGATCGTAATCCCACCGCAGCCCGAGGTTCATCGTGAGCGAGTTGGAAAGCCGCCACGTGTCCTTCACATAGAGCCCGAGCATCTGCGCCATGTCGAAGGGCACGACCGGCTCGTCGTAGATTCGTATCTGCACGGGCGTATTGGGTTTGCCGAGCACGGTCTGATCGAGCAGCACGTAATCGCCGAGGTTGGCCGCGTTCGCCGGATACTGCCACGCCTCGTGATCGTGCTGGTAGGTCAGACCCAGCTTGAACTCGTGGTGTCCGTTGAGAAACGTCTCCGGCATCAACGTGTAGCCCGCGTCCACGGCGATGCGATCCTGCGGACGAAGTTTCGTTCCGGGATTCGATTCGCCGGTCACCAATCCGGACGTCAGATCCAACCGGCTCGGCGTCTGCGTGAACCCGTACTTCTGTGCCTGACGGCTTGAGGAGTAGTCGGACCACCAGCCAGCGTAGCCGCCGACAACGTTGAAGACCGACCGCGCCCCGACGTGCTGGAACTCGCCCCGATTGACCGACGTCGGGTTGCTGTAGTCCGACGTCGACTCGAGCGGCGTGAACTGGCCCGCGCCATCCTCGCCCACGAACTTGTTGCCGCGCTGCCAGACGTAGTTCACGCGATTGTTCTGCGAGAGCTGGAAGGAGTACTTCTGCGCGACCTGCCACACGCCGGTGCGCGCGTAGGCGATCGGCTCGTCTCCCGTCAGATACCTGCCGTCGGGTCCCGGATTGGCGACGAAGCCGGTGATGCCGGTGTTCTTCTGCTGCGTGCTGTAGCCGTCGTAGAACCACAGGCGGTCGCGGAGCAGACGTCCGCCGAGATCGGCCTGCCAGTCGTAGAACGTCTTGATCGGCTGGACGGCGGTGAGTCCCTGCGAGCGCAAGTGATCGTCGAGGTTGTTGGACTGGAGCGTCGGCGACTCGTCTTCCACTTTGACGAGGCTGTGGAAGTCGTTGCCCCCCGATTTGATCACCGCCACCATCGAGATGCCCGGCGTCATCGTCTCCGCGTCGTTGCCCGACGTGCGGATCGTCGTCTCCTCCAGCGTGTCGGAGTTGAAGTAGACGCCGGAATTCTGATCGTCGCTCAGCACGATGTTCATGCCTTCGAATAGCAGCCGCGGCTGCAGCGCCACGCCGCCGGCCGAGATGTTCTGCCGGTTGGCCATGTTGCTGCCGCCGACGTCCGGCGTGCCCGCGAGCGTCACGCCCGGCGCCATGCTGTAGATCATCGAGAGATCCTGTCCGCGCGGGATCTCGTTGAGCGTCTCCTTCGTGAAGCTCACCGCCGTGGACGTCGACGTGACGTCGATGACGGGCGCCTGTCCGCTCACCGTCACCGTCTCGGCGACGGTCCCGACTTTCAGCGTGGCGTCGACGCGCGCGGAAAAGCCGATCGGCAGCCGCAGCTCGTCGCGCACGAACGACGTGAAGCCCTGCAGCTCGTAGCTGATTCGGTAGGTCCCGACCGGCAGCTCGCCGAACCGGTAGTTCCCCTGCGGGTCGCTGACGGTGACCACCTGGCGGACCTGCAGCGCCGGGCTGGTCAGCGTCGCCGTCACGCCGGGGAGCGCCGCGCCCGATTCGTCCGTGATGGTTCCGCTGATCACGCCGGACGCGGCGGCGCCTTGCCCGGACGCCGCCGGCGCGTGAAGGACGAGTGCCAGCACCAGCGCGCCGAGCCCGACGAACACACGGGCGTGCGCGCGCTTCCTCTGAAACATGTTCAGCGCTCCTTTCGCGTTCATCGCGCGCTCGCCGTGGTCGTCTTCGACGGCGTCAGCCAGATCGGCTGCACGAACGCGCCGTCGCCGGCCGAATCCCACACGGCGAACCGCACCCACGCCTTGCCCGCGGCGTCGAACGGGATCGAGAACTTCTTCGTGCCGTTCGCGCCGAGATCGGTCGCCGGGATGATCTGACGATCGATCTTCTTGCCGTCGCCCCACACCACTTCCGCGAACGCGAGCGGGAACGTCCACTCGACGTCGGCGTTGATCGTCCGCTTCGCCCCTGAGCCGGCGACGCTGTAGCTCTTGATCAGGATCTCGCCGGTGCTGACGAAGAAGTCGCCGTCGTGCATCGCCTTGAGGATCGGCGTCCAGTCCTCGTCCGGACCGGGCACCTTGTCGAGCCTGAGGTAGTTGACCGGGAAGTTGGCGTACGTGTCGTCCTCGGGTCCCTTCTTGTAGGTGTCGATGTCCGCGATGATGTACTTCGGCTGCAGCCCCGCGCCCGCGTACATGTTGTTCATCGTGTCGACCGCGTCGAAGCACCGCCACTCGCACAGGCGCGCCTCCGACTGGTCCTGGCCCATGCCCGGCTTGAACGCGACGCCGAGATAGCGATCGTTCTTCACCCACGGCTTGTCGAAGATGAGATCGGGAAAACCGGTCGTGCCCTTGGTGCGCGGATGCGCGTGATACCAGTACGCGCCCTCGAGATCCATCATCTTCTGCACGTCGTCGGCGTTCGCCGCGTGATAGACCTTGCCGTACACCGGATCGGTTTCCGTGAACGGCTGGCCCGCCTGCCGCACCTTCGACCAGTAGACGCGCTTCGGGAACATGATGTTGTAGTGGCCGCCGAAGTACGCGCTCGGCTCCTCCCACGGCGTCACGAGGAAGTCGGCGTCCGACGAGCGGCGCGTCGCCTCGAAGTAGTCCTTCTCGTCCATGAAGCGCAGCGGCCCCGGATCGTTCGGGTGCAGCTCGAAATGAAAGTCGCTCAGCCCGATGATGTTCAGGCCGAGCGTCTTCATCGCCGCGAGGTCCTGCGACGGCGTGCCGAGCGATCCGGTCGCGCGCTGGCGGCCGGTGAAGTCGAGGTGGAAGTGGTTCACGAACGTCTTGTAGCCCGCGAGCGGCTTGAACGTGTCGCCGTGCGTGTACGCGAGAACCTGCTGGCGCGCCGTCTCGCCGCTCTCCGCCGTCGCGTAGAAGTACATGCCCATCTTCTGCACCGTGCCGGGCGGCGCGTTGTAGAGCGCGAAGTTCTCGACATACTGCGTGTCTTCTTCGCGGTCGGGCATGCCGACGCCGAATCCGAACCGCCCCTCCGCGTCCTTGCGGTACCACACGTAGCCGAGGTTCGTGTCCTTCTCGCGCGTGAAGAAGAAGGTGTGCGGCGGCGGGAACATCGCAATCGATCGTCCCGCTCCTTCGGCGACCATCAGCCGGTTCTGCGCCTTCACGCGCTCCAGCGCATCGTCGACGACGCCGCCGAAGGCGTGTGACTGCGGATGCCCGCCCGTATCGCGCCACGCGACGCGCGGCGTCAGCGCAGTCGAGAAGCCTTTGAGGCCCGCGTCGTACTTGTAGGCGATCCACGGCTCGCCGGTCTTCGCGAGCGCGTCCATGCGCAGCAGGTTCGTGCCTTTGTACGCGGTGAAGCGCAGATCCCCGGCGAAGATGCCCATCGAGAGGCCCGGGTAGATCACCTCAATCGATTGACCGTCGGTCTTCACGCTGCACGACGTCGCGTGAAACGACGCGTCGGCGCGGCGGATGTCGGCCTCCGAGCGCGCGGGGCCGATGTTGCGGGCGCCCGGCGGCACGCCGGGAATGCTGTTGCGGCCGCGCGCGGCCGGCGCCGCGGCGGGCGTGTCGTTGATGCCGCGCGACGGCGGACCGGTCTGCCCGGCCGGCTGTGCGGTGCGCGCGCCGCGCGCCGCCGCCACCTGCCGCATCTCCGGACCGTCGGGCAGCACGAGCGGCGCATCCCAGAACGCATACCAGCGGTTCTTGTCGACGACCGCCGGCGTCAGCTCGACGCCCGCGCCGACGAGCGGCTCGGCCTGCTGCACGCTCATGCGGCGGATGCCGCTGACGACGTGGTACTCGGGCGTGAGGTTCTGCCCGACCGCGGCCCACGGCCCGCCCGCCTTGCGCACCGCGAGCTCGCGCACGGTCGGCGTGCCGCTCTTGATCGCGAAGCGCGCGCGCAGTTCCTGGTTGTTCTCGCCGTTCCACGCCACGACGAGCGCGTCCTGCTCGACGCTCGCCGTCAGCCCCGACGCGGCCTTGTACTGGCTCATGTCGCACTTCACCGCGTCGGCCAGCACGACGTCCGTCGATCCGGGCACGACGAACGCGGCCGCAAACGGCAGGATCGCCGCGGCTCCGAACAACACGACTGTCCTGATCCGCATCTCTCGTCCTCCAGTCACGCCATCCATCGCTTGCTTACTTCACCGCGAACACCCAGATCACGCCGCCTTCGGGCACGTCGGGATAATGGCCGAGCGAGACGCCGTTGATGCGCGACTCCATCGAGCGCGCATCCTGCCCCCATCCAGACACGACGCCGATGTACTGCTGGCCGTCGACCATGAACGACGACGGCGGCGCGTAGACGCCGGAGTTGGTCGGCTGCTCCCACAGCACCTCGCCCGTGGACGCGTCGAAGGCGCGGAACAGGCGATCGTTGGTGCCGCCGCTGAACACGAGCCCGCCGCCGGTCGTCAGGATCGGGCCCCAGTTCGGCGAATCCTTGAACGCGTGCGTCCACGCCTTCTTGCCCGTGTCGACGTTCCACGCCTGCACTTCGCTGATGTGATCGGCGCCCGGCGCGATATACATCTGGTTGAGCGTGCCCGCCCGCCGCCCGCCGTTCGGCGTGTCGAGCACGCGCGCGATCATCACGGCGCAGAGGTTCTCCTCCGTCGGCACGTAGACCATGCGCGTCTTCGGGTTGAACGCGCCGGGCTCCCAGTTCTTGCCTCCGTGCCACGACGGGCAGAAGCTGGCGAGCTTGCCGATCGCTGCGCGATGATCGGGATCGATCTCGGGCCGCCCGGTCTTCGGATCGAGGCGCGTGAAAATGTCCTGGTGGACGTACGGCTTGCCTTCGACGAACCTGATCTTGCCGCTCGTCCGCTCGAGGAAATAGAGATAGCCGCTGCGGGTGAAGTTGACGAGGCCGCTGATCGTCCGGCCGTTGCGCGTGAAATCGATCAGCAGCGGCGGCGAGACCTCGTCGAAGTCCCACGACTCGTTCGGCGTGTACTGGAAGTAGCCCTTGATCGTCCCGGTGGCCGCGTCGATCGCGATCGTCGACGCCGTGTAGAGGTTGTCGCCCTCGCGCTCGGACGCCACCCACGGATTGCCGTTGCCGACGCCCCAGTACAGCAGGTTGGTCGCCGGATCGTAGTTGCCGGTGACCCACGTCGCGCCGCCGCCGGTCTTCCATTGATCGCCCGCCGGCCACGTGTCGCTGCCGGGTTCGCCCGGCGCGGGAATCGTGTAGCACTTCCAGGCCTGCGCGCCGGTCGCGGGATCGTACGCCGCCACGAAGCCGCGGATCGGACCGTCGCCGCCCGAGATCCCGACGACGACCTTGCCGTTGGCGACGAGCGGCGCCGCCGTCATGTAGTAGCCCTTCTTGTTGTCCTCGACTGCCGTTCGCCAGACTTCTTTCCCCGTCTTCGCATCGATCGCGACGAGCACCGCTTCGCCCAGCGCGAAGAATACCTTGTCGCCGTAGAGCGCGACGCCCCGGTTCACCGGCTTCGACACGCGCGCGTCCGGCGGGCTCGGGCTTCGATACCTCCACAGCTCCTGACCGGTCTTCGCGTTCAGCGCGATCACCTGGTTGTAGGAGGTCGCCACGAACATGACGCCGTTGTTGACGATCGGCGGCGCCTGATGCCCGTTGTTCATGCCGGTGGACAGCAGCCACACCGGCTGCAGCCGCTTCACGTTCGCCGGCGTGATCTGCGACAGCGGGCTGTAGCCCCACCCGTCGTAGGAGCGGCGCACCATCAGCCAGTCGCGATCCTCGGGATGCAGCAGCCGATCGTCGGTGACGGGCTGATAGCTTTGAAGGATCGCCGGCGGCGGCGCCGCCGGCGGTTGAACGGGAATCAGCAGCCCCGATGGCGACGGCTGCGTCGGCGTCCCCGGCGGCAGGCCGGTGGGGCGCTGCTGGTTCGGCTGCTGAGCCGCTCCACCTGCGACCCCGACGATCGCGAGCAACGCGGCGAGGCCATGCCGAAGCGCAACGCGCGGGCGCCGGCCGGTCGGATCGAACATGAGGCTCTCCTGAACCACTCCAGCTCGAACGGCGCTGGTCCGCAGATGTAGCGGCGCGACTATAACGTGCCGTTCGCTGCCCCCGTTGTAGCAAGTTGTCGCAGGCCGTCGGGCTTGCGATTTCCTTATGGCGGCGCGAGCGCCGCGCGGGCCCGCGCCAGCCCGTCCCGCGCGCCGGCCGACGCCGGATCGATCGCGAGCGCCTCGCCGAAATACTCCGCCGCCGACGCGGCGTTCGCCGACTGCAGCTGAAGCAACCCGAGGTTGACGTACGCGGACGGGTCGCGGGGATTCAGCCGAATCGACGCGTCGAACGCCGATGCGGCGCACTCGCGGCGGCCCGCGTTCGCGCACGCGACGCCGAGCAGGTTCTGCGCCTTCGCATGGCGTGGGTTCGCGGCCAGGAGACGGCGGGCTTCGTCGGCCGCCTCCTCGGTCCGTCCGCGAAGCAGCAGCGCCGTTGCGCGGTAGTAGCGGCCGTCGTCGCGCGCGGGGAACCTGGCGACGAGCGCGTCGGCGATCGGCTCGAGCCGCGCGCCGTCGCTCATATCGGCGAGCACCGACGCAAGCTGCTCGACGGGGCGCGGATCCTCGGGCGCCAGACGCGCCGCATCGGACGCCGTGGCGAGCGCGCCGTCGTAGTCGTGCGCCGCCGCGCGGACCCGCGACAGCTCGACGAGCGCGGCCTCGTTGCGCGGGTCGTCGCGCACGAGGGCCTCGAGCCAGCTGCGCTCCTCTTCCTGCCGGTTCGCGCCGCCCGCGGCGTCTGACACGCCCTTCAACACATCGGGATCGCGACTGTCGAGCGCCGCCGCGCGACGGAAGCTCGCGTACGCCGCGGTGTAGGCCTGCGCCTTGAGATCCATTGCGCCGCGCGCCTTCCACTGCCGGGCGCCGGCCGGGCGCATGACGGCGGCGACGGCCGCCGGCAACCGGCCGTCGGCGAGGAGCCGCTCGATGGCCGCGGTGTTCTCGTTCGCGGAGCGACCGTAGATTCTGCGCGGCGCGGAGAACTCGAGCGCCATCCGATCGTCGGTCTGCACGATCGCGGCATCTGCATAGCGCGCCAGCTCCGCGGGGCCGCCCGCGAACAGCGACAGCAGATCGAAGGCGGCTGCATCGGCGGCGATCTGCACGTCGGCCAGGCCCGCCACCGCCGCGGATCGCGATCGCGCCGCGATGTTCGCCAGGCCGGACTCGATCTCGTCGTCGGTCATCCCGACAAACAGCACGTCGCCGTCGCCGACGAGCCAGATCGTGCCGCGCGGAAAGACCGCCGCAAACGTGCGCGCGATCGATCGCAGATCGTCCGCGCTCATGTCGTAGGTGTGCGCCCACTGACACAGCACGCCGCCGGGCAGGAGGCGCGCCCGCGCCGCCTCGAAGAACTCGCGCGTGAACAGCGCGGCGACGCCGGCCATCCACGGGTTCGACGGCTCCGACACGATCACGTCGTATCGACGCGTCGTCAGCTGGAGATGCGATCGGCCGTCGCCGACGACGAGGTGCACGCCCGGCGCATGGAGCACGTGGTCGTTCTCGGCGGAGAACAACTCGGACGCGGCGACGACCTCCGGCGAGATCTCGACGACGTCGGCGTGGCGGACGAGGCCGGTGGCCATCGCCGATCCGAGCGTGACGCCGCTGCCGAGGCCGATGACGCACAGCTCGCGCGGATTGCGGTGCATGAGCACGGGCAGCACGCCGAGCAGCCGCTGCGTCAGCATGTCGCCGGCATTCGACGCGTCGATCTTCCCGTCGATGGCGAGCGCGCGCGTGCCGCCGAGGAGCCGGACGCTCACCGTGGCCGCGGCGCCCTCGGCGTAGTACTCGAGCCGGCCCGCGCGCAGGCTCGCCTCGAGATCGGCGGCGTCGCCGGCGGCCAGATACGGCGCGTACTTATACGCGCCGCTCGACAGCAGATCGCGATCCCATCGCGGGATGTCGACGAGGAGCATCAGCAGAAGGGCGATCGCCACGAGACTCGACGCCCACGCGACGCGGCGCGCCGCGCCGAGCGGGCGGGACAGCATCCACGCGCCGACGACGATCGCTCCGCCGACTGCGCCCGCGCGTCCCATCGTCACGAACGTCGTTCGAAGCCCCAGGCGCGGCACGAGGAGAAATCCGGCGGCCAGCGCGCCCGCGATGGCGCCGATCGTGTTCGCGACGTACACGCGCGCGGCGTCGCGTCCAACGGTCGCGAGCGATGCCGACGAGGCCGTCGCCAGCGCCAGCGAAAACGCCGCGCCGAGCGCGAAGGTCAGCGGCAGCAGGAGCAGGGCGACCTCGAGCGCTTGCCGCACCACGACGGCCCCAAAGGTCGTGCCGGGCGCGGCGACTTCCGTCGCCACGACGAGCGGAAGCCGCGACGCGGCGTACGACGCCGCGGTGGACGCGCTCACCGCGCCGACGAGCAGCGTGCCGCCGAGCCACAACGCCGGCTCCCGAACGCGGCGTGCGAGGGCGGTGCCGACCGCGGATCCGAGCGCGATGCCGCAGATGAACGACGCCGCCATCGTCGCGAACGCGTAGGTCGTCGGACCGATGACGGCCGCGAGCAGACGGGTGAAGGCGACCTCGTACACAAGACCGCCGAAACCGGACAGGCCTGCGGCCGCGCACGCGAGCGCGGGCCGCGGCCGGATCGCCGGGAGAAGACGCCGCGATCCTGCGGCGTCGCGCGTCGGCCCGCGCGGCGGTTCCGGCGTCACCGCAAGGACCGCGTCGCGGCGCGCGAGCGCGACCGCGCCGAGGGCGGCGCCGACGTTCAACGCGACGCCGATCCACGTCGTCGCGCGCATGCCGAGCGCGGGCAGCAGCCAGAAGCCGGCGGCGATCGCGCCGGCCGCGGCGCCGGCGGTGTTCGCGGCGTAGAGCAGGGCGGCGTCGGCTGCCGCGCGAGTTCCGCGATCGGACCCGTCGTGCGCGGCGCCGGCGGAAAACCACGCGGCCGCGATCGGATACGTCGCGCCCATCGCGGCCGCCGGCACCGCGAGCAACGCCAGCGTCAGCGTCACCCGCACAATAGCGAAGCGAAGTGGCGCGTCGCCGTCAGCGTACGCCGACGCGAGCGCGGGCTGGAACGCGCGGAGCGCGAACGGCAGCGCGATCGCGATCAGCGCGACGGCGATCTCGAGCGCCGCGTAGGTGTGCAGACTGCGGCGGCGCGGTGGAGGACGTCGGCCGGCGAGCCACGCGCCCGCGGCGAGGCCGCCCATGAACGCGGCGAGCACGGTGCTGACGGCGGCGACTGTGTGCCCCATGTTGAGCGTCAGCAGGCGCGTCCACGTGACCTCGTAGATGAGCGCCGCGGCGCCAGACGCCGCATAGCAGGCGACGAACGCACGCCTGAGCGTGCGCGCCGCGGAGTGCGGCGCCGCCGTCGCCACCGCGACAGGTCGCGGGCTCCTCAGGCGCTTTCCTTGTATCTCTCTCGCCATCACTGGAGAAAAGTCAGATCGCGGCGGCTGTGCTCCGCAATAACGATCAGCTTGTACAAAGTCTGCTCACGCGGCCATCGCCTCAAGACGATACTCGTGGTGCAGGCCGCCGAACACCGGTTTCGCGACGACACGGTGGCCCGCCTGGATCTTATGACCGCTGGAAGACGTGGCGACGCCGGCGTCGGCCCGATCCGGAATGCCTGGCCCGAGACTCGCGTGCGGACGCCCTGTGCCTGCCAAAAACCTCGTATGTTGCGAGAAGTCGTGCGGTCACGTGTCGCGCTGCACCTTGAGGTTCTCGCGTGCCCCATCAACTGCAGGCGCCCCAACGGTCCCGGATGCGACGCGTGCGGCTGACGAAAGCGGATCGATGGCTCTGGCCCTGGCTGTCACGCCCGTGGAGCCGCCGGCGAACGGCACTCGTGATCGTGAAGCCAGAGACCGTCATCGCCTCGCGTCGCCATGATTTCGTGTTTGGACGTGGAAAAGTCGTCGACGCATCGGGCGACCGGCCCGTCGCCGCGGATGTCCACGCTTCGATTCGGACAATGGCGCAGGAGAATTCGCTCTCGGGCGCACCACGAAATTCGCGGCGAGCGACTGAAATTGTGACTGGAGCGTGTCTCAGGCGACGGTCGCGAAATAGATGGCTACAGGCCGGCGGGTCCGGTTAGTTAACCATAAACGGTACGACTGTATCGAGAGTGACGCGGCGGCAGATCGCGTGCCCGGGCCGCCGTGCGGCTGAAAATGAAATTCCGAATCGAAGCGGGTCTGCCGATCGCGGTCACTCGTCGCACGACACCGAAGCCGCGCACCAGTCTCTCGACTTTGAAATCCAGCCCGATCGAGTTTTCAGTAGGGACAGGATACGCGTGAGCGTCGCCTGTCGGTCATCGTCCTCGTGTAGCGGTCGACGCAGCAATCCTCCAGATCCGGTTGCCGCTGTCGTCGGAGACGAGGAGCGCGCCGTCGGGAGCGACGGTCACGCCCACCGGACGTCCCCACTGCTCAACGGGTGTAGCGTTCTCGCCTGTGGAGGCCAGGAAGCCGACCAGGAAGTCTTCGATCGGGCCCGGCTTACCGTTCGCCATCGGAAAGAACGCCACTCGGTACCCCGATGCGACCGTTCGGTTCCACGATCCGTGCAGCGCCACGAACCCGCCGTTGCGGTATCGCTGGGGGAACTGCGAGCTGGTGTAGAACGTCATGCCAAGCGCCGCAGAATGCGCCGGCAGGAGCACATCCGGCACGATCGCCCGGCCGACGAGATCGGGGAACGCTCCGACGTACTTCGGATCGTAGTGGCGGCCGATGTAGGAATAAGGCCAGCCGTAGAACCCACCGTCCTTCACCGTTGTCGCGTAGTCGGGCACCAGATTGTCGCCAAGGTTGTCCCGTTCGTTGGTCGCGGCCCACACCACGTCGGTTCCGGGCTGCAGCGTCAGTCCCACGGGATTGCGAATGCCCGACGCGAAGATCCGAGCGCCGGTGCCGTCGGGGTTTGCTTCCAGAATGGCCGCGCGGCGGCAGTCTTCTCCCGCGTCGCTGTTCGATGCCGAACCCACCGCGATGTACAGCTTCGTTCCGGAGCGATTGAATACGATGTTGCGGGTCGAGTGTCCCCCGGTCGGCAAGTCGAGCAGCTTCTCCGGCGCGCCCCGCGCCTCCAGGTCGCCCCTCCGATACGCGAATCGGACGATCGAGTCGGTGTTGCCGACGTACAGGTAGTCGCCGTGGAATGCGAGGCCGAACGGCAGACGCAATCCGCCCGGACCACGGCGCTGGTAGTCCGGCGGCGGAGTGCAGGCAGGTGGGTTGGCCACGAGCGATTGCGGACCTTCGAGCACCCCCAGGACCGGTGCTGGCCGCCCGTCTGCCGCGGCGGGCGGCGGTGCCGGAGCCGGCGCCGTGGTACCGTCGGCAAAGACGCCGCGGGCCTCGAAGACACCATCGCTGTTCGCGTCCCTCAGGACGAAGATCGAATTCGTCGACGGCGAGCTCACGAAGAGATCGCCGTTCGGCGCGAACACCATCATGCGGGGCCCTCGCAGCTCCGCGTAGCTCGCCACTGAGAATCCGGCGGGGACCTTCGGCAAGATCCCCTCGGGTTGCGGCACTCGTCGATTCGGGTTGGCGGTAGCCTTTGATGGACGGGGCAGCTCCTCGGCGCGCGGCTGCGGGTGCACCGAGTTCTGCTGCGCGCCGACGAGCGCGCTGGCGAGTCCGGTGCCTGCAAGGCATCCCATGAAGAGGAGAGGCCAGACGCGCGCGTGTCGTGATGACCGGCTCGACGGGTTCATCGGTTTACTCCAGCGTGCTCAGAAGATTGCGATCGGGTTGAGCGGCGATCCCGTGCCGCCATCCACCGGAATGGGACCTGCGGTCAGCATGAACGCCCATCGGTTTTCTGCAGCGGCTGCCTCCGCCAGCGCCTCGAGGTCCATGTTGTCGAAGATGTTCGTGCCGAACCCGGCCAGCAACATGGTGTGGACCGGCTGCGCCACGCCTTCCACGCGCGACGGCATCACGTCGGTCGCAGCATCGCTGCCGACAATCGCGACGCCCCGCGTTTTGATCCACGGCAGCACGGACGCATGGAACCCGGCACTGCTGGTCGCCACCTGCCACGGGCCGAGCGCGCTGCGGCGCGCCCAGCGCCCGGTGCGCACGAAGATCGCGTCGCCCTGTGAAACCTTCACCTTCGCCCGCCGCTCCCATGCCTCGATGTCTTCGATGTAGATCGGCGTTCCGGGCTCCAGGTATGGCACGCCCTTGAGGCGTGGGAAGTCGAGCAGAATGCCGCGCGTGACGATGCCACGCTTCACGTTCTGGATTCCGAGCTTGCCGCAGCCTTTCGACGTGCTCGCCGAGGGCGCGATATCGTTGTAGAGCCGATCGTTCCAGAGGAAGTGGCACAGCGAATCCATGTGGCTCACGCCGTAGCCGTGATACGTGAATTCGTAGGTGTCGGTCCGCCTGGATGGGCCCATGGTGTGCTTGAATGACCCGGCCGGGTTGTCGGACGCCTCCTCGGGCATTGGGTTGTGCGAGAGCGACACGGTGATGCCACGGCGGACGAGGGCCGCCCCCTCGCGGACCTTCTGCGCTGTGACGAGGTTCATCGTGCCGAGCTCGTCGCCAGCGCCCCAGCGGCGCCAGTTATTGATCTCCCGAAACATGGCGTCGAACTCGGCGGCGGTTCGCGGCGTCCTCGCGTCCTCGGTCCGAACCGTCGCCGCCGTCGCGACGAGAGCGAGGGCGGCGAAGGCCGCCACCCAGACGTTGAACGTTACGGGCTTGCGGGTCATCAGGTCCTCCACGCTCGCGTCATCGACAGGACGCTCCAGGTTCCGCACGCGCCGAGTATGCCTCGCGCCGATGCCTTGTCAAGCTCGAAGGACTCGGTCACACGTCCTCAGATCCCACCGGCGGCGCGTGGTCGACCTGCGGCCATTGACCCGGGAGTACGAGGCCGCGTGCACTATCAGAAGTGATCGCTCGTCGCACATGCCGCTCACCGATCGGATTGGCATTGGCATTGGCATTGGCCGCCCGATACGACGTCAGCACCACGCGGATGCCAGCCTGTCGCGTGCGCACCGCGCGTCGAAATCGACGGCCACAAAGACCCACGTCTCATCCAGGAGCGTCGGAGTAGCGTGAAGGACAGTACTTGCTTCGAAACGTGCGGGGGACCGCCTCCGTCGCTCGCGGCCGGTCGTGAAATCTCAGTCCGAACTCTTTGAATGGCACCGAGAAGCTGTGCGGCGACTTCTGGCGTTAGCGCAACTTCACGGCGTTCGCGGTCCAACCCTTCGCGGTGCGCGTCGTGCGTCCCGTGGTTGGACTCCGTTCGGGAGAGCCGGCGAAAGCATGGACCCACAGGAATCGGTAAGAGGTCGCGCTGATCACCACGTTGGCTATCGCGCGCGCGAGTCGAGCGACCATCAGGTCGTTGACCGGATCGTCCCCACCATCCGAAAAAAATTGGTTCCTCAGGCTGGATTCGAACCAGCAACCCTCCGGTTAACAGCGTAATACAGGTCTTCGGACTCGCGGGCCGTCGTGCCGGTAGCTTGGTGGGATCCTGTTGATAGCGGGTGTTCGGCAAAGAATTGGCCAGAGATTGGCCAGACGACTTGATCGCGCCTTCGCGCCGCCTAGCAGCCCGTGGCGAAAGCCCTTCCGAGGGAGAATTCGATCGCGCGTACATAGCGGTGCGCGTGTCGGTGAATCGGTGCAGTCGACTCGCCCCGGCGCCAGATCGTCGTGAGGACCGTTTCTGGAAGTCGCAGGAGCCACCACAACGTCGCGAGTAGCGCCGCGGCGCGGCCCTGCAGGCCGCTTGGCGTACCGAGCCGAAGAGCGTGCGCATCAATAACCCGAGATTCAACGCGCCGGCATGCACCAGCAGCCGTTTGCGAATATTGTCGTGACCCCGCAGATGGACACGGCGCATCCGACCCGTTCCGTAGAGATGAGCACACGGGCGTTCAAGCCGCTCGCCACGCTGCCGCAAGAGGCGCCTCCCGCGTGCGCCGCGAATGCATCGCCGGTTGCGGTAGACGGCGTCACGCGCCTCCGGATTGTTCTTCCAGTTGCGCCGTCCGCGGTCAGGTTCGGAGATGTAACTCCGCACACCAACCGCTTCGAGACCGGTCATCACCTGATGGCTGTGATAGCCCTTGTCGGCAACCACTTCTTTGATCTCGGCGTCGGGGACGACTGTCTCCACCTGTTCGGCGGCGTCGATGAGCGTGTCAACGCTCGTGGCCGTGTCGCCCTCATCGGCATCCTGCACGGTGACGGCGACCACGGCACCGGTCTCCAAGTCCGCCGCGTGCTCGGCTTTGTGCGCCAAGTGCGTTCGCCCGTCCTTCATCTTAGGAATCCGCCGCACGCCACGCAATGGCGCGTTCGGCGTCCAAACCTTCGAAGTAGCCGATTAGCAGCAGTCGAACGTAGCGGCCAGGCGGCAGCCCGGGCCGCCCGATCTCGTCAGCGTAGAATCGCTGACAGAGCGACTCGACGTAGCCGTCGACGTCCGCTGTGTCGAGAATCTGATTCAGTCGCGTGTAGAACGGGTGCGCGGCGGTGCGTGGCAGATCTTGTGTCGCGACCCACATCGACGGCTGCTTCGGACGACGTCGTCGTTTGCCCATCGCCATCGCCGACAGCGTAGTACGCGCGATCGATCATGTCGATCCATAATGCACTACCGACATGCCGACACCATTCGAAAGTGCACTGCTGAACCTCCAGCTGTTCGAGCTTCGACGCGAGCCTGTGCTGCGCGAAGCGCGCGAGTGGTTTCTGCGAGAATTCAATCCGGAAAGCTTCGATGAACTTGTCGCCCTTGTAAGCGGCGAACGGAATGCGTCATTTCGAATGGTGGCTGGCTACTGGGACATGGCGGCATCGCTCGTCACGACCGGAGCGATCGACGCCGCTGCGTTTTTGGCGGCTCACGGTGAAGTGTTCGCCGCTTTCAGCAAGATCCACCCGTTCCTAGCCGAATTGCGCCAGACCAGTGGTGAGCCAGATTTCTGCAAGCACATCGAAGCCGTGGTATTGGGCGCTCCGAACGCCGAAGCAATACTTGCCCGTCGCTGTGCGGCCGCGCGGGCCGCTGCGAAGGCGCGCCGATCCGAATAGGTCGATTAACTCACACTTTCACCACGGGCTGCTGGCGCCGAGAGTGTAGCGTCGAAGCGGGTCTGTCCATCGCGGTCACTCGTCGAAGGGCTGCGAAGCCTCAACCGGCGTTGACCTGGAAACTCTCGCCCGATCGAGTTTTCAGGAGGGACGCCGGCTGTTCCCTGGTGCTCGGGAAGAAATTGTTCACTGATTGTTCACACGGGACCGTGCGCCAATCAAGAGACCCTACGCGCTTGGTGCCTTATGGCTTGATGGAGATCCCAGTCCGCCTGCAACCGCATCCACAGTTGTGGCGACGTCCTCAGAAATCGTCCGAGCCGCAGTGCCGTGTCGGCGCTGATGGCACGCTTCCCGAGCACGATTTCGTTCAACCGATTGAGGGAAATGCCGAGTCGACGGGCCGTTTCGAGCTGACCGAGGCCGAGCGGTTTCAAGTACTCCTCGGCCAGGATCTCGCCCGGCGGAATCGCAGGACCGAACCAATCTGGATCTCTCGTGATAGTCTTCGACGCGGACTTCGTACGCATGCCCGTTCTCCCACCGAAACGTGACTCGGTTAGGCACCCTGCGTCAGCTGCAAACGACAACATCTGCCGATGCTTCCTCGCTCAGATCTCTGACGGCGCCGCAGCTGGTCGCCGT
>Ga0209474_10001263_pt1 | contig 25337 bp, 21 predicted proteins | sample GraSoiAngelo_145_FD_185902 | JGI IMG/M metagenome (GOLD analysis project Ga0209474, IMG submission 185902) | Grasslands soil microbial communities from the Angelo Coastal Reserve, California, USA - 14_1009_05_20cm (SPAdes) (version 2) | ecosystem: Environmental > Terrestrial > Soil > Grasslands...
CTCGCTTTGACCACGTCATCTCGCTGACGTGGACCAAGCCTTCGATTCCCTGTTCAAGCTCAACAAACGCTCCGTAGTCGGTCACGCTGATGACACGACCGTTTACATGAGCTCCCACCGGATAGCGATGTTCAGCGTCGAGCCAGGGATCAGGTGTGAGCTGCTTGAATCCCAGCGACACCCGCTGCTTGTCGTTGTCAAATTTAAGAACTTTTACCTGGATCTGGTCGCCGACGTTCACTAGATCGCGTGGATGGGTGAGCCGTCCCCAAGACATGTCGGTGATGTGCAACAAGCCGTCAATGCCGCCCAAGTCGACGAAGGCGCCGTATTCGGTCAGATTCTTGACTACCCCGGTCAGGATTGTGCCTTCCTGCAGATGGTCGAGCAACTTCGAGCGTTTTTCGGTCTGTTCCTGCTCCAGAAGTTGCTTGCGCGAAACCACAACATTACCGCGTTTCTTGTTGAGCTTGACGATGGCAACATCGAACGACTGGCCCTTCAAGGCGTCAAGATTCCGCACTGGCCGCAGGTCAATTTGCGATCCCGGTAGAAATGCGCTGGCGCCTAGAATATCGACAGTAACTCCACCCTTGGTGCGTTCCGTCACCGTGGCCTTGATTGGCTGGTTTTCGCTGTAAGCCTTCTCAATCTCATCCCAGGCGCGCAGCTTCTGCGCCTTTTGGAACGAGAGATTGATGTACCCCTCTTCAGTCTCACCCTTGTCGCGCACCACGTGGATCTCATCACCGGGCTGGAACTTGGGCTTGCCGTCGTGGTCCATGATCTCGGCAATGGGGGCCATGCCTTCAGACTTGGCCCCAATATCCACCACAACGTGGGTCGAAGTGAGCTTGACCACCGTGCCTTTCAGCACATGGTCGTCACCTTCGAGTTCTTCGCTTTCAGTAGTGAAGCTCTCGAGCGCGGAAGCAAAGTCATCAGCCGGGGGCTTTTGCTCGTCGCCCTCGGCTGAATGCTCGGCCTGAGCTTCAGTGGCTGATTGCTGCTCGGTTAATGTTGTGGTGGAGGAGTCGGAATAATTGTTGTTGGTGTCGTCGAACAAAGTCATTGCCTCTCAGCGGTGTCAGAGATGCGGGCTGGCTAGCGAACTGCTGGTTGGGTCTGCCTGTGTTTGCCCAAGTTTATGTTTGGCCCATCCTGGCGGATGGACTTAAAGGCCAGCGGTCGTAAAGATCGAACCCGAATCCCAAAGGGAACACTTCGACTATAGCAACCGCTCGGAAAGGGTGTCAATCGAGGAAGATGTTTATTAACAATCCCTTTAAAATCTTTAAATCACCGCAAATCAAGCACTGGTTATTGCTGAGCCGCAACCGCCGGATGTGGTGATTGTGCCTGCCGGAAGGCTTCGAAATCCTGCCAGATGCGTGCGACCTGCTTCTCATCCAGTATTCTCTCCACTGGATGGTCTGGATCTTTCGTTGAGAAAATCTGCAGCGTCACCTTCCCGCATTGCGGCGAGATTGCATCATGGGAGTATATATAGCGGCCGCCGGATGACTCATCATTTAGCACTACGTTCCAGTTCCGTTTCGCTCCTTCTGCGACTCGACCCGGCCAAATGGGATCGGCTTCCTTGTCACCACACAGCAAGCGCATCTTGGAAAAGCCGGTTTTGTAATGCATTACAGTGGGTGCCGTACCGTTACTCAGCGAGGAGTTGGCCATGTTCTCCCAGAATGGCGCCTTGGTTTTCGGAATTGCAGCAATAACCAGGACGACATCGTACTTGTGCTCGGACTCGACCGGAGCAGTCTTCCCCTTGGAGTGTTTCCCATAGTCCTTCATCGCCTCACCGTATAGTTCGTTATCAACTTCATACTTCGCGATGGGCGTAATGAATTCGATATAAAAGTCACCTGCCTTAAAGGAATAAACATCCTTTTCCCAATGGCCGCGGCCCGGAGCGTGGAGCGAATCCTCGGGGAACAGCTCAGTCGGGGTTACCGGCAACAGGCGTGCGGATGGCAAGGTGCCGGAAGCTAGCTTCTGTCTGGCTTCGCCCAGGATCTCAGTTGCAGCGGCAATCGGCTGGATACGGAATTTATCGCTGGCGAACTGGGTGAGCCCGACGGCGCTCCCGCTGGAATTGAACAGAGGGCTACCCACGTATGAAATTTTTGTATCGGTAACGATTTCGTTCAAGTCGGCGCGGCTGACCACTCCGGTATGCAACTTCTTGTCCTTTTCTCTACCGGGATTTTCGACCATGAACACACGCTCACCCTCAATCAGAGCCCCAGGGTCTGAGGAGATCTGGCCTGCGGCAATCTGTCCGGCGGAGGCGAGATTAATGCGCAACACCGCTATGTCATGTTGCTTGTCGGACGCGATCACGGTTGCTTGCAACTTGCGTTGATCGTCGAGTTGCACGGCGACCCAGGTAGCCTGCTCCAAAAGATGTTCAACAGTCAGGACGAGACCCGCAGGATCAACAATGATGCCGTCAAAGGCGCTGTGCTCCGTCTGTACCGTGACCACGACATTCTTCACGCGTTTGTATTGATAAGCCAGTTCGTCCACCCGTGCATCGCGGGCGCCCGCGAGCGGCGTAGCTTTCGCGTTGTCGTTACTCAATTCAAGCGTGTTGTCCGGCTTCGTGAAAGCGACATCGAATTCCCACCGGTAAGATTTGTCGAAGAGTTCGACGGGACTCTCCGTAACTACGTGATAGCTGCCCGCCGGAATATCTGCTTCAGCGGTGCCCTCAAAACTGGTTTGTAAGGCGACAGCTTGCGAACCGGCAGCGCTGGAAGTGAGCTTCACAACCAAGTGAGGCACGGGCTTCAGATTCAGATCGCGATCATAGAGCGCGGCGCGAACCTTGAGTTTTACATTCTGTCCGGCGGACGCCACGGTAAGCAGACTCACAATCAGAACGGTCATTAAGAGCGTTTTCATATGTCCTCCCCCGAATCCCCTCAAAGCGCTTGCGCGCTAGCATATCCCGACAGTTGGTTTAGCGCAGCACAATTACAGCGGCACTAGTGTGCAGGTGGTTATCATTCCGCTTGTGCCTATGAACGCGGATATTCGGGCAGATTGGTGTGCTTTGCAATACCGTCCGACTCACTATCTGCTCAAATTTGCCTCATGAGGTAAGTTGCTGAATCGAAAACTGTTTTACGAGTTTACTTCACTAGACGAATTTTGCGTGCCATGATTTGGCATGGCTCTAGCTCACCCCGCTTTCCAATCTGCTACCCTGCCTTGTCATGGATTACCTCTGGACACCTTGGCGATATGCATACATTTCAGCCGCCTCGAAGGATGATGGCAAATCAAGCGACTGCATTTTTTGCGAACTGCCGAAGCGGTCAGATGAGGAGTCGAAGATCGTCTATCGCGGGGAGCGCTGTTTCATTATCCTGAATAGCTTTCCTTATACGTCGGGTCATGTGATGGTGGTGCCATTCGCGCATCTCGACGAATTACAGAAGCTGCCCGAAACAGCGGCACATGAAATGATGACTCTGTCGCAAAAGATGGAAGGCGTGCTGCGCAACGTTTATTCACCGGATGGTGTCAATCTAGGCATGAATATAGGTCGCGCGGCGGGGGCCGGAGTCGCGGGACACATCCACATCCACGTGCTTCCGCGCTGGGCGGGCGACACAAACTTTATGACCGCGGTCGGAGAAAGCAGAGTGCTGCCGGAAGCACTGGAGGAAACGTGGAGAAAGCTCAAAAGAGAGATGGATCAACTAACTTGATGGCACTATGGCCACTGCTGTGCGCCATGCAAAAGACGAAGAATCTCAACCATGTTTCCCGTCAGGCGATAAACTGCGATGTAGGGTAAGCCAGCAAACACGAGCTCTCGAGTATCTGGGTGACGACCAGTACGCCCGGATTCCGGGAATTTTCCCAACCCACTTATTTGCTCGTAAATCGAAATTGCTACTTGTCGCGCTGTTGCCGCGCTGCCATGTTGTTCAATGTAATCGCAGATTTGCGTGAAGTCGCGGACCGCAGGATCGGTCCAGCGAATTCTCATCAACCCGGATACCGTTGGCTGATGATTTTCTTGACTTCATCGTGATCCCGTAATTCGCCGCGATCCGCAGCTGCTAAGCCGTTTTGTACTTCACGCAGGAACCACTCGTCATAGTTCACCATGCGCTCGACCGCCTCAACGACAAGAGCTTCAGTCGGGCGTCCTTGCTGGGCGGCAAGCCGGCTCAGCTTTGACTGCAGATCTGGCCTGAAAGGAACTTCCATTTCTAAAGGCTATGAGGCTGGGAAGCCCCTGTCAATGAAGTTGTCTATTCTGCACAACCGGAATTTGCTGAAGGTCTTTGTTGTAGGTTCGCTTAATGTTTGAGCAGATCTTCCACACCGTTTTCGTCTACTACGGCAATTCCCAACTCTTTTGCCTTTTCCAACTTTGAACCCGCATCGGTGCCGGCAACCACGTAATCAGTTTTCTTGCTGACCGATGCCGCGACTTTGCCACCGGCATCTTCGATTAGCTTCTTGGCTTCGTCGCGCGTGTAGTTGGCGAGGGTTCCGGTGAGGACGAAAGTTTTTCCTGCCAATTTCGTGCCGCGTTCTTTCTTCTTGCCTTTCAACGTCAGTCCAGCGGCGCGGAGTTCCTCGACCAGTTCGCGATTCTTTGGCTCAGCGAAGAATTCCACAATACTCTTGGCGATCCTTGGGCCGACTTCTTCAACCTGCTGCAGTTCTTCTTCGCCCGCTTTTTCGAGTGCCACCAGGTCGCCAAGATGTTCAGCAAGAAACTGCGCAGTACGTTCACCGACAAAGCGAATTCCCAGCCCATAAATGACTCGCTCCAGCGGCAGCTTCTTGGAATTCTGAATCTCCCGAAGAACGTTTTCGGCGGACTTGTTGCCCATGCGCTCAAGGCTCAGGAGCTGGTCTTTGGTCAGCTTGTAAATATCGGCAATGTCTTTAACCATCCCGCGTTCGGTGAGTTGATTGACCAGTGCATCCCCCATACCGTCGATGTTCATCACGCCGCGTGATGCAAAATGCAAGATCGTCTCGCGAAGTTTTGCCGGGCACTTCTGGTTGACGCAGCGATGGTCGGCCTCGCCTTCTGCGCGCACCACGTGTCCGCCGCATACTGGACACTTCTCCGGCATGTGAAAAGATTTGTGCCCGCGAGGATGGTCTTTATCGTCGACAACTTTCGTCACCTTAGGGATGACGTCGCCGCCGCGCTCGACCTCAACCCAATCGCCGATCTTTACCCCCAAACGCTCGATCTCATCCATGTTATGCAGCGTGGCACGGCTCACGGTGGTGCCGCCGATCGGAACCGGCTTGAGTCCCGCAACCGGCGTAAGCTTGCCGGTACGGCCCACCTGCACATGAATATTTTCGATCTGAGTGACTCCGCCGCGCGCCGCGTACTTGTAAGCGATCGCCCATCGCGGAGCTTTGCCGGTAAATCCAAGCTCGCGCTGCAAAGGCGTGCTGTTTACTTTGATGACAACCCCGTCAATTTCGTAGGGCAACGTTTCGCGTTTTTCTTCCCATTGGCCGATAAACTTCCAGACTTCGTCGAAGTTCTCCGCCAGAGAACGGCGAGGGTTGACTTTGAATCCGGCGGAATCGAGAGCGTTCAACGTTTCCCAGTGATTGCTGAATATCGCACGCGCGGGGGCGCCCGTGCCTCCAGCCTCAAAGTTTGTGGAGCGACGGGCGCTCTCGCCCGTCGTAGTGCTCGCAATGAGCATGTACGCAAAAAAGTCCAGTCTTCGCTGTGCCGTGATGCTTGGTTCTAACTGCCGCACTGTCCCCGCAGTCGCATTGCGCGGATTTGCGAATTGCGAGAGTTCCTGCTTTGCGCGCTCGTCGTTCATTTTTTTGAATGAAGCAATGGGCATCAGCATCTCGCCGCGCACCTCAAAATCAGCAGGAATCCCGGCCTTCCTCAGCTTGTCATGTGAAATCGAAAGGGGCACTGAGCGCACGGTGCGTACGTTTGAGGTCACGTCTTCACCGATGCCTCCATCGCCTCGCGTAATACCGCGCACCAGCTTGCCATCTTCATAGCGCAGAGCCAGGGACATGCCGTCGAGTTTCAACTCGCAGACATATTCAATGTCATTGCGTCCGCCGAGTTCGTGCACGCGGCGCTCCCAGTCGCGCAACTCTTCTTCGCTGTAGGCATTATCGAGCGAAAGCATGGGCGCGGAGTGCGGAACCTTGACGAAGCCCTCGCGCGGTTTGCCGCCCACTCTCTGCGTGGGAGAATCGGGCGTGATCAGCTCAGGATGCGCGGCTTCAAGCTTCTTCAACTCATTCATCAGCCGGTCAAATTCCGCGTCGCTGATCTCGGGATCGTCCAGCACATAGTATCGGTACTCGTGACGGCGAATCTCATCGCGGAGAGATTCAATCTCTGCGTTTTCAGTGGAAGCTTTCATTGTTGGCATAAGTCAGAAGTAAAAAGTCAGAAGTAAGAATGCAGAATGCAGAAGTCGGATTTCAGATTTAAGATTTTAGACTGCAGATTTCAGAGTCAAACCACCGAGTTGAACGTTGACTCTTCACAATCTGAAATCTACAATCTTAAATCTGCAATCCGGCGAAGTTCTGCATTCTTACTTCTGACTTCTGCATTCCTACTTCTTACTTCTGCATTCCTATCTTCCCGGTTTCCCCTCGAACAGCGTCCAGAAGCGATCGCCGATGACTGCGTAAATGCCGAATGCCGATCCGCTGTCTTGCGTCTTGCGAAACAGTAACTCGCCACGACCATCGCCGTCAGAATCGACAGCATCGATGAACTCATATTTTGGAATTACATCCAAGTGCTGGTCGTCGGTGGTCTGAGCAAAAACTTTGTGGAGCTCGCCGTAAATGTCTTCACGCGTCACCAGGGCAGTCGTGTATTGCAAGGGAATGCGCGCGTTGGGAATGCTGGCCGTTGCTGTCAGTACGAGCACCGGCTCGTTGCTGCTGGTGAGATCGAAGACGTGCATCTGCACATTCTGCAGCTCCGGAGTCAACGCTGGCCTGGCAGCCTTTCTTGTCGGCTTTGCGGCCGGCTCTGGTGCGCCCAGCAATTTGGTGGCTCTGGCTTTTACATCGTTCTCTGCCATGCTGGTCATGGCTTTCAAAAATTTCTGTTCTTCTTCCGGCTTTAACTGATACGCGTACGGCCGAGACTCGGCCCCACCGGTATCGGAAACCGCCGGGATGAGTTGAATTGGACCTTTGAGCGGTTCGTCTTGTGTGCCCGCCTTGGTTTGCTCGTGTGTGGTCTCAGACGGCGCCTGATGGCGGAGCACTGGACGACCAGGGGACTCGATGGAAGTTGGACTATTGCTGGCGGGCGCCGATGTGTTCCCCGCATTTGAAGAACTCGGCGGACTGTTTGGCGCGGGAGCATCAGGTGATGGCGCGCTCTTCGGCGAGGATTCGGGCGCGGTGGTCTGCGATCCGGTTGACGAAGTTTTATCGGATTGCGGGCGTCTCAGCTTCGGAGGCCCGCTGATGTCGTCGGGCGCCTTGTAGGCTTTCTTTGCCGCTTCGGCTTTGTTTCGTTCGGCGTCAGCTTTAATTTCGGCGGTGCTACGCCATTTTCCGTCGCCGACCCAGCCAGTGGTTTCCGGTAGCGCTCCGGAGACGGTAAATAATCCCTGAGAAACTCCCGACTTCAACGATTCGTAAACCGTTCCTGACTGCAGCGCCATTGGCACGGGGTCGGCCTTATAAGCTCCAGCGTCATAAAACTTGCCGTTGATCATAATCGTGATCGGGACCAGGTGGGCTTTGCCATTCCCGGCCAGTTCCAGCAATCCGAGAGCGCGGGGCCCTTTACTGACCTGCCGCTTCTTGGCATATTGCGCGAATACTGGCAAACACACGGCGATGATCAGCCCGGAGATGACGGCCAGCACGGCTTTGCGGTATAACCGTGTGCGATAACTGATCGGAGAGGGTCCCATGGAAACCAATGATAAAGCCCCAGAGTTTACTTCGCTTGACCAGAATGGCGAGAAGGTCGCGCTGAAGGATTACAAAGGCAAGTGGGTGGTGCTCTATTTCTATCCTCGCGCTGATACTCCCGGCTGCACGATTGAAGCCTGCAGCTTTCGCGATTCTTTCAAGAGGGTGGAGAAAATTGGCGCGGTGGTGCTGGGAGTTTCGCCGGATACTCCTAAAGCACAGAAAAAGTTCGAAGAAAAGTTTGATCTGCCATTCACGCTGGTGGCTGACGCCGATAAGACGATATGCAATGCCTATGGCGTGATTCAGGAAAAGAACATGTATGGAAAGAAAGTTATGGGCGTGGCGCGGACTACGTTCATCATTGGGCCGAACGGAAGAATCCGGCACGTTTTCCGCAAAGTGAAACCCGAAGGACACGCGGAAGAAGTGCTGGAATACTTGAAGGAAGCGCAGAAAAGCGTGGCTTGATCTCGGCTGAAAAAAGCCCGCCGAAGCGGGCCTAGGTTGCGGTCGGAGAAAAGCTATGCTCCCGGAGGAGGTGTGGTCCCGGGATTCGTGTTCTGCGGTGTAGTCGGAGGTGTGCTGTTCGGCGGATTGGTTGTTGCCGGAGCTGGCGAATTAGGATTTGAGCCCGGAGTCGTCGTGCTCGGATTTGTGCTTCCGGGAGCAGTAGGCGTTGTTTCTGGAGTGGGATTGCTCGGGGTGGTCTGCGGATTTGGCGTCGAAGTTGTGTCAGGATTTGTTCCCGGTGTTGCAGTGCCCGGTTGCGGGGTTGCCGTATCGGGAGTTGGAGCCGTGGTTCCCGGAGCAGGCGTGGTGGTTCCGGGCTGAGCCGTACCCGGTGTGGTCTGTCCCGGGGTCGTCTGGCCGGAGGTTGAGCCCTGTCCTGAAGGGGAGCCTGAAGTTTGTCCCGCAGTCGATCCTGCACCCGTCGATCCAGCAGTGCCGCTGGTCTGGGCAGCGGCCATCAGGACCGGAGCGGTCCCATGATTTTGTGCACTCGGCTTCGCCGCTGGTGACGAGCTCCCACACTGCTCGGCAACCTTGGTCGCGCTGGTCACGGTGAATTGCTTGGTCGCTCCCGCGGATGCACCCGAATTCATTCCTGAGTTCATTCCAGAATTAGAAGTCCCGGAACTCGCAGTCGCGGACGAAGTTGACGCGCTCGCGTTCGAGCCCATGTTGCTCGCACCTTCTTGTCCGGTCACTTGCACTTCGTTTCCGATGAGAGTACGCACCGCATTCAGATCCCCGGTCAGCTTATATGCGGTGCCGGATTTATCTGTAAGCATGTAGTTGCCAGCGGCCGGCGATCCAGAGAGGCAGCCGGTTATAGCGTTGCCGCCCTGTCCCGGCGACGTGGCGCTCGGTGATGTCGTGTTGGGAGGGGTTGTGCTCTGGGGCGCGGCATTCTGTTCCGGAGCAGCGCTTGGCGTGGTTTGCCCGGGTGTTTCTGGAGCTGCTGGGGAAGTCCCCGGCGTTTGCTGCGAAGCTCCTGGCGACTGTTGCGAGGTTCCTGGTGTTTCTTGCGAGGTCGCTGGCGATTGAGGTGCCGTTCCCGGGGTCTGTGGCATCGTGCTTGGCGTCTCTGGCGCAGTTGTGGGCGCGTTGGAACTCGGTGACGTCCCGGGCGTAGAAGTTTGTGAGTTTGCTCCGGCTTGGCCGTTCTGAGTCGCTTCACCAGAGGCAGAACCCGAAGGCGACGTGCTGTCTGGCGATGTGGTCTGGGCTGCTACCCAAATCGCCGAAAGCAGCAACATAGAAAACAACTGTGCTTTCAATTTCATGGCTGTCTCACCCCTCCGAAATAATGTCTTCACCTACAAACTCTAGGCGCGAGCTAGATTGATGGGAATCCAGTGGAATCTCTAGGCAGCCGGAGGTTGTTCCGGTACAACAAAAATGCCGGGCAGATAGAAAAATTACAGGCGAGAGCTGGCCTGAGTTCCAGGTTGGCTAAAAGTTCGCGGGCGAGCGATCGTGAAGAAAACAGAGATCGTTAATGCAGGTGATGAACTCAAACGATAATGGGCCGCTCTTTCGCTGACGATATTCTCGCCAAAAGCCGCGCCCAGAGCAGATCTCCGCTTGCTCATTTTTCTAGAGACAACTAGCAAAACTCACAGCACCTTAGTCCGCGTACGGTTTCGCCGATCTTGCAAACGGTCGCCGAGGGACATCATCCTGAGTGGCTGCAGCATCTTTATCGCACACATCATTTCCCACCAGGAGCCTTGACCTATATGTCCGTTCGGTTGTTTTCCCTGCTACTAGTCGTGTTCGCATCGGTTGTCCCAGTCCCAGCAGCTCTTGCCCAAACATCAGTGTCAGTAACTTACCATTACGCTCCGATCTCATTCCCCGGCGCGTCAGTCACCAACGTAAATGGCATCAACAATTCAAATGTAATTGTGGGCTCGTACTACGACTCTCAATACTTCGTTCACGGATTTCTATACAGCGCCGGCAAGTACACCGCGGTTAATTTTCCGGGAGCAATCATGACCCAGGTGTTAGGAGTTAACGATAACGGCGATATTGTCGGTACGTATCAGACGTCGGGAACTTTGAATTTTCACGGCTTTCTGAGGCGCAACGGAACGTTTACCAAGATCAATGATCCATCCGCCAAGATCGGGACCATGGCTTTCGGCATTAATAAAGCTGGGACAATTGTCGGCAGCTTCGACAACGCGCAAGGATTTGTATATGAGAACGGGACTTTCCGGACCTTGAACGCGCCCCAGCTGCCGGGTGAATCGCACCAGACGCAGCTGAACGGGATCAACGATCAGGGTTGGATTGTGGGCCAGGTATACAGAGGTGGAATCTGGCGCGGCTTCTGGATCGTTAATAGTCAAATTCACTTTATTGAGTCCGCCGGCACTACCGACAGCGAGGCCAATGCAATAAACAATCGAGGAGATGTTGCGGGCTGTCACGACGTTCAGGCTGGGTTTGTTTCATTTGCAGTTGGCACTTACGCAAGCACTGGAAAGTTTCCAGCCGAGCAGCCGGTTGTGTCTTGTGCTTCGGGGATCAACTACGCCCGCGCTATTGTCGGAAGCTACTCGACTACCAACAACCAAAAGGGATTTTTAGGAGTCCCGGCGCTCACGCTGCAGTCTTCGCTAGCGTGGCAATCGTCCGACGTGGTTCACATCACTGCTGCGGCTTTCGGGAATAATCCAATTGCGCAAATCCAGGTCTGGGTCAATGGGAGCGAGGTTTATCACGTCGCGGGCGGGACCCTGAATGCGAATATAAAGCTGCCCTCAGGTACTAACGAAAAATTAATTGTCCGAGCCGTGGACTCTAAAGGTGTGACCGCAAAGGTGACGAACACGGTCACCGTAAACTGAAATGCTAAGTTGAATGCGTGGTGGGCCCGCCTGGATTCGAACCAGGAACCAACAGATTATGAGTCTGCTGCTCTAACCGTTGAGCTACGGGCCCGCACGTTTGGCAGAAGCAACTGTGCTTATCATATAAGACGTGGTCTCTCTCCACGAAACCGCGTCGGGCATTACGTTCGCCGTGAAAGTGCAGCCACGCGCCAGGAGAAATGCCATTGTTGGGGAGCTAGGGATGCAGTGAAAGTCGCACTTACGGCGCCTCCGGTGGATGGGCGCGCCAATCAGGCGTGCGTTGATTTCTTTGCCGATTTGCTGAAGCTTCAGCGGTCGGCGATTACGATTTTTTCCGGCGAGAGTAGCAGGAATAAAGTGATTCGAGTTGCCGGCATTTCGGCGGAAGCGCTTCGTGAAAAGCTGCAACTCTGATCGTTAAGGTCGATTTTGATCCGCGCTTTTGAAGGGGCACCGCTTCCAGCCGTGCCCCTTCAAATCCGAAGATTGCATCGAGCGCCCGACCTTTGCGGCCATCGAGTTGAATCGGTCATCGGGTGCTTTCTCTGGCCGTCTCCACCGCTCTTAGCACCGCCTGGGCTTTATTCATGGCTTCCTGATATTCGGTTGCCGGATCGGAATCCGCGACGATGCCCGCGCCAGCCTGCAGATATGCCTTCTTGCCTTGCATCAGCATGGTGCGAATGGCAATGCAGGAGTCGAGATTGCCCGCGAAATCTGCATAGAGCACCGAGCCACCGTAAATGCCGCGCCGCGTCGGCTCCAGTTCTTCGATGATTTGCATGGCGCGGACTTTCGGCGCTCCGCTGAGCGTGCCTGCCGGAAAACATGCGGCAAAGGCATCAAGCGCGTGCAGGTCAGGCCGCAGCTTGCCCTCAAGCGCAGAAACAATGTGCATCACGTGCGAGTAGCGCTCGACGTACATCAGATCTTTTACTTTCACCGAGCCATACTCGCTCACGCGGCCGAGATCGTTGCGGCCGAGGTCCACCAGCATGACGTGCTCGGCGCGTTCTTTTTCGTCGCTCAACATTTTTTCCTGAAGACGCTGATCTTCGGCATCGTCTTTGCCGCGAGGATGCGTTCCTGCAATCGGGCGATACTCGAGCTTGCGGCCAGTCACACGCACCAGCATTTCCGGGGAAGATCCAAGGACATGCGTGTCGCCCATTTTTAAAAAGTACATGTATGGCGACGGATTCACCGCACGCAGCGCGCGATAAATATCGAACGGCGCGACGGCCGGCTTGAAGTCGAGACGCTGCGAGAGCACGACCTGAAAGATGTCGCCGGCGGCAATATATTCCTTCGCAGTCGCGACTGATCTTTCAAACTTTTTTTGAGGAGTAACTGAACTGATTTTGAGCTTGCCGCGAGAATTGGCCGCGACACTCTGCCATCCCATGGACCGTAAACCACCGGCCAGCTTTTTCTCGAGGACCTCGATATCCTCAACCGCGCGATCGTAAGCCTTGCGCGGGCTTTCGCGGGAGACATCGGCACTGGCGATTATGTGGATTTGGTGGCGGAGGTGGTCAAAAGCTAGCAGGCGATCAAAAAACATCAGCGCGCAATCGGGAACGTGCAGGTCGTCTTTAGTGGCATCGCCGATTTTTTCCAACTGTCGGACGATATCGTATGAGCAAAATCCCACGGCCCCAGCAGTGAATGGAGGCAAGCCAGGCACGACTGCAGGGGTATGCTGCTGCAAGAGTTCTTTGGCAACCTCAAAAATATTCCCTTGCCGTTGTTCTCGTGTTTTGCCGCGCTCAATTGTGATGTGATTGCCAGCGGCACGGAGTTGCATGTACGGACGCGCACCAAGAAATGTGTAGCGTCCAATTTGCTCCCCGCGTTCTACCGACTCAAGCAGGAACGCATGCTGCTCGCTGCGGGAAATGGCCAGAAAGGCAGAAACCGGCGTGAGCAGGTCGGCCATTACCGACTTGACCACCGGGACCAGCGTGGCTTGCTGCGCCAGGCGAGAAAATTCTTTGTAATCGGGACGAATCATGCTGCATTCACCGCCGAGCACGCCGAGATCGTAGGGAACAGGTTGGCGGCGATTGGGGTAATGACGTTTTACCAGAGAGACCGAAAGTTTGCGAATGCTGGAAGTTCGAGACTGAATCGCTTACAGAATTTTCTTGCCGAACGCAGAAAGCGACAACTCAACCGCGAGATCAGCGGTACGGTTGTGCTCGTCGATGACAGGATTCACTTCTACAATCTCGAAGCTCAACATGCGGCCATGGTCAGCGATGATTTCCATTGCCAGGTGGGCCTCACGATAAGTTGCTCCGCCACGAACAGGAGTGCCAACGCCGGGGGCGTCTTCCGGATCAACCCAATCCATGTCGAGTGAGACGTGGTATCCAGCGGTGCCGCGTCCGGCGATCCGCAGAGCTTCTTCCATCACCGTGCGCATGCCACGCTCGTCAATATCGCGCATGGTGAAGACATCAATTCCGGCTCGGCGGACGTTTTCTTTCTCGATGGCATCGATATCCCGGACCCCAACCAGTACGCAATTTTCCGATGCGACTTTCGGAGAAAAATTGAAGATATTCGCCAGTTCCACCGGACCCAGCCCCATGATTGCAGCCAGCGGCATGCCGTGAACGTTTCCGCTGGGAGAGCTGTCGGGCGTGTTGATGTCGGTGTGGGCATCGATCCAGATCAGACCAATTTTCTGACTTTGTTTCCGATAGAATTCCGCCACGCCGGAAACCGTGCCTGCTGCGACGGAATGGTCTCCTCCAAGCACCAGCGGCACCTTACCGGCTTCTAGAGTCTTCAGGACCAGCTCAGCCTGCTTGGTGCAAGTTGCGGTGATCTCCTTCAAATATTTCGCGTGCGGATCGCCTTCTTTTTTCTGCTCGGCGATCGCAACTGTGATATTTCCTGCGTCCTCGACCACATGTCCCAATTGCTCCAGCCGGGCTTCAAGGCCGGCCACCCGCACAGCCGAAGGCCCCATGTCCACCCCGCGCCGTGATTGACCAAGATCGAGTGGCACACCTATGACACGGATTTTTTTAGGGACGATGTTGATAGAGGTTGCGAGCGCTGTCATATATTCCTATTTGCCCAGTGCATCTGGCAGGCCTTTGTAGTAGCGGAAACCTTCCACCGCTTTGCCGTTCTTCATAGTTATGCGGCTGCGAGCATAGTCTTTCATTTGCTGCAGGTCGGCTCCGGAGGGGTGCGGGTTGTATTGCTTCCATCCCGGACCATATTGGCTCGAATATTTCGAGAAAGCATTTACCTTTTTTTCTACAAATCCGCTGATATCCACCCAGGTATTTTCGTCATTGTTGTCATAGTCGTTGTAGAAGAGGTATTCAGGAATCATATATTCCTTGAGGCCCTCTTGGGTTATTTGGCCCTCAAACAAAAGCCGCCACATGGCGGCGCGGGCGGCATCGGCAGCCAAATAAGAGGCCGCGCGGTGATCGGACTTGTGCCAGCGTTGGTAGTTCTTGCCCGGGTCCCAGGCCATGAGCACGTCGGGCCGAAGCTTGCGAATCCAGCGAACGAGATTTTCAACAACGGCTTTGCGATCTTCAAATTCCAGCAGTCCGTCATCGTAGCCCAAGTTGATGTAGTGCTCGCCTGGAATGCCCAGCTCGGCAAGAGCCGCGAGCTCTTCCTGGCGCCGAATTGCGGCCAGCTGAGTCCGCGAGAGGTTAGGGTCTTGCGTTCCAACATTCCCGGTTGTAAGCGTCACGATATGGACCTGATTTCCATGCGCCTGAAGCAGCGCCAACGTGCCGTGTGAAAGCGCATCGTCATCGGCATGGGCCCCGATGAGCATAATTGTCTTGCCGGTCCATTTTTCGACGGGAGAGTCGGGCTTGGGCTCGGAAAGCTGGGCGAAAGCCAAAACTGGGAACAAAAGCCAACACACAAGTAGCTTTTTCATCGAGACCTCCCAATGCGAATTTCCTATTAGACCTTAAGTTCAGGGATATAAGCGATGCAGCGTTCTTGCGAACGGAATTGTCTCTCTTACGTGTTCCAGGCCGCAAATCCAGGCCACAGCACGCTCGATTCCCATGCCAAATCCACCGTGTGGCACGCCGCCATACTTCCGCAGATCGAGATACCACTTGAAGGATTCTTCCGGCAATCCATGCTCGCGAATGCGCTTCAAAAGCAACTCGTACGATGCCATGCGCTGCGAGCCACCGATAATTTCGCCGTAACCCTCAGGCGCGAGCACGTCAACACACAGAGCCAACTCCGGACGCTGCGGGTCCGGTTCCATGTAAAACGCTTTCACCTTTGCCGGGTAGCGATGAATCATCACCGGCTTCTCGAACTGGGCGGACAAATAGGTCTCATCGGGCGAACCGAAATCACCGCCCCACTCAAACTTTGTTTCGAGAGCACCCTTTGCGTGTCCCTCCTGCAGCATTTTGACGGCTTCGTCGTAGCTGATCCGGGGAAATGGAGTTGAGATTTTTTCCAACTTCGAGATGTCGCGACCAATCGTCACTAAGTCGGCGCGACGCTTCTCAAGACATCGCTTCACCAGAAAGCTGATCAGGCTTTCAGAGAGGTCCATCAGATCTTCAAGAGTCGCATAGGCTACTTCGGGTTCGACCATCCAGAATTCGGTCAAGTGGCGCCGGGTTTTCGATTTCTCAGCGCGGAAGGTTGGACCAAATGAATACACCTTACCTAACGCCATGGCCGTCGCCTCGATGTAGAGCTGACCGGACTGGGTGAGATACGCCTGCTCATCGAAATAATCCACCGGGAAAAGTGTGGTTGTACCTTCGCATGCTGCCGGGGTAAGAATCGGCGGATCGGTCAGCACGAAACCGCGGTCGTCAAAGAAATCACGAGCGGCTTTGATGATCTCCGCACGAGTGCGCAGAATAGCCGCTTGGCGCGGAGTTCGAATCCAGAGATGGCGATTGTCCATCAGGAAGTCGACGCCGTGCTCTTTTAGGGAAATGGGAAATGGCTCATCTTCCGGAACGCGCTGCAGCACTTGTACATTAGAAACATCGAGCTCGTATCCGCCGGGCGCACGTTTATCGGCGCGGACCTTGCCCTCAACAATTACGCTCGATTCCTGCGTTAATCCCTTTATCGCGTCGAAAACTTCTGGGGGGACTGCGTTTTTCGGAACCACACCTTGAATGGTTCCGCTGCCATCGCGGAAGATCGGAAAAAGAAGTTTCCCGCTTTCACGCAGGTTGTACAGCCAGCCGCGAATGGTGACCGACTGACCTTCGTGCTTGCCGATTTCGGCGATCGTAGTTACCGGTGAAGACATCTTTAACCCATCTCACTGCCGAGGACGCAGAGCGCGCAGAAAACAGATTTAAGTTTGGCGATCTCAGCGTGTTCGGTGATGGAAACTCTCTATGCGGGGACCAGATTGCCGAAAATCTCGCCCATCTTCTCGATCGAGTTGATCTTTTCGTTCTCCTCAATTTCCAGCAGAAGAGGCGGTTTATGCGGCGCTTGGTTCAGCAGCTCTAATGTCGTTTTCCAGTCGATCGTCCCATCGCCCGGCCACAGGTGGGAGTCGCGGTCTTTATCGTTGTCGTGCACGTGCGTGGAGTGAATTTGATTCTTTAATATTTCAAATGCCGAAGCAACATCGCCCATCATGTGGGCATGGCCGGTATCGAAGCAAACGCCAACATCTTCCAAACGGCTGGTGCGGATGAATTCGACGAGGCGGTCCGGCATTGAAAGCTCATTGGGAATGTTTTCCAGCAGAACGCGCACTCCCAGTGGCTTGGCAAATGCCCGCAAATGCTCAACGGAAGTCATGGCCGATTCAAACTTTCGGTCGCTGAAGGCCTCATTGGGAAGTCCTATGTGCTGAATCAAAAATCTAAACGGAATATGCTCGGCCACTTCAATCGCGCGTTTGATTTCATCCATCGCTTCAATGCGCGCCGCGCGGTCAGTCGAAGCGATATTGATCGGCGCAGAGCCGGTGCGTCCCCATTCGTAATCTGAGTACAGGGGAGCATGCACGGAATGCAAAGGAATGCCGCTGGTGCGGAACCAATCCGCGATTTCGCGGACATGCTGTTTGCGATTGGCGTAGTCAATGTGCTGACGCGCGCCAAAAATCTCGATGGCCTGGGCTCCGCCGCTGACCAGTTTATCGAGCAAGCCAGGGTGAAGCCGCTCTTTGACCAGGATATAAGTGGAAACCGCTCTCAGCATATTTCGTTGTCGGGGCGTTCACCCCAAATACTTGAAAATATTCAGACTGATGAGGCTAGCGTAGTGCGCGCGCGCGAGTCAAATCACGAATGTCGGGGTTTACGATTTGGCTTCATTCTTCGTGTTTTGGAGCGCGGTAGTTTTGCCTTTTCGGCAACCATCGCATACGACTTCCTGACGCAAGTCTCGATTTCGGAACTAGGAAGGACTTCCAAGCTCTCGAGCATCACCCATTTGTAACGGCCGACGTACGGGGCCGGGACAGCGCCCTCCCGCTCGATCAATTCGGCAAATTCTTCGGGATCGCATTTGAATATGAGCCGCTGAGGAATACTGCCCAGACTTACCATGGCAAATATCTTGCCGCGGACTTTGAAACACAGTTCGTCTTCCCATTGCAGGCTCTCAGTCGCATGAGGAAGCGAGAGGCACAGAGTTCTGAGAGCATCGAAATTCATTTGGTACAGTTGTTGGCAGTTCCCAAGACGCAGGTCTTACACCTGCTCTCGCGCCTCGCCCAAGGTGATATTTAAGTCTATTTTCCGCTTACCACGATAGATGGTCACGCGTACCGTGTCCCCGGCGCGGTGATTGGTCATAATTTGCTCGAGTTGTTGCTGGTCCTGGACCTCCTGGTTGTCGACTGCGACGATCAGGTCTCCACCGATCATGATTGCTGTATTGCCTAGATATGCGCGCTCGGTGCCGCCGCGTAAGCCCGCGCGCTCGGCCGAACTGCCGGGCACCACCCGCACGACCAGCAAGCCGTAATCTGAAGCCAGCCCAAGCTCATCGGCAATATCGGGACTAATCGGAATCGTCACTACGCCCAGCACGGGCCGCCGCACCCGGCCTATGGTGAGCAAATCATTCAGAACGGCCTTAGCGGTATTAATAGGAATTGCAAATCCGATGCCAGCGTTTTGGCCAACGCTCGATGCTATCATGGTGTTAATGCCGATCACTTCGCCACGTGAATTCAGGAGCGGTCCACCAGAGTTTCCGGGATTAATGGCAGCATCGGTCTGAATTGCCTCATTAATGTTGATGCCATTCGGTTCCTGCACTGAGCGGATGGAACTCACAATTCCGCTGGTCAGGGTTCCTGCTAGACCGAATGGATTTCCAATGGCATAGACCTTCTGTCCGACTTGCAGGTTTTTTGAATCTCCCAGAACCATTGGATTCAAATCAGGCGCCTTGATCTGAACCACGGCTAGATCGTGTGAGCGGTCCATGCCAACAACGGTGGCCCGGTATTTCTTACGGTTGTGAAGCGTGACCTCCACTTGCCCACGGCTAGAAACTGCGTCGGCGATCACGTGGTAATTGGTCAATACATGGCCGGCTTTATCGATGATGAAGCCCGAACCCTGACCCTCCTGCGGGACGAGTCCATAGAAAAAATCGAATGCCACAGCTTTCGAGGTAACGTTCACCACCGAGCCGATGTTCTTGTGATAAACGGAGATGTTATTCTGCTCGTCCGAGTCAAGAGCATCATTGCTGGCAGCTTCCGTGATTTCGACCCTGGCCCCGGGCGAGTTTACAGTTCGAAAACCGCCGGAGCGATAGGTGGTGAAGTAAAAGAAGCCCCCTACCAGAAGCACCGCAATCGCGAATGGACGAAACAGCTTCATGGTATGTAGAACCCTGCCTTCATGTGAAAGTGACGGAATTCCGAAGCCATATTTTACTTTGTGTTTTCAGGTACGAGATCGAGCGGAGACTGCTCCTAAGTATAAATGCGCAGAGGTTTGACAATTCCATGTGCTCTCATTAGGTTACTACTTCCGGCGCACACGTTTTTCGACATTGCCTAAGCGGAACACCACGTTTGCTTTGCTGCTGCTCACGCTGGCAGCGTTGGCTATTCATGGATACCATCCCTATGCGGAAGACGCGGAAATCTACTTGCCGGGGGTCAAAAAGCTTCTTAATCCCGCGCTCTACCCAGCGGGAACTGAATTTTTCCAGTCGCACGCCAGCCTGACGCTCTTCCCGAATCTGATCACAGCATCGGTGCGCATCGGTCATATTCCATTCGATTACTCGATATTCATTTGGTACCTGGCATCGATTTTTCTTTTGCTCCTGGCTTGTTGGGAATTCGGCGGAATCTGCTTTGGGTCGACGAGAGCACGTTGGGGCGCGGTTGCGCTGATCGCTTCTCTGCTTACGCTGCCGGTAGCAGGCACGGCTCTGTACCTGATGGATCAGTATCTGAATCCCAGAAACCTGGCTGCGTTTGCTGCCGTGTTTGCGGTGAACCGGGTGCTGCAGAAAAAATTTGCTCGCGCAGTCTTGTGGATTATTTTCGCCGCCGCGGTTCACCCCCTGATGGCATCATTCGCAATCGCATTCTGCGCAGTGCTGGTTTTGATGGATGCCTTTCATGACAAAGTACGAAAACCTGCGATTGCTGTGGCCGCAGTGCTTCCGTTCGCAAACTTCTTCGCGCCGCCGTCACCTGCATATCACCAAGCCATGCAATTTCATATCTCACACTTCCTGCTGCAATGGCAGTGGTACGAGTGGCTGGGACTAATCGCGCCGCTCCCGATTCTGATCTGGTTCGGCCGCGTCGCTCGCTCCCGAAATCTGAAGAATCTCGAGCGCGTGTGCTATGCCGCTGTCGTCTATGAGTTGGTTTACTTTGTCGTCGCGCTCATCATTGCTATTCCGGAGCGGTTCGAGGCATTAGCGCGATTGCAGCCCCTCCGCAGTCTGCACCTGTTGTATTTGTTCATGCTGATGGCGATCGGCGGGTTCATCGCCGAATACTTTTTGCAAGGCCGAGTTTGGCGCTGGCTGGTATTGTTTGCGCCGATTTGTGTCGGAATGTTCGTTGCGCAGCGCGAGATGTTTCCCTCGACGGCGCACATCGAGTGGCCTTGGGCCGCACCGGAAAACCAATGGGAGGAAGCGTTTCTCTGGATTCGCCAGAACACGCCGCTTAATGCGCGATTTGCGATCGATCCGTTTTACATGGAAGCTCCGCGCGAGGACAGGATCGGTTTCCGTGCAATGACAGAACGCAGCCGCCTGGCTGACGCAAATAAAGACAGCGGCGCTGTCGCTATGTTCCCGCCGCTGGCCGAGGAATGGTGGGAGCAGTTTCAGGCACAAAAAGACTGGCAGCATTTCACGAAGGCGGACCTGCTGCGATTGCGGGAAAAATACGGGGTGAGCTGGACTTTATTGCAGGAATCGGAGACTCTGGGATTCTCCTGCCCTTACGAAAATTCCGCTGTGGCAGTTTGCCAAATAGTTCCTTGATGTCTTTGAAGCCTGCTGTTTAGGAACCCGCGCCAGCCTGAACAGCTCCCCGCGCGTAATAATCCGCCGTGCCCGGTTCCAGCTTTCGTCCTCCCGAACTGAAGATCGAGAATTTGGCCAGCCCCCACTTTTGCAGTGCGAACTGCAAGGTGGTCGCGAGCACGCCAAGGCCATACTTTACGCTGCGCCGAAAATTGATGGACGATGCTTCCGGAAAATATTTGGTTGGGCAGGAGACTTCGCCTATCTTGAAGCCGAAAAACGCACACTGGGCGAGCATCTGGTTATCGAATACGAAATCGTCAGAATTTTCGAGCAGGGGCAGCGTGGTGAGAACTTCGCGGGTGAAGGCACGATATCCGGTGTGATATTCCGAAACCTTAATTCCCAGGAACAGATTTTCAAATGCAGTCAGAAAGCGATTGAAGACGTATTTGTAGAGCGGCATTCCGCCACGCAGGGCCTGTCCACCGATAATTCTCGACCCGAGAACTACATCGTAAATTCCGTATGCGACCATGCTGGCCATAGCAGTCACGAGTAGAGGTGTGTACTGGTAGTCCGGGTGCACCATAATGATGACGTCAGCGTCTTCGGCGAGAGCTTCGCGGTAGCAGGTCTGTTGATTGCGGCCATAACCATAGTTGCGGTCGTGCACAAAGTGCACCAGGCCGAGCTCGCGCGCAACTTCCACGGTCCGGTCCGCGCTGAAATCGTCGACTAGGATGCGGGCATCCACGATGTCCGGCAACTCTTGCACGGTCACGGGAAGCGTCTTCTCGGCGTTGTATGCAGGCATTACTACAGCTATACGTTTTCCATTCAGCATCGTTGATTAAAACTCGCGAGTAAGTGCCGGAATTGCGCCGGAGCACTGGGTTACACTCATCATAAATCATGGCCTCAAGCGTTTCCGCGCCCAAAAGGGTCCCGGTAGCCACCAACGGCATCATACTGATTCACATCGACTTCCTGGTTACCGGGATCGTAATGACCTTCATCGGGCCGATGCTGCCAATTCTGTCTGCGCGCTGGTCACTTAGCGATGCCCGATCCGGCTACCTGATTTTCTTTCAGTTCTTCAGCTCGATGTTCGGAATGTTGGTTTCTGGACACATGGTGCAACGCCGAGGCTACCGCTTCACGCTGATTATCGGCGCAGTGCTGATGGCCTCCGGCATGGCACTGCTCGCCTCAGGCCCGTGGCTCTTGGGGATCCTAGCCGTGTGTACTCTCGGCGTTGGGTATGGAATCACCACACCAGCAGGCAATCTGAGAACGGCGGAGATCAACCCGGAAAGGAGCGCGTCGGCCCTTAATGTCATCAATGCGGTCTGGGGAGTCGGCGCAATGAGTTCGCCGTTCCTGGTCGCGGTTTCCCAGCGGCACCATCCCGCATATTTTTTGTACGGAACGGCAGGGGCTTTGCTCGTTTTGGTGGTCACTCTCCTGCTGACCCGCTTTGTCCCGGATACGCACGCGCATCTTCAGACTCAGCCAGGCGACAAGAGTTTCTGGAAGGACAACTTTTTGCCGGTGATCTGTCTGCTGTTCTTCATCTATGTGGGCACGGAAACTTCTTTCGGCGCGTGGATTGCGACCTATGCCCTGCGCGTGGACCCGAAGGCACATGCATTGGCAATCATGACGGCTTCGTTTTATTGGGGCGCAGTGCTAGCGGGGCGGGCGCTCGCCCCAGCCGTTTTGAAATTCCTTTCGGCAATTGCAATTGCGCGAGCTGGTTTAACTTTTGCCATGCTGGGTGGATTGGCGCTCGTCGGCGCACATGATATCAAGCTGATTGTTGTGGGGGCGGTACTCGCAGGTCTGGGGTTGGCCTCGATATTCCCGATCAGTGTTTCGCTGCTTCCGGGATGGTTCGGCGGCTCAGCCCGGCGTGCCAGTGGCGCAATTTTCGCGAGCGGAAACATCGGAGGCGCCGTCGTGCCTTGGTTCGTAGGTGAGGTCTCAACGCACGCTGCCGGGCTGCGTACGGCATTCATCGTGCCCTTGCTTGGAGCGACCGTGATGTTGGCTTTTTACCTCAGTAAACACGCGCCCGCTATCCGTCAGCACAACGCGGAAACCAATAATTTGTTGTTAGACTAGTAACATCAACATGCCCCGGACACTCTTCGACAAACTGTGGGATGAACACGTCGTGACCGCGCCGTGCGGCCAGCTTCCGCTGTTGTATGTGGACTTGCACCTGGTTCACGAGGTCACCTCCCCACAGGCTTTTGACGGATTGCGCGCTTCCGGGCGTAAAGTCCGAGAACCGTTACGAACTATTGCTACCGTCGACCACAATATCCCCACTGAACCGCGCGGCACTCCGATAACTGACGAGATCGCGAGGCGCCAAATCGAAGCCCTGCAGCAGAACTGCCGCGATTTCGGTGTCCGCCTCTTTGATATGGATTCACCCGACCAGGGCATCGTGCACGTGATCGGTCCTGAGCTGGGTTACACGCAGCCGGGGATGACGATTGTGTGCGGCGACAGCCATACCAGCACCCACGGCGCATTCGGCGCGCTGGCTTTTGGCATTGGTACGTCTGAGGTCGAGCACGTGCTGGCGACGCAGTGTCTCCCGCAGCGTAAGCCGAAGACAATGCTTATTCAGGTCAAAGGCAAGCTGGCGGAAGGTGTGACCGCCAAAGACCTTGTTCTCGGCATTCTGGGCAAGATTGGTACTGATGGCGCGACCGGCCACGTGATCGAATATGCGGGCGAAGCTATCCGCGCGCTTTCAATGGAAGGCCGGATGACGATCTGCAACATGAGTATTGAGGCCGGTGCGCGCGCGGGAATGATTGTTCCAGATGAGACTACGTTTGCATATATCAAGGGCCGGCGCTTCGCGCCTAGTGGTAAAGAATGGGACGTCGCAGTGGCACGATGGCGGCAACTGAGCTCTGATCCCGGTTCGAAGTACGATACAGTTCTCGAAATCGACGCGTCCGAGTTGGCGCCCTTTGTAACCTGGGGAACAAACCCTGGGATGGTGGTCCCAATCACCGGCCGTGTGCCTGATCTTCCGGCAAATGGCACCGAGCGGCCAAATGCCCAGCGCATGCTCGAATACATGGGCCTTGAGCCGGGCACGCCAATGGAGCGGATTCAGATCGATCGCGTATTCATAGGCTCCTGCACCAATTCACGCCTCGAAGATTTGCGCGCTGCGGCCCGCGTTGCCAAAGGCCATAAGGTTGCGAATGGCGTTCGCGCGATGGTGGTTCCGGGATCGCAGAAAGTGAAGCAGGAAGCCGAACAAGAGGGCCTGCACAAAATTTTCCAGGAGGCCGGATTCGAATGGCGCGAGTCAGGTTGCTCGATGTGCCTCGGCATGAACCCGGACATCCTGAATCCCGGCGAGCGTTGTGCTTCGACCAGCAATCGAAATTTCGAAGGACGTCAGGGCCGCGGCGGGCGCACGCACTTGCTGAGCCCGATGATGGCAGCGGCGGCAGCGATCGAAGGCCACTTCACCGACATTCGTAATTGGACGTTTCACGGGAATTGACGATAGAAGTTTCTCTGTGGCATTTCTCTGTGTACCTCGGTGCCCCTGTAGTTAAATTTTTAAAAGCATTAACCATAGAGGACACGGAGTTTCACACGAAGACACAGAGAGGATTCGCAAAAGAATTATGCAGCCCTTTCGTAAACATAAAGGCAAGGTCGCGCCGCTCTACCGTGCGAACATCGACACGGATCAGATTATCCCCAAGCAGTTTTTGAAGAGAATCGAGAAGACCGGCTTCGGCGAATTTCTTTTTAATGATTGGCGCCGCTCGGCACAGGGCAAGCTCGATCCGGCGTTTCCGCTCAACCAGCCGCAATATTCTGGTGCCAGCATTCTGGTCACGGCAAAGAATTTTGGTTGCGGCTCGTCACGTGAGCATGCGGTATGGGCACTCGCCGATTTCGGCTTCCGGGCCGTGATTGCGCCGTCATTCGCAGATATCTTCGCGAACAACTGTGTGAAGAACGGCGTACTCACAGTTGTTCTAAAGGAAAACGATGTTGAAGAGATCGCGCGCCGGGCGGCCGAAATTCCTGACTATCAGCTGACCGTCGATCTCGAAGACCGCACGGTAAAAGACGATAAACGCTTGGCTGCAAGTTTTCAGATTGACGATTTCACCCGCCACTGTTTGCTCGAAGGTCTGGACGATATCGGGCTTACGCTTCAGCATCAGGCTGAAATTTCCGCTTATGAATCCAGGCATCCGGTTCCGGCCGCCTGGAAATCATAAAGGCGCGCCGCGCAGCCGCGGACCTATGCATCGCCTTTCAATCAAAACGCGCAACAAGCGAGAGGTCCTCGATATTACCGATCTGGTTGAAGACCAGCTCGGCAAAAATGGATCGGCTTCTGGCGTTTGCCACCTGCTGGTTCTTCACACCACCGCAGCCTTGACTACCGCTGACCTGGATCCCGGTACTGACTTCGACATGCTGGATGCATTCGAAGCCATGATTCCCAAGCTGCGCTACCGGCATCCACACAATCCGGCGCACGTGCCGGATCAC
>Ga0209474_10001265_pt1 | contig 25316 bp, 28 predicted proteins | sample GraSoiAngelo_145_FD_185902 | JGI IMG/M metagenome (GOLD analysis project Ga0209474, IMG submission 185902) | Grasslands soil microbial communities from the Angelo Coastal Reserve, California, USA - 14_1009_05_20cm (SPAdes) (version 2) | ecosystem: Environmental > Terrestrial > Soil > Grasslands...
CGCGAACATCGTGAGCGCCGGGATCACGAGCAGCCCAGCAACCACACGCGGGATGAGCAGGTGCGACACGGGCGAGCGGCCCAGGCTCTCGAGCGCGTCGATCTGCTCGGTGACGCGCATGGTGCCGAGCTCGGCGGCGTAGCGCGCGCCGATGCGGCCCGCGAGAATGAGCGCCGTGAGCACGGGGCCGAGCTCGAGGATCATCGATTCGGAGATCACCGCGCCGGCGTAGTAGAGCGGCAGGGCGCCGGTGAACTGGTAGCCGGTCTGGAGGCTTGTCACGGCACCCGCGAACCCGGCGACCAGCAGCACGATAAACAGCGAGCCGTACCCCACGGCGGTGGCCTGGTCGAGCGTGCGGGGGACCCAGATGCGCCACTCCGCGAGCCCGCGGAACATGTCGGCGATGAGGAAGGAGAAGCGGCCGGCGTGATCGGCCGTGCGGAGGCTCCAGCGGGCGACCAGCCGCAGGGGGCCCAGCGTGAGCGCCGCACCGTTGCTCATGGGCTGTATCTTGGGTACCCATGGCCCGTACGTCTACCCCCCGCGTGCGCAAGCCCGCGCGCGCACAGGTATTTACGCGCAAGCTCCTCGCCTGGTGGGCCCGCGCCGCGCGCGACCTGCCATGGCGCAAGACGCGCGATCCGTACCGCGTGCTCGTGTCCGAGTTCATGCTGCAGCAGACACAGGTGAGCCGCGTGGCGGAGTACTATCCGCGGTTTCTCGAGCGGTTTCCGGATCTCGAGAGTCTGGCGCGGGCGCGGCCTCGCGCGGTGCGTGAGGCTTGGGATGGGCTGGGATACTATGCGCGCGCGCGGAATCTCCATTCGTTGGCAAAGCGCGTTACCGGGAGAAGCGTTGCCGGAAGGGGCGTTGCCGGAGACGGCGTTCCCACGCTGCCCGATGATCCAGAAGAGCTCGTCAAGCTCCCGGGGATCGGGCCGTATACTGCTGGCGCGGTAGCGTCGTTCGCGTACGAGAAGCCGGTGCCCGCTGTGGACACAAACGTGAGACGCGTACTCCTGAGAGTCTTCTTCGGAGACGACCGACAACGCCTCACCCGGCAACGCCCCATCCGGCAACGCCCAAACCGACCACGCCCCATCCCGCCACGTCGCATCTGGGATCTCGCCCGCGCTCTGGTGCCCCGCGACGGAAAACGCGCCTGGAAGTTCAACCAGGCCATCATGGAGCTGGGAGCCTTGATTTGTGTGGCGCGAAAACCTAGATGCCCACAGTGCCCGGTACGACCGGTGTGCAGGACAGGCAAGGCTAGACGCACAGACGCACAGCGGTGAACAGTTAGAGGGAACAGGTACGTGATGCAGATACGGTCGCTGTCACTAACAGTCCTGCTCGCCATTGTCGGCACGGCCTGCAAGCGTCAACCGGCGCCGGAGGAGCAGGCTCCCGCACCGCCCTCGCCGTCCCCTCAAGCCGTCGCTTCCGCGACGCCGAAGGCCGACACCGTCGGCTGGGGCTGGGACTCCCCGGAAGCGGTTCGGTCGTCGGGCGTGCGCTATACGGCTCCGATGCAAATCTTTGACGCCCTCGGTGTCACGTTGCCGGACGAATATTTCGACAGCGTCGGGCCGGGCTACAAGATCGGGACGTTCGTCGATGGCCCGTATCGCGGGTCCGATGTGGTGTCGGCTCGGTGGCGAACCAACGAGCCGTGCAAGGGCGAAGGATGCGACGACCCCGCGTATTTCAGATTCGTGAGAGCCGGGGACCAGCTCGTCTTCCTCCGTCAGAACTCGGATGGTGGCGATTATTTCGAGAGACAGAAAGCGAAGTGGCGACTTTGGACGGGCGCATTTGCGGCAGCGGGTCTCTCCCTCATCTCTGATTCGCTGTTCGCAGTGCAGGCGTTCCTCGCTCCCGCTACGATGCTGCACGGTTCTGAAACCTTTCGGTGGGTGTCCCGCCGCTGCGACGGCGATTCGCTCAAGGTCGCCTTTCGTCACCCGGTATTTCAGCAGGTCCGCTTCGACGGACAGCTGTTCCATGTGACCCGTCCGGACGGAAGCTGCCTGACCTACGAGTACGTGCCCTACTTCTCCGAGAAAGAGATCGTCTGGAACACCCCGCCCAAACAGCCGAACAGGAGCGGGTATTCATGGAAGAAGGACGACACCTACGGTCGTGTTGAAGTACGCTACGATCCCTTCGTTGCCGCCGATACCGTGCAGATCGATCGGGATGCGACCGTCGTAGGCCACACGCAGCGCGGTGAGCCCGTTTACGAGCTGAAGGATCCCAATCACCCACTGCTCAAGGGGTTCTACAAGGATTACGAGGCCGATTTCGCGAAGGCGCCGGGGCGCGATGAGAATGCGGGCATCCAAGGGCCCAAGTATTCGTATGAGCAATTCCTGGCTGCGAGACCGATCTTCCTGTGGCGTGACCCGTTCGGACGTCTCACGCGCTTTACTAACAACGACTTCCTCCCGATCTACCTGGCCGAGCCGATCATTTATCTCTATCCGACCACGGCTCTCGAAGTGCACGTCGAAGCCAAACCGCTGCACTCGGTCAGGGCCTCCATCCCGGCCTATCGCTTCGGGTGGGACGTCGTGGCGCTGCCGTCCGGAAGGTTGACCGGTGTCACCGACCGGAAGACATACTCGTATCTCTTCTGGGAAGGTCTCTCGGCCATCTCTCCCATGCGACAGGAAGGATTCGTGATACCGCGGGAGCAGGTCGCGCGCTTCTTGGAGCGGATGCTGCCCAGGCTCGGCCTCAATGAGCGGGAGAGTGAGGATTTTCGCGCAGCGTGGCTGCCAAGATTCCACGACGCGCCCTACTACTTCATCACGTTCCTGTCTCGCGAGACGATCGATCGCCTCGCGCCGTTGGTCGTGACCCCCAAACCGGACGCCGTGATTCGAGTGCTCATGGACTTCCGGCCCTTGCGGACAAGAGAACCCGTCAAGGCGCCGGATCTCCCCGCGCCTCCCGCGCGACGCGGGTTCACGGTGGTGGAGTGGGGAGGGATACTTCGATGAGGTGCGGATGCGGAGTTACAACCGCGCGCCCGGGAGGTGAGACAGCGACTGGTGAGACTTGAACGGGAAACGGGAAAGGGGAAAGGGGAAACGTAGATCAGGAGGCCTCACCTTTCCCGTTTCCCGTTTCCCCTTTCTCGTTTTTCGTTACCGACTTCCCAGCGTCACCGCGAGCATCGCAATCAGCCCGAATCCTCCCGCTATCGTGGCGGCGAAGATCTGGCGCTTGCGGAGCACCTGAAACGCCTCCGGTAGCCCGCCCCGCGGGTCCACCTCGAGCCGCGCCAGCTTGGCCGCCGTCGGCACGCTGATCGTCACGGCGCCGAGCGCGCCCAGAATGCCCGCGATCATCATCACACCCATCCAGCCCGGCACGGCGCCCTGCTTCATGTAGGGCATGGAGAGGACGAGCCCCGAGAGCAGCACGGCCATCGCCCCCGGGCCGACGAGAATGCGCTGGATCGCCCCGATGAGTTTGTACGCGCTCAGCCGCTCGGCGGGCGCGAAACTCTTGGCGGAAACGCCGGCAACCATCGTCGCAATTCCGCCGCCTAGCCAGAGAGTAAAACCCAGGACGTGCACCAGCACCCAGAACCCGCGCATTGTCCGTCCTTTCCTAGATGCGTAGTTGCTGAGTAAGTCGCGTAGGGGCTAAGACGCGTAGCGGGTTCTAGGAGTCAGGGGCGAGGGTTTCCTAACACTCCCCCCTTACATCCACTCCGCACCTCAGCACCTACGCGACTTACTGAGCAACTCAGCCTCTAACGACCCCCGGTACCGGTTGTCGGCCCGCATAACCGGTTTCGAGTTCATGCCAATGGTCTATCCGTTCCTCGCCTTGCTTCCAGCACCAGAATATTTCTTTCCCGTCGAGCTTTCCGTAGAAGTCGACCAGTCCCGGCTCGAACCCCTTGAACACGCACCCGATCTGCTCGAGCTCGAGCATGAACTCGTTGATCTGGCGCGCGATGTCGTCGATGCGGCCGCGCAGCGCGAGCTGGTCGGTCGATTCGCCCCATTCGGGTCGAGCCTGCGCCGCCACGAGCTCGTACTGCGCCACGAGATCACGCCATGCAGGGTGGAGCGCGATCAAGTCGGCGACGACGCGCTTGACGAGAGGGAGGGTACGATTGGCTTCGGCGAGGGTGAAATACTTTCGGGGCACAGGATAAATCTACTAGGTGCTAAGGGGAGAGTAAGCGGCTAAGGTGCTAAGGTGCCGAGCGAGTGTGAGGTGTCAGGATGCGATGCTAAGCCCCCTTCCGAACAAATCGGGTACGCCATTTGTCCGCTCCATCAGTTATCACAGCGCATGCCTAACTACCGAACTCTGAAGGTGTGGCAACACGCTCAGCGCCTTGCGCTCGAGTGCGCGAAAGCGGCTAAGCGCTTCCCACCCGAGGATTGCAACGTGCTGAAAATGCAGCTGCTGCGGGCCTGTTACAGCGTCCCGCTCAACATAGCAGAAGGAAGTGGTCGGAAGGGAGCAAGGGAGTTTCGTCGCTTTCTCGATACTGCGAGGGGTTCACTGGCCGAGACGCAAACCGCGCTCGAACTCGCCAAAGAGCAAGGCTTCATCGAACCACCGGAGTATGAAAGGCTCGAAGCAATCGCGACCGAGACCGCGAAAACGCTGTGGGGGTTGCTCCGGAAGATCAGCGACAGCGCAGTCTATCCTGCACCCTGACACCTCTCATCCCACTTCGCACCTCAGCCGCTGAGCCACTTACTCGCCACTCTGCAGCTACTCCCGCACTATGACGATCCCCTGTATAAACTCCGGATGCGGAATAAATCCCACTACTCGTTTATTTCCGTCCACCACGACTATCGTCGATCGAATATGCGTGTCTTTTTCATCGAGCCGTTCGATCCTGTACCCCTCCAGCTCCGTATCCAGCGTCACCACTTCCGTATCCTGCCGCGCGTGCGTCTGCACCTTGCACGTCTTCGGGTCGTGTCCCTCCGCCACGCATCCCGTGACGATGTCGCGGTCGGAGATCGTGCCGAGATAGCGCCGGTCTTTGGGATTGTCCACCAGCGGCACGACCGAGATGTCCTTGGCGCGCATCAACAGGGCCACCTCGGCGCTGGTGGCGCCGGCGGCGGCGACGAACGGCTCGGGGATCATGATTTCGCGAGCGAGCATGGCGCGTAATGTAACGCTATGTTGGGGCCGGAGGACCGCCCATGCCGATCTCGGAACGTGAACTGAAGGACCTGGTCACCGCAGGAGTGATCGACGCCGGCACCGCCGAGCGCATCGCCGCCCACTTCAAGGGCGCCGGCGCCGAGCCGCCCCGCTTCGACCTCACGCACACGGCCTATTACCTCGGCGCGCTCGTCGTGATGTCCGCGCTGGGGTGGTTCATGAATGAGGCGTGGGCGCGCTACGGCGGCTGGGTGCTCACGCTCATCGCCATCGCGTACGCGGTCGCGTTCACCGCGGCCGGGGAGTCGCTGTGGCGCAAGCCCGGTCTCAGGCAGCCCGGCGGGCTGCTGTTCACCCTCGCGGTCTGGATGACGCCGCTTGCGGTGTTCGGGATCCAATACGCGCTGGGATGGTGGCCGCGGGAAGCGCGGGCGAGCTATCAGGAGTATTACCCGCAAATCAGCGGCAGCTGGGTCGTCATGGAGGCGGCCACCATCGTGGCGGCAACCGTGGCTCTGAAGCTGCGGCCGCTTCCGTTTCTGACGTTCCCACTGGCCTTCGCGTTGTGGTTTCTGTCGCTCGATCTGGCCGCCCTGCTCATCGGGTCGCACGGCCTCGTCGCCTTCGAGCAGAAGCAGCTGATCACGCTGCTGTTCGGCGCCACGGTGCTGGGCGTGACCTATCTGCTCGACCGTCGCACCGACCAGGACTACGCCTTCTGGCTGTACCTGTTCGGTCTCGTCGCGTTCTGGGGCGCGCTGACCTATGACGGGGTAGGGAGCATCACGTACTGCCTCATCAACCTCGGGCTCATGCTCGTGGCCGTGCTGCTGCAGCGGAAGACCTTCATGGTGTTCGGGGCGATCGGCGTGTACTCCTACCTCGGTCACCTGGCGTTCGACGTGTTCAAGAACTCCCTGCTCTTCCCGGCGGCGCTGACCGCGCTGGGCATCGCGATCATCGCGGCGGGCGTGTGGTACCGCAGCCGCGAAGCCGCGGTGGAGGCGGCCCTGCTGCGCGTCCTGCCGGGTGCCGTGCGGCGCACGCTGCCGCGCTACCGCACGGCCTAGGCGAGCGCCGCGCGGGTTTTCTGGTACCCCGCGTCGAGATAACGCTCGGCGCCGTCCACCGCGAATGTCGCCTCCCGTTCGGCCACGGCCCGCACCACCACCAGCCGGGGCGCGTCTTTCGGCCACGCCGCGATGGCGCGCTCCGTCTGCGCCGCCATCATGACGCGGATCGCCTCGCCGTGCGCCCGCACGAGCGGCGGGATGCCCGCCTGTTTCGTAGCCGGCGGCTCGTCGAACCCGGGGCCCACGTCCACCGCCACCACGAGATCGGCCGGCACGCGCCGCGCGGCATCGAGCCCCAGCACCGCCCGCAACCCGCCTTCGCCCAATCGCCGCCCGCCGATCGTCTGCGGCGGAAAATACAGCGGCAGCGCGCAGGACGCGTACAGGACGTCGACCAGGGGGGCTGTATCACCCAGGTGCACGGTCGCTGTGTTAGCGCGGTGTAGGGGCGCAGCATGCTGCGCCCCTACGTCGCCCCACACGGACATCCCAACCGGTGCGCCGAATAGCACCAGCTCTCCCGAATCGAGGTCCGTCGTCGTGACCGTGAAGGGGATCTGCATGTCGGCGAAGCGTGTGGCGGGAACGAGACGCGCAATCGTGCGCTTCAAGGGCTCGGGCTTCAAGGTGCTGCGGGCGAACACGCCCTTCGCGAGCGCCCAGGCGTCGAGGGCGGCAAAGTCGTTCCTGTGGAGTGACAGCGCGATCCCGACGAGCCGGTCGTAGCTCGACCCCGCGGCGAACGCCGCGCCCATCACCGCGCCCATCGAGGTGCCGACGATGTGGGTCACCTGTAGGGGCGCAGCATGCTGCGCCCCTACTTCGAGGAGGGCTTTCCACGCCCCGGCATGAGCGAGCGACTTGGCCCCACCGCCGCCGAAGACGACGACGACTCTACTCACCGGCGCCCGTGTTGAATCTCCGATCCATCACCCTCGTCGCGCGCCGCTTCGACGCCCGGTCATATCGCCGCTTCTCGTCCGCCGTCTCAGGCACGATCGGCGGTACCTGTGTCGGCACGCCCTGCTCGTCGAGCGCCACGTACGTCACGTAGCAGGAATTGGTGTGCCGCCGCCCACCCGTAAGCACGTTCTCGGCGATGATCTTGACGCCCACTTCCATCGACGACCGGCCCGCGAAGTTGACGCGGGCGTACGCGGTCAAGAGCTCGCCCACGTGGATCGGCTCCTTGAAGTCCACTTTGTCGACCGACACCGTTACACACGGCTTCGAGGCGTGGCGGATCGCGGCCACGGCGGCCACCCGGTCCACGAGCGACAGCACCACGCCCCCGAACACGTTGCCCAGGATGTTCGCGTGCTGCGGCATCATCAGCTCGGACATGATCGTTTCGGAATCGCGTGGATGCTTGGGCTGCATCAGTAGTCCACCGGTCGCAGGTAGAACTCGCCGATCGCCGTCTGGGACATCATCGCCACGGTGGGGAGACGGCGCTTCCAATGCGTCGATTCCAGCCGCCCGGCGACCTTGGTCACTTCCTCCGGTGTGAAGCCGCGCGCCACCACCTCCGCCGGCTTCATGCCGCGGATCAGATAGTAGAGAATGCGGTCGACCTTGTCGTAGCTGATGCCGAAGTCTCCTTCGGTCGTCTGCCCGGGCACCAGGTCGGGCGTGGGCGGCTTCCGCAGGATCACCTCGGGCACTCCCACGTGGCGCGCCAGGGCGCGCACCTGCGTCTTGAACAGATCGCCCAGTGGGTTCACGGGCGGCGTGTCGTCGGCGTGCCAGGTGAAATAGCCGAGCAGCCGCTCCGATTTATTGCTCGTCCCGATCGGCAGGGCTTTGTATTTCGCCGACAGGTCGAACAGCACGATCATGCGCTCGCGCGCCATCACGTTTCCGCGGCGCGTGGGATCGACGTCCCCGTTCCGCCCCACCTGGGCGAGGTAGCCGTCCACCGCCGCGGTGATGTCGATCGTGACCGCCTGGATCCCGAGCGTCTGGATCACGAGCAGCGCGTGGTCGAGGCTCTCCGGAGAAGACGTCCGATACGGCATCCGCACGCCGATCACGTTCTCCTTGCCGAGTGCTTCGACGGCGAGGAACGCGGTGAGCGACGAGTCCACGCCGCCCGAAAGCCCCACGATCCCCTTGGTGAATCCGCGACGGCGGACGACTTCGTCTTTTAAGAAGCTGACCAGCCACCGCCGAGCCAAGTCGGCATCGATCTGCAGCGGGTCTCCTTCCTCCACCCCGCGCCCCACCACGTGGATCTTGGGAGCAGGGAGCGGGGAGCGGGGAGCAGTACCGTTCGTAGCCGGGTCGAACTTCACGGTGGCCCGCTTGCGAGCCCTGCTCCCTGCTCTCCGCTCCCCGCTCCCCAGGCTTTTGATGAGGTGCGGCAGATTCACCTCGAGGTCTGCCAATAGCGGAGCCTCCGCCCTCGCCCGCGTGATCTCCTCGAAGTCGACGTCGTAGGTCAGCACCGCTTCCTCGAACAGCGGCCCGCGCAGCACGATGTCACCGGCCGGGCTCACCACCACCGAGCCTCCGGGGAACCCCTTGCCGCCCTCGAATCCCACGAGACTCGCGAACGCCACCCACACGCCGTGCTCGTCCGCCATGCCGCGCAGGATGCGCTCCCACCGCACTACGCTCGCCGGCAGCCGGATGCCTTCCTCGTCCATCCCCGTGCCGCGTGCCGGCGACGCGCTCGGCACGATCACGAGCTGGGCCCCCTGGAGTGCCGCGATCGTCCCCGAGAGCGAGTGCCACGCGTCCTCGCAGATCAGGATCGCCGCCCGGCCCCAGCGGGTATCGAACGCCCGGATCTCGCGGCCGCGATCCACGAACCGCTCCTCGTCGAACACGCCGTACGTGGGGAGGAACACCTTGCGGTGCACCTGCCGGATACCGGGTGCGGCGCCGCCGGATGAGGCGTGCCCGGGTGAGGCGTTGCCGAGGGATGCGTAAAGACAAGAGTTGTAAAAGTGGTTCTGGAAGACCTCGTAGAACCCGATCGCGACGTCTACGGGCGGGGCTCCCGCGGCCGCGTGCTCGACCGTGAGATCGCGGAACAGCGTCCCCGCCGTCACCGCCACGTCCCGGACGCCCCCTTCGACGAAATAGCCGGACGTGGCGGTCTCGGGAAACACCACCAGGTCCGCCGGCGGATCGAGCTTCGCGATCTGCGCCAGCACGCCGCCGATCTTCTGCAGATTGGCGCCGTAGTCGCCCTTGGTGGGGCGGAGCTGCGCGATCGCGAGGCGGGGCATGGCCTAAAGATAGGGCGGCACAGGGCTGCAATGGGCGGCACAGAGCGGCAGGCGCGCCGTAGCCCCGTGCCGCCTATTGCCGCCCTTGCCGCCCTTGCCGCCCATTGCCGTCGCCGCCCTTTGCCGCCCAACTCAACCCATACGCCACCACCAGCATCCCCAACGCTGCGGCGACGAGCGTGGGCTGCGCTCGCACCGTCCCCGCGAACAGCGCCGCGTACACGGCGACGAACAGCAGCGGCAGCCACGGATAGCCCGGCACGCTGAAGGGCGCCGGCCCGTCGCGCCTCCGCAGCCGGAACAGGCCGATCACGGCCCAGGAGTCGATCACCAGGACCTGCACGATGGCCAAGCCCAGCAGCAGCTCGAACGTCCCCGTGGCGGCGAGCGCGATCGCGAAGACGCCGATGGCGAGCATCGCCACCCACGGCGTCCCGCCGGCATTGACCCGGGCGAGGGCGCCAGGTGCGAGGCCATCGCGCGCCAGGCCGAACAGCACGCGCGGCGTCACGAACACGTTGCCGTTCAGGGACGCGAGCACCACCAGCAGCGCCAGCCCGGCCACGAGCGCGCCACCCCGCGCTCCGACGAGCGTGTCCATGACGTCCGCGGCCACGAGGTTCGACACCGCGATCCGCTCGAGTGGCAGCACCTGGAGGAACGCGGCGTTGAGCGCGAGATAGAGAACCGCGGTGGCGGCGAGCCCGCCCAACAGGATGCGGGGCAGCGTGCGGCTCGGGTCCACCACCTCTCCCGCGATCTTCGCCAGATCGGGGTAGCCGTAATAGGTCCAGATGACCGGATGTGCCGCCAGTGCGATCGCGACCCACACACCCAACCCAACCGGCGCCCCGGGCAGCGCGCCGTGCCAGCCCGCCCCCGTCCCCCGCGCGAACGCGATCACCACGACGCCGCCCAGCGCGAGCAGCTTGGCCGCCGTCACCACGTTCTGCACCCACCGTCCCGACGCGACGCCCACCAGGTTGATGCCCGTGAACAGCGCGACCAACCCCGCGCCGAGCGGCGCGATGAGCGCGGGCGGCCAACCGAGCAGGCGCACGAGGAACTCCCCCGCGGCCACGCCGATCGCGGCGATCGCCACGCCGTTGGTGCCCAGGGCCTCGACCCAGCCGACGACGAAACCGGCGCGGGTGCCGAACGCCTCGCGCACGAAGGCGTACTTGCCGGCGGCGCGGGGCTGGCGCGTGGTGAGCTCGGCGAAGCAGAGCGCGCCGAGGAACGCCAGCGCGGCGCCCAACACCCACACCACGAAGGTGAGCCCGGGGCGGCCGAGTCGCGCGGCCACGATGCCGGGCGTGCGGAAGATCCCGGCGCCGACCGTCATTCCCACAACCATGGCCAGCCCGTCGGCCAGGCGCAGCGAGCGCTTGAGGTCGGCCATACGGCCGGAGAATGTGCACCAAAAAAAGCAGGGGCGCTGCGTGCTCGCGCCCCTGCTGCTATCCTGTGGATGCTCTAGTTACGGCCGGCGGCGCGACCCTCCGCCACTGTTGCCGTGGTTCCCGCCCCCGCCCCCGCCCCCATTTCCCCGGCTGCTAGGAGCCGCCCGGCCGCCGCGGTCACCACCGCTTGGCGCACGCGGGGCACTCCATCCCCCTCCGCCACCGCCACCGCCGCGCCGCTCCGGAGCGGCCCGCCCGGCGTCACGATCGCGGCCCCCGCCGCTCCCGCGACTCGCGCCCCGCCGATCGGGCTCACGCGCCGTGGGCTGAGAGCGGTCTGGCCGGTCGCCGCCATCGCGCACCCCACCACGGTCTCGCACCGGGAACGACACTCGATCACCGCGGTCACGCTGCATCGCGTCGCGCTCGCGCACGGGCGCCGCGTCGGGGCGCCGCCGGGCGACCAGCGTGCCGTCGGGGACGCGGAACCTCGGGCCTACCCCGCTCGCTGCGGCGTTCGAGCCGAGCTGGTCCTTGAAGTACATCTGCACGCCCGTGCCGTTGCGTACGCGGTTGATGAACAGGTTGCGCGGACGGTTGGAGAACGAGTACCCACCGCCGTAGTACGGCCGATACCGATACCCGTAGAATCCGTAGCCGTAAAAGCCGAAGCCGTAGGGCCGGGAGAAGATCGGATCGTAGCACAGGAATGGATCGTAAAAGAACGGATCGTAGCACGTGCTGTACAGCGCCGCGTAGCGGTAGCCATATGGCCAGCCCCAGCCGTACCCGAAATTCACCGCGTAGTGGGGATAGTACGAGTCGTAGTACGCTCGCGCCGATGCGACCACGTACGTGACGGCGTCGTAGTCGAAGTGGCCATCGGGCGTCATGCGCTGCACCATGTCGACCAGCGCGGCTTCCTTGTCGTCGCCCGCCTGGCGCGCGTCGAGCACGCGGTAGTCCCAATGATCGCCGCGCACGAACTCGTCGAACTTGAACGGCGTACTGGACCGGGCGGCGAGCACCAACCCCGAGCCCTCGCGGTCGTCCACGAAGAACGCTTCGCGGTCGCCCCGGCCGCGCACTTCGATGGTCTCGTGGCCGCGCGCGAAGTTGTCGTTCGACGGATCGAGCGGGAACAGCACCCGCACGCGACCCTCGGCGTCGGCGCGAAGCACGAGCAGATACCCGTCGTCGGCCAACCGCACGTTGACCCGGGCGTTGTCGCCGCGCTGGAAATAGTTGTCGTGATTGAGCCAGACTTTGACCGGCGGATCGTCGGTCACGGAAACGACGAGCGAGAGCAGCAGTGGGAGCATCATGGGGCTATCCTCTATATACCTAGCCGGCCTAGCAGATCAAGAACCATGCCGGTTCTAGATGGACCGTCCGCGCCCCAAAGCTGTTAAGCGCTATGCGGCTGTGACCCCCCTGGGAGACAGGCGTTGTCTCTTATCGAGACGGCTCCTTCCCCGCATCCGGTACGAACAGGCTCTGGCCGAAACGGCTCTTGCCGTATTCCCCGATCAGTCGCTGGGTCTCGGGAGCGACCAGGAAGTCGGCCAGTGCCGTACCGCCGACGACATTGATGCGGGACGCGTTCTTCGGGTTGAGCTCCAACACGTGGTACACGTTGTACAGCAGAGAATCGCCCTCGACCATTGGGAAGAGCTGCAGCTTGTCCCGCCACGTCAGGTAGGTGGCCCGGTCGGTGAGCGTGTAGCCGTGCTTTTCGTCGGCGAGCTGGAGCGTGGCGCCCATCCCCTGCCCCGACTCGATGTACCACTCGCCTCGAGGTGGGCTCGGGAGGCCCGCGCGCTTCCAAAGCAGCTGCTCGCGCTGGTGCGTGCCGGATTGGTCGCCGCGCGAGACGAAGATGCCGCGCCGCTCGGCGACCTTGCGGAACGCCGCCACCGGGTCACTCAGACCGCGCAGCCCCGCCGGGTCGCGTGCGGGCCCGACGATGAGAAACTCGTTGTGCATCACGATCCGACGGCGCACGAAGTACCCCGAATCGACCAGCGCGCGCTCCGCCTCCGGCGCGTGCGACAGCACCACGTCCGCGTCGCCGCGGCGACCCATCGCGAGCGCCTGCCCGCTGCCCACGGCGATCACCTTGACGGCGTAGTGGGTTTGCCGCTCGAACGCGGGGAGCAGCGAGTCGAGCAGCCCGGCGTCGCGGGTGGAGGTGGTGGTGGCGAGGAGGACAACGGGAGACTGGGCGGTAGTGGACGGTAGTGGGCGGTAACGGGCGGTAAGGGCGATCGCTGCGACACAGCCCCATACCGCCCAATACCGCCCCTTACCGCCGGTTACCGCCCGGATCACCATCTCGCCTGCATCTGCACGATGACCCGATTGTTATCGAGGCTCGGGCCCTGCTCATCGAAGATGGTGTACTCGAGCTGCAACTTCAGGTCGTCGCCCGAGAAGAAGTACTGCACGCCCCCGGTATAGCCGGTGATGCGGTCGCTGCCGGCGCGGTCGTTCGGATCGAACTGCTGCACGCGGCCGACGAGCTGGAGCCGCTTGGGCACCACACTGTAGGCGCCGAGGGCGTACCAGCCCAGGGTCGTCACGGCGGCGACCGAGCGGTGCCGCGCGAGGAACTCGCCCCGCACCGCGACGCGGCCCCGCTCGACCCACGCTTCGGCGTCCCAGGTAGTGGTGTCGGGTTTCGCGGCGGCGGACACGCCCAGGTACGCACCCTTGGCGGCGCGGACGACCGCGCGTCCCATGTAGAGGAATCGTTTGTCCCGGTTCGCGGCGTGGTTCACCCCGTCGCCGTTGAAGACGCCGCCCTGGAGCGCCAACGCCCCGGCGGTGTTCCACTCGAGCTTGACGCCCACGTCGCGGTTGGGCGAGAGCGAGTCGACCGCTATGGAGCGCTCCGGCAACTCGAACGCGGTCGATGAGCGGATGAACTCGGCCGACAGCGGGGTCTTCGACTGGCCTATCGTAGCCGTCCAGAGCCGGTGTGTGAGAGCGAGGTAGAGATCGGTTGCCGCGACCGTCGCGGCGGTCGCGCCCGTGCCTCCACTGCGCAGCTCTGCTTGCACCTTGTAGCTCGCCCAGGACGTGAGATTCCCTTGTGCGCCGAGGCGGACGCGCCGCAGGGAGAACACCGCGGAGTCGCCGATCGACTGGAAGCGGGCCTGGACGTACCCGCTGAGCCTCGGGGTGGTGGAAACTGGCGCCGGCGTCTGAGCCGCCAGTCGCGGCCCCGAGCACAGCAGCAGGAAGGCGATGGCGGAGTACGAGCGCATGGTGGCCAAACTACCCCGCGCCTCACCGATAGGCAATGCTGTGCCTATCGGCGCACGATCTTCCGAAATGCGACGTCGCTGAGACGCACGGCTTCGCGTCGCCACCGCGCGAACAGCTTCACGAGCCGTCGAGCCTGGGGAGTGAGGCGGGCGCCGCCGCGGCTCGACCCGCCGCGCGTGGTGGCCAGCACCTTGGCGCCGAGCACCCGCTCCATCTCACGGATGCGATTGAGGCAGGTGCGATAGCTCCAGCCGACTTCCCGCCCCGCCGCACGGATCGTCCCGGCGCGATCGACGGCGTCGAGGAAGTGCAGGTAGCGCGGCCCCATGAGAAATGCCCCGTCCCAATCGAGCCACAGCTTGTGGTGCGGCTTCAGGTGAGCGCGCAGCGAGGGGCGGCGGGACGACGCCATACGAATGAGGTAGATTGAGCGGCGAAAGCTAGCCGCCTCGATCCCGATGAGCCACCTCCTCGACGCCATCGCCGGCGTCCCCAACGCCTGCGAGCCGATCCCCGGGATCGTGACGGGGGGGCAGCCCGCGTCCGAGCATCTGGCGGCGCTGAAGCGCGCCGGATGCGAGGTGGTGATCGACATCCGCGAAGCCATGGAGCCGCGCCCGTTCAAGACGCCCGCTGCCGTGGTCCAGGCGGGCCTCGAGTACCGCAGCATTCCGGTGGGGCACGGCGCGGTGAGCGACGCCACATTCGCCCGGCTCGTGGACGCCGTACGCGAGCTCGCGGGCAAGCGACCGGCCTTCGTGCACTGCAGTAGCGGCAATCGCGTCGGGGCCGGCCTCATTCCTTATTTCATGCTGGAGCAGGGGCTGGAAGAACAGGAAGCCGTCGCCCAGGCGATGCGAGTGGGACTGCGTAGCGCCGAGCTGATGGAGCAGGCGCTCGAGTACGTCAGGAGCCGACAGGGGATCTAGGTTCTGTGCCAGTACATCCGCATCTCGGTAATCTTGCCGTCCTTGGTCTCGCAGAAGATGGCCCCGCGGGCGTCCACCCATTCGCCGCTGCGGCGCCGGCGGTAGGTGCAGCGAAACTCGGTCGCGAACCAGGGGCCGGCGACGTACAGCTCTCCGGACTTGAAGGTCACGTCGGCCTGGTTCTGGGGAACGTCCTGCCAATACGCACGGATCGCGTCGATGCCGGTGCTCTGGGCGCTGAACGGGGTTTCGAGAAACACGGCATCGGGGGCGAAGACGGAGGCGATCTCATCCACGGCGCCGCGCTCCCACCCGCGGCCAAACGTATCCAGCAGCTCGCGATAGGCCTGGGCCATGGCGCCCAATATACCCGAAATCTGGAACCCCCGGTCGAGACGTATGGTAGACGGGAGCAGCCGCGGGTCGCTCCCTCGGTTTTTCGCAAGCCTTCTCTTACCGTTTACAGGAGGATGAAACGATGCTGAAGCGGATCCTCGCCACCACCGCCGTACTGGCGTGCTGTGCGCTGCCGCTGGCGGCGCAGGCCCACGAGAAGATGGCGGGCGACGAGATGACGATCACCGCTCAGGTGGTCGACTTGAACTGCAACACGACCAACGGCGCGTCCGGCGCGGGCCACAAGGCGTGCGCCCAGGCGTGCGCCAAAGCCGGTGTGCCGCTCGGCCTGCTGTCGAGCGACGGCACCATGTATTTGCCGGTGAGCTCAAAGCCCGGCGATCCGCAGAACTCGAAGCTCATTCCCTTTGCGGAGAGCAAGGTGAAGGTGACCGGCACGCATCGTCTGGTCAGCGGCCTGCACACCATCGAGATCAAGTCGGTTTCGGCCGCGTCCTGATGCGGCTGGTGCTGGGGGGGTGCGCCGTTCTGGTGGCGGTGCTCTACGGCTGCCGCCCGACGGCGCCCCCCCACAGCGGCTTCACACTGCTGTTCCTGGACCGCTCGCCGGCCGCATCCCTCGGCGGCCTGTCGTGGGCGCCCGATCCCGAGCATGGTCGGCTCCTCGCGTTCGATCGCGAGCTCCGCGTCGTTCGCCAGATCACGAACCCTCGCCTCGCCACGCCGATGGCCGTGACGCCGCTCGGCGGGACGGAGCTGCTGGTCACCGAGCACACCGGCGAGGGCGTGGTGGTCGACACCATCGGGGACGGCCGCGTGGTGCGCGAATGGGAGAGCCCGGACGTGGCGTCGCTGTACGCCGCGGGTGCGGGCCGGGTGGCCGCCACCCGCTCTCCGTACTACGTGCCCCAGCTCAGCACCCCCGAGCCCGATTCGGCACCCCTGATCCGGATGCTCGACACCCTGGGGCGCCCCATCGGGCGACTCGCCACTATCCGGCGGCCGGCGACGCCGTTGCTCGACTACGTGGTGAACGCGGGGGCGGTGGCGGTGGGGCCGGATGGAGCAGTTTACTACGCGCCGCTGGTGCGCGATGAGATCCGCAAGTACACGCCCGCGGGCCAACTCACCTGGACCGCGAAGCGCGGGCTGTTCCCGGCGGGGAGCGAGCCCGATCCCGAGTTCCTCCCCGCCAAGGGCGCCGACCTGCGACTCAAGAAAGCGCTGGTGAACGTCGCGCTCGCGCTCGGCCCCCCGCCGGAGGGGCGGGGGGGGCGGCTGTACGCGCTCGGCTCCGACGATTCCGCCGCGACACGCCTGCGAGTGGACGTGCTCGACCCGGCGACAGGCGCGATTCTGGCGACCCGACACCTCGGTGCCCGTGAGACGGCGGTGGCGGTGGACGCGAGCGGCGTCCTCGCAGTGTTCGACGCGGACTCGCTGGTCGCACGCGCCGACGGGGCTGCACCCAGTACGCGCGAGGCGTTTGGTCCCGCGCTCGCGCTGCCCGACCTCGCGGGCGACACGGTCAGACTGGCCGCGTTCCGAGGCAGGGTGACGCTCGTGAACTTCTGGGCGTCGTGGTGCGATCCCTGCCGTGAGGAGTTCCCACACATGGCCGAGCTGTACCGCGAGTTCGACCGCAAGGACTTCGAGATCGCGGGCGTGTCGGACGACCTGGATTCGGGGCCCATGCTGGCGTTCGTGCGAAAGTACCGGCCGCCGTTCCCGATCCTGGTGGGGGGCGGGCGCATGAAGCAGCTCTATCACTATCGGGGGCTGCCCTATTCCGTGCTGCTCGACCGCCAGGGTCGGGTCATCGAGCGGATCTTCGGGTTCGGTGGAGCGGAGGAGTTCCGGAGACTGCGTCAGACTATTGCAAACGAGGTCCGCGCTCCCTAGCGTTGAGCAGTGAACGCCCAGACCGCTCCCCGCTCCCCGCTCCCCGTCATTATCGACACCGACCCCGGCATCGACGACATGCTGGCGCTGCTGTTGGCGCTGGCGTCGCCCGAGCTCGATGTCCGGGGCATCTCCGTCTCATACGGCAATACAGTGGTGGAGAACGCGTTCCGAAATGCCGTCGCGATCCTGCGGCGCGCCGGCAAGCGCGCGACGCTCGCCGTAGGCGCCCGGCGCCCGCTCAAGCGGCCGCTCGCGGTGGCGCGCGATACGCACGGCGAGTCGGGCCTGGGGTACGCGGAGCTGCCGCCGGCCGGCGTGATCCTCGACTTCGTGAAATCGCTCGATCGCCTGCTCGCCGAGCAGCCGGATCCCGTCACGCTGGTCACGCTCGGCCCGGTGACGAGCCTCGCGCTCGCGCTGCGCGGCCATCCGCAGCTGGTGCGGGCCAAGGTCGCGCGGCACATCGCGATGATCGGCAACGTCGGCGCCCGCGGGAACACGACCCGGTATTCCGAGTTCAACGCCTGGTGCGACCCCGAGGCGCTGGACGTCGTGCTCCGCGCGGAGCTGCCGACCGAGATGGTGGGCCTCGACGTCACCCGCGAGATGGTGCTCGCCCAGCACGAGACGACGCGCCTGCAGCACGCCGGGGCGCCGCAGGCGCGCTGGATCAACGATGCGCTCCGCTTCTACATCGAGTTCCACAAGCAGCAGGAGGGGCTGGACGGCTGCATCGTGAACGACGTGCTGCCGATCGCGGCGCTCCTCAAGCCCGCGGCCCTCGGCTTCGAGGAGCAGCGGCTGGTAGTGGATCTGGAGGAGGGGGCGCACCGCGGCCATACGCGGATCGATCCGCACGGCGCGCGGGTGAACGTGGCCACGCGGGTGGACGTGGCGGCGGTGCGTCCCCTCCTGTCGGAGCGCGTGTTCCGCTGGGCGGTGCACCAGACGGCGACGCCGATCGTGTCCCAGGAGGCGGCCGTGTGACGACGATGCCCCGCAAAGTCGCCGTGATCGGTGCGGGCGACATCGGCTGCGGCTGGGCGGCGCTGTGCGCCTCGGCGGGCTGGCCGGTGACCGTGTTCGACGCCAGCGCCCAGGGGCTGGAGCACGCCGCCGCTGAGGTGCCGCGCCGTACCCGTGCCCTGGTGGCGCTGGAGCGCGCCACCCAAGGCATCGTGGAGCGCGGCTTGCTCGAGTTCACGCAGGCGCGGAGCCTGCTCCAGGCCGTCCAGGACGCCGACTGGGTGATCGAGGCGATCCCCGAGGACGCGATCGCGAAGCAGAAGCTGTTCGGCTCGATCGAGCAGGTGACAGGTCCCGACACGCTGCTCACCAGCTCCTCGAGCGGCCTCCCCCCCGCCGAGATCTTCGCCCGCTGCCGCCGCCAGGATCGCTGCCTCGTGGCGCACCCGCTGAACCCGCCCGAGCTGATCCCGCTGGTCGAAGTCGTCCCGGCCGCGCGTACCAGCACGGCTGCGGTGGTGCGCGCGCAGGAGTACCTCCGCGCGCTCGGCCGCATGCCCATCCTCCTCAAGAAGGCGATCCCCGGCTACGTGGTGGGACGGATTACGGCTGCGGTGTGGCGGGAGTGTATCGCTCTGGTCCTGGAGGGTGTGATCGACGTGGACCAGCTCGATCGCGCTGTCTCACTTGGCCCCGCGCTCGGCTGGGCGGCGGCGGGCCCGCATCTGACGTATCACTTGGCCGCCGGCGACGGGGGCGTTACGCTGTTCCTGCAGCAGCTACTCGGCAGCTTCGAGGGCTGGTGGGGGCAGCTCGCGACCTGGCAGCGGCTCGAGCCCGAGCAGCAGCGCGCCCTGACCCAGAGCATCGAGCGGGCCTACAAGAGCAACATCGAGCAGTTGCGGGAAGCGAGAGACCGAAGGTTGGGGGCCATCCTGAGGGTGCTTGAACAAGCAAGAACGGCGTAACGTCTTTGTGATACGCCTTTGTGTTACGTCGTTATTTCTTTATTTCTTCTCGGCTCCCACCATCAAGATGGGAATCTTCGTCTGATGTCGTAATGCTGTCGCGGTGCTGCCCTTAACCACATCCTCCAGCAATCGGTGGCCGTGGGTGGCCATGGCGATCAGGTCGCAGCGCTCCCGCTCGGCCGCGGCGGCGATCTCCTTGGCGGGGTCACCGGCGGCGAGGACGGCATCGACGTCCAGGCCCTCGGTCTCGAGCCGGGCGCTGACTTCCTCCAGGTACGCCCGGTCTTCGCGCATTTCCTCCGACTCGCGCAGCTCGAGCTCTTTGATGTTCCGCGCCACCCACCCGTCCGCCACGTGAATGAGAACGACGGCCGACCCCAGGCGCTTGGCTAGCCCTCGCACGTGAGCGAGGATCGTGTCGTCGGCGGGGGAGTGCTCGAGGGGGACGAGGATTCGGGCGTACATCAACCGAGCCAGCCACGGAATATCTGGGCGAGCAGCCAGGCGTTGAGGCCCGCGATCACGACCGCCACGAGATAGGCCAGCGCTTTGACCCAGGTGGGGTTCACGAACTCGCCCATCTTCACGCGATCGGAAGTGAACCACACGAGCGGGAACACCGCGAACGACAGCTGCAGGCTCAGGATCACCTGGCTCAGGATGAGCAGCTTGGCCGTGCCGCTCTCCCCGAAGAAGATAGCGGTGAGCGCGGCCGGCACAATCGCGATCAACCGGGTGATGAGCCGCCGCAACCACGGCCGGATCCGGATGTTCAGGAAGCCTTCCATCACGATCTGACCCGCGAGCGTCCCTGTGAGCGTCGAGTTCTGGCCCGACGCGAGCAGCGCCAGCGCGAATACGGCGCTCGCCCCGGCCACGCCCAGGAGCGGCGTGAGCAGCTGGTAGGCCTCCTGGATCTCCGCGACCGCGGTATGACCGGCGCGATGGAAGGTGGCTGCGGCGACGATCAGGATCGCCGCATTGATGAACAGCGCGAAGCTCAAGGCGAGGGTCGAATCGATGAACGCGTACTTCACCGCCATCCGCTTCCCAGCCGTTGTCTCCTCGTACGCCCGGGTCTGTACCACCGACGAATGCAGGTACAGGTTGTGGGGCATCACCGTCGCGCCGAGGATCCCGATCGCGATGTACAGCTTATGGGGGTCGGCCAGGATGGAGGCGCGGGGCACGAAGCCGCCCGCGACCGCGCCCAGATCGGGACGCGAGATGAAGATCTCGAACAGGAAGCAGCCCGCGATGGTCGCGATCAGCGCCACGACCAGGGCCTCGAGCAGCCGGAATCCCTTGTTCTGCAGAAACAGGACGATCAGCACGTCGAGCGCCGTGATCGCAATGCCCCACGGCAGGGGAATGCCGAACAGCAGATTGAGTCCGATCGCCGACCCGATCACCTCCGCCAGATCGCACGCGGCGATCGCCACCTCGCACAGCACCCACAGGGCGAGCGCCGTGGGGCGCGAGTAGTGATCGCGGCACGCCTGCGCCAGATCGCGCCCGGTCACGATGCCGAGTTTCGCGGCCAGCCCCTGCAGCAGGATCGCCATCAGGTTCGACAGCAGGATGACCGAAAGCAGCGCGTACCCGAAGCGCGAGCCGCCCGCGAGATCGGTGGCCCAGTTGCCGGGATCCATGTACCCCACGGCCACGAGGTAGCCCGGTCCCGCGAACGCCAGCGCCTTGCGCCACCACGCACCCGTGCTGACGGGAACGGTGCGATAGACTTCGGCGAGGCTCGGCGCGAGACGCGGGCGCCGCCATCCCGGCTCTGCTACGGCGAGAGGAAGATCGCGCTGTGGCGCCGCCATCAGTGACTCCTGCTCCGGAAGGGATGCTCGAAGCTCAGATACAACAGCACCGCGGCGTCACCCGCGCTGGGGCCCACCCGGATCGGGAACGCGACGCCCGGCACGATCTGCAGCCCGCTCGAAAAATTGTGGGCCCAGCGGATCCCGGGGCTGACCAAAAGGCCGTCGCTCGCAGCCGTGCGGCCTGGACCCGTCACCGCCTCCTCCCGCGTCCATACGATTTCGAGCAGGGCATTGAAGGTCGGTCGCGCCAGCCACACGACACTCGCGCCGAGGTTGCACGCCACTGCCGTTGCCTTGTCACCCACCGCGTTCTTGGCCGAGGGTGTAAGGGTGCCGCCGGCATTCCAGTGTGTGACCACCTGGCGCGCGACTACCACGCTGGCCGGGAGGTTCAGCTGGATGCCGAGCGCGCCGGCACCCAGATCCGACTTGGCGCGCCCGGTCGGCAGCAGCAGGGACAGTCGCGGGGCGACCGATAGCCGCTCCGCCGCGGCCAGCTGAAAGCGATAGTTGACCGCGACGTCGCCGAGGCCCGTCGCGATCGCCGACCCGTTGTGCGTTCGCTGGATCGGCAGCGTGTAGCTCAGCTGGTGGGTCCGACCGAACAAGGGCCACTCCTGGGTGAAGCTGTAGGCCCACGAGTCGGCGCCGCGGAACAGCTGGAACGCGCTGATGTGCTGCACGACGCCGGGCTCCTGATTGTAGGCCTCTTCCATCAGGAAGCTGTTGTCGGAGATGGAGGGTGGAGCCGCTGGCTCCTGAGCGCCCGCGTGGGTCGCCGCGGCTGCCAGCAGGACGCCGAACCAAGCCGACGACCGCCCCCTCACGAGCCGATCTCCTGGCACAACAAGAGCTGCGCCAGCTCCCGCCCCACGACGCGCGGGTCCCCGGAGGGCACCAGCGCGATGGTCGTGGGGCCGTTGAATGGCTGGCGGTCGCTCACGGTGAGCAGCACGCCGGGGGTGAGCCCCTGCTCCGCGAAGTAGCGCAAGCGCGCCGCATCCTGCGTCCCCACCTGCCGCAGCTCGAGCTTCGCGCCGACCCGCGCGTCGGCGAGCGCCACGAGCTCCGCTTCCTCGATGTCACCGGCCGCCGTCGGGATGGGATCGCCGTGCGGGTCGTACTGGGGCTGTCCCAACGCGCTCGCCATCCGCTCGATCAGCTCGTCCGACACGGCGTGCTCCAGCCGCTCCGCTTCGGCGTGCACGCTGCCCCAGTCGTACCCCAGGTGCTGCGTGAGATAGAGCTCGAGGATCCGATGCCGGCGGATCATCCGGAGGGCCGCGCGCCGCCCCTGTGAGGTGAGCTGCACGCCGCGGTATGGCACGTGCTCGATCAACCCCGTTTCGGAGAGCCGCTTCACCATGCCGCTCACCGAGGGCGGAGCGACCTCGAGCATCGCGGCGATGTCGCTGGTCGCGGCGAAGCCGCCCTGGCTCGAGAGATGGTAGATCGACTTGAGATAGTCCTCGACCGACCGGGTCAGCGGGGGGTTGGGATCGCGTAATGTTGGCTGCATGCCGATTCTCCCTGCCGCCCAGGCAGGCGTCAGTGGTCCAGTATGCGGCGCCTGGGCAACGACTTGACCTGTGATTCTGATATGAGATTAGTCTATGCTAATTATGGGATACTGTCAAGCGAATATGTGGATTTCGAGAGGCTATACTTAGGGGTCTAAACTCGTCGCCAGGTCCACGAACGGGGTGAGGATCCGCTCCGTCATCCCCCAAATCAGCTCCTCGTCCACCAGGTAGGCTGGGAAGGTGCGCGGGCCGCCGCGCAGAGTAAGGGTCACCTCGCGGCGCACGCCCGGCTCCGAGAGTCGGCCGAGCGGCAGCCAGAAGGCGCGCTGCACTTCATCGCTCGGCACGAGGGCCGCGCGTCGAGCGAGCGCGAAGACGAACGGCCGTACGACCACGGGCGGGAGGATCGGGGTGCGGGGGTAGAGATCGTCCAGCACTCCCAGCCGCTCCGCGCCCGACAGGTCCACTCCCGTCTCCTCGCGGGTTTCCCGGACGGCCGTGGCCTCGAGATCTAAGTCGCCGGCGCCGTAACGGCCGCCCGGAAGAGCGATTTGACCGGACCAGGGGTCGTCGGCCCGCTCGGCGCGCCGGATGAGCAGGATCTCGAGACCGTGCGGGCCTTCCAACAAGACGAGGGCGACCGCGGCGGGGCGGGCGTCAGGCGCGTCGACCACCTGGGGGCGGTGGTTTCGCAACGCCCGACGGACGGTTGCAAGGCTGATCACACGAGATGTTTCGCCAGCCACCGCACAATCGCCGCCGCCGCGAGGTCGACCGGCATGTCGCCCACGACGAGGCCGGGCACGCGGACGCCCGCGGCGGCTCGAGCCAGCGCGATCGAGCCATCGTCGCGCGGCTCGATCAACGCATAACTGTCCGCGTCCACGTCCAACACTCCACGCCCCAGCGCGTCCAGCACGATTTCGAGGCCGGGCGCTCCGGGCGGGGCGAACGACACGACCGCGAACCCGGCGCGCGCCAGCCGCTCGGCGAGCCCGGGTTTGAGCGGGCCGCACAGGACCGCCACCGGACGCTGCCCCCCGCCGCTCGTGACCTCGACGGCCACGGGCGACCCCGTGGCCCCCGTCAGGCGGAACGATCGCTTCGCGGGCGTGGCCAAGGGCTAACGGTTGCGGAGGGTGATGGCGTCGGTGATCATTGTGCCCGGAAATAATACCGTGCGATCGATCGGAAGCCACGTCTGGATGGCGCTCGGGCTCGGGGCCGGGCTCGGGTTGGGCGTCGCCGCCGCCATGACGCGGTGGCCTTTCCTGCTCGCGCTGACGCAGTGGCTGCGACCGCTCGGCACGCTATTCTTGAATCTGCTGTCGATGGTCGTGATCCCGCTCGTCGCCACGGCGTTGTTCACCGGCGTCGCGGGGCTTGGCGACCTCCGGCGGGTGGGCCGGCTCGGCATTCGGACGCTCGCGTTTTTCTGGGGCATGACGCTGGCGGCGATCCTCATCGGCTTGGGCATGGCGGGGCTGCTCCTGCCCTTCACCCACATCACTCCCGACCAACAGGCGGCGCTTCGTGAGGCGGCAGCCGCCGACTCCGGAGCCGTGCGGCACGCGGCGGAGCAGATCACCACTGGCGCCCGGTTCGTCGTGGAGCTGATCCCGTCCAATCCCGTGCGTGCCGCGGTGGACGGGAATCTCCTCCCGCTGATTGTGTTCGTCACGATCTTCGGGGTGGCCGCCGCCGCGCTGCCCGACGAGAAGCGTCACACGCTCACCGACCTGGCCGACGTGGCCACGCACGCGCTGATCCGGATCGTGCGCTGGGTGTTGCTGCTCGCCCCGCTCGGCATCTTTGCGATCGTGGCCGGCGCGGTGGCGCAGTTCGGCGTTCAGCTGGTCGAGATCATGGCGGTGTTCATCGTGACGGTGATCGTCGGGCTGGCCGTACTTATCGCTGCCGTGTACCTCCCGGTCGTCGCGCTGGTAGCGCGGATCGACCCGTCGACTTACCTGCGGGCCATCCGCGCCTCCCTGGTCATGGCGTTCTCGACCACCTCGTCGCTCGCCACACTCCCCGTCATGCTCGAAGCCGCGGAGAGCGATCTGCGGATCTCGCGCACGGTGGCGAGCTTCGTGCTCCCGCTGGGGGCGAGCATCGGTCGCACGGGGAGCGCGCTGTTCCAGGCGGTGGCCGTGCTGTTCATGGCCCGGCTCTACGGCGTCCCGCTCGGGCTCGGGGGCACGTTCCAGGCGGGCGTCGCCGTGTTTCTCGCCTCGCTCACCGTCGCGAGCGTTCCCTCGGCCAGCATCGTGAGCCTGGTGCCGGCGTTCACGGCGACAGGGCTCCCCCTCACCGGGCTACAGCTGCTGCTCGGCCTCGATCGCATTCCCGACATGTTCCGCACCATGACCAATGTTTTCGGGACGCTCACCGCGGCCACCGTCGTGGCCGCCGTGGAGGAAGAGGCGCCCGAGTGATCTGGTGGATTCCCGCCGGATACGCCGCGTTCCTCGCCCTGCTCGTCTATCGCTACGGGTCGCGTCGCCCCCGTCTCGCAGACTATCCCCCGCAGCGCACCGGCTCGCTCGCATCGGTGATCGTCCCTGCCCGGAACGAGGCGATGAACATCGAGCGCTGCGTTCGGTCGATCCTCGCGACCGAGTATCGGCCCGTCGAGGTGATCGTGGTGGACGACCGCTCGAGCGACGCCACCGCGGAGATCGTCGAGCGCCT
>Ga0209474_10001266_pt1 | contig 25312 bp, 24 predicted proteins | sample GraSoiAngelo_145_FD_185902 | JGI IMG/M metagenome (GOLD analysis project Ga0209474, IMG submission 185902) | Grasslands soil microbial communities from the Angelo Coastal Reserve, California, USA - 14_1009_05_20cm (SPAdes) (version 2) | ecosystem: Environmental > Terrestrial > Soil > Grasslands...
CATCACAGGCTCACCGGATGACATCGCGCCGCCGATTGTCGGCACTGGGTTGTACGGGTCGGCCGTGAAGGTAAGCGGCGCTGCGCCACCGCCCGGTTGATCCGTCGCCAGAGAATGATCCGGCTGTAGGTAAAGCCGCGTCCATTGCGTTCCGGGTAACGGCCAGTCGGCAGCCTCGCGCCAGAAGCCTCCATGATCGAGGCGGCCGGCGGGCGTTTTCCGCCCGGAACCGCCGCCCATGACAAAGGCCCGCACTGCAGGCTCACGGTCGACGCCGTTGTCGAGCCCTTTGACCCAGCGGTCAAACCAGCGCCGACGCAGATCGAAGAAATCTTCTGCCAGATTGCCGTCGACCGGGGCGGCCGGGCCGAAATCGACATCGCCCGCATAAGCGAGCGAGCGGTCGCCATGCGTCCACGGGCCGAGGATCAGCTGTGCCGGCTGGCGCTCTGGACGCGCGAGGCCCTGGTAATTTTCCATCGCGGTGCGGGCATAGGGGTCGTACCAGCCCGACAGGTGCACTGTCGGTACACCCGCATAGCGCTCGTAAAACCCTTCGGCGTAGATGCCGGGCTGCCGCCAGAATTCGTCAAACGTGCCGCGCGACCACTGCTCGAACAGGTAATCCTCGTATTCCGGCGCGGCACTGACCGGGGAGTCGCCTCGGCGCCAACTGCGCCCCGGCAGCCGGTCGAACCAGGCGGCGATGTCCTGCGCGGCGAGCGCGGCCCGGCTCTCGGGATCGCGGGCATCGGCCAGCGCGTTGCGCCACGCCCAAGTCGCCTGTTTCAGATCGAACGCGCCGCCATGCCGGATCCCGCTGCGATAGGCATTCGAGAAGCCGCCGCAATCGAGAAACTGCGCGGTGAGCCCCGGCGGGTCGAGACAGCCGAGCGCCAACTGGGTATGGGCCGAATAGGAGAGCCCCATCGTCGCGACGCGCCCGTTGCACCAGGGCTGCGTCACCAGCCAGAGCGTGTCGAAACCGTCCTCGGCCTCGCTGAGATATTTTGTGAACCGCCCCTCGGAGCGATAGCGGCCGCGGCAATCCTGATAGGCAACGGCGTAGCCGTGCGCGACGAAATAGGCGGCGACCTCGGCGCGCGAGCGCGGCGCTGCGCCAGTAGCTTTGTCCGGGGCGGTGCGCTCGGACCGGCTCGGCGCGGTCTTATCGTAAGGGGTGCGCTCGAGAATGACCGGGAACGGGCCGCCGCTGTCCGGCCGGTAGATGTCGGTCGCGAGCCCGATCCCGTCGCGAGCCCGAACCCTGATGTCGCGGTCGAGTTGCATCGCGGCTCGCCTCCCTTGCCGGCGCGCGGCATTTCCGCTAAATCCTCGCGCCGTTCCGCAGTTGGTACGGGCGCGTAGCTCAGCGGGAGAGCACTACGTTGACATCGTAGGGGTCACAGGTTCAATCCCTGTCGCGCCCACCATTACAAACAAGGACTTAACAACCAATCAAGCCAATAACACGGCTAACCGGAAGCATATCGGAAGCACAGGATAGGATTTCGCTCCCGGCTTTCGCCGGGACGCCGATTAGGGGATATCAGAGCTTCCCGGTGCCTGGTCGCGCTCTTCGAGGATGTGGATTGCGGCGTCCCACAACCGCAAACTGTCGGCGACGCCGATATCGCCGGCGTCGACATGGGCAAAATGGTCGAGGATCGTCAGGTCGGCGCGCGGACCGAGCGCCTCGGCCAGCTTGACGCTCTCGCTGAACGGGATGACCGCGTCGTCGCGGCCATGAATCAGAAAAACCGGCCCGGCGATTGCCCGGAAATCCCGGCCGTTGAAATCGAGGCGCCGCAACTCGTCCCGGATCGCCGTCGGCAATCGCCCGATCAGCACCGGCACCCGCGCGGGATCTCCGTTGCTGACCAGCTCGTATACCGCTCGGCCGTCCGGGCCGAGCCGCGCGGCGAGGTCGCCGATCTCCGCCGCCGGGTTGGCCATGCGCCGTTCGGCGATCCGGCGCAGTCGCTCGCGGTCGGCGGGATCGTCCACCCGCTCGGCGTTGCTGCGCACGAACAGCCATTTGCCCCAATCATTCGGCGCGGCGTGCTGCCACGACCGATCAGGCGCGCGGTAAAAGCCGGTCGTCACAAACGCGATCGCCGCCTCGATATCGTAATAGCCGCCGATCGCGACGATGAACCGCACATACCGGCCGGCCGGTGTCTGCGACGCGGCGAGCAAGGCGGGGCCGACCGCATAGGAGATCGCAACCAGCCCGACCGAACGCTCGCCGCTCGCCGGGAAGCGTTGCGCCAGCTCATCGATGGCATCGGCGATAAAGGCGCCATCGGCGGCGCTGACTTTCAGCGCCCGCGTATTGGCGATGTCCGGCACCAGCACGAGAAACTGCGCCCGCGCCAGACTCTTCGCAAAGGCGACGAGGCGCGCATCGTCCTTGCCGTCCGGCGTCAGCCCCGGCACCACGACAACCGCACCGCGCGGCGGTTGAGAATTCCGGTACAAATCGGCGCTCGCCGGGCCGGCGGCGCGGCGATAGGCGATCGTGACGCGCACCGGCTCGGGCGCCGTCTCCTTCAGCCGGCTCGGCCCGCCACCGGCCGCGATATCGGCCAGCAGCTCGCGTGCCTCCTGGCCCCGCGGCGAGATACAGGCTGAGACGCAAAGCGCGATCCCGATCACGACGGCAACGAGACCCGCAAGACGCCCGCTTTCCTGTGTCATGATGCGCTTTCTTGGAGCGGGGGGCTCACAGGCAGAAGGAGGCGATCGTAATGCGCGCTGCGGCACCGATCACCGAAAAGCTGATCCAGCACGTCTCGGATTTGCCGGCCTATTCGCCGCCGGCGCATTCGGGCACGGTCAACCGCCGCCTCGTCGATCGCGAATTCGGCGCCGGTTTCGAGATGGTGCTCGGGCAGGTCGCGCCGGGTGGCGAGGCCAGCCGCCATTACCATGTCGACGAGGCGCAGGTGGTCTATATCCTGAAGGGCGAGGCCGATGTCGCGCTCGGCGAGGACCCACCGCGCCGTTGCGGCCCCGGCACGGTGATCCGCATCCCGAAAGGCCTGACCCACGAAATCGTCACCGCCGGCGACGAGACCCTCGAATGTCTCGTGCTTTACGCGCCGCCGCTCGGTCCGCATGGCTTTGTCGAGGCGCCGCGAGAATAACCGGCGATGCGCCTCACCGACGAAGAACAGGCGATGCTGGCCGGGGAGGCCGGCGAGCCGCGGCGGTGGGCGATCCGGCACCAGATCGCGGTCGGCGAGTTCTTCGACGCTGCCGATCTCATACCGGTGTCGCAGGCGCATATCATGGCCGACACCGAGTCCCTTGGCGAAGCCGGCGTCGCGTTTCTCGAAACCCTCGCCACCGCGCCGGAAGCCGAGCGCCGCGTTCAGATCCCGACCCTGACCGACCCGCGTGGTCTCGATTTTCAAACCTACAAGCGGCTCGGCCAGACCGAGGCGATGGCCACGCTCGAAGCGCGCACGATCGCCGCGCTGAAATCCTTCGGCGTTCTGATGACCGACACCTGCATCAATTACCAGACGATCATGCCGCCGACCCGCGGCGAGCACCTCGCGATGGGCGACACCGGCGTCGTGATCTATTCCAACAGCGTGTTTGGCGCCCGCAGCAATTTCGAGGGCGGCCCGTCGGCGCTTGCCGCCGCTTTGACCGGCCGCACCCCGCGTTACGGCTATCACCTCGACGAATGCCGCCGCCCGACCCGCCGCTTCCGCCTCGCCGCGCAGCCGCGCGACCTCTCGGAATGGGGTGCGCTCGGCGGCATCGTCGGCCGCGAATGCGGCTCCTATTGGGAGGTGCCGCTGATCGAGGGCATCGACAGCCCGCCCGGTTCCGACGCGCTGAAGCATCTCGGCACGGCGATGGCGAGCTATGGTTCGACGGCTTTGTTGCACATACCGGGCATCACCCCCGAGGCGGACGATATGGACCGCCGGCCTCTGGCCGGCATGCCGGCGGGACGCCGGCGCTCCGAACCGATCGGCCGCGCCGAAATCGATGTGTTCGTCGCCGCTTACGGCGCGACCGGCGACAAGGTCGATGTCGTCGTGTTCGCCGCGCCGCATCTGTCACTAGTCGAAATGGCCGCGGTTGCCGATGCGCTGGCCGGCCGCGAGGTGCACGCCGGCACGACGCTGCTCGTCGCGACCTCGCCCGAGATCAAGCACGCCGCCGACCGCATGGGGCTGACCGGCCGGATCGAGGCGGCGGGCGCGATCGTCGCCGCCGGCATCTGCTTCTATCAGAGCTATGCCGGCGAAATGGCCGAGGCCAATGGCTGGAAGCGGCTGCTGACCAATTCGGCCAAGCTCGTCAACATCATCGGCGGTTACGGCTACCGCCCGACCCTGTTGAGCCTCGAACGCTGCGTCGACTCCGCCATCGCCGGGCGGGTCGTGTGATGCCGCCCATCTCATGACAACGCTGCTGCGCTGTCATAAGGGCATCGGCCCGGCGGTGACCGGCACCGCCCTCGTCGCCAAGGACAATTTCAGCGCGCGCTACGATCTCGACCGCAAGCGCGGGACCTTCTCGCGCCCGAGCCACACGCTGGCGGGCCAGAGCTATGCCGGCAAGATCCTGGTGCTCGACACCGCAAAAGGCGGCGTCGCGACCGCCTGGATGCTGCATGAGATGAAGACCCGCGGCATCGTGCCATTGGCGCTGGTTTTCAACCGGGTCAACCCGATCCTGGCGCAGGGCGCCGCCTTTGGCGACTTGACGATGGTCGATCGCTTCGACGGCGATGTCACCGATCTGATCCAGACCGGCGACCGACTCCGCATCGACCCGGCAGCCGGCACGGTGGAGATCCTGAACCGCTGACGGTCAGCGCAGCGCGGCTTTTTCCCACCGTCGCGTCCGCCGTTCCGACTCGCGCAGCCAGGCGACGAGGAAGGCGATACCGGCGCCGGTATAGACGATCCCGGCCGGCACCCACATGACCAGCCCGGCGAGCTGCTGGTCTTCGATCGCCGGGTAATCGGGATACCATGGCACGCTCGCCAGGGTCAGCAGCGCGCCGAGCAGGCCGCATTGCATCGCGGTCGCGAACGACGACAGCACGGCGGTGCCGTAACCGACGCCGTCATGCCGGTTCGCAATCAGCGACGACCAGTAGAGCAGGGCGGCGCCGAGAAAGCTCAAATGCTGCAGGGCGTGCTCAATCTCATCGCGCAACGCTGCCTCGAACAACAGCGGGACATGCCAGATCCACAGCGCCAGTGTATGCACCGACCACGCCAGCACCGGGCCGGTCGCGAACAGCCACGCGCGTCTGATCGGCGCCGCCGCCCATCGCGCCACCCGCCGCCGTGCCGGCTGCGGCAGCGCTGACAACAGCACCCACAAAGGCCGCCCGAGCACGATCAGCGGCGCGGCAACCGCCATCAGCAACTCGTGCTCGACCATGTGCACCGAAAACCACCGCTCGCTGAGCTCGTGCAACGGCGGCGACAGCACGATCGCGAGCACGCAGCACCCGGCGAGGATGAGCAGCAGGCGGTACCCGGCTCTCATCGCTGACACGGATCGAAGATGAATTTGGCAAGCGCGTCGGCCAGCACGACAAGCCCGAACAGCAGACATAGCATAAAGCCGCCGAGCGCGAGAAACCGCGCCCGTGCCGGCGCGCGATTATCGATGTCACCGGCCATGCCGCGGCGCTGCCAATCCCGCCACGACAGCACGCTGCCGGCGATAATTAGGAGGAGCGCGGCGGCGCTGACCGCATGCGTGGCCCAGCGGTGCCCGGCATGACATGACCAGCCGGCAAGAAAATAGCTGATCTCCTCCTCGGTCGCCCAGGCAAGCGGCCCGGCAATCAGCCCGATCCAAGAGATGCCGTCGGTGACGAAGAGCGGCGTCTTGGCGGTGCGCGGGTCCATCGCTCACAGCCACCGCGGCACGAGATAAACGACGGCGTAGATCGGCAGCCAGGTCAGCACGACGAAGTACCAATAGAACGCATTCTCGCTGACATCGACAAAGCGGCTGCCGCGCGCCAGCGAGGTCATCATCAGCGCGGTTAGCACCGCCGTATCGGCGACATCGGTGACGATGTGCGTCGTATGCAAAAACATCAGGCACCAGACGATCGAACCATAGGCGTCGGTGTCCCAATGCACGTTCAGCACGCAGAACTCGAACCCGCGCACCGCGTTGAAAGCGAGCCCGAACACCAGGCACACGACGAGCCACAGCCGCACCGGCCCCAGCTGCTCGCGTTCAGCGGCGGCTTTGACCCAGCGGTTCGGGATGCAGCTCGCGAGCAGGATGACGGTATTGAGCGTACCCCAGAACAGATCCGGCGGTTTGATGCCGCCAGGCGGCCAGGTCTCGGTCTTGCCGCGCAGATAGAAGTACGCGACCAGCGCCAGCGCGAAGGCGGTGCCCTCGATCAGGCAGAAGCCGAGCGTCCCCCACCACAGGATGCTGCGCTGGCCATAGGCGTAATGCGGCAGACCGGAGACATCGAGAACCGCTTCGGTTTTCATGCCGCCCTACCTCCCGCCCTCCGGTTCCGGCGATTTCGGCCAGAACCAGCCGGTGAAGGTCACGAGCATCGGCAGCGCGCCGATCGGGATTGCCCAGGGGGTGAAAATCGAGCCGATGAACATGCCAGTCGTCGCCAAGGCCGCCAGCAACGGCCAGATCGACGGATCGGGAAACGGATAGCGGTGATCGGGGCTGGCATCGAGCAGATGCGTGACTAGCACCTCGCGGATGTCGCTGCGCAACCCGGTCGCGACGCGCTGCACATCGGGCTCAACCCACAGCGGCTCGCGCCCGGCGACGATCGGCGGGGCGGCGAAATTGTAGGCTGGCGGCGGCGAGGCGGTCGCCCATTCGAGGGTGCCGGCGCCCCATGGATTATCGCCAGCTGTCGCGCCACGCCTCAGGCTCCAGGCGAGGTTGGCCAGGAACATGACAATGCTGATCGCGATGATCGCCGCGCCGATGCTGGCGAGCAGGTTCATCCCGCTCCAGCCGATCCCGTCGGGATAGGTGTAGACGCGCCGCGGCATGCCGGCGAGGCCGAGCCAATGCATCGGGAAGAACGTCACGTTGAAGCCGATGAACAACAGCCAGAAATGCCAGCGCCCGGCGGTCTCGTTCAGCAAGCGTCCGCTGATCTTCGGCAGCCAGTAATAAAAGGCGCCAAACAGCGGGAACAGAAACCCGCCGATCAGCACGTAATGCAGATGCGCGACGACGAAATAGGTGTCGTGCACCTGCATGTCGATCGGCACCGAGGCGACCATCACCCCGGTCAGCCCGCCGAGCACGAAAATCGGGATAAAGCCGAGACAGAATAAGAGCGCCGTCGAGTAGACGAGCCGCCCGTCCCACAATGTCGCAAGCCAGCAGAAGATCTGCACGCCGCTCGGGATCGCGACCATCATGCTGGCGGCAGTGAAGAACGCCGCGCCGAGCTGCGGGATGCCGGTCACGAACATGTGGTGCACCCACAGCCCGAAGGCGAGAAAGCCGGTCACGATCAGCGAAGCGACCATCGGCACATAGCCGAACACCGGGCGGCGCGCAAAGGTCGCGACGATCGACGACACAAAACCGGCGCCCGGCAAAAAAATGATATAGACCTCGGGGTGGCCGAAGAACCAGAACAGATGCTGGTACAACAGCGTGTCGCCGCCGCGATGCGTATCGAAGAAGCGCGTGTTGACGAGCCGATCGGCGATCAGCGCCGAGCTCGCCAGCATGATCGCCGGCATCGCGAACACGACCATGAACGCCACGACGAGCGAACCCCAGACAAACAGCGGCATCCGGTTCAGCGACATGCCCGGCGCGCGCAATTTAAAGATCGTGACGATCAGCTGTACCGCGACAGCGAGCGCCGACACCTCGGTGAAGGTGATCATCTGGGCCCAGATGTCGGCGCGCTTCGAGGGCGTGTAGGCCTGCTCGGTCAATGGCACATAGGCGAACCAGCCGGCATCGGGGCCGACATTGATCGCAAACGCCGCAACGATCATCAGTCCGCCGAACAGGTACAGCCAGTAGCTGAACGCGTTGAGCCGCGGAAACGCGATCTCGCGCGCCCCGATCATCAGCGGCACGAGGTAGACCGCGAAGCCTTGAGCAATCGGCACCGCGAACAGGAACATCATCACGGTGCCATGGGTGCTGAACACCTCATCGTAAAAATCGGGGCCGATCAGCGTGTTCTCGGGGCGCGCCAACTGCAGCCGCATCAGCATTGCGAGCAGCCCCGCGAGGGCGAAGAACGCGAAGCCCGTCACCAGATAGCGAATACCGATCGTCTTGTGGTCGGCGGCGCTGAGCCAGCCGATCCAGCCGCGCGGCGGCGCCCAGCTCTGTGCCAACCGCTCCAGCTCGACCCGTTCGGCGATGGCGTTCCCGTCCGTCATCGCGCGAGCGGGTCCGGAAGTCCGCACCCCGGCCGTCGTCCCGGCGAAGGCCGGGACCCACGGAGCCGCCGCATGAGCGCCTGACGAATGGATCCCGGCCTTCGCCGGGATGACAATGAAGGCGGTAGCTCTGCAGAAAGGGGGTAACGGTTCGGCATCTCACTGCAGCGTGTCGAGATAGCCGAGCAGCGCCTGCAGCTCATCCGGTGGCAGCCGAAACGGCGGCATATACACGCCGGGCTTTAAGGACGGCGCGTCATTGATCCAGCCGGCCCGATTGCCGCGGCTGTTCGGCAGCCGGCCGGCGCCGATATCGATGCGGTTCGCGAGATGCGTCAGATCGGGGCCGATCTTGCCCTCCTCGCGAAAGCCGTGGATCGGATGGCAGACTGCGCAATTATCGGCAAAGACCTGCCGCCCCCGCTTGTCGATGTCGGTGGTGGGTTCCGGCGCGGCGCGGCTTTCGTGTTCGAGCCAGCGGCGAAAATCGTCGGGCGCCGCGGCGACGACGTACAAGGCCATGAAGGCATGCTGAAGCCCGCAGAACTCGGCGCATTGTCCGCGAAACCTGCCGGGGTGATCGGCCATCAGGACGAGACGGTTGGTCTGGCCGGGGATCAGATCCATCTTGCCGTGCAGGTTCGGCACCCACAGGCTGTGGATCACATCGTCCGCGTGCAGCGTCACCCTGACCTTGGCGCCGGCGGGGATGTGGATCTCGTTCGCGCTTGTGACCGTCTGTCCGGCGATGCTGGCCGGATAGCGCACTTCCCACCACCAGCGGTGACCGATCAATTCGATGTCGAGCGCATTCTCGGCAGGCGCGAACAAGCTTGTGCCGACCGAGTAGCTCGCCGCCGTGAACACCAGCAAGATCGCCGCGGTGATCCCGGTGCCGATCTTCAGCAGAAAGCCGAGCCGCCGCTCGGCCGGCGTGTCTCGATCCAGGGCCGGCTCGCTCAGCGGTGCAACGATACTTCGCCGCCGCACCATGACGGCGAGGAGCGCGGCCATGACTAGGACGAACACTGCGGCGCAGACATACAAGAATAGCAGCCACAGCTGATAGATCGTCGCGGCGCCGCTGCCGCCGGGCTGCAGTGCGGATTGCACGCCGTGGCACCCGCCGAGAACCGCCGGAAGGGCGCCGAGGATCGAGCGGAGCGATCGCACCTTTCCCGCATTTCAGCGTTTCCACTCGCAGTGAAGAACATAGGTTGAGGCCAAATGGGTCCGCCGCATGACGCGCCGTCGCCCCTGGATTGCAGCAGTTGCCGGTCTCGCGGCGCTGGCGGCGCTGATCGGCGTGGAGGCCGCGCAATCGCTGTTGGAAGAGCATCGAACAGTGGAGAAGGCGCGCAACATGACCGGTGGTGATCCCGGTCGCGCGGCCGATGCGATGCGCCGGCTCGGCTGTTTGAGCTGCCACGATGTGCCGGGGATTGCCGGCGCCCAGGGCCGAGTCGGGCCGCCACTGACGCACATGGCGTCGCGGACCTACATCGCCGGCGTCATGCCGAACACGGCCGAGAACCTGATCCTGTGGATCCGCTGGCCGCAGGGCATCTTACCGAACAGCGGCATGCCGAATATGGGCGCCAGCGAAGCCGAAACCCGCGACATCGCGGCTTATCTGCTGTCGCTGCAGTAAGCCGATGCCGCGCACAACCGCCAAACATGCCCCTCACCCCGGCCCTTTCCCCGCAGGCGGGGAGAGGGAGAGCGCACATCCGACAGAGTCCAATCATGGGAGCCTTTCGCCGCCGATCGCGGCTGCGTTCCCTCTCCCCGTTGTACGGGGAGAGGGACAGGGTGAGGGGCAAAGCCCAGTCTGTGGCAATGGGCTCGGGATTCGGCTACAGAGCCTTCGCCGGGCTGGTTGGCTCCTTCTCCTGGTTCCAGTGCTGCTCGCGTGGCCGGCCACCGCCGATCAGGGCGATGTCGGCCGCGGGTCAACGCTCGCTAACCATGGCAAGACCGTCTCGTCCGGGCCGACCAACGCCGTCCCGCCCTGCCGCAACTGCCATGGCGATCGCGGCATCGGCGACGGCAGCGGCGCCTTCCCGCGCCTCACTGGCCAGCTGGCGTTCTACGCCTACAAGCAGCTCAAGGATTTCGCCGCTGACACCCGGCCGAGCCCGGTCATGTCGCCGATCGCCAAAGCCTTGTCGGAGCAGGACATGCAGGATGTCGCGGCCTACTACGCCTCATTGAAAGGGCCGCTATTCCCGCTGCCGGTCCTCGATCCGGAGACGGTGCGCCGCGGCGGCATGATCTCCGCGGCGGGGATCACCGAAAAACAGGTGCCGGCCTGTATCACCTGTCATGGCGAGGCCGGGGCGGGGATGCTGCCGATCTTTCCTTATCTCGCCGGCCAGTACGCGTCCTACACACAATACCAGATGGACGCGTTCCGCCTCGGCCGCCGGAACAACAGCCCGCTCGGCGTGATGACCGAGATCGCCAAAAAGATGGACGAGGACGACATCAACGCCGTCAGCCAGTACCTTGCCTCGGTGCGGCCGCCCTGCGATTGCGGCGAATTTACCTCCAGCGCCGGGCCGGCCAGCGCCTATGTCGCACCGCCCTTGCTCGAAAACCGGGCCGGGAAGTGACCCTGCGCGCGTGCCGCGCCGTCGCCGCGGTGACAATGCTGCTCGCGGCGTCGATCGCGCAGGCTCGCTCGCCCGATCTGCAGCGCGGCCGCGAGATCGCCGCGAATGGCAGCGCCGAGGGGGCCCAGGCTTGCGCCGCCTGCCACAAGCTCGACGGTGCCGGCGATACCAGCGGCGCCTTTCCGCGCCTGACCCGCCAGGCCGGGTTCTACCTGTACAAGCAATTGAAGGATTACCAGACCGGGCTGCGCGACAGCCAAATCATGGTCCCGATCGCGCAGCGCCTGAGCGAGGACGAGATGCAGGACGTCTCCGGCTATTACGCCTCGACCTCGGCCCCCTTCGTGCCCCCTTCGCCGGGGGATAATCGATCAATCCAATATGGCGGTGTGTTGTCCGCGCTCGGCTCCGCCGAGAAGAACGTGCCGGCCTGCGTCAATTGTCACGGACAGGCCGGCGCCGGTATCCCGCCGAGCTTCCCTTATCTCGCCGGCCAGTTCGCGCGCTACACCCGCGATCAGCTTGCTGCCTGGAAGGACGGGTCGCGCCGCAACGATCCGCTCAATGTGATGCGCGACATCGCGGCCCGGCTCGGTAGCGACGATGTCGCCGCTCTTGCTGAATATTTCGCCCATGCCTGGCCGCCCGACGGAAGCAATCAGGCGCGGATCGGGCGCTGATCGGCGGGACATGATAAACTACGCCCGATCGGCGGATCATGCGCCGAAGGAGGCCCGCGATGTCGACGAGCTATCGCTATACCCTGCCGGTCGAGCAGACCGAGTGGAAATTCGACGGCCATACCGACGTCGCCTTCACCTGGGAATACGACGAAAACCGCGCCGGGCTATTGCAGCTCTACTCCAAGGGCAAGCAGCAGCAATGGGATGCCGCCGATCGGATCGACTGGTCGCAGGACCTCGACCCCGAAAACCCGATGCAGATGGATGATCGGGTGATCCAGATCCACGGCTCCGACATCTGGAACCGCATGACCGAGCAGGAGCGCCGCCAGGTTCGCCACCATTTACAGGCCTCGCAGATCTCGCAATTCATGCATGGCGAGCAAGGCGCGCTGATCGCCACCGCGAAGATCGTCCAGACCGTCCCCGATCTCGACGCCAAATTCTATGCCGCGACGCAGGTCATGGACGAGGCGCGGCACGTCGAAGCCTATTCGCGCCTGCTGCACGACAAATTCGAGCTGGCTTATCCGATCACCCACGGGCTGCGCGCCCTGCTCGAAACCGGCCTCAGCGACAGCCGCTGGGACATGACTTATCTGACGATGCAAATCCTGATCGAAGGGCTGGCGCTAGCGGCCTTTCAGCGCATTCGCGACCAGTCGAAGAACCCTCTCGCCGCGGCGGTCAACGCCTATGTCATGCAGGACGAGGCGCGGCACGTCGCGTTTGGCCGGCTCGCCTTGCGTGACTACTACCCGCAGCTCAGCGATGCCGAGCGCAACGAGCGCGAGGAATTCGTCGTCCAGGCGTGCTGGCACATGCGGGACAGGTTCAACCAGCTGAAGGTGTGGCAGCGGATCGGCCTGCCGATCGAGCAATGCATCGAGATCACCGACAATTCCGAATCGATGAAGATGTTCCGCAGCCGGCTGTTCAGCCGCATCGTGCCGACGGTGAAGGATATCGGCCTGTGGGGCCCTAAGGTGCAGGAGGCCTTCGCCGCGATGGGCGCGATCGAGTTCGCCAAGACCGACGCGGCCGCGCTGCTCGACAATGACGCGCGCGTCGCCGAGGAATTCGACGCCAAAATGCGCCTGCAGGACGCCGGCGCCGCTTAGGCCGTCGCCACCTGGCGTGACCGAAATCGTCATCAAGGCGGGGCCGTTCGTCTTCGCCGCGCGGTTCGAGCGCGCGGCGGCGCCGGCGACCTGCGCCCGCTTCGAGGGTCTCCTGCCGTATCGCGAGCGCCTGATCCATGTGCGGTGGAGCGGCGAAGCCTGCTGGATCCCGCTGGGCGCGCTCGACCTCGGCCTCGGCCCCGAGAACGCCACGAGCTTTCCTGCGCCGGGCCAGATCCTGCTTTACCCCGGCGGCGTCAGCGAGACCGAGATCCTCCTCGCCTATGGCGCCGTCCGCTTCGCCAGCAAGGTCGGCCAGCTCGCCGGCAACCATTTTCTGACGATCGTAGACGGCCTCGACCAGCTGCGCCCGCTCGGCGAGTTGGTCCTCTGGCACGGCGCCCAGGAAATCGAATTTAGTCGGGCGTAGCGGCCCGACGCGGTAACCTGCGCGCAATTCACTGGAACTACCGAGGAAGCTCTGATGCCCGGCTTTACGACCCGCCCCGAGATCCGCGGCACTTTCGGGGTCGTCGCGACGACCCATTGGCTCGCCTCCGCGGTCGGGATGAGCGTACTCGAGCGCGGCGGCAACGCCTTCGATGCCGCGGTCGCCGTTGGGTTCACGTTGCAGGTCGTCGAGCCGCATCTGAACGGCCCGCTCGGCGAGGCCCCGATCCTGGTCTACAGCGCGAAAAACCGGCGCTGTGACATGATCTGCGGCCAGGGCGTCGCGCCCGCCGCGGCGACGATCGCCCGCTTCAAGAGCCTCGGCCTAGACCTGATCCCCGGCACCGGGCTGCTCGCCGCGACCGTGCCCGGCGCTTTCGGCGCCTGGATGCGGCTGCTCAGCGATTACGGCACGATGCCGCTCGGCGAGCTGATCGCCCCGGCGCTGGGCTATGCCGAGAACGGTTATCCGCTGGTCCCGCGCATCCGCGACACGATCATGAGCGTCGCAGAATTGTTCCGCCGCGAGTGGCCGACTTCCGCGGCCGTCTATCTGCCCGGCGGTAATCCGCCGATACCCGGCAAGCTCTTCCGTAACCCAACTCTCGCGGCGACCTACCGGCGCGTCCTTGCCGAGGCTGAAACGGGGGATGGGGGCCGTGAGCGGATCATCGACCGCGCTCGCGATGCCTGGTATCGCGGCTTTGCCGCGGAGGCGATCGACCGTTTCTGCCGCACGCAAAAGGTGTTCGACGCCTCGGGCCGGCGCCATGGCGGCCTCTTGACCGCCGACGACATGGCGCGCTGGCAGGCGCCGGTCGAGGCGCCGCTGACCTATGACTACCGCGGCTATACGGTGGTCAAGGGCGGGCCGTGGAGCCAGGGCCCGGTGCTGTTGCAGCAGCTCGCGCTCCTGCAGGGCTTCGATCTCGACGATCTCGACCCGACCGGCCCGGATTTTGTCCACCTCGTCACCGAATGCGCCAAGCTCGCTTATGCCGATCGTGAAGCCTGGTACGGCGATCCCGATTTCGTCGATGTGCCGACGGCGACCCTGTTGAGCCCGGCCTACAACGATGCCCGGCGCAAGCTGGTCGGCAATCGCGCCTCCCTGGAGCTGCGCCCGGGCAGCCCGGATGGACGCCAGCCCTATGTCCTGATCGGCGGCTTGGAGGCCGCGACCGGACCCGGTATCGGCGAGCCGACGGTCGGGATGTATGACGGCATCGGCGAGCCGACGACGAGCCCGCTCGGCGCCGTCGCCGGCGACACCTGCCATCTCGACATCATCGATCGCTGGGGCAACATGGTCTCGGCAACCCCCAGCGGCGGCTGGCTGCAAAGCTCGCCGGTCATTCCCGAGCTCGGCTTCTGCCTCGGCACGCGGCTGCAGATCTCGTGGCTTGACGAGAAGTCGCCGTCAGGCCTCGCGCCGGGCAAACGCCCGCGCAGCACCTTGTCGCCGACCTTGGCGTTGAAGGATGGCGAGCCCTGGATGGCGTTCGGCACGCCCGGCGGCGACGGCCAGGATCAGTGGTCGACACAGCTCCTGCTGCATCATGTGCATCACGGCATGAATCTGCAGGAGGCGATCGACTGCCCGGAATTCAACAACGAGCACGCGCCGAGCTCGTTTTATCCGCGCGCCGCCCATCCCGGCTCTCTGCTGCTCGAGGGGCGCTTCCCGGAGAAGACCCTGCATGCACTGGCCGAGCGTGGCCACAAGGTGCGCTACGGCGAGACCTGGTCGGGCGGGCGGCTGACCGCCTGCGCCCGCGAACAAACGCCCGAAGGCACCATCCTGAAGGCCGGCGCGAACCCGCGCGGCATGCAGACCTACGCGGCCGGCCGGTAGCTGCAGCGGTTGCACGCGGATCGGGAAAACGCGACAATCCCGCGCGTGCGCCTATATAACCGCGCAGGTTGCGCACCCGCCCTCGGGACAGTTGGAGCGGCGTTTGCAAGAGCACCGGCAGACCGCGCGCATCGCGGTCATCATGGGTGTGTCGGGCTCGGGCAAGACGACGATCGGCCGGGCGTTGGCGCGACGGCTCGGCTGGCTTTTTCAGGAAGGCGATGCCCTGCATCCTCCGGAGAATGTCGCAAAGATGAAAGCCGGGTATCCGCTGGATGACGAGGACCGGGCTCCTTGGCTCACCGCGATCGCCGCAAAAATCGACGCATGGCGCGCCCGGGGGGATGCCGGGGTCGTCACCTGCTCTGCGCTGAAGTGGCGCTACCGCGATGTCATTATCGGCAATCGCCCGGACGTTCGGCTGGTCTATCTCGAGGGCTCGCGCAAGCTGATCGGCGAGCGGGTCGGGGCTAGGCGCGGTCATTTCATGCCCGCCAGCCTGCTCGATAGCCAGTTTGCCGCGCTGGAACCTCCGGCCCCCGAGGAACATGCGATCACCGTCTCGGTGGACGCGCCAATCGACAACGTCGTTGTGCGGATCGCCGCGGCGCTGACCGCCACCGGGCACGATCCCCGGCGATGCGCGTTGACGGGGTAAGGCGTTGATCCGAAGGATCGCGAACCCATTGATACGGCTGCCGCAATCCTGCCCCTTAGGGAGTAGGCCATGACCAATCCGCTCAGGACGCTTCAGGAATACGGCCAATCGGTCTGGCTCGATTTTCTCAGCCGCGATTTGCTGCGCGGCGGAGAGCTGAAACGGCTGATCGCCGACGATGGGCTGCGCGGGATGACCTCGAACCCATCGATCTTCGAAAAGGCGATCGGCCATGGCAAGGATTACGACGCGCAGATCGCCGAGCTGGAGGCGAAGGGCGATCTCGACCCCGGCGCGCTGTTCGAGCGGCTGGCGGTCACCGATATCCAGAACGCCGCCGATGCGCTGCGCCCAGTCTATGACCAAACCCAGGGCCGCGACGGCTATGTCAGCATCGAGGTCTCGCCCTATCTGGCGATGCAGACCGACGCCACGATTGACGAGGCGCGCCGGTTGTGGCGCGAGATCGGGCGCAACAATCTGATGGTCAAAATACCGGCGACAAAACCGGGCTTGCCGGCGATCCGGGCAATGACGGCCGAGGGCGTCAATATCAACATCACGCTGTTGTTCTCACAAAAAGTCTATGGCGAGGTCGCAGAGGCCTACATTTCCGGCCTGGAGGAATACGTTGCCAAAGGCGGCGACCCGCACAAGGTGGCAAGCGTTGCGAGCTTCTTCGTCAGCCGCATCGACACGATGGTTGACGAAGCGCTCGACGAGAAGATCGCCGCGGCCGCCGATCCCGCCGAAAAGGCGCGGCTCAAAGGCTTGCAGGGTAAGATCGCGATCGCCAATGCCAAGCTCGCCTATCAGATGTATCAGCGGATCTTCCGGGACGAGCGCTGGCAGCGGCTGGCCCAGCAGGGGGCTCAGACCCAACGGTTGCTGTGGGCCAGCACCGGAACCAAAAACAAGGCCTACAGCGATGTGCTCTATGTCGAGGAGCTGATCGGCGCCGACACGATCAACACGATGCCGCCCGCGACGATGGACGCCTTCCGCGACCACGGCCGGCTGCGGCAGAGCCTCGAAGAAGACATCCCCGGCGCCGAGGCGGCGATGAATGCCCTGGCAAAGGCCGGCATCTCGATCGACGAGATCACCGCCCGGCTGGTCGAGGACGGGGTGCGGCTATTCGCCGAAGCCGCCGACCAGCTCTACGCCGCGGTCCAGAAAAAGCGCCGCACCGCCCTCGGCGGCAAGCTCAATGCGATGAGCTACAAGCTGCCGCCGGATTTGAGCGATGCAGTCAAAACCGCGCTCGAAGATTGGCGCAAGGAAGGCAAGGCGCGACGGTTCTGGGCCGGTGATGCCGCGCTGTGGACCAATACCGACGAGGCGCAGTCGCTCGGCTGGCTCACCGTCGTCGATGCCGAGCTCAAGGATGCCGGGCGGCTTGAGACCTTCGCGGCCGAGGTCAAGCGCGCCGGGTTCACCGACGCGGTGCTGCTTGGCATGGGCGGCTCCAGTCTCGGCCCCGAAGTGCTGGCGCAAAATTTTGGCGCGGGCCCGGGCTTTCCCCGCTTGCATGTGCTCGATTCGACCGATCCGGACCAAATCCGAAACCTCGACCGCACGCTCGATATCGAGCGGACGCTGTTCATCGTCTCGAGTAAATCCGGCAGCACGCTCGAACCCAATATCTTCAAACAATATTTCTGGGACCGCGCCAAAACCGCGCTTGGCGAAGCGGGCGCGGCGCAGCACTTCATCGCCGTGACCGACGCCGGCTCGTCGCTCGAAAAAATGGCGCAAGCCGATGGTTTCCGCGCCGTGTTCCATGGCGTCCCGACGATCGGCGGGCGTTATTCGGTATTGTCTGATTTCGGCATGGTGCCGGCCGCCGCCACCGGCATTGCGGTGCGTCGGTTCCTCGATCGCACCGCCGAGATGGTGCGCTCCTGCATGGCGAGCGCGCCGCCGGTCGAAAACCCCGGGGTGGTGCTTGGCGCGATCGTCGGCGCGGCAGCGCGGCTCGGCCGCGACAAGCTGACGGTGATCGCCTCGCCGGGAATTGCCGCGCTCGGCGCCTGGCTCGAGCAGCTGCTCGCCGAATCAACGGGCAAGCTCGGCCGCGGCATCATCCCGGTCGATGGCGAGCCGATCGGCGCCCCAGCGGTCTATGGCGCCGACCGCCTGTTTGCGTATTTGCGGCTGGCCGGCGATCAGGATGGCGAGCACGAGCAGGCCGTCGCGGCGCTGGAAGCCGCCGGGCAGCCGGTCGTCCGCATCACCGTCTCCGACAAGATGCAGCTTGGCCAGGAATTCTTCCGTTGGGAGATGGCGACCGCGGTCGCCGGCTCGATCATCGGCATCAACCCCTTCGATCAGCCCGATGTCGAAGCGCAAAAGGTCAAGACCCGCGAACTGACCGCCGCCTATGAAAAATCCGGCAAATTACCGCCGGAAACACCATTGCTCACCGTCGACGGCATCGCGCTTTTCGCCGACCCGCAGAATGCCGCCGCGCTGACGCCGCAGGCCACCACCTTGGCCTCGGTTCTGAAGGCGCATCTCGCTAGGGCGCATGCCGGCGACTACGTCGCGTTGCTCGCCTACATCGAGCGCAACGTGGCGCATACCGCGATATTGCAGCGGCTGCGCCGAATGATCCGCGACCGGACCCGCGCCGCGACCTGTGTCGGTTTCGGGCCGCGCTTCCTGCATTCGACCGGGCAGGCCTACAAGGGTGGCCCGAACAGCGGCGTCTTCTTGCAGATCACCGCGGATGTCGCCGAAGATGTGCCGGTGCCGGGCCAGCGCTACAGTTTTGGTGTCGTTAAGGCGGCCCAGGCGCGCGGCGATTTCGATGTTCTGGCCGAGCGCGGCCGCCGGCTGTTGCGGGTGCATCTGCCGGCGAATACCGAGGGCGGCCTGAAGATCCTGGCCAAGGCCGTCGAAGACGCGTTGCAGTAGACCGCGGGCAGAACGGAGACAGCGCAATGCAGCTTGGCATGATCGGCCTCGGCCGTATGGGCGGCAACATCGTGCGGCGGCTGATGCGCGCGGGACACAGCTGCGTCGTTTACGACAAGAGCGCCGATGCGGTGCGTGGCCTTGCAGATGAGGGCGCGGCACCGAGCCGCGATCTCGCCGATTTCGTGCATCAGCTGGAAAAGCCGCGAGCGGTCTGGGTCATGCTGCCGGCCGGCGCGATCACCCATGCGACGATCGTCGAGCTGGCCGATCTGCTGGAAAAGGGCGATACCCTGATCGATGGCGGCAATTCCTTCTTCCAGGACGATGTCCGTCACGCCGAGATGCTGAACGCGAAAGGCATTCGCTATCTCGATGTCGGGACCAGCGGCGGCGTGTGGGGTTTGGAACGCGGCTATTGCATGATGATCGGCGGCGATCGCGACGCGGCCGACCACCTCAACCCGATCTTCGCCGCGCTGGCGCCGGGCCGCGGCACGATTGAGGCGACCCCGGGCCGCACGGGACGCGACCCCCGTGTCGAGCGGGGCTACATGTATTGCGGGCCGGCCGGCTCGGGGCATTTCGTCAAAATGGTGCATAACGGCATCGAATACGGGCTGATGCAGGCCTTCGCCGAGGGGTTCGACATCCTGCGCAACGTCAATTCGCCGGCGGTGCCGGAAAACCGCCGCTACAAGCTCGATCTTGCCGATGTCGCTGAGGTCTGGCGTCGCGGCAGCGTCGTGTCGTCATGGCTGCTCGACTTGACCGCGATCGCCCTCGCCGAGGACCCCGATCTCCGGGAATTCTCTGGGCATGTCGAGGATTCGGGCGAAGGACGCTGGACGATCCAGGCGGCGATCGAGCAGGCGGTGCCGGCGGAGGTATTGTCAGCGGCGCTCTACACTCGTTTCCGTTCGCGCCAGGACCACACTTTCGCCGAGAAGATCCTGTCGGCGATGCGCAAGCAATTCGGCGGCCATCAGGAGCCGCCGAAAGGTTAGGCGATGGATACCCAAGCCGATTCGACTACCGTCCGCGTCGTGCGTGGTTCGCAGGCGCCGCCTTGCGCGATGGTGATTTTCGGATCGAGCGGCGATCTGACAAAGCGCCTCTTGATGCCAGCACTCTATAACCTGGCCAAGGCAGGCCGGCTGTCGGATAGATTCGCGCTGATAGGTATCGACCGCACCGACCGATCAAACGAGGAGTTCCGCGCCTATTTCGCCGAAGGGGTGCGTAGCTTCGTCTCCGACACGGCGACCGGCGCAATCACCGAGCCCTTCGACGTGCGGGCCTGGGATTTTCTCGCGGCGCGAATGAGCCGGCTGAAAGGCGATGTCACCGATCCGACGACGTATGACCGTCTTCGAGAGGCCCTCAAAGAGGCCGATACCGTGCACGGGACCGCCGGCAATGTCGTGTTCTACCTGGCCGTGGCGAGCGCCTTGTTTGGCCCGGTCGTCGACATGTTGGCCGAAGCGGGCTTGACCGAGGAGAAGGACGGCCGGTGGCGCCGCGTCATTATTGAGAAACCGTTCGGCCACGATCTTGAATCGGCACGGGCACTCGATGCTCGCCTCCTCAAGGTGCTGTCCGAGCAGCAGATCTATCGAATGGACCATTTCCTCGGCAAGGAGACGGTCCAGAACATCATGGTCTTGCGCTTTGCCAATGGCATCTTCGAACCGTTGTGGAACCGTGACCACATCGATCATGTCCAGATCACGGTTGCCGAAACCGTCGGAGTCGAGCGGCGCGCCTCGTTCTACGAAGCGACCGGCGCGCTGCGCGACATGGTGCCGAACCACGTTTTTCAATTGCTGGCTCTCACGGCGATGGAGCCTCCCAACTCTTTTGGCGCCGATGCGGTGCGGACCGAGAAGGATAAGGTGCTCGAAGCCGTAATCCCGCTCGACGACGAAGATGTGCGCCGCAACGTCATGCGCGGACAATACACTGCCGGCGTGGTGCGCGGTCAGCCGGTCAAAGGGTATCGCGACGAGGAAGGGGTCGCGCCGGACAGCATGACTGAAACCTACGTGGCCTTGCGCCTTGGGATCGACAATTGGCGCTGGGCCGGCGTGCCGTTCTATCTGCGGACCGGCAAGTCGCTGACCCGGCGCACCACCGAGATCGCGATCCAGTTCAAGCGAGTGCCCTTCGCGCTGTTCCGCGACACGCCGGTCGACATTCTCCCGGCCAATGTGCTCGTCCTACAGATCCAGCCGGATGAGGGAATTTCGCTGCAATTCGGCGCCAAGCAGCCCGGCCCGGTGATCCATCTCGGCGGCGTACGGATGGATTTTCGCTATCGCGACTACTTCAACACCGAGCCGAGCACCGGCTACGAGACCTTGGTCTATGACTGCATGATTGGCGACGCGACACTGTTCCAGCGTGCCGATAGTGTCGAGTGCGGTTGGGCGGTGGTTCAGCCGATTCTCGATATGTGGCGCTCGGATAAGACCGTCCCGCTTGAATTCTACACGGCGGGCACCCCCGGTCCCGATGCCGCCGAGCAGCTGCTGTGGCGCAGCGGCCGGCAATGGCGCCCGATCGCGTGAACCAGCCGGTCATTGTCGCGCCGTCAATTCTCTCGGCCGATTTCGCGCGGCTCGGCGAGGAGGTGCGGGCTGTGGAGGCCGCTGGCGCCGATTGGATCCATGTGGACGTGATGGATGGCCGCTTTGTCCCGAACCTGACGATCGGGCCGGTCGTCGTGGAGGCGGTGCGGCACGTAACATCGAAGCCGCTCGATGTGCATCTGATGATCGTCGAGCCGGAACGCTACCTCGAGGCCTTCGCCCGGGCTGGCGCCGACCATCTGCTGGTTCATTGCGAGCCGGCTTCGACGGTCCACCTGCACCGCACGCTGTCGCAGATCCGCGATCTCGGCAAGGTCGCCGGCACGGTGCTGAACCCGGCGACGCCGCTGACGCAGATCGAAGAGATTCTCGATTTATGCGATATCATCCTGTTGATGTCGGTCAATCCGGGATTCGGCGGCCAGAGTTTTCTGCCTTCGGTTCTGCCGAAGCTTCGCGCGTTGCGGCAACTGTGCGACGCACGCGGGCTCGATCCGATCATCGAGGTCGATGGCGGGCTTAGCGGTGACAACGCCTGGCGCGTCATCGATGCCGGCGCAACCGCGATCGTCGCCGGGACGGCGGTGTTCGGTGCGGCCGATTATGGCGCGGCAATCGCCGCGATCCGCCACTCGGCGCCGCCCGCCCAAGGGGACGGCTGATGGAGGATCGCGACCGGCTGAAATGCGCCGCCGCCGAGCGCGCCCTCGATTTTGTCGAGAACGGCATGGTGCTTGGACTCGGCACCGGCTCGACCGCCGCCTTTTTTATCGAGCAATTGGCAACCCGTGTCGCCCAGGGTCTCGCGATTATTGGGATTCCTACCTCGGAGCGGAGCGCGGCACAGGCGCGCCAGCTCGGGATCCCGCTCGCCAGTTTTGCCGAGCACCAGCGGATCGATCTCGCGATCGACGGCGCCGACGAGGTGCAGCGCTCGACGCTCGATCTGATCAAGGGCCGCGGCGGCGCCTTGTTGCGCGAGAAGATCGTCGCCGCCGCGAGCCGCCGGTTCGTCGTAATCGTCGATCAGGACAAGCTGGTCGACCGGCTCGGCGCGGATGGGCCGCTGCCGGTCGAGGTTGCGCAGTTCGGCTGGCAATCGACTGCCGCCGCTCTCGAAAAGCTCGGCGCTCGCACCGAACTGCGCCGCGTCGATTCAGGGCCGCCCTTCATCACCGATGGCGGCAATTACATCCTCGATTGTCTGTTCGGTCCGATGAACGACCCGGCGGAAACCGAGCGGCGCATCAACTCGATTGTCGGCGTCGTCGAGAACGGTCTCTTTGTCGGCCGCAGCTCGGCCGTGATCGTCGCATCGCCGGGCGGGATCGAGGTTCTGACAGCGAGCGGGACCGGGCCGCGGTGAGCAAAATCTCGCTGGTGGTCTCGGATGTCGACGGCACCCTCGTCACTCACGACAAAGTCCTGACAGACGGCGCGATCGCCGCGGTCGAACGGTTGCACGCGCGCGGCATCGGATTTTCGATTTGCAGCAGCCGTCCGCCTTTTGGCTTGCGGATGCTGATCGAGCCGCTCCGCCTGGCGCTGCCGTTCGGCGGCTACAATGGCGGTGAGATCGTCGCCTCCGATCTGACAATCGTTGAACAAAAGCTGATCCCGCCGGATGCCGCCAAACAGGCAGTCTCGACGTTTCAGGCGCACCACATCGATTGCTGGCTTTTTGTCGGCAATGAATGGCTGATCGCTAATCCGGCAGGCGCTCATGTCGCGCACGAGACCCGCACGGTCCAGACCCCGCCGACGGTCGTTCCGATTTTTACGGATACGCATCTCGCTGCGGCCGGCAAGATTGTCGGCCCGAGCGATGACCACGAATTGGTCGCTCGGGTCACGGCACTGTTGCAAGACGCGCTCGCCGGCGGCGCCAACGTGGCTCGCTCTCAACCCTACTATTGCGATGTCGTGCCGCCCGGTATCGACAAGGGCCGGCTCGTCGCGTTGCTGGCTCAGCGCCTGGGAGTTCCGCGCGAGGAGATCCTTGTCCTCGGCGACATGGAGAATGATCTCGAAATGTTTCGCATGGCCGGCTTCGCGGTCGCGATGGGCAACGCAAGTGATGTGGTCAAGCGCGCCGCCCAGGCGGTCACGCTATCGAACGATGAGGACGGATTTGCGGCGGCAATCGAACGCTACGTGCTGGACGACTGATCCGTCCAATAATCGCACGACATGAAAAGAGGCCGCCCGAAGGCGGCCTCTTCTCAACTCGCCGTTAGCTCAGCTTAGTAGCCGGCAGCCGGGGCCATCCGATAGCGGCGCGGTGCCCTGCTGGAACCGACCATCGGTTCATACTGGTCGAAGCTCGACAGGCAGCTTGAGCGCAGCTGCGGATCGGTGATCGGACCGCATTCCCGGCGCATCCGCGCGTGGCGGAAACCGGGGCTGACCTGCAGCAGCCGGTCGTAGTGACGGCTTTCGATGACGTTCCGCCGTGCCGACCAGTCGCCAAAATCGCCGCGGCTGGCCTGCGGCCCGTTCGTGACAAGTTCATTGTTGATGATTTGCGCGTTTGCGGACGGCACGAACGCCACGCAAGCGGCCGCAAAGGCTAGGCTAATCACAGTCTTCATCATGACCCGGTGACTCCCTCTCGAGGATGGTCAACGGTAGAACAAGCGGTGGTTGGTCGCGGTTCCCGCGAGAAAATCAGACTTTTATGACGTCTGCGGACAGAACCGCCGGATCGGGCAATCCGCGCCTGCGGCACGCGGCCAGCAACGTGTTGCGCAACAGGCAGGCGATCGTCATCGGTCCGACGCCGCCCGGCACCGGCGTGATCGCGCCGGCCACTCGGCGTGCTGCCGCGAAATCGACATCGCCGACCAGCCGGACTCCGCCCTCGGGTATCACGATGCGGTTTATCCCCACGTCGATGACCGTCACCTCCGGTTTGAGCCAGTCGGCCTTGACCATCTGCGGTCGGCCGATCGCGGCGACGATAATGTCGGCGCGCCGGCAGATCGCACGCAGGTCGCGGCTTTTCGAATGAACCAGCGTGACCGTGCAGTCGGACGCGAGCAGCAAGGCCGCGACCGGCCGCCCGACAACCGCAGAGCGGCCGAGCACGACGGCCTCTGCCCCTTGCAACCTCACATCTGCACTGCGCAGCAGCACCATGACGCCCTGCGGTGTACACGGGACGAGCCCCGGCTCGCCGCTCCACAACCGGCCGACATTGACCGGGTGAAACCCGTCGACGTCCTTGTCCGGGTCGATCGCCGCGATGACCGCGCGCGGATCGATGTCGGAGGGCAGCGGCAACTGGACCAGGATGCCGTCGACCCGGTCGTCGCCGTTGAGCTGCGTGACCAGATCGAGGATCGCCGCGAGCCCGGCATCGGCTGTCAGGCGATGTTCGAAGGAGGCGAGCCTGGCAGCGGCACAGGCGCGGGCTTTGCTGCGGACATAGATCTGGCTCGCCGGGTCGTCGCCGACTAGTACCGCCGCCAGCCCGGGGATGATCCCGTGCTCTTCACGCAGCCTTGCCGCCGCCTCCGCTATCCGCTCGCGCAGCCCGGTGGCGATCGCCCTGCCGTCGATGATTGCTGCCTCGGCCATGCGCTCTGCCGGTCTTGGGCGCAGCTATTGCGTTGCCTGGTGCAGATAGGCGAGCAGGTTTGCCATTTCCTCGTCGTTCTTGACGCCGGGGAAAGCCATCTTGTTGCCGGGCATCGAGCCTCGCGGATCGCGCAGGTATTTGGCCATGCTGTCATCATCCCAGACGATGCCGGAATTCTTCATCGCCGCCGAATAGCTGAACCCTTCGAGGCTGCCGGCCTTGCGGCCGAAAACTCCGTGCAGATTGGGACCGACGGGGCTGCGGCCGCCGGCCTCGACGGTGTGACAGATCTTGCATTTGGCAAAGGCCGCCTGGCCGGCGGCAGTGTCCGCCGCCAGAGCCGCGACCGGCATCAGCAAGGAAAAGACAATGACGAGAGCGGCCGACCGGATCATGCGGGAACGCCCCGGCAATAGCTGGCACAGGGAGCCACCC
>Ga0209474_10001267_pt1 | contig 25307 bp, 25 predicted proteins | sample GraSoiAngelo_145_FD_185902 | JGI IMG/M metagenome (GOLD analysis project Ga0209474, IMG submission 185902) | Grasslands soil microbial communities from the Angelo Coastal Reserve, California, USA - 14_1009_05_20cm (SPAdes) (version 2) | ecosystem: Environmental > Terrestrial > Soil > Grasslands...
CCTTCGACCGGGTCGTCGACCCGGAGAAGATGGTAAAGCCGTATGTCGCCGCGAAAACCGGCTGAGCGGCATGTGCGCCGGAGCGACAGGATGACCGAGGCGCCGCCGCCGTTGCGCGGGTATGCGCGGCTGCGCGACCCGCGGCTCAATAAGGGCACCGCCTTCACCGAGGCGGAGCGCCGCGCCTACGGTCTGGAAGGACTATTGCCGCCCGCCGTCACCAATATCGAATTGCAGGTGGCGCGCCGGCATGCCGAAATCGCCAATCTCGACGACGATCTGCAGAAATATCTCGTGCTGACCGATCTGCAGGCGCGCAACGAGACGCTGTTCTACGCCGTCTTGATGTCGGACCCGGCGACCTACATGCCGCTGGTCTACACGCCGACCGTCGGCGAGGCATGCCAGAAATTCGCGCATATCTACCGGGAAGCGCGCGGCATGTACCTGCCGATCACCGCGCGCGGCCGGATCCGCGACGTGCTCGGCAACTGGCCGCAGCGGGACGTACGGTTCATCGTCGTGACCGATGGCGAGCGCATCCTCGGGCTCGGCGATCTCGGCGCCGGCGGCATGGGGATCCCGATCGGCAAGCTGGCGCTCTACACCGCCTGCGCCGGGGTACCGCCGCAATACTGCCTGCCGGTGGTGCTCGATGTCGGCACCAACAACGCCGCCCTGCTCGATGATCCGCTCTATCTGGGCTTGCGCCAGAACCGGGTGCGCGGCGCCGAGTACATGGAGTTTGTCGACGAGTTCGTCGATGCGGTGCAGGCGCTCTATCCGAAATGCTGCATCCAGTGGGAGGATTTTGCCAACCACAACGCGATCCCGATCCTGGCGCGCTACCGCGACAAGGTCTGCACCTTCAATGACGATATCCAGGGCACCGCCGCGGTCGCGCTCGCCGGCATCCTCGCCGCGGAGCGCATCACCGGGATGAAGATCACCGACCAGCGGCTGCTCTTTCTCGGCGGCGGTTCGGCCGGTACCGGTATTGCCGAGCTGATTAGCCAGGCGATGACGCGGGAGGGCATGGATATCGCCGAGGCCAGAAGGCGCAATGCGCTGTTCGACATCAACGGCCTAATCGTGAGCTCGCGGACCGATCTTGCCGATTTCCAGAAGCCGTTCGCGTTGGACCGCCCGCCGGTTGCCCACTTTGTCGAGGCGATCAAGGCGCTGCGGCCGACCGCCATCATCGGCGTCAGCGCGGTGCCGAAATTATTCACGCACGAGGTCGTCGCCGCGATGGCCGAGATCAACCGGCGCCCGATCATCTTCCCCTACTCGAACCCGACCTCGCGTTCGGAGTGCTCGGCGGAGGAAGCCTATCGCTGGTCCGACGGAAGGGCGATCTTCGCGAGCGGCAGCCCGTTCCCGCCGGTCGAGATCGGCGGCCGGCACTTCGTGCCAGGACAGGGAAACAACGTGTACATCTTCCCGGCGGTGGGCATGGCCGTCTTTGCCACCGAGGCCGCCCGCGTGACCGAGGACATGTTTGTTGTCGCCGCGAGGGCGGTGGCGGAACAGGTGAGCGACACGGATCTCGCGACGGGTCTCATCTACCCGCCGCAGAGCCGCATACTCGAAGCCTCGCTCTATGTCGCCGAACGGGTTGCCGCCTGCATCTTCGACCAGGGCCTCGCCCGGGTGAAGCGGCCGGCGGATATCGCCGAGCTGATCCGCGCCCGGGCTTACCGCCCGGTCTATCCCGAGTGAGCCAGCCGGCCATTTACCACATCCAGGGGTTGCGAAACCGGTCGGCCTGCCATTAGCCTGCAACGGACCGCCGGAAAGGCGGCCGCCGGCGCCAAAGCGCCGGATCAACGAGGGCAGGATCGGAGCGATGCCGGCATATGGGCGTCGACGCGCGGCGGCTGCGGCCTGCGGGCTCGCCGCGGCTTTGGGCTTGGTGGCGCCATCCTTCGCGGGCTCTGCGACGGCTCCGCTCGGTGTTTCGCTGACGATCAACGCGGGATGCACTGTTTTGGCGCCGAGCGGCCCGGCCAAACCGGTGGCCAATGTTAACTGCACCAGCAGCGTTCCTTATAGCGTCACGCGATACAGAGTTCTCGATATCGCGCCCAACACCAAAGGGATGGTTCTGACGGTCACTTATTAGGTGTGCAGATTTATTATTAACGGGCGGTCGGTTGCCAGTGCGCGCGGCCGTTCATGACTGGCCGTAAACTCCGCCTTAACCAGCCTGCGCCCACCTTCCCGCCCGCAACACTGTGGGGGAAGCACGGTGGCCCAGGTAGTACTGAGCGAGGAACAGAAAGACGTCGTGCGGCGCTATGTGACCGCGTGGCGGCGCTGGCGGCCGGGCATCCGGGCCTTCGCCCGGCTCGAAGACGATCTGGCGAAACGCTACGACATTCTCGTCGACGGGATAGCCGTCGATAACCGGCCGGGCCGGCCGGTCATTACTGCCGACGAGAAGGACGGCAAGTTCCACGCCGCGATCTTTCGCAACGATGACGGGGCGGTGCCCGACATGACCGCCGACGAGTTGGAGCAGACCCGGCAGTTCATCATTCACGGCGAGGGCACCGTGCCGATCCGCAAATGGCGGGAGCGCAAGCTCGAGGCCCGCATCGGCGCTGCGCACCACGACGAGACCGATTTCCCGCCCCTGCCCCCGGCAGCGTAATACCGAACTGGCCTACCCTGCGGGCGTCACGCCGGCTCTCGCCGGCGCATACTCCTTCCCGACTCTATGCCGCACGCTTTCCCACCGAGCCTCGGCAACACACCCCGTAAAGAGAAAGGGCCGACCCCGGGGCCGGCCCTTTCGCCTTCTCCTTGAGGGGATCGAATTCGCGGCTAAGAGGCGTTGCCGCCGGCAACCAGAGCCAGTTTGCTGCGCTTGTGCCGCGGCCCTTTGCGCGTCGCGTGCGCCGGCTCCTCGTGCATCTCGTCGAAATCCAATGCGCCGGTCGCGAACAGCCCGGGTAGCCCGTCATTCCGGATCGCCATCTCCAGCGCCTTGCGATTGTGGCGATCGGCCGGCCAGTCGTGCCAATGCTTATCGCGAAGGCTGCGCAGCCGGGCGATCATCCCGTCGACGGCCTTCGGCGAGAACAAGCAGATCTCCTCGATCTTGACCATCATCAGAGAACCGTTGTTGTCGTACTCCAGTTTGTACATGCCATTCCTCCTTGCGGCCGGGGATGGCCGCGCCGGAGGGCAGCCTAGGTAAGGCTGTTAAACCGCAGGTTAACGATGCCGGCGCGAAACCGCCTTCCTTATGCGCATTAGGCGGGTTTGTTGCGGAGACTTGGGATAATGCCGAGAAACCCAAGTAAATCCTTCGCATTCCTTCGCGACTGTTGCAACAAAGCCAGCCCGAAACCGGCCGCGGATGGCGTCCTTTGGTTAATCGATCGTCTAAAGGGGAATGGTGCCCAGGGGCGGAGTTGAACCACCGACACACGGATTTTCAGTCCGTTGCTCTACCAGCTGAGCTACCTGGGCACGCGCGCGGGCGGCTTATAGAGCTGTGATCGGCGGCTGTCCAGCGCATCCCCCGGCGGCGATCGCCGATGGCACACCAAACGCCCCGCCAAACGCCTCGCCCATATCGCTGGATTTGCGCGGCCGGAGCGGCGCACAGTGCGGCATATGTCCGAGCATCTCGAATTGCTGATCCCCGAACGCCGCATCCGCGCCCGGGTCGCCGCGCTCGCCCGCGACATCGCCGAGGATTATCGCGGCAAGCGGTTGAGCCTCGCGATCGTGCTGAAGGGCGCATGCATCTTCGCCGCCGATCTGATGCGGCAGGTCGAGCTGCCATTCACGATCGATTTCATCGCCGCCGCCTCGTATGGCGCGGGCACCCGCTCGTCGGGCAATGTCGCGCTCGGCGGTCTCGACCGACTCGACCTGGCTGGCCGGGATGTGCTGGTCATCGAAGATATTCTCGATACCGGCCGGACCATCGCCGTCATTCTGGATGCGTTGCGGCAACACGGGCGCGCGAGCCTCGCGCTCTGCACCTTGTTGCGCAAGCCGGCGGCGGCCGCGCTCGATCTCCCGGTCGCCTATATCGGGTTCGACATTCCCGGCGATTTCGTCGTCGGCTACGGCATGGATTACGCCGAGCGCTACCGCAATTTGCGCGACATCCACCGCCTGGTTTTTGAAGCTGGCGAAGGCGGCGCACAAAAACCTCCGCCGGAGCGGGGGTAGTTTGCTTTGTTGGGGGATCGGAAAGCGGAACGCCATCCGACCCAAGCGGCTATCGCCGGGGTCTCGGGGCAGCGGGTGGGCTGCCACCCCGGGATAGCCGTACCCGTTATGGTGCACGCGCCACCCCTAAAGGGTCAATGTCGTTACACTTTGGAATTATGTCGATCAGTTAGTGTAGCAATCCTATGTAAGTATGCGTAAACACTAGGAAATTCCGTTGTCGCTATGCTTAGCCGGAACGGTTTTGCGCGCCGAGCCCTGTGTCAATTTTGGGGTTCTTGGCCACGCGCTGAACTGTGGCTCCCTCGCTCGGCCATCAAAGCGGCGGGTTGGCCAGCACGACCGAAGTTTCGATCTGGCGGTCCGGCACCGTCCAATACGTCTTCAGCAGCGCGGTCTTGCGTTCGGGGGGCACCAGCTCGAAGCCGCGACGGCGATAAAAGCGGATGGCCCATTCCGCCCCCGCCCAGGTGCCGATCAGCATGGGCCGGGTGCTCCGCTGCCGCAGATACTGCAGCAGCGCGGCGCCGATTCCGTGCCGCTGATGGGCGGGAAGCACATAGGCGTGGCGGATCAAATCGACATCGCGCACCGGCTGCACGCCCATCACACCGGCCAGCGCGTTATCTGTTTCGTAGCCCCAGAACTCGACCCCCGCCGCGATCTCGCTCTCCAACTCGCGCGCCGGCATATAGGGCTCGTGCCAGCAATCATCGGGAATGACGCCGCGATAAGCCTCGGCCGCGGCATTGACGATCGCGAGGATCGCCCCGCGGTCATCATCCCGGCAAAGCCGGATCCTGCTCATGACGGCAGTCCTCCGCGCTTGACCTAGCCCGCCAGTTTCTTCTTCAGGAGCTCATTGACCAGGGCGGGGTTGGCCTTGCCGCCCGTCGCTTTCATGACCTGGCCGACCAAAAAGCCGAGCACCTTCGGGTTCGTCGCGTACTGCGCGACCTGCGCCGGGTTAGCGGCGAGCGCGGCATCGACCGCCGCCTCGATCGCGCCGGTATTGGTGACTTGTTGGAGTCCCCTTTGCTCCACTATGGCGGCAGGATCAGGATGCCCGGGTGTTTGCAGCATGACTTGAAAGACATCCTTGGCAATGCGGCCGGAGATCGTGTGGTCGGCGATTAAGTCGATTAATCGGCCCAGCTGATTTGCATTGACCGGGTAACGACCGATCTCCGCGAGCCCAACTCCCATTCGGTTGAGAGCACCAAACAGGTCACCCATAACCCAATTCGCGGCCTGCTTCGGGTCACGTCCGCGCGCGACGCGCTCGAAATACTCGGCGGTGGCGCGCTCGGCGACCAAGACGCCGGCATCTTCGGGCCGCAGCCCGTATTCGGTGACGAAGCGCGCCTTTTTCGCGTCCGGCAACTCCGGCAATTGCGCGCGTAGCTCTTCAATCCAGGCCGGATCCAATACCAGCGGAAGCAGATCCGGGTCCGGGAAATAACGGTAATCGTGCGCGTGCTCCTTCGAGCGCATCGGCCGGGTTTCGCCGCGGTCGCTATCAAATAGCCGGGTCTGCTGCTCGACCGTGCCGCCCTCCTCGATGAGCTCGATCTGGCGGCGCGCCTCGTACTCGATCGCCTGCATTACAAAGCGCACCGAATTCAGATTCTTGATCTCGCAGCGCGTGCCGAGCGGGTCGCCCGGGCGCCGCACCGACACGTTGCAGTCGCAACGTAAGGACCCCTGCTCCATGTTGCCGTCGCAGGTGCCGAGATAGCGCAGGATCGAGCGCAGTTTGCGCACATAAATGCCGGCCTCCTCGGCGCTGCGCAAATCCGGCTCGGAGACGATTTCCATCAGCGCGATGCCGGCGCGGTTCAGATCGACGTAGGTGTCCTTCGGGTGCTGGTCGTGCAGGCTTTTGCCGGCATCCTGTTCGAGATGCAGACGGGTGATGCCGACCTCTCGGGTCGAGCCGTCCGGCAGATCGAGCGTGATCTTGCCGTGGCCGACGATCGGCAATTCGTATTGCGAGATCTGATAGCCGGCCGGCAGATCCGGGTAGAAATAGTTCTTCCGGGCGAAGACGCTCTCGCGGTTGATCGCGGCGTCGAGGCCGAGGCCGGTCTTGACCGCCTGCTCGACGCAATGGCGGTTGATGACCGGCAGCATGCCGGGAAAGGCGGCATCGACCGGCGACACCTGCGTGTTCGGCTCTGCCCCGAACGCCGTCGCGGCGCCGGAAAACAGCTTCGCCTTGGCGATCACTTGGGCGTGGGTTTCGAGGCCGATCACGATCTCCCAAGCGCCGGTCTTGCCTTCAATCAGCCCTGCCATCTTCCTCGACAGTCGAATCAAACGTCAGTTTCGGCCCAAAAATATTATGTTCGGTAATGTTCGTCACAATAACCCGCCGACAGGTCAAACGCCCCTACTGAAAGTGCTTCATTCGTTTGACGCCAAACAAAAATGCGCTGACGCCAATCAGCATCTGAATAAGCGACAGGCTGTAGCGGAACGGATGGTCGCCGATCAGGCCGAGCTCCCATTTCATGGGGCGGCCATGACTGCAAACTACCGCCGGCCATGACGCGTCTATGACACCTGGACAGCGGAGAGCCGCCTCTGAAACGGACATTACATGGAATGTCCATGGCGCAACGGTGGCGAAGCCAACGAAGCCGAACAGCAAACAGGCGCATGTCGCGAGCCACACAAGAACACCGATTTCGTCGCGACTCAGGCGCATCACGAGCCATCAATGCGTTTTCTGCTGCCGCCCTTCGAGCGGCATGCCGCCAGGATCCCGGCGGTCCCGGACACGGTGCGCGTCACTCTGTCCTGGCGGTGAAGCTGGGGCGGTGAGTGAATTGCGCGGCGCGTTCGAGCACGCCGCCGACCCGCAGCACAGTTTCTTCGTCGAAAGCGCGGCCGATCAGCTGCAGGCCGAGCGGCAAACCGTCGGCGCTGAGCCCGGCCGGTACCGAGATCGCCGGCAGCCCCGTGAGATTGGCCGGCACGGTAAACACGTCGTTCAGATACATCGCGATCGGATCATCCTGCTTTTCGCCGATCGCAAACGCCGCCGACGGCGCGGTCGGAGTCAGCAGGCAGTCGACTTTCTCGAAAGCCCTCTCGAAATCCTGCGCGATCAGCGCCCGCACCTTTTGCGCCTTCAGGTAATAGGCGTCGTAATAGCCCGCCGACAGCACATAGGTGCCGATCAAGACGCGGCGCTTCACCTCGGCACCAAACCCGGCGGCGCGGGTCAATTCATACATGTCATCAAGACTGTCGCCCGCAACGCGCAGCCCGTATTTGACGCCGTCGTAGCGCGCCAGATTCGACGACGCCTCGGCCGGCGCGATGATGTAGTAAGCCGCCAGCGCGTATTTCGTCATCGGCAGCGAGACCTCGACCGGCTCGGCGCCGGCGTCGCGCAGCCATGCGGTGCCCTGCTGCCATACGGCGTCGATTTCACCCGGCATGCCGTCGGAGCGGTATTCCCTCGGGATGCCGATCTTGAGGCCTCGGACATCGCCGGTCAGCGCCTTCTCGAAACCGGGCACCGGGACAGGCGCCGAGGTCGAGTCGCGCGGGTCGTGCCCGGCCATCGCGCCGAGCAGGATCGCCGCGTCGCGCACGGTGCGCGCAATCGGCCCCGGGTGATCGAGCGAGGAGGCGTAGGCGACGACGCCCCAGCGCGAGCAGCGGCCGTAGGTCGGCTTGAGCCCGACGATGCCGCAAAAGCTCGCCGGCTGGCGGATCGACCCGCCGGTATCGGTGCCGGTCGCGCCGAGCGCGGCGTGCGCGGCGACCGCCGCTGCCGAACCGCCCGACGAGCCGCCAGCCACCAATGGCCGGTTGTCACCAGAACGCCGCCACGGGTTCTCGGTCGGGCCGTAATGGCTCGTGGTCGTCGACGAGCCCATCGCGAACTCGTCGAGATTGGTCTTGCCGAGCATCACCGCGCCGGCCTGCCACAGCTTCTCGGTGACCGTCGATTCATACGGCGGATGAAAGCCGTCGAGGATGTGCGAGGCGGCGGTGGTCAGCACATCCTTGGTGCAGAACAGATCCTTGACCGCGATGGGAATGCCGTCGAGCCGCAATGCCGCGCCCTTCGCCAGCCGCGCATCCGAAGCGGCGGCCATGGCCAGCGCGATCTCCGGCGTCTCGGTGATGTAGGCGTTGAGCGGTCGCGCCGCTTGCATCGCCGCGATATAAGCCTCGGCCAATTCGCGGGCCGAAAACTGCCTCGCGGCGAGCCCGGCGCGCGCCTCGGCGATCGTCAGTTCGGTCAGCTGTGCGGATTGGCCGTGTGACACACTCACTATCCTGGAACCGTCATCCCCGGGCTTGTCCCGGGGATCCACGCTTTTTTTCTCGTGGATGGCCGGGTCAAGCCCGGCCATGACGTTGAAAAACTCACTCAACCACCTTGGGGACCGCAAAAAAGCCGCGGACGGCTTGCGGCGCATTGGCGTCGGTGACCTCATCGTCGCGCATCGGCAGACGCATCGCGGCGACGCTGGTCATCGGCGCGGCATCGGCGGTATCGACCTCGGCCAGCTGCTCGACCCAGGTCAGGATGTGCGACAGCTCGGCCGCGAGCGGCTCCAGCTCCTCCTCCTTCAGCCGGATCCGCGCCAGCGCGGCGATATGCGCTACGGCGGCTTTATCCAACGCCATTCACGACTCCACCAAGCAGCCCAGACATGGCCCGGAACAGCGAAACCTGCAACATCTCGACTGGCCTGAACCCGCAGTCCCGGCGAAAGCCGGGACCCACCCCGCCGCGCCCGAGCGGTTCATGAGTGGGTCCCGGCTTTCGCCGGGACTGCGGTTGAAGCATATGATCGGCCATGCTCGTCGATACTCCCCAGGCGTTACGCGCGGCGGTGACGCCCGGCCGGCGGCTCATGGGGCTCGATGTCGGCACCAAGACGATCGGCCTCGCGCTGTCGGACACACGCCTCGTCATCGCCAGCCCGCTCGAGACGATCCGCCGCCGCCGCTTTCGTGAGGATGTCGCCGCGCTGTTCGCGCTGATCGACCGGCATGAGGTCGGTGGGCTGGTCATTGGCTTGCCGCTGAGCATGGACGGCGGCGACAGCTCGCGCACCCAGTCGGTGCGCCAGTTCGCCCGCAATCTGCTGGCCGTGCGCGACATGCCGGTCGCGTTCTGGGACGAGCGGCTGTCGACCGCCGCGGTGACCCGCGAGATGATCGCGCATGACATGACCCGCAAGCGCCGCGCTCAGATCGTCGACCGCGTCGCCGCCGCCTACATCCTGCAGGGTTTTCTCGACGCGATGGGCCGGAGCGGCCCGCCTACCTGATCAGGCGAAGTGCATCGCGGAACCGAGGGTCCTCGGCGTTTTCGAGCCATTCGAAGACGACCATCTCGGTCGTGACGATCTCGGCGCCGTAGCGCTCCATGCGTCGGATCGCCGTCTCCTTGCTCTCGGCGCGGCGCGAGCCGACGGCGTCGCGCACCAGATGAACCCGCCTCCCCGCCTCGATCAGGCCGAGCACGGTCTGCATGACGCAGACATGCGTCTCGCAGCCGGCAACGACGAGCGCCTGCCGATGCGGCAGCGCCGCGGCGAAACCCGGCATGCGGCAGGCATCGAAGCTCATCTTATGGAAGATCGGCGCTCTCTCCGCCGTGAGCTCGGGGACAGTCGCGCCGAGCCCCGCTGCGTTCTCCTCGGTGATCAGGACCGGAACCTCGAACATCTTGGCCGCGGTCAGCAGACGGCGTGCGTTCGCGACCGCCGCCGCGCCTTGTTCGATTGCCGGCATCAGCCGAGCCTGAAAATCGATCAGCAACAGCGCGGAGTCGTTACGGTTCAAGGTCAGCATCGAATTGAGGTGGCCCCTCACCGTGGTCTTGACGAGGCGCGACCGAATGCCCCACCGGACGCTCGAACGCGCGGCCACGTTGCACGGCCTGCGTCCCGTGACGCTGGCGCAGCGCGTCGATCGCTTCGGCGAGACGGCGCGGGCCGCCGGTCTCGGCATCGAACAAGGTCGGCAGATCGGCTTCGGCGGCATCGACGAGCCGGTCGGCGCCGACCCCGATCAGGCGAAACCGGGTCGCGCCATCGGCTTCGCCCTTGAGCAGCCGGTCGGCGGCCTGGAACAGCGTATCCGCCAGCTGGCTCGGGTCGGCCAGCGCGCGCGAACGGGTGCGCAGGCGGAAATCGGCGGTTTTCAGCTTCAGGGTCACGGTGCCGGCGGCGAGCCGCGCCTCCTTGAGCCGCGCCGCGACCTTTTCGCAGAGCGGCCACAGAATATGGGCCAAAGCCCCTGCATCGGTCTGGTCCTGCGCGAAGGTGGTCTCGGCCGAGATCGATTTGGTTTCCCCTCCGGGATCGACGATACGGCTATCCTCGCCGCGCGCCAGACCGGCGAGACGCAGCCCGATGCGGCCATAGCGGGCGGCAAGATCGCGCTCATCGATGCCGCAGAGCTGACCGATGCGGGTGATGCCGTCGGCGGCGAGGCGCCGCTGCATCGCGCCGCCGACCCCCCATAACCAACCGACCGGCTTGTCGGCGAGAAAGCCGCGGGCCTCGGTCCGGCCGATCACCGCGAAGCCGCGCGGCTTGTCGAGATCGGAGGCCAATTTCGCGAGGAATTTGTTGTGGCTGAGGCCGATCGAGGCGGTGATGCCGAATTCGTCCTCGACCCGACGCGCCAGACCGGCCAGGAGCTGCGCCGGCGCAGCGCCGTGCAGGCCGGCCGTGCCGGAGAGATCGAGAAACGCCTCATCGATCGACAATGGCTCGACAAGCGGGGTCAGCCGCCGCATCTCGGCCCGCACCGCGCGACCGACCTCGCGGTATTTCGTCATGTCGGGACGGATCACGACCGCATCCGGGCAGGCGGCGAGTGCCTTGAACATCGGCATCGCCGAGCGCACTCCATAGAGCCGGGCGACGTAACAGCACGCCAGCACGACCCCGCGCTGTCCGCCCCCGACGATGACGGGCTGCTCCGCAAGTTCCGGCCGGTCGCGCTTCTCGACCGTGGCATAGAACGCGTCGCAATCGATATGGGCGATCGCCAGATCGGCGAGTTCGGCATGGCCGACGAGGCGCGGCGAGCCGCAGCCCGGGCAACGCTCCGGCACGGCTTCGAAGCTGTCGAGGGCAATGCAATCGCGGCACAGGACCGGGATCATCCCGTCTCCTCCGGATGCCACAGCCAAGCCGCGCCGCGCACCCCGCTCGAGTCGCCGTGCGCCGGCGGCAGCAGCCGGGTCACGACGGTGTCCGAGAAGATATGGCTATTCCAGTGCCGCGGGACCTCCTCGTAGAGATGGCGCAGACTCGAAAGCCCGCCGCCGAGGACGATCGCATCCGGATCGAGGATGTTAATAACGCCGGCTAGCGCCCGGGCAAGACGCTCGGCATAGCGGTCGAGGGTCGCCCGGCACTGCTCATCGCCCGCCGCCGCGGCGGCCGCAATAGCCGGTCCCTCAAGCGCTGCCCCGCCATGCCGGCGGTGATCGGCGGCGAGCCCCGGGCCGGACAGAAAGGTCTCGATGCAGCTCGACCGGCCGCAATAACAGGGCGGTCCCGGCCACTCGCCAGGCCTGGGCGCCGGCAGCGGATTGTGGCCCCACTCGCCGGCGATCGCGTTGGCGCCGACCAGGATTCGGCCGCCGATCGCGATGCCGCCGCCGACCCCGGTGCCGAGAATGACACCGAACACCGTGCCGCTGCCGGCTGCCGCGCCATCGACCGCCTCGGACAAAGCAAAGCAATTGGCGTCATTGGCGAAGCGAACCTGCCGGCCCAGCGCCGCCTCGACGTCGCGGCCGAGCGGCCGGCCGTTGAGCCAGATCGAGTTGGCGTTCTTAACAAGCCCGGTCGCCGCGACGATGGTGCCCGGAATGGCGATACCGACCGAGGCTCCGGGGCCGATGTCCCGCTCGATTCGGGCAACCAGGCCGGCCACTGCCACAATCGTGCCGGCATAGTCGCCCGCCGGGGTCGGGATGCGCTGTCGCAGATGGAGCGCGCCGCGATCATCGAGCGCCGCTGCCTCGATTTTGGTGCCGCCGAGATCGATACCGATGCGAAACCCCGTCATCGCTCCGCTCGCTAGCATGCCGGAAGCCAAAAAAGCACGGCGCCGCCAGCATTTTTCCAGGGACAGTTACCAATTGTTAATGCCCTCTGACTAGAACGTTTGGCGGAGATCGGACCAGGCGGCCTCAGGCCGTCTGCCGAAGAACCCGGGGGCTGCGGTTTGCCCGCAGGCGGCACTGTTAGAGGGCAGCGAGAATGGCACTCGGGATGATGAAACAGGACCGCGGGATCGTTCAGCCGGCCCCAAAGACGGTGCTGATCGTCGAAGACAACGAACTCAACATGAAGCTGTTTAACGACCTCCTCGAGGCGCACGGCTATTTTACGCTGCAGACCAAGGACGGCGTCGAGGCGCTGCGGCTGGCGCGCACCCACCGGCCGGATCTGATCCTGATGGACATCCAGCTGCCCGAGGTCTCCGGGCTCGAAGTCACAAAATGGCTCAAGGAGGATGACGATCTGCGGTCGATCCCGATCATCGCCGTGACCGCCTTCGCGATGAAGGGCGACGAGCAGAAGATTCGCGACGGCGGCTGCGAAGCCTATATTGCCAAGCCGATTTCGGTGGCGAGCTTCATGAGCACCGTCGAGCGGTTTCTATCGTAACAGAGCGGCGCAACCCGCCATGACAGCCCGCGTCCTGGTCGTCGACGACGTCGAACTGAACATCAAGCTGCTCGAGGCCAAGCTGTCGAGCGAGTACTTCGAGGTGATCGTCGCCGATAACGGCCCGGTCGCCCTGGAACTCGCCGAGAGCGAGATGCCGGACATCATCCTCCTCGATGTGATGATGCCGGTGATGGACGGCTTCGAGGTGTGCCGCCGGCTGAAGGCCAATCCGCGCACCGCAGACGTCCCCGTGGTCATGGTGACCGCGTTGTCGGATGTCGCCGACCGGCTGCGCGGGCTCGAATCGGGCGCCGACGAGTTCCTGACCAAGCCGGTCAACGATACCGCGCTCTTCGCACGCGTCCGTTCGCTGGTCCGTCTGAAACGGATGATGGAAGAGCTGCGGCTGCGCGAAGAGGTCTGCCGTCAATTCGGCAACAGCGAGGACCAGGCGAAGCTGGCCGATGACGGCAAGGCGGCGCGCATCCTGCTGCTCCACGAAAACAATCCGGCCGCCGCACGGCTCCGCGATGTGCTGGAGCCGGTCGCCGCCGCGCTGCATCGCGCGCCGAACTGCGCCGAGGCGCAGACGATGCTCGATTCCTCGATCGAGCTGGTGATCGCCAGCCTGTCGATGCCGGATGGCGACCCGCTGCGGTTGGTCTCGCAATGGCGCGCCGCCGAGGCAACCCGGCAATTGCCGATCCTGTTGATCGCCGATCCGGGCGAGCTGACGCGCCTTGCCAAGGGCCTCGATCTCGGCGCCAACGACTATTTGGTCCGTCCGGTCGACCGCAACGAATTGCTGGCGCGGGTGCGGACCCAGATCCGCCGCAAGCGTCTGCAGGACAGGCTGCACGAAAACTACAGCCGCAGCTTATCCTTGGCTCTGACCGATGAGCTGACCGGGCTTTATAACCGGCGCTATGTCTTCGCCCATCTGACCGAGCTGATGGCGCGTATGCCCGAGGGCGGTGCCACCGCGGTCATGATGTTCGACATCGATCATTTCAAGCAGGTCAACGACCGCTTCGGCCACCTTGCCGGCGACGATGTGTTGCGGGAACTCGCCGGGCGCGCGCTGCGCAATGTCCGCAGCGTCGATCTGGTCGGCCGGCTGGGCGGCGAGGAATTCGTCGTCGTGATGCCGGAAACCAGCCTCGGCGGCGCGACGATTGTCGCCGACCGCCTCCGTCAGGCGGTCGCCGACGAGCCCTTCGTCCTGGCGGAGAACGGCGAGAAGCTGGCCGTCACGATCAGCGTCGGCCTGGCGATCACCGGCCAGGGCGAGGATACCCTCGAAGCGCTGTTGAAGCGGGTCGACGACGCGCTGTACGCGGCCAAGAATGGCGGCCGCAATCGCGTCATCGCCGCACCGCAGCGCCCACCGCACCCGATCGCCGTCGCTTCGTAGGCGACCCTCAACACCCCAATTCGCAGCCCTGCCCCCTCGCCGTCATTGCGAGGAGCGTAGCGACGAAGCAATCCCCATCCGGCAAGCCTCGATGGGCAGGAGATTGCTTCACTTCGCTCACAATGACAGCGGTTTTTAGCGCCGCAAGCGCGAAAATCCCCGGGAGGTCCCGGGGATCAGCGCAGAAACAGCCGTGGCGCTCGGGTGGCGGATCGCGCCCTACTTGATCTTGGCTTCGCGGAAGATGACGTGCTTGCGCGCCACCGGATCGAACTTCTTCAGCTCGAGCTTATTGGTCTTGGTCCGCGGGTTCTTCTTCGTGACGTAAAAAAAACCCGTATCGGCGCTGCTGACGAGCTTGATCAGTACGGTGCTGCTTTTGGCCATCGTCGGTCTCGCGAGTTGCGGGTTTAGCGCTGTCTGGAAGATAACGCGCGGTCGGCCTCTGTCAAGGCGCGCTCCGGCGCTCCGGCCGGAGCCGGGTTGTGCGCCACATGCGTACTCGGGCGCAGCGCATGCACCGCGCTGGCATAGAGCCGGGGATCGCCGAGGACCCGCTCGGCCAGCTTGAGATCGATGGCCGGGCTTGTCGTCCGCGCCGGGCAGGAATGGCGCAGATCGGACCAAGCCCGCTCATCGAGTCCGCCGCGCCCGCGCAACACCGCCGGCGAAATCGGGGCCATCGCACCGGCTCGCTGCAGAGCGCGCTGCACCGACGCCTCGTCATCACCCAGATCGCTGGTGCACAGCGTCGGCACCACACCATGCGTCTGCAGGTAATAGCCGGCCGGCGTGACGAGCCGCGCCCAAGTCAGCGTCAACTCGCCATCGTTGGGGAGGCGCAGCACGGTCTGCACCGTGCCCTTGCCGTAGGATGAGCTGCCGATCACGACCGCGCGTCCGGAATCCTGCAGCGCGGCGGCGACGATCTCGGAAGACGAGGCGGAGCCGCCGTTGATCAGCACGACGATCGGGACCTGCGAGGCAACGCTGTGGCCGGATGCGGCGAAATACTGATGGCTGGCGGGATGCCGTCCGACGGTCGAGGCGATCGGACCATCATGGATGAACAGATCGGCTAGGCTGACCGCCTGATCGAGCAGGCCGCCGGGATTGCCGCGCAGATCGAGCACGATCCCGCCCAGGCGCCCGCCCGACTGCCGGCCCGCCTCCGTCAACGCTTCGGCCAGCCGTGCGGTGGTGCTCTGGTTAAAGCTGAGGATCTGAAACACCGGGATGTCGCCGAGGCGGGTCACCGCCACGGTCGGGATCACCACCAGCGCCCGGTGCAGATAAAAGTCCCTTGGTGTTGCGAGGCCGGGCCGCTCCACCCGTAGCACGACGCTGCTGCCGATCGGGCCGCGGAGCTGCTGGATAACTTGGCTTTGCGAGAGTCCGGCGGTCGCAACGCCGTTGATCGCGACGATCGTATCCTCGGCCTTTATGCCGGCCTGCGCCGCCGGGCCTTGCGGCGTCACCGCGGCAACCCGGAACGCGTCGGCGGTGGTGTCGAGGGTGATGCCGATGCCGCCGAACCCGTCGCGCGCGGCACGCTGGTTGCGCGCCGCCTCCGGCGGCGAATAGCGCGAGAACCGGTCGAGCGTACCGGTCATGCCGTCGAACACCGCCTTGGCGACGGCATCCCGCGGCATCGCCGCGAGATTGGGGGCAGAACTCTTGGCGGCCGCGATCAGACGGCCGACCGTTTCGCCCCAGGCGCGCGTGTCGGTATCGGCCGGCATCGGCAGCACCGCGACATCGCGCCCGGCATAGGAAACCGCCAGCCCGGCGCCCGGTCTTTCGGCAACCGCAAGCTTGTCGTCGAGCCGGCTCAGCCGCGCCGCCCCCGCGAGCGCGAGATGCCGGCTCGAGGTCGGCTCGATGTAGAGATCGGTAATCTCATCGAAACCGCGGGCGAACAGCTGGCCTGTGGGATCGCCGCCACCCGTCTCGTTGCCGGCGCAGGCTGCGAGCGGCGCAGCAAGCGCAAAAACGCCGATCCAAGCCGCGGCAAGCGCGGACCGGCACAACGAGAACGTAGGTTTCCCGCAGATCGACAACCGCTGATCCCCTGTGCGCCCCCGGAGACCCCTGGGCGCAACATGCTGGCGCGTTCTTTTGGCTGCGGATCGGGGTCGAGGCGCCCGACCTGATCCCTTCCCGCCGCTGTCGAGCAGCACAGTAAAGTGCCGGACGATGGCGATCAATCTTCCGCTGGGAAGAGCTGTCGAGCTCAGGCGGTTTGTTTTTCGAGGCTGTTGGCGACCTGCCGGTAGCGCCGCGCCAGATTGACCAAGACCTTCCGCGCGGCGGAACAGGTTGCCGTCCTGGCCATCTCCCGAAGGCGTGCGGCATCCATCCGGTGATAGGCGGCGCGATCGCGGGTGGACCAGGTTGCCGGTTCTCGGGGCATCGACCGACCTACAGCGTCAGCATCAACTGCCGACAATTTACCGAGCACTTATGAAAAATTCGTTGCCCATCCCTGAAGAGAAGATGAACAGGGACCACAGGGTGCCGGCAGCCACCCCGGGCGGTCCTCAGCCGCGCCGGCGCGGCCCGCGCCCTCGGCGCAACCCGGTAAAGCGCGGCTTGGCAAAGGACTCCCCCTCCAGCCGGAACAGCAGTCGGCCACCCATCGGGTCCGCCTCGGCGAGCCGCACCGTCACCGCGTCGCCGAGCGCGAATTGCCGGCCGGACCGCCGCCCGACGAGGCGATGCTTCCTGGGATCGTGATCGTAATAATCGGACGGGAGCGTCGAGACCGGCACCAGGCCATCGGCGCCGCTCTCCGGCAGGCTGATGAAAAATCCGAACGGCGCCACGCCGGTGATGCGCGCCTGATAAATCGTGCCGATCGCGTCGCTGAGGAGGGTCGCGCGGTAACGGTCCATCGCGGCGCGCTCGGCCGCCGCGGCGCGACGCTCGGTCATCGAGATATGATCGGCGGTACTGGCGATGGCCTCGCCGGCGAGCGGCGGCCGGCCGGCCGGCGCGGTCAGGGCGCGGTGCACGACCAGATCGGCATAGCGCCGGATCGGCGAAGTGAAATGGGCATAGCGCGGCAGCGCCAGGCCGAAATGGCCGATATTGTTCGGGCTGTAGACCGCCTGCGCCTGGCTGCGCAGCACCAGCTCATTGACGATCGGCGCTTCCTGGGTGTCCCGCGCCTTTTCGAGGACCCGGTTGAACAGGGCCGGCCGAATGACCTGGCCCTTGGCAAGGGCGAGGCCCGGAATGCCGAGCTCGTCGAGAAAATCGCGCAGCGCCGCGAGCTTTTCCGGGTCGGGAGCGTCGTGGACCCGGTACATGCAGGGCTGGTGCCGCGATTCCAGCTCTTCGGCGGCCGCGACATTGGCCAGGATCATGAATTCCTCGATCAACCGGTGGCTGTCGAGGCGATGCCGCGGCACGACCGCGATCGGACGCCGCTCGCCGTCAAGCACGACCCGGTGCTCGGTCAGATCGAGTTCGAGCGCCCCCCTCGCCCGCCGCGCCCGGTCGAGCACCGCGAAGGCGCCGTACAGCGCGTCGAGGCGCTCCGGCGTGAGCGGCACCACCGTGCCGCCCGAGCCATCACGGGCCGCCTGAACGGCGTCGTAGGTCAGCCGCGCCGCCGAGCGCATCAGCCCCCGCTCGAAGCGGTGCCGCCGCTTGCGCCCGGTGGCGTCGATCCACAGATGCGCCGCGACACAGGCGCGGTCCTCACCCGGTTTCAGGGAGCACAGATCGTTCGAGAGCGCCTCGGGCAGCATCGGCACGACGCGGTCGGGGAAGTAGACCGAATTGCCGCGATGCACCGCCTCGCGGTCGAGTGCGCTGCCCGGCCGGACGTAATGGCCGACATCGGCGATCGCGACGACGATATGCCAGCCGCCGCGGTTTTCCGGATCGGCATCCGCTTCGGCCCAGACGGCATCATCGAAATCGCGCGCATCCTCGCCGTCGATCGTGACCAGGGCGAGATCGCGCAGATCGGCGCGGCCCGTCAGATCGACAGATTGCGCGGCCGCCGCTTCGGCGAGGGCCTCGCGCGGAAACTCGCTCGGGATGTCGAAGGCGGCGATCGTGAGCCGGCTGATCGATCCCGGCGCATCGGCCGGCCCCAGCCGCTCGACGATGCGCGCCCGCTTGCCGCCGAAGCGGCGCGACGGCAGCTCCTCGGCGACGACCAGCTCGCCATCCGGCAGCCCCACGGCGTCGTGGCCAAGCACCCCATACTCGCTCTTGTCGCGGCGGTCGGCCGGGATCACCTCGCCGCCGCCGCGGGTGCGGCGGAACACGCCGACGATGCGGCTCTCCGGTGTGTCCAACCGGCGCACCGGCTCGGCTTCGGTCTCGCCGGACTCGCGGCGGATCAGCCGCGCCAGCGCACGGGCGCTCTCCGGTAATTCGTCGCCCGCCGCGCTCTCGACGAGGCGGAACAGCGGCGCCTCACCGGGTCCCGGCCAAGCGACCGGCCGGACCAGCGGAAATCCGTCGGCATCGCTGCCGGCGCGCTCGACCGCCATCATTTCCGGGAGAGCAGCGCCGGCGGCAAACCGCCGGTCGCCGCCGCGCACCAGCTCGCCCGATCGCGTGACCGCGCGCAGCATCGCGCGCAACGCCGGCTGATCGGAGGAACCCAGACCAAAAGCGCGGGCGATCTCGCGCGTGCCGATCGCCTCCGGATTGTCGCGCAGAAATTCGAGCAGCGCCTCAGGCGACGGCAACCCTCTTGAGCGGCCTCCCGGGCGCTCGGTGTTCCTAGGGCGTTTTGCCAATGTCGTCCTTTGATCCGCGTCTGGAAAGAAATGGTAGCGACGCGTATTCGCCGCGTATCAGCGCTTCCTTCTTTTGACGACGCCAGCCCTTTACCTGTCGTTCGGCGGATATCGCATCTTCGATCCGCTCAAAATATTGATGGAAAACGAGGCGTACCGGACGACGATGGGCGGTGTAGCCATCGAAGATCCCTGCTTCGTGTTCACTGAGACGCTTCTCCAGACTCTCTCGCGTGAGACCGACATAATACGAACCATCGGCGCAGAGCAGAATATAAAGAAAGGCGCCCATTCAGCTCCGTGCTGCAAAACCGCCGCGCGTCCTTCGAGACGCGCTTCGGCTACGCCGACAGCGCTCCTCAGGATGAGGTGGGTTACGGTTGGGCATAAAGAAAAAACCTCATCCTGAGGAGCCCGCAAAGCGGGCGTCTCGAAGGACGCACGGCTGCGGTCCAGCGATCCGCGTTAAGCAGGCGGGCGGCGGGCCGAGCGATCCGCCGATTTCTTCTTCGCCGCCGGTTTGGCTTTTGCCTTTCGCGCCGGTGCCGCGCGCTTGGCGGTGGCGCCGCGCGCCGGCTTTGCAGGCGGCTTAGGCGCGGCGCGCTTCGGCGCGGCGCGGCGGGCCGGCTTGGCCTCGCCATTGCCGGAAGCTTTGGCCGTTCTGCGGCCCGGGCGGCGAGTCTTGCCTTTCGCTTTTTGCGCCGCGAGCAGCGCAATCGCGGCGTCGAGCGCGAAATCGTTCGGGTCGGCGCCCTTCGGCAGCGACGCGAAGACGCCGTCATGACTGACATAGGGTCCGTAGCGGCCGCGATACAGCCCGATCGCGCCGCCCTCCGGATGCTGGCCGATCTCGCGCAGCAATTGCGGGCCGCGCCGCTGGCCGTTCTTGGCCTCGGCGAGGACGGTGACCGCGCGGTTGAGCCCGATCGTCAGCACATCATCGTCGGCGCCGAGCGATGCGAAGACGGAACCGTGCTTCAGATACGGGCCAAAGCGGCCGATCCCGGCGGTGATCGGCTCGCCGGTTTCGGGGTGACGGCCGATCTCGCGCGGCAGCGACAACAGCCCAAGCGCCGCTTCGAGATCGACATCCTCGGGCTTCACCGCGCGCGGCAACGCGACCCGTTTCGGCTTCTCGCCGTTATCGGCCTCGCCGAGCTGGATGTAATGACCGTAGGGGCCCTTCTTGACGGCGACCGGCAGCCCGGTCGCCGGATCGTTGCCGAGCGCGGTATCGGCACCGCCGGTCTCGCCTTCGGGGTCGATGCCGAGCGCGCGGGTAAAGCGGCATTCCGGATAATTCGAACAGCCGATAAAGGCGCCAAAGCGCCCGAGCTTCAAGGAGAGCCGGCCGGCGCCGCAGGCCGGGCACAGCCGCGGATCGGTCCCGGCGCCGTTCTCCGGAAAGAAATGGCGGCCGAGTTCGCCGTCGAGGGCTTCCAGCACCGCCTTGATCGTCAGCTCCTTGGTGCCGTCGACCGCGATCGAGAAATCGCGCCAGAAATCGCGCAGCAGCGCCTTCCAGTCGACCCGCCCGCCCGAGACTTCGTCGAGCTGGTTCTCCAGATCGGCGGTGAAATTGTATTCGACATAGCGCTCAAAAAAGCTGCTCAGAAACGCGGTGACCAGACGGCCGCGGTCTTCCGGCACAAAGCGGCGCTTGTCCAGCCGGACGTAATCGCGGTCCTGCAACACCTGGATGATCGACGCGTAGGTCGAAGGCCGGCCGATCCCCAGCTCTTCGAGCTTCTTGACCAGGCTGGCTTCGCTGTAGCGTGGCGGCGGCTGCGTGAAATGCTGGTCCGGGGTCACTGCGCCGCGCGTGAGGCGCTCGCCGTTGCGCATGTTGGGCAGGCGGCGCCCCTCGCCCTCTTCGTCTGCGGCATCGTCGCGGTCTTCCTGATAGAGCTTCAGAAAGCCGTCGAACAGCATGACCGAGCCGGTGGCATGCAGACGCACGCGCCCGCTCGGATCGGCGATATCGATGCTGACCTGATCGAGCAAGGCCGACGCCATCTGGCTGGCGATCGTGCGCTTCCAGATCAGTTCGTAGAGCCGGCGCATGTCGTTGTCGAGATGGCGCGCGACATCGCCCGGCTGCCGCGCCATATCGGTCGGGCGGATCGCCTCGTGCGCCTCCTGCGCGTTTTTTGCCGGGCTGCGGTAGATGCGCGGCTCGGGCGGCAGATAGCGCCCGCCGAACTCGTTGCCGATCAGCTGACGCGCCGCTGCCATCGCTTCGGCGGCGATCGCGACCCCGTCGGTGCGCATATAGGTGATCAGGCCGACCGTGTCGCCGTCGAGATCGATCCCCTCGTAGAGCCGCTGCGCGATCTGCATCGTGCGGGTCGCGCCGAAGCCGAGCTTGCGCGAGGCCTCCTGCTGCAAGGTCGAGGTCGTGAACGGCGGAAACGGATTGCGCCGGACTTCGCGATGCTCGACGGACGCGACGTTGAACCCGCTCGCGGCGAGGATCGCCTCGGCGGCAGCGCGCGCCTTGGCTTCGCTGTCGAGATCGAAGCGGTCGAGCTTCTTGCCGTCGAGATGCGACAGCCGCGCGGTGAAGCGGTCGCCCGCCTCGGTCTGGAACTCGACCTCGATCGTCCAGTATTCGCGCGGCTTGAACGCCTCGATCTCGCTTTCGCGCTCGCAGATCAGGCGCAACGCGACCGACTGCACGCGGCCGGCCGAGCGGCTGCCCGGCAATTTGCGCCACAGCACCGGCGACAGCGTGAAGCCGACGAGATAGTCGAGGGCGCGGCGGGCGAGATAGGCGTCGACCAGTTCGCGGTCGATCTCGCGCGGATGACGGAACGCGTCGAGCACCGCGTTGCGCGTCACCTCGTTGAAGACGACGCGCTTGACATCGACATCCTTCAGCGCGCGGCGCGCCTTCAAGACCTCCCGCACGTGCCAGGAGATCGCTTCGCCTTCACGGTCGGGGTCGGTCGCGAGGAACAGCTTGTCGGCGCCGCGCACCGCTTCGGCGATCGCCTTCATGTGCTTCTCGGCCTTGCCGTCGACCTCCCACGACATGTCGAAATCGGCATCCGGCCGCACCGAGCCGTCCTTGGCCGGCAGATCGCGGACATGGCCGTAGCTGGCGACGACCTTGTAGTCGCGGCCGAGATATTTGTTGATCGTTTTCGCCTTGGCCGGCGACTCGACGACGACGACGTTCATAGATCCATTCGATAAAGAGAGGCGCTAAAGATCCGTTAGCGCAGCGAAACGAGGTTGCCGGGATGACGCTCGATGCGCCCGGCGAGTTCCAATTCGAGCAGCAGGGTGGCAATTGAAGCGGCTGACAAGTGGCACTGCCGCACCAGTTCGTCAACCGCGACCGGTGTCGGGCTGAGCTTTTCGACCAGCAATTCGAGCGCGGCACCCTCGGGAATCTGCGGCGTTGCGGGCAGGTTCGGCGCGGCAGCACTCAGCGGCAGGCGCGGCTGCGACGGGCGCTCCCGTGGACGCGGCGGCGGCATCTCGCGGCGCAACAGCGGCCCGAGCTGGATCAGAATATCGGCCGCTGATTCGGTCAGGGTCGCGCCATTGCGCAGCAAATCGTTGCAGCCGCGGCTGCGCGGATCGAGCGGCGAGCCCGGCACCGCGAACACCTCCCTCCCCTGCTCCAGCGCGAAGCGGGCGGTGATCAGCGAGCCCGATTTTGCCGCCGCCTCGACCACGACGACACCGCGCGCCATGCCCGAGATGATCCGGTTGCGGCGCGGGAAATGGCGCGCCAGCGGCTCGGTGCCGAGCGGCATTTCGGCAACGATTGCGCCGCGTTCGGCGAGCGCGTCGTAAAGACCGCGGTTTTCCTCGGGGTAGACGATGTCGGCGCCGCCGGCGACGATCGCGACCGAGCCGCTGTCGAGCGAGCCGAGATGGGCCGCGGCGTCGATGCCGCGCGCCATGCCCGACACGACGACGACGCCCTCCTCGCCGAGCCCGGCCGCCAGCTCGCGCGCGATGCGACGCCCGTTGGCCGAGGCGTTGCGCGCTCCGACCACCGCCACCATTGCCATTTGCAGCAGCCCGGGATTGCCGAGCACGGTCAACACCGGCGGCGCGTCCTCGACCGCGGCCAGCGTCGCCGGGTAATCCGGTTCTCCCCAACACACCAGACAGGCGCCGAGGCGGTTCAGCCCAGCCAACTCCGCTTCGGCGTCGCGCCGGCTCATCGCCGACACCGGGCGTGACAGCCGCGGCAGCGCATCGAGCGCCGCGCGCGCCGAGCCGAAGCGGCGCAGCAGCGCATAGAACGTCACCGGCCCGACCGTTTCGGTACGGGCGAGCCGCAGCCAATCCAGCCGTTCCTGAGGATCGAGCTCGCGCGCCAAGGTTCGTCTCGAAGCGTCAGCTTTTCGTGAAGGAGATCCGGCTCTCGGTGCCGGCGAGCAGACGGCGGATATTCTCGTGGTGCCGCAAGATGACAAGGAGCGCGATGCCGGTGATGAGGTAAGCCGTCGCCGCCGGAGTGAGAAATGCGGCGAGGGCAACCGCCGCTAGCGTCGCGACCAGCGCCGCTAAGGACGAATAGTGGAAGATCGCGAGCATAGCGAGCCAGATCGCAAAGGCGATCGCCGCGACCGGCCAGGCCAGCGCCAACAGTACGCCGAGTCCCGTCGCGGCGCCCTTGCCGCCGCGAAAGCCGAGCCACACCGGAAACATGTGGCCGAGGATCACGGCGCCGGCGGCGGCAAGCATCGCGTCGCCGCCCCACAGGCTGCCGATCAGCACCGCCGCGATGCCCTTCGCCAGATCGAGCGCCAAGGTCAGCGCGGCGAGCCCCTTGTTGCCGGTGCGCAACACATTCGTCGCACCGATATTGCGAGAACCGATATGGCGGATATCGCCGAGCCCCGCCAGCCGCGTCAGCACCATCCCAAACGGGATCGATCCCAGCAGGTAGCCGATCACGGCGGCGAGGATAATGCCGGTCACGCGCAATCCAGCTGCAATGCGGGCTTGCGTCCTTCGAGACGACCGCTTCGCGGCCTCCTCAGGATGAGGGAAATGGGTGATGGCATTAAGGAAAGGACCTCATCCTGAGCGCGAGCGAAGCGAGCAGTCGAAGGACGCACAGCGCCTATACAGCACAACACGCTAAACTGATGCCACGTTTGGCCGCAAGGATCACCGAGCGCGGCACTGGAGCCGTTACCCGAACTTCCCACTAACCAGCGCGCGCGAAGATCGTGCGGCCGTCGACGACGGTTTGCACGGCATGACCCTGCACAGGGCGGCCATCAAACGGCGCGTTCTTCGATTTCGAGCGGAACCGCTCGGTGTCGATCCGCCACGCCACATCGGGGTCGAACAGCACCAGATCGGCCGGCCTGCCCGGGGTCAGACGTCCGACCTCCAGCCCGAGAATCCGCGCCGGGTTCACCGTCAGCCGGCGCAATACCTCGATAAGTTCGAGGTGATGGTTGTGATAGAGCTCGAGCGACAGGGGCAGCAATGTCTCCAATCCGACGATGCCGCAGGTCGCCGAGCTGAACGGCAGCCGTTTCGAATCCTGGTCCCACGGCGCGTGGTCGCTGGCGATCGCGTCAATCGTGCCGTCGGCGAGACCGGCGACGACGGCGCGTCGATCCGTTTCGCTGCGCAACGGCGGCGACAGTTTCGCGAAGGTGCGGTAATCGCCGATCGCGGTCTCGTTCAGCGCGAAATACGGCGGCGCGGTATCGCACGTCACCGGCAGGCCGGCCGCTTTCGCCTGACGGATCGCGTCGATCCCCGCCGCCGTCGAGACATGCGCGATGTGAAAGCGCGCACCAGTGATCTCGACGAGCCGCAGATCGCGCTCGATCATGATGATCTCCGCCATCGGCGTCACCGCCGGCAGGCCGAGCCGCGTCGCGATCTCACCCTCGGTGACTTCGCCGGCGCCGCCGAGGCTCGGCTCCTCGGGATGCTGGATCACCAGCTGGTCGAAGCTGCGGGCATAGGACAGCACGCGCCGCATCACCAGCGCGTCGGCCACCGCCTTGACCCCATCGGTGAAGCCGAGCGCGCCATTCGCCGCGAGGAGGCCCATCTCGGTCAGTTCGCGGCCCTTCAGCCCCTTCGTCGCCGCCGCGTAGGTGTGGATCTTGGCGAGCCTCGCCTCGCGCGCCCGCCGCGCGAGAAACTCCACGACCGAGACATCGTCGACCGGCGGCTCGGTGTTGGGCAATGCCACCATCGTCGTGACGCCGCCCGCCGCGGCGGCATGGCCGGCGCTCTCGATCGACTCCATGTGCTCGGCGCCGG
>Ga0209474_10001268_pt1 | contig 25301 bp, 23 predicted proteins | sample GraSoiAngelo_145_FD_185902 | JGI IMG/M metagenome (GOLD analysis project Ga0209474, IMG submission 185902) | Grasslands soil microbial communities from the Angelo Coastal Reserve, California, USA - 14_1009_05_20cm (SPAdes) (version 2) | ecosystem: Environmental > Terrestrial > Soil > Grasslands...
GGAGGTGATGCCTCCCAGGAACGGGTTGATGAGCGGCTGCATCTTGCGCGCGAACTCCTCGAAGACGAGGTGCTGGTATTCCATCTCGGTCACGAAGCGCGCCGCCTGGAAGATCCGCTCGCCGTAGGCCCAGCCCGTGGCGGGGTCGACGGCGTGCCAGGCCGTGATTTCGGCAGGCGTCATGAGGCTATTGATCAGCCCATCGATGTGGTGGACGAGCCGGTTGTGCTCGGCGTGGAAGATGTTGTGAACCGTCGTCAAGGCGATGTTCTCGTTGCCGCGGCCATCGCCGGTGACGAAGTGGGCATCGAGGACGTCGCCGTCATAGGTGCCGGCAGCAGTCGTGCAGGTCGGGTCGCGGAAGTCGCAATACAGGCCGTCGCGCACCCCGACGAGGCCCGGGTTGGGCACCGCGTTGTGCGCGATGTCGTTGAGGAAGGCGTGACCGGTCCGCACTGCGTCGCCAGGGACGAGGACGCCCTGGCCGGCGTTCGCCGTCGGGTCGCCCTCGACCAGCACGTTGCCCGGACGCACCATCTGCGGGAATCCGCGCGGGCCGGGCTTGAAATGCCCGTAGGCGTCCGTCACGATCTTCGGACAGTCGAACACGTCCGTGTCGACGAGCTGGATGCCGAGCTTGGTGGCAGCCTGCGCCTTGACCTGGGCCCAGTTGCCGATGTTGCAGATGTCATCGCCGGCAATTCCCGTCCCGCGCGGAGCGCAGTGGTCGCCGTCGAGCACCTTGCCGTCGGGAAGCGGCTTGCCCGCGGTCATGACGTACTGGCGCAGGAAGACCTGATGGGAGGGATGCGAGGTATAGGTCTGGTTCTGATCGACCCACGGCGTGGTCGTATTCAGGGTCTCCTGGATGTCGTCCGCCGTCCCGAGAATGCCGTCCGGACCCGGCTGGTTCTGTCCTCGCGCCATCGCCATGAAGTTGGTCGGGCTGCCCGGAACGAAGAGCGGGTCATCCGGCTGCAAAGGCATGATGACCGTGCCGCTGCCGCCTTTCGGCACGAGGTCGAGACCGTGGTCGAAGAACTGTCCGAAGAACGTGAACATGAGGTTGAACGGCGCAGAGAGGCCGAAGTTGGGGGTGATGTTGGGGATGAAGAGCGCTCCGGAATCGGCGTCGGGCGGGGCCGGGTCCTGGCAGACGAAGTTGCCCGAGCCGCACGGATGCGCCGCAGCGGCGGCAGCGGCCGGGTTGGCCGCCGACTGGTCGACGATCAGGTTGCTGATGATGCGCGGCTGGGAGTCGAAGACGTTGGTGTTCGTCTTGTCCGCGTACGAGGTTCCCTGTTCCGCTGGGCGGAAGTTGGGCGTGGTCAGACGCGGAAAGAGCCGATCCGCGGCGCCGAACATGTGCTGATCGGGGATCGGGACCAGGTTGTTGAACGACCCGTCGACGGTACGCAGACCGACTGGCTGCTGCGGATCCGACGGGCACGCCGCCCCCGCGGGGTCACAGGCCGCGGAGATGGGAGTGCGGAGGTTGACCTGGAATGGTCCGGGCCCGAGGAGCGGGTTGCCGGCGGCGTTGAACTGGGCCACTTCGATCGCGTGAAAGATGAACCGCAGATCCTCACCGTTGATGACGAATCCGTTTCCGACCGGTGCGGTCTGCGCGTGCGCGGACGTCCCCGGGTACAGAGCCAGCAGCAGAAGCTGGCCGACCACGAGTGTGTTGCGCCACCTGCTCTTGGCAGTCATTCTCATGAGACTCATCTGCAAAACCCCCCATTTCCGTTGAAGTGTTCCGAGTGAAGGCGTTCCACGAGTAGCGTTGCAATCGAGCGCATTAATTCCTCTGATGGGCCGTATCGAGAGTCGATACGCCCTCGAGCTTTACAATTTGTTGAAGTTGGGAACCGTCGCGAGCGAGTCGAGCGGAGGCTCCGCGAGCGAAGAAAGCAATCCCGATCCTGCCGCGGCAGGCCGACGAGCGCGTATGTTTCATGAGCCCCCCGTTGATAAGACGATCGGGGAGTGCAAAATGATAGCGCCGCGGTTTCGCCGCACCGGGACTTGATGACGCCGCGTCGTTTGCGAAAGTCTGGAATGCAAAGCGGCGGAGAAGATGAGCAGCAGATGGCTTGCAACCGGCGGCGTCGTTTTTCGCGAAGTGCGCGCTCGCGTCCTGCCGCCTGCGGCGCCCCCGCGTCATCTCGCGACGCGGGGTAGGGAGGATCATCCGCGCTGCAGGGCCGCAGCTCCGTGGGATCGATGCTCCTCCTGCGCGACGTCCGCTACCCGCGAGGATGGATCGAGATCGGGCTCGCCCGCCGACTGAAATCGGCGAGACTTCCGTCTCGTGTGCGCCGCACCCACATTGTGCGTATGCGCTGCGTCAAACCGACATCTAAGTGCTCTTGATGATGCCCGGTTCGGCGCGCTGGTTCAGCGATAAGTCCATATGACCAGGATGTAATAATTGTGTGATGGTTGACTGTCCACACCCGACCTTGGTACCAACTTCCACGTATCGTACGTCGCGGCGCGGGAGGGTGTTTGCCAAGGCGGATCGTCCCCATCATTGCCGGCATGTTGGCGCTCGCGGGTAACGCTCCCGCGAGAACGGCGTCGCGCGGTGCGTACCGATCGGTTCGCTCGACTTCGAGGCGCAAGGCCTCGTGCGAGCTCTCGGCAGACACGGTCGAGAGCCTCCACGCGTTCGTAGAGCGCCTCGTCCCGGATCCCGCCGACGCCGCGGACATCGCGCAGCAGGCGCTGCTCGTCGCGTGCTCCGAGCAGCGCGTAAGCCGCATCGGTAACGTCGATGCCTGGCTGCGCTGCATCGCGCGCCATCTCATCGTCGATCACTTTCGCGCCGGTAATCGCTACAGCTCCGTCGAGCTGCGCGACGCGCTGGCGGACTCCGAACCAGTCCTGCGAACGCGACCCGATCTCCCCCTCGCCATCCGCGAGTCGCGCGAGCGGCTCTTCAGCCTGCTCAACGACGCGACCGGGCAGCTCTGCCTCGTACATCAGATCGCGCTCTTGCTCGCGGAGGTGTACGGACATTGCGACAAGCACTCCGCCGCGGTCCTGCAGATGAGCGTGCCTTGCTACAAGCTCGTCCTCCATCGCGCGCGCTCGGCAGTGCGCGCGAGCAGGCCCGAGCCGGCACACCCGACGGGCTGGCTCGGAGTTACCTGCCATCTCTCGAGGGCGCAGCTCGTCGCGCTACGCAGAGAGCTCCTGGAAGGTCTGGTGACGTAGCCGCGGTCAGGACGATGCTTCCGGCCCGAACCTCGAGGGCTTCCTCGGCGGGCGCGGGACCAGCATCGATACCTGCTCGCGATACGCCTCGTACTGCGCCCCGTGCGCGCGCACCATGTCGCGCTCCTCGAGCCTGATGGCGACGAGGATGTACACGGTCGTCGCGACGGCGAAAACGAGGTGGGCCACGGTCATGCGCGGCGTCGCCCAGAAGGCGATGATGAACCCGAGATAGATGGGATGACGCACGTACCCGTACCAGCCGCGGGCAACGAACGGCACCGGCGTGTACGGAATGCCGCGCAAGTACAGGACCACCTGGCGCAGCCCGAAGAGATCGAAGTGGTCGATGAGGAACGTGCTGATGAGCACGATGATCCAGCCCAGAAGCGATAGCCCCTGAAGGAACAAGCTCGCTGATTGCTCCTGCCAGATCACGCCGCCGATCGGCTCCCACTTCCAGAACAGCAGCAAAAGCGCCGCGCTCGCCGCCAGCACGTAGGTGCTCCGCTCGACAGGCTTCGGCACGATCTTCGTCCATACCGACTTGAATCCCTGCCGCGCCATCACGCTGTGCTGCAGCGCGAAGATGGCGAGCAGCGCCGCGTCGGTGATCAGGGCGACGCCGAGCGGCGCCGACGGCGTGGAGTCGATCGACTTCGGCACGGCGATGCCGGCAACGAATCCGATGGCGTAGAGAAACGTGCCCAGGAAAATCGAGTAAGCGACCAGACCATACAGAAAGAACGCGACCCGCTTCATGAATGCCTCCTTTGCGAGGCACTCTTAGCGGCGCTGCGGCGGTGAAGCCTTTGGCGACCCTTGGATCTCGCTGAGATGTAGCTCAGGAAGCGCGGGTCTCGGCGAGGAACCCCTCGAACTCGGCGGTGAAGCGGCCCCAGGCCGGTTCATCCGCGAGCCAGACGTGGTTTGCGCTCTCGATCTCGACGAAGCGCGCCCCCGGAATGCCCGTCGCCAGCTCGATACCGTTGTTGATCGGGATGACCGCGTCGTGGCGGCTGTGCAGCACCAACGTCGGCGCCTTGACCAAGGGTAGCTCCTTGCGGATGTCGAGGTCGCCCAGCGCCGACAAGATGGTCGCGGCGTTCTCCGGCGACGTGGTTCGCCGCTGCAATTCGTTGAACGACTCCGTGTCGTCCTTCGACGCGCCAGGAAAGAACGCAGTGGTGAAGATCTGTCGGAAGGCGGGGTTCCGCCCGCCCCACCCCTGCCGCATCAACTGGATCAGCGCCTCGAACTTCTGCGTGACGCGGTCGCTGCCAACGGTTCGCCAGCCGCGGGTGCAGCCGCCGATCAGGACCAGCGCCGAGACGCGCTCCGGGTGCCGGGCGGCATAGGCCGCCGCCACCGAGGCGCCCTGCGAGATGCCGAGAACGGGCGCCCGCGCGATTCCCGACGCGTCGAAGATGGTCCCGAGGTCCGCGACGAAATCCTCGAAGGTGATCGAAGGCGGGTTCCAGTCGGAGAGACCGTTGCCGCGCGCGTCGTAGCGGACGAGATTCCGGCCGCGGCTCAGCAGGTCGAGCCAGTGCGCCCACAACGTGCCGGTCAACTCCAGCTCGACATGGCTCAGCCAGTTCGCGGCCTTGACCAGCGGCGGTCCGTGGCCGAGGAATGCGTAGGCGAGCCGGGCGCCGTCGTGGGCGGTAGCGAAATGGACGCGCTGCTGGCGGGCGGGCGGCGCCGCGCTCGATGCGTGGACTTCGGCGACCAGCCGATAACCCTGGCCGCGCACAGTCTGGATCTCGATGCCGGGGGCGCCGGCCAGCGCGCGCCGGACCTGCGACACGTTGTACTGAAGGTTGTTCTGCTCGACGGTGACGTCGGGCCAGAGCTGATCCATCAGCCACTCTTGCTTGCGCAGCGACCCGGCGCCTTCGATCAGCAGGCGCAGCGTGTCGAAGGCCTTGCTGGTGAGCGGGACGAGCTGGCCGTCGCGCAGCAGGCGCCGCTCGCCGGCCTCGAGCCGGAACGGGCCGAAGCAATAGACCCCGCCTGCGGCGCTCCCGGGCACGCGACCGAATCTAGCACCGATGGCGCTACGGCGACCGGCTCTTCGAGAATTCGCGCCGCGGGCTCGCGAACACAACATCTCTTGACAGGCATATGACCGTATGTGCATATACGTGTCGTGGAATCCGCATTCGCAGTCCTCGCCGAACCGCACCGCCGGGCGATCCTGAGCATGCTCTCCTCTTCCGAGCGCTCGGTGGGCGAGCTGATGCACCATCTTCGCCTGCCGCAACCATCCGTCTCCAAGCACCTCAAGGTATTGCGCGACGGTGGCTTCGTCGAATCTCGCGTGGAGGCCCAGCGGCGGGTCTATCGCCTCAATCCCAGACCGCTCCAGGAAATCGACGCCTGGCTTCTGCCCTTCCGCCGCTTCTGGTCGAGGCACGTCGATGCGCTGGAGCAACACCTGGAGCGGATGGAGAAGAACTCATCTGTGAAAGGAAAGAAGAGACATGGGAAGCCGTGACCAGTACGCGCCGGGCGCCGCCTTTGGCGCCGAGGTCCGAAAAGACGGGGAGGAGTGGACGCTCGTCCTCGTCCGCGACCTCCGCCACCCTCCCGCGAGGGTCTGGAAGGCGCTCACCGACCCCGAGCATCTTCGCGAATGGGCTCCGTTCGATTCCGATCGGAACCTCGGTACCGTTGGCACCGCAAAGCTCTCGACAGTCGGGGCGGGGGCGCCGCAGGTATCCGAGACCCGGGTGAAGCGGGCCGACGCGCCCAAGGTGCTCGAATTCAGCTGGGGGAAACAGGACATCCGCTGGGAACTGGAGCCGCTGGAAGGCGGCGGCACCCGGCTCATGCTCTGGCACAACATCGACCGTCGCTTCATTTCGATGGGCGCTGCCGGCTGGCACATCTGCTTCGACGTGCTGGATCGCCTTCTCGCCGGTCAGCCGATTGGACGCATCGTCGGTGCCGATGCCATGAAGTCCGGTGGCTGGCAGCGATTGAACGCCGAGTACGCAAAGCAGTTCGGCGTCGAGTCTCCAGGTTGGCCGACCAACACCTCGAACCGTTGAACCGCTGAGGAAGAACGCCATGGAATCGACCCTGCACAAGCCGATTGTCGCCGCCGAGACGACCCTCAAAGCCAACATCATCGTCTATTGGATCGTAACCGCGCTCTTCTGCCTGCAGATGAGCTTCACCGCCTACGCGCAACTGCGCCTGCCGCAAGTGGCGGAAGCGTTCACTCACCTCGGGTTCCCTGCCTACTTCCGGGTGGAGCTCTCGTGGGCCAAGCTCCTCGGAGTGGTGCTGCTGCTTGCGCCGGTGCCCGCGCGGCTCAAGGAGTGGGCCTACGCCGGCTTCGCCATCGACCTCGGCTCTGCGCTCATCGCCCACCTGCTGGTTGGCGATGGCCCGGCGGCCTGGGGCTGGGCGGCGGCCACCGGTGTTCTGTGGGCGCTCTCGTACCTCTTCTGGCGCCGGTCGGAGAGATCATGACGACGAAACCTGCCCCGAACAGCGCGGCCGCTTCGAAGAACATCACGAAGAGGATCGAGGAGCTGGGAGACTGGAGGGGCGAGACGCTCGCCAGGGTCCGCCAGCTCATCCACCAGGCGGACCCCGGGATCCAGGAGGAGTGGAAATGGGAGAAGCCCTCTTCCGGCGGGACTCCCGTCTGGTCCCATGACGGCGGCGTGTGCACCGGGGAGTCGTACAAGCAGGTCGTGAAGCTCACCTTCTTCCGAGGCGCCTCCCTGAAGGACCCACGGAAGCTGTTCAACTCCAGTCTCGAGGGAAACACGCGCCGGGCCATCGACATCCGCGAAGGCGAGAAGCTCGACGAGGCCGCCTTCAAGGAATTGATCCGGTCCGCGGTGGCGGCCAACTCCGCGGCTCGGCCCCGACGCGCATGAACCGTCTTGCAACCTCCCTTCTCGCGACGCTCCTCATCGCGGCGTGCTCCAGCGTGCCCGTCGTATCCACGAGCGATGTGGCTCCGAAAGGTGCACTGCGCGTGGCGATCGGCGTAGGCCCTGCGGCCTCGCCCTTCTGGGCGACGCGCGACAGCGGCACCGGCGGCGCGCGCGGCGTAACGGTCGAGCTCGGGAAAGCCGCCGCAGCAAGGCTCGGAGTGCCGCTGAAGCTCGTCGTCTACCAGAACTCGGGCGAGATCACGGCGGCCGCGTCGCAGGACGCATGGGACATCTCCTTCATGCCGCAGGACGCCGAGCGCGAGAAGTTCGTGGACGTTGGCCCCGCATACGTCGTGTACGAGAGCAGCTATCTGGTGCGCGCCGGCTCCGACATCCGCAGCGCTGTCGAGGTGGACCGCGACGGCATTCGCGTCGGCGCCGTGGAGGGAACGAGCACCTCCCGCACGGTGGCGAAATCCCTGAAGCACGCGACGCTCACGTTGTTCCCCAAGCCGGACGACGCCGTCGAGCTCCTCGCACAGCGGCAGCTCGACGCGATCGCCATGGGACGCGAGTCGCTGATCGGTTTCTCGAAGAAGCTTCCGGGTACGCGCCTGCTCGACGACATCATCCAGTCGACCGGCGTCGTCGTGGTGGTGCCCAAGAACCGGCCCGCCGCGCGCGAGTGGGCGGCGCGCTTCGTCGAGGAGGCGAAGGCGAACGGCACGGTGCGGCGCGTTCTGGACGGAGCCGGCTTCACGAACGCGGCGGTGGCGCCGCCGGCCGCGAAACGCTAATCGTTCCTCTCAGCGACATGGACCAGGCGCAACAGCTCAAGGTGTACTGGCGGCCCGGCTGCTCGAGCTGCGTGAAGGTGAAGGAGTTCCTGACCAAGCTAGGAGTGGAGTTCGAGTCCGTGAACGTCTCCTCCCGTCCGGAGGCAATGGAAGAGCTGAGCGCGCTCGGCGTGCGCACGGTACCGGTGGTCGCACGCGGGCGCGAGTACGTCTTCGCGCAGGAGCTTGCCGACGTATCCGCGTTCGTGGGGCGCGCGGTGGATTTCCAGCGGCTACCGCCCGAGGCCCTGATGCGCAAGTGGCGCACGGTGCTCTCGGCCGCGCAGCGGCACGTCCTGCAGATCCCCGCGGAGCGCCTCGCGGAGCGCGCGACCGAAGGCCGCGACCGGAGCATCCGGGACCTCGCGTACCACGTCCACCAGGTGCCCGACTCGTTCTTGCAAGCCGTCGAGGACGGCGTCCAGGACCTGACGTCCGTGTACAACAGGCCGCCGCCTGCGCAGGTGACGGCGGTGGGCCATATCCACGATTACGCCGTTTCGGTGCTGGAGCGGCTGAACCGCTGGTGGGAGCGCGAGGGCGCCGCCAACGCCGCGACCGGGAAGCTCGAGACCTACTATGGCGAGCAGAAGCTGCACCACGTGATGGAGCGCTGCACCTGGCATTCGGCGCAGCATGCGCGGCAAATCATCGCCGTGCTCGAGCGTTTCGGGATTCCCGCGGAGGGCCCGCTCACCCGCGAGGACTATGCGGGGCTGCCCATGCCGGACGCACTGTGGGAGTAGGGCTGCTTCGCAGGAATCTCCGGAGCCGTCGCGCGTTCCCCGGTCGATGGTCGCTGCGCGCCGCATCACGATCCGGAAACTCGCCCTCTCCGGTTTCTCCTGCGCGCTCGCTTGCGCGGCACCTCGCCCATCCGGTCCACGCGCCGATTGCGAGCTCACGCGCGACGACCTCGAGCGCGCGCGGACCGTCATCACGGCGTATCGCGACGCATGGTTGGACGCCGACGCCACCGCCGTCCTCGCTCTGTTCACGCGCGACGCTGTCCTGCTGCCTCATCACGGCGACCCGCCGGTCGTGGGCGAGGCTGCGATACGCGCCTTCTGGTGGCCCCCGGGAAGCGGTCCATTCAAGCTACTGAGCATGGAGGTCAGCGTCGACGAGGTCGGCGGGAGCTGCGGCACGGCGTTCGCGCGAGGCACCGACCAGATCGCCTGGGCGTCCGGTGGAAAGACCTATCGCCAGCGGGGGACCTACCTGAACGTGCTCCGCAAAATGCCGGACGGTTCCTGGAAGATCTCGCACCACATGTGGGACGATCCTGCACCACAGGTGGAATGAAGCCCGGCGCTTGGCAGGATGCGGTTTGCGTGGAAGAAGAGGCGCCGTGGCTGAGCCTCTGAGGGACATCGAGAAGAGTGAGCGTCTGCTGCGGCTCGTTCTCGACACGCTGCCGGTCGGCGTGGTGGTCCTCAACGCTGCCGGCGATGTCGTGGTCGCCAACGCCGTTTCCAGCCGGATCTGGGCCGGCATGATTCACTCGGGAAAAGAGCGGTGGGCGCGCCGCATGGGTACCTGGCGCGACTCGGGAAGGCCGGTCGCCGAGTGGCCCTCCGAGAGCGCGCTGTCGCGCGGAGAGAGCAGGCTCAACGAGGTCATCGACATCGAGACTCTCGACGGCAAGCACAAGACCATCCGCGCCTCCGCGGTACCCATCCGCGACCACGATCAGGCGATCATCGGCGCGGTGGTCGTGAACGAGGATGTCACCGAGCGCACGCGCGCCGAGGAGGCGCTGCGCAAGAGCGAAAAGCTCCTCACCGAGACGGAGGCGCTCGGCCATACCGGGAGCTGGGAGTTCGACCTGATCAGCGGAGACATCTTCAGCACCGCCGAGAACCGCCGCATCTTCTTCGGAGACGACCGCAGCAAGGGGGCCAGGGTAGAGGACTACGTCGCGACCTATCATCCCGATGACGCCGAGCGGCTGCTGCGCCGCCACGCCGACATCCGCGATGGAGGCATGACCGGTGAGATCGAGTTTCGCATCCTCCGGCCGGACGGCAGTCTGCGCTGGATTCTCGGCCGCGTGCAGACGGTCCGCGAGGAGAATGGCAAGCCGGTGCGGGCCTACGGAACGAACACCGACATCACCGAGCGCAAGCACGCCGAGGAGGCGCTCCGCGAGGCGGAGAAGCAACTGCGGCAGGCGCACAAGATGGAGGCCATCGGCAGGCTTGCCGGCGGCGTCGCGCACGACTTCAACAACCTTCTCTCGGTCATCCTGAGCTACGCGGAGATGCTGGCCTCCGACATGGACCCGCAGGACCCGTCGCGTTCCGATGTCGAGGAGATCCATGCCGCGGGCAGGCGCGCCTCGACGCTCACCCGGCAGCTGCTCGCGTTCAGCCGGCACAACGTGCTGCAACCGAAGGTGATCGATCTCAACGAGATCGTCGCGGGAATGGAAACCCTCCTCCAGAGACTGATCGGCGAGGACATCGAATTGATGGTCGCCCCCTCACCGGTTCCCTCGTACGTCCACGCCGATCCGGGGCAGATGGAGCAGGTGGTAATGAATCTCGCGGTCAATGCGCGAGATGCGATGCCGCAGGGCGGGACGCTGGCCATCGAAATCGCGAACCGGAGCCTGGACGCGGCGAACGGTCCGCCACCCGGCTTGTCCCCTGGCAGGTACGTGACGCTCTCGGTCAAGGATACCGGAGCCGGAATGGACGAGCGCACGCAGGCGCGCATCTTCGAGCCGTTCTTCACCACCAAGGAGGTCGGCAAGGGAACGGGTCTCGGGCTCTCCACCGTTTTCGGGATCGTCCGCCAGAGCGGAGGGACCATCGCGGTGGAAAGCACGCCCGCCCGCGGCGCGACCTTCCGGATCTACTTGCCGGCAGTAGATCCGCAAAGCGCGGCCGGACTCTCGGGCCGGGCGGAGGGCAAGCCCGCACGCCGGACTGGATCCGAGACCATCCTGCTGGTGGACGACGACGACCACGTTCGCAAAGTGGCCCACGCGATTCTCGAGCGGGAAGGCTATCGCATACTCGATGCCCGCACGGCTGCAGACGCCCTCCGTTTGTGCGAGCGCCATCCCGAACGGATCGATCTGTTGCTCGCGGACGTGGTCATGCCTCACATGTCGGGAGGGGACCTCTCGGAAAAGGTCCGGAGCCTCCGTCCCGAGACGCGCGTCCTGTACATGTCAGGCTATCCGGACGACGCCCTGGTCCAGCGCGGCCTGGAGCATTCAACCATCTCGTTTTTGCAGAAGCCGCTCACCCCTGAAACGCTGCTCGCCAAGGTCAGGGAAGTTCTCGAGCCGCCCACGAACTGAATCGCCGGTCCGGGTCGTATCGCGCTTGGTTGCGGACCACCGGATCACCGCCGTTTGCTCCTGGGACGCCGCACGGCGCGCACTTTGCCGGCCTCGCCGCCGCCTGCGTAGAAGAGGTCGCCTCCGTCGGACTCGAGACCGCTTACCCCCGTGCCTTCAGGCAGCGTGAGCCGGGCGAGCACCCGTCCGTCGCCGGGGTCGATTCGGCGGATATCGCTCTCGTCGCCTTCCCAGGTGCCGTGCCACAGCTTCCCGTCCACCCAGGTGACGCCGGTGACGAAACGATTCGATTCGACGGTGCGCAGGATGGCGCCCGTTTCGGGATCGATCTGGTGGATCTTGCGGCTGCGATTCTGCCCCACCCACAAGGTGCCCTCGGCCCAGGTGAGGCCGGAGTCCCCGCCCTTTCCCGGTGCCGCGATCGTCGCGATCACCTGGCCCGTGACAGGATCGATCTTCTGGATGCGGTCCTCGCTCAGCTGGTACAGGTGCCGGCCATCGAAGGCGGTGCCCGCATCGCAGGCCATCTCGATGGATCGGACGGGCTTGCCAGTTCCGGGATCGAATGCCTGGAGCTTCTCGCCGCTCGCAAACCAGACATGGGTTCCGTCCCAGGTCACACCGTTCACCCGCGGCGCACCCGGAAATGGGCCGTACTCGCGAACGATCTCCGCCGGCCGGGTAAGCTCGGCCTCGCCCGCCTCGTTTTTCGTCTTGCCCATTCCCGGTCTCCCTTCGAACGGATCCCTAGCCCAACGCCGGGAAGGCGGGGAGTAACAAAGTAGTCGTGAAGCCACTCACCGGCGGCGAGAGCCAGCGCTTGGTGCGCCCCCGGCCGAGGCCGCGCACCTTTCCCGCCTCCTCCAGCGCGGACAGCGCCCGCTGCACGGTACGCTGGCTCGATCCCAGGGCCAGGGCGAGAGCCGAAGTCGACCAGGCCTCGCCGTCGGCGAGCAGCGCCAGGACGTCCGCATCCGCGCCTTCGATCGGCGGCGCCAGGACCAGGACTTCCTCGTCCGGGCGCCGGGGCGCGAGGAGGAAACCATGGGGCGTGGCGCGGACCTCTCCGAGCCCGCGCAGCGCCTTGCGCAAGCGGCCCAGCTCGACCCTGAGCCGTGCGCGGTGGGATGCATTCCCGCGCCGCGCGCCGAATGCCCGCCAGATCAGGAGCTCACGTGCGGTCTCACCGGGCCAGGCTTCCGCCAGGGCACGCAGGAGCGCGAACAACACGGGACGCCTGGCGAGCGCGATCACCTGTCGTCCGGAGCGCGCCGCGCGCCGGCAAGCGTCGACGACCAGGTTCTTCGAGGCGAGCACGGCCTCCACTTCCTCGAGCAGGATCGACCGTTCTTCGCCTCTCGCGATCAGCCGCGCGGCCGGTATGGCGAGGAGCCCCATGGCCTGCTCCACTTCCGCCGACAGCGACGGGATGTTCGCTCGTTCCGCCGCATGCCGCGCGCGCTCGAGGGCTGCGCGCGCGGACCGCGTATCTACCCGGCGCAGGCCGATCTCGAACGACACGAGCTCCGCGATGGCCACCAGCAGGGCGGGGGCAGTGCGCAGATCGATCCGCGATAGCGCCAGCTCGGCGCCGGCCATCTGACCGAGCAACAGGAGCCGCCGCGTCTGGAGGAGCCGGGCATACAGCTCATTCTCGCGATCGCCGTGGGCGGCGAACGTGCGCAGGGCCTCGTCGAGCGCGCGCGCCGGCCATCCGAGGTCCCGGGCGGCGAGCGCCACTTCGGCCTCGGCCGTCAGGCATCGCGCACGCGCGACGCTTTCCCGGGGACCGAAAGCGCGCGCGGCCCGGCGCAAGAGCGGTTTCGCCTTCGCCAGCTCGCCCAGTTGAGCCATGGCGATTCCGCGCAGCGCCAGGGCCGGCGCGTCTTCGCGCAGCGCAACCCGTTTGAGCGCACCGAGGGGATCACCCGCTCGCAGCGCCCGCGCCGCGGCCGAGACCAGCGAATCCATGCCTCATCCTATGTCGGTTGCCCGGAACCGAGCTGCTGCGCGGGCCGGAAAGCCCGTCGCATTTGTTACTCCCTACCCACCGGCCGGAACGGTTACGCCATGGTCGACACAAACGCGGAGCTGGCTGCGAACGAAGTTTCGACCAAGGAGAAGACCATGGACAAGAACGAGGAGAGGAAGATGCCGGAAGTGGTTTCGCGCGAGGCGTGGCTGCGCGCGCGCAAGGAGCTGCTCGTCAAGGAGAAGGAGTGGAACCAGAGGCGCGATGCGCTCAGCGCCGAGCGCCGCAACCTCCCGATGGTGCGGCTCGAGAAGGACTACGTCTTCGAGGGACCGGATGGCCGGCGCACGCTCGGCGACCTCTTCCAGGGTAGGCGCCAGCTGATCGTCTACCACTTCATGTTCGACCCGGCCTGGGAGGACGGATGCAAGGCCTGCTCGTTCGTCGCCGACAACTTCGCCGGAGCGCTCGTGCACCTCGCCGCCCGCGATACGTCGTTCGCGGTGATCTCGCGCGCGCCGATCGCGAAGATCGAGCGCTTCAAGAAGCGCATGGGATGGAACTTCCCGTGGCTTTCGTCATACGGCGGCGACTTCAATCACGACTTCCAGGTCACCGTCGACGAGGCGCAGCCCGAGTACAACTATCGAGCGCACTACCACCAGCCGGACGCGCAGGGGCCCGAGGGCGAGAGGGAGGGACTGAGCGTCTTCCTCCGCGACGGAAAACACCTCTTCCACGCCTACTCGACCTATGCGCGGGGCGTCGATCCCTTCCTCAACACTTACAACTTCCTCGATCACACGCCGCTCGGCCGACAGGAAGACGGCGAGCCAATGGCGTGGCTGCGGCACCATGACCGGTACTAGCGCGCCACTGGTCAGGCGTTTCGGGCCGGGCCTCGCGACGCTTCCAGGCGTCGCGCTCGGCCTCCTGCCGAAGATCGCTTGCCCCGCGTGCTGGCCGGCCTGGGCGAGCGTGTTCACGTCGCTCGGGCTCGGATTCTCGCTGAACGTCCGATGGCTCTTCCCGGCCACCGCGGTGTTCCTGTTCATCGCGGTGGCCGCGCTCGCCTTCCGCGCGCGCCGGCGCAGGGGCTTCGGGCCCTTCTTCGTCGGGCTGGGCGCGTCCGCCATCGTCCTCGGAGGCAAGTTCGGATTCGGCGCCCACGCCGCGATGTATGCGGGGCTTCCCCTCCTCGCGGGGGCTTCGATCTGGAACACGTGGCCGAAGCGAACCGCTCCTATCGGCGTAGAAACCGACTCCACCAGCGCGGCTTCACCCGGAGCGGCCCGCGGATCGGATGCTCGCGCACGTACTCGATCGCCTCCTCGACGCTCATTGCCCGCATGAGGATGGCGGCGAGCTGCTGGTGCACGGCGGCGTCGTACGCCGGCTTGTTTCCCCAGTAGTGATCGATCCACGGCGCCGCTTCCCGCAGCCGGCCGGTGGATTGCAGCACGACGCTTTGCGCGAGCTGTTCCACCAGCCGGTTTTGCACGCCCGCTGCCGTCATCGCGTCGCAAAGCGCGAGGGACTTTTCTACCAGGTGCACGTTCTCCGCGCCGAGAGCGACCACCCCGGAGTTCCAGATCTCGGTTCGCTCGTCGATGCGAAAGCCTTGGAAGGTGCGGCCGCGCACCTGCTTCCACAAGCGGCGATGATCCCCGCCGCGGCGGGACAGCACGGACTCCTTCTTGTCGAGGCACACAGCACCGGATTGCAAGAGACCGATCAGATCGTCGAGCGGCCGTCGCACCAGGGTATCGACGTCGACATAGAGCAGATTGGCGAACGGGGGCTGGCGCGCGATCTCCGCGATCGCCTTCAGCACCACGCGCCAGACGAATCGCTGCGGACCGCTCCACTCTTCGATCCGTTCCGGCGTGAGCAGCTCGATGCGTACCCGATGGCCGAACCAGCGGTAGCGTTCCGGCCGATCGGTCGCCACGACGATTTCGTACGGCGGCAGGATCCAGCCGAGCGCCGTGAGGATGGAGAGATGGGCCTCCGCGTACCATTCGTCGCGATCGCCGAAACTCACCAGGCACAGACGGCTCTGCACGTCAGACGGTCCGCAGCACTTCCACGGCCGTCGTCACCACCCGGTCCACATCGCCATCGGACATCTGGAAGTAGAGCGGCAGGCGGACCAGGCATTCCGAGAGCCTCTCGGATTGCGGCAACGCGCGGCCGTCGTGCAGCTTGCGACCCATCGGCGATGTGTGCAGCGCCGTGAAGTGGAAGCGGCAGGAGATCCCTTTTTCCCCCATCTGGCCGATGAAATGGTTGCTCTGGGCGCCGCTCCGGAACACGAGGGCGAAGATGTGGCCGTTCGGCGAGCCGTCCTTGCGGCCGCGCACGACATATCCGCCCGCGCGCTCGACGGGAGCCTCCAGTTCCTTCGCGTAGAAGTCCCAGATCCACTGGCGGCGCGATTGGATCCGCGGCAACTCCTCGAGCTGCGCGCTGAGCCACGCGGCGTTCAGCTCGCTGAGCGTGTAGCTCGAGCCGACGTCGACCCAGGTGTACCGGCCGACGAGGCCGAGCTCGAAACGGCGGCGGTCGGTCCCTTTCTCGCGGATCTGATCGGCGCGGTCGACCAGCGACGGATCGCCGAATACGAGGGCGCCTCCCTCGCCGCAGCCGATGTTCTTGGTCTCGTGGAAGCTGATCGCCCCGCAAGCGCCGAAGGTACCGAGCGGGGTTCCGCGAAACGCGGCTCCGATCGCCTGCGCCGCATCCTCGATGAGCGGAATCGAGCCCGCCACCGTGCGCAGGTGATCCATGTCGCAGGAGTGGCCGCCGTAATGCACGGGGACCACGGCGCGCGTCCGTCGGGAGAGGAGGCGAGCCACTTCCGCGGGATCGATGTTGCCCGAGCGATCTACGTCGGCGAAGACCGGCTTCGCGCCGCGCAGCAGGAAGGCATTCGCCGTCGAGGAGATGGTGTAGGCGGGCACGATCACTTCGTCGCCGGCGCCGATCCCGAGAAGGACCGCGGCCATCTCCAGAGCGTGGGTCGCGGAGGTGACGAGCAGCGCGGGCCGGTCCAGCATTCCCTGGAGCAATTCCTCGCAGCGTCGACCGAACCGGCGGCCACCGCCCGTCGGCGCATCGAGGACTTCTACGATCCGGGACAGTTCGCTGCCCGTCCGTACAGGTCGCGAGAAGGGAATGTTTCGGTTTGGTTCCGATTGTGTCACGACCGAAATAAACAGGAGTAGATCGGCAGAACGCAACCGACCTTACGCGGAGGCCGTCATCTGGCTCTAATCACCAGGAAAGCCCAGCTCCGCGCACGGAGGGCCTTTGGCAGCCGACGGCCGAGCGGAAACTCCACCGCCAGTCCGAGCGCCGACGCCCAGTCTTCGATGTCTGCTTTCGAACTCAAGTAGACCGCATCGTAGTCGGGCAGGGTGACTGTCGGGTGATCGAGCGCGACCGGCGCCAGGTTGACGGGGAACGGTCCGATCCGGTCGCGGGATCGGCGCAGCGCGCGAGGAAGACGGAACTTCTGGTCGTAAACGGTGATCGCGGCGTCTAGCCACCGCCCGCGCTCGAGTTTCGTCCGCGCTCGTCCCGGAGACAGGCCGGTCAGCTGCGATCCAAGCCGGCCCGATTCGACGAAGTCGGGGAACAGCAGCACCAGACGTCCGCCGGGCTTCAATACGCGGAGCATTTCCGCGAGCGCCTTTTCGGGATGGACGAACGATTCCACGACGCCGTACGAGAAGCAGACGTCGAACGAGCCTCCCGCCAGCGGGATGTCGTAGGCCGAGGCCGCGATCCAGCTCGCGTCCGGATGCCGGCGCCTGCAGTCCTCGACGATCCAACCGGCGACTTCCGTCCCGAGATACTTCCCGGTGAATCCGGCTCGCCGCAGCGTGCGGAAGAACCGGCCGTTCCCGCAACCGATCTCGAGAGCCGCCGCCGGATGGAGATGCAAAAGGTATTTCGCCACCTGGCGCTCGAACGGATGATCGAAGCTCTCCGCCTCGCGCTTGTCGATGTACTCCTGGTACGCCTCGCGGACCTCGGGCCGGCGGTAGAAGCGGTCCATTTGCTGCTGCAAGCTCGAGAGCAGCGCCGGGTCTCCGCGCGAGCTGGAAATCCAATCGAAGCGGCGCGACGACATGGGCGGCGGCGCATTGAGCCCGGAAACCGCTTGCGCGCGCAAGGCGCTAACGCAGGTCGCTCGCGACCTCGGCTGGAGTATCCTCGCCGCCCGGACCCCCATGGCCAACGACCGGATCGGCAATCCCGCTCTCGCCTCGCGCCTGCGGAAGTCGCTGCGCGGCGACGTCCTCTTCGACGCCTTCGACCGTGGCCGCTACTCGACGGACGCGTCCATCTACCAGATCGAGCCCATCGGAGTGGCCCTTCCGAAAGGCGTCGAGGATATCGAAGCCGCCATCGCCATCGCCCGCGAAGAAGGCTTCCCGGTCATCGCGCGCGGCGGCGGAAGCTCGCAGAACGGACAGACCCTGGGCGAGGCGCTGGTGATGGACACCAGTCGCTACATGAACGAGGTGCTGGAGATCGACACCGCCGCGGGGACCGCGACGGTGCAGCCCGGCATCGTGCTCGACGAGCTGAATCGCAAGCTGAAGGGCACCGGCTGGTACTACCCGGTGGACGTCTCTACCTCGGCCAACGCCACCATCGGTGGAATGACGGGCAACAACTCGGCGGGCACGCGGTCGATCAAGTACGGGATCATGGTCCACAACGTCCTCGAGGTGGAGGCCGTGCTCGCCGACGGCTCCCGCCTCGTCTTCGGCGAGGTCCCGGACGATCTCGCGAGCTCCCCCCGGCGGCTCGCCGGGATCGTGCAGGCGATGCGCGACCTCTACCGCAACAACGCCGAGGAGATCGCGCTCCGCGTGCCGCGCCTGCTCCGCAAGGTGGGCGGTTACAACCTCGAGACCCTGGGCGGGCCGCGCCAGAACCTCGCCAAGCTCCTGGTCGGTTCCGAGGGCACGCTGGGGTTCTTCACCCGCATCAAGCTCAAGCTGCACCGGATCCCCAAGCACAAGGTCGGCGCGATCTGCCATTTCAAGAAGTTCTACGACGCGATGGACATGACGCGGTTCATCGTGCCGCTCGGACCGTCGGCCGTCGAGGTCGTGGACCGGACCATGCTCGAGCTCGCCCGGCAGATCGCCACCTTCCGGGCGGCGATCGAGCGTCACGTCAAGGGTTCGCCCGACGCCATCCTGCTGGTCGAGTTCGCCGGCGAGGATCAGGCCCCGCTTCTCGAGTCGATCGGACGCCTCGAGGAATTGCTCGCCGATCACGGATATCCGGATTCGGTGGTGCGCACCCTCGACGCGAAATCGCAGGCCGACATGACCGCGGTGCGCAAGGCGGGCCTCAACATCATGATGTCGATGAAGGGCGACGGGAAACCGATCTCCTTCATCGAGGACTGCGCCGTTCCCCTCGACGATCTCGCCAACTTCACCGACCGGTTGACGAAGGTCTTCCACAAGCACGGCACCGAGGGCACCTGGTACGCCCACGCTTCGGTCGGATGCCTGCACGTCCGCCCCATCCTCAACATGAAGGACGAGGCCGGCGCGAGGAAGATGCGGGCCATCGCCGAAGAGGCCTTCGCGATCGTCAAGGAGTACAAGGGCTCGCACTCCGGCGAGCACGGCGACGGCCTCAGCCGTTCCGAGTTCCACGAGATGATGTTCGGCGAGCGCCTGGTGCGCGCGTTCGAAGCGGTCAAGGACGCGTTCGATCCCGGGCGACTGCTCAATCCCGGGAAGATCGTCCGCGCCCCGAAGATGGATGACCGCACGCTCTTCCGTTACAAGCCCGGTTATCGGGCCCTACCGATGACGACCGCGCTCGACTGGTCCGGATCGGGCGGATTCCTCGCCGCGACGGAGATGTGCAACAACAACGGGAACTGCCGGAAGTTCGAAGCGGTGATGTGCCCGAGCTACCAGGCTACGCTCGAAGAAAAGGACGTGACCCGCGGCCGAGCCAACAGCCTGCGGCTGGCGCTGAGCGGCCAGCTCGGTCCGGATGCCCTGGTCTCCGACGAGATGAAGGAGACTCTCGACCTCTGCGTCGCCTGCAAGGCCTGCCGGCGCGAATGTCCCGTCGGCGTCGACGTCTCGCGGATGAAGATCGAGTTCCTGCACCACTGGCACGCGCGCCACGGCATTTCCGCCAAATCGAGACTGACGGCCTATCTGCCCCGCTACGCCAGGATGGCAAGCCGGCTCGCGCCGCTCATCAACCTGCGCAACTCGGCGGGCCCGCTGGCCGCTCTGGGCGAGAAGCTCACCGGGATGAGCGCCAAGCGGAAACTCCCGGCCTGGCGGCGCGACTTCTATCGCGCGCCACCAACCAAGCAGGCGGGAAGGGAAGTGGCGCTCTTCGTCGATTGCTTCTCCCGGTACTTCGAGCCGGAGAACGCACGCGCCGCGCGATCGGTCCTCGAGGCCGGCGGATACACCGTGGTGGAGGACGGCTCCGCGCGGCCGCTGTGCTGCGGGCGCACCTTCCTGAGCGCCGGGCTCGTGGACGAGGCTCGAGAGGAGTTGACCCGCGTCGTCGCCGCGCTCGGCACCAAGGCGGAGCAGGGCGTGCCCATCGTCGGCCTCGAGCCATCTTGCCTCCTCACCTTGCGCGACGAGCTACCGGTGGTCGTGAAGGACGGCCCCCTCGAGGCGATCGGCAAGCAAGCGATGCTCTTCGAGGAGTTCCTCGCCGGCGAAGCCCGTCGCAAGACTCTCTCGCTGCCGTTCCGGAAGAACGGCGCTCGCAAGGCATATCTGCACGGGCACTGTCACCAGAAGGCGCTCGGGACCATGCCCGACGTCATCGCCGCGCTCCAGCTCGTGCCCGGCCTCTCCGTGGAAGTGATCGAGTCGAGCTGCTGCGGGATGGCGGGCGCGTTCGGCTACGAGGCGGAGCACTACGACGTCTCGATGCGCATGGCGGAGCGGAGCTTGCTCCCGGCAGTCCGCGCCGCGCCGCCCGATGCGCTCATCGTCGCCGACGGGACCAGCTGCCGGCACCAGATTGCGGACGGAACGGGCCGGCGCGCGGAGCACGTCGCGCGGATCTTCGCCTCCGCGCTGACATAGTGCCCCGACCGCGGCACTCGCGATCGCACGCAACTTTTGCGCGAGTCCGCGATTTACGCGCAAAAATCGGCGATCGCTCGCAGCGCGTCCGGGTGCGCCACGACGCCGTAGTGGTTGGCGTCGACCTCGACTGCCTGCGCCGAAGGCACCGCGGCGAGGAATGCGTCGCGCAGCGCGGCTCCGACGATGAAACCGGTGCCCGGCAACAGGGGGCGTGCTGCTCGCACGAGCAGCACCGGCATGCGGAGCCATTTCCAGAAATGGCCGGCGTCGTGGGTGCTTCCATAGACCGCGTCCTCGAGCACCGCCTCCTTGGAGGTCCTGGAACGTACCCCGCCCGGGACCTCTTCTAGATCGTAGAGATAAGCGGGTCCCCACACCTCCCACGGGACCGCCGCGCCGATCTTGCGGATGGTTTCGCAATACACCTCGGCGCTGGGAAAGACGGCTCCCAGCCGCTCGACGGCCGCGCGGATGGGCGGGATGGCCGCCGCCTCCGGCACCCCGACGCCGTCGATGAGGACCAGGCGGCGGATGCGGCCGGCATCGATCGCTGCGACTTCCATAGAGACGAAGGCGCCCATGGAATGCCCGACCAGGTCGAAGGACTCGAACCCGAGGAGGCGCGCCGCCGCGAGGACGTCCTCTGCGTGGCGCCGCCAGCCGTACGTGCCGGGAGCGGTCGGCGGGCTGAAGCCCCGGCCCCGCAAGTCCAGGGCGACGACGGGACGGCCCCGCGCTACCAGCGTGCGCGCGACGGAGTCGAAGCTGCGCGCGTTGGCGGAGAGGCCGGGTACGCAAAGCACGGGAACGCCCGTCCCGGCCCCATGGCGGAGAGCCCGCATCGTGCCGGAGGGAAGCTGCAAGTCGAGGGAGTCGGCCATCTGGTGTTGCGATGCAACATCCATGATAGTGCCCGCGGAGGAAACGTGCTCATCAAGAAGTATGGCAACCGCCGTCTCTACGATACCGTCCAGAGCCGATACATCACGCTCGAGGAGTTGGGCGGGCTCATCCGGGACGGCCAGGACGTGCGCGTCGCCGACGCCAGGACCGGCGAGGACCTGACCACCGCCACCCTGGCCCAGATCATCATCGAGGGACGCGGTGCGGCGCGCCTGCTGCCCGTTCCGCTCCTCGTGCAACTCATCCGCATGGGAGACGATGCGCTGGCGGAATTCCTCGGCCAGTACGTGACCTGGGCGCTGGAAGTGTACCTGCAGGCCCGGCAAGGATTGCAGACCATGGCTCCGTTCAATCCGCTGCTCGCTTTCGCTCCGGGCGGTCTTTCGCGTGCGTTCGGGACGGGCGCGCCGCCGCCCCGGCCGGCGCCGCCTTCCGACGAGGTTGCCGAGTTGCGTCGCGAGATCGAGGACCTGAAGAAAACCGTGAAGAAACGCCGCCGTTGATGGTGCATCGCAACATCCATCTTGACAGCACGTCGGGCCGCGTTATGTTGCGCTGCACAAGAGAAACCGGCGGTGCGCAGGGCCCCGCCGAAAACCAAGGAGCAGACCATGGCGGAGTTCAAGGCGCAGGTGGAGCAGGCGGCGAATTCGTTCGAGAAGGCGGTCTCGGAGCAGACCACCAGGTTCGAGGCGGCGGTCTCGGAATGGACCAAGCTGCAGAGCAAGGGGTTCGCGCAGGCGAACGCGATCTTCGAGGACTTCGCCCGCGTGGCCCGCGAGCAGATCGCTTTCGCCGATCAGCTGGGCGGCGAGTGGCGCAAGGTCGTTCTCGCCTCGGCGAAGAGCGCCAGCGAAGTTCTTGCGCCAAAGGCGTAGAGTGACCTTTCCTGGCCAGGCGGCGGTGGCTGCCTGGCCTGCAGGTCCCTGGCTCGCTTACTGCATCGGGCCTCCACGGGCGCCATCGCCCATTACCCGATCGCAGGAGGGGTTCCCTTGGCTGCAAAGCTGGAAGGAAGAGTCGCGCTCGTCACGGGCGCGTCGCGAGGACTGGGACGTGCCATCGCGCTGAAGCTCGCGGAGGAAGGCGCTCGGGTCGCGCTCAACTACCGCAGCGGTGAGCTCGAAGCGCGACAGGTCGCGGACGAGATCATCGCGCGAGGCGGGACGACCTTCCTCCTCCGCGGGGACGTGAGCGTGAAGGAGGAAGCGCGCGCCCTCGTCGCCAAGACCATCGAGCACTGGGGACGTCTCGACATCCTCGTCAACAACGCCGGGATCACCCGCGACAAATCGCTCAAGAAGCTCACCGACGACGACTGGACCGAGGTCATCGCCGTCAACCTGAACAGCGTGTACTACTGCACGAGCGCGGCGATGAAGGCGATGTCCGATCAGAAGTTCGGGCGCATCGTCAACATCAGCTCGTTCGTCGGCCAGGCGGGGAACTTCGGCCAGACCAACTACTCGGCCTCGAAGGGCGGCATCATCGCCTTCACCAAGAGCGCCGCCATCGAGCTCGCCAAGTTCAACATCACCGTCAACGCCATCGCTCCGGGCTTCACCGAGACCGACATGCTCGCCAAGGTCGCCGAGCCGGTCAGGCAGCAGATCCTGGCGAAGATCCCGATGGGCAGATTCGGCAAGCCGGAAGAGATCGCGAAGGCCGTGGCGTTCCTCTGCACCGACGGCGACTACATCACCGGCCAGCAGATCAACGTCAACGGCGGCGTCTACATGTGAAAGAGGGAACCGTGCCCTTTGCATTCGATTTGATGGGAAAGTTGCGCAAGGCCCGCGACCAGGGAATGGAGTCGTGGGCCAAAACAGCCATCCAGCTCACCAGCTCGGAGCCGTACGCGAGAGCGAACTACCTGCTCTCGCAGCCCTGGCTCATCGCCGCAGGCATCTTCCGCAAGTCGCGCGAGAAGGCGATGTCGCAGGTGCTCGCCCAGCTCAACATGCCTTCCCGTGAGGAGGTGCTGGGGCTCTCCCAGCGCCTCACCCACATCGAGATGGTGCTCGACGATCTGGGCGCGGCGATCGAGGCGGCGCGGTCCGCACCCGCCGAGCCCGAAGCTCCCCGCGCGGCGCAGGGGAACGGTGCACGCGTCCGCCCGCTCGCGGCCGGAGAGGGATGAGCATGGCCGGACCCCAGGGAGTCTCCGGCGGCTTCGCTGACGCCTTCGAGCGGCTTTCCCTCGCCGCCCGCAACGCGCTCAAGGTCAGCACCACCCGGGCGACGATCGGCACGACACCGCGCCAGGCCATCTGGACGCTCAACAAGGCGACCCTCTATCGCTACACGCCGAAGCTGCCTCCCGAGGAGCGCCATCCGGTGCCGCTGGTGCTGGTCTTCGCGCTCATGAACAAGGCGGCGATTCTCGATCTGCGCCCCGGCAACAGCTTCGTCGAGCACATGCTCGGGCGCGGATACGACGTGTACCTCATGGACTGGGGAACACCCGGACCGGAGGACAGCGATCTCGGGCTCGAAGATTACGTGCTCGAGTACCTGCCCCGCGCGCTCCGGAAGGTGAAGGCGGTCTCGGGATCGAGCTCCTTCACCGTCCTCGGATGGTGCATCGGCGCCATCCTCTCGACGCTCTACGCCGCGCTCCGGCCGGACGACGGGATCGAAAACCTCATCCTCCTCACCGCGCCGCTCGACTTCGCCAACAAGGAAGCGATCAAGCTCTCCCGCATGACCGCGGAGCGCAATTTCGACGTCGATCGCATGCTCGACGCCCACGGAAACATGCCGGCCGAGTTGCTCGACTACGGCGCGAAGATGCTCAAGCCGGTGGAGAACTTCATCGGCAGCTACGTGCGGCTCTTCGACAACCTCCACGATCCGAAGGTCGTCGATTCCTGGCACGCCATGAACACCTGGGTGTCGGACGGCATCCCGATGGCGGCCCGGACGTACCGCCAGCTGGTGGTCGAGTTCTACCGCGAGAACCGGCTGATGAACGGCACCCTGTCGCTGCGGGGCGAGAAGGTGGATCTCGGCCGGCTGCGCGCGAACCTGCTCGACGTCATCGCGGAGGACGACCACATCACGCCGCCTTGCCAGTCGGAGACGGTGGTCGAGAAGGTGGGCAGCGCCGACAAGACGTTGCTGCGGGTTCCCGGCGGCCACATCGGAATGATGGTGGGCGGCGCGGCCGCCCGGTCGACGTGGCCGAAGATCGAAGGCTGGCTTTCGGCGCGATCGAAGGGGTAGTGCGTTCAGGAGCCGCGAATGAAGCTGGCGATGCGGGGAGCGATCTCCTCTCGCCAGCGCCTTCCGCTGAAGACTCCGTAGTGGCCCGCGCCGGACTGCACGTACTCTTGCCGGCGTCCCGCGGGGATCGACGTGCAGAGATCGTGCGCCGCAAAGGTCTGGCCGGCCCCGGTGATGTCGTCCTTCTCGCCCTCGATGGTGAACAGCGCCGTCGCCTCGATGGCCGTGGGGCGGACCGGCCGCTTTCCGCGCCAGACCATCTCGCCGCGCGCCAGATCGTGGCGCTGGAAGACGCTGGCGATGGTCTGCAGGTAGTACTCGGCGGGCAGGTCCATCACCGCCAGGTAGTCGTCGTAGAAGCGCCGCACGACCTCCGCGCTCTCTTCGTCGCCCGCGAGGAGGTCGCGGTACAGGCGGCGGTGGGCATCGGCGTGGCGGCCGACGTTGAGCGAGACGAACGCGGTGAGTTGCAAGAAACCCGGATAGACCTTGCGCAAGAAGCCCGGCTCGCCGGCCGGGACGCGCTGGATGGCCGTCATCTCGAACCAGCGCAACGAGCGGGTGGTCGCGACGCGGTCGACCTGCGTCGGGTTCTTGCGCGCGTCGATGGGCCCGGCCATGAGCGTCATGCTCCGCGGCGTCGCGGGATCCCGATCCTCGGCGAGGAGCGAGACGGCCGCGAGGACCGGAACGCTCGGCTGGCACACCGCGATGACATGCACGTCGGGTCCCAGGGCCTGCAGGAACCGCCGCACGAGGTCGACGTAGTCGTCCAGATCGAACCGGCCCGCCGAGAGCGGGACGAGGCGGGCGTCGATC